>Ga0116187_1000401_pt1 | contig 53708 bp, 50 predicted proteins | sample AD_JPNNA6_MetaG_FD_89755 | JGI IMG/M metagenome (GOLD analysis project Ga0116187, IMG submission 89755) | Active sludge microbial communities of municipal wastewater-treating anaerobic digesters from Japan - AD_JPNNA6_MetaG | ecosystem: Engineered > Bioreactor > Anaerobic > Digestate | place... | reverse complement strand
TCGTTCATCTGGCCGTACACGAGGGCGGTCTTGCCCAGCACGCCGGCTTCTTCCATTTCGCCGTAGAGCGCGGTGCCTTCGCGTGTGCGCTCGCCGACGCCGGCGAACACGGAATAGCCGCCGTGGTACTTGGCGATGTTGTTGATCAGTTCCTGGATCAGCACCGTCTTGCCCACGCCGGCGCCGCCGAACAGGCCGATCTTGCCGCCCTTGGCGTACGGCGCCAGCAGGTCGACGACCTTGATGCCGGTCTCCAGAACTTCGGCGTGCGTGCTCTGGCGATCGAAGCTGGGCGGCTTGCGGTGGATGGGCAGCTTGAGGTCGGACTCGATGGGTCCCTTGCCGTCGATCGGCTGGCCCACGACGTTGACCACGCGGCCCAGGGTCTTTTCGCCGACCGGAGCCTGGATGAAGTGCCCCGTGTCGCGCACTTCCAGTCCGCGCGACAGACCGTCGGAGCTGTCCATGGCGATGGTGCGGACCACGTTGTCGCCCAGGTGCTGCGCGACTTCCAGGACCAGGTTGTCGGGATCGGCGGAAATGCCCGGGTTCGAGCAGACCAAGGCCTGCAGGATGGGAGGCAGCTTGCCGTCCTCGAAGGCGACGTCGACGACGGGCCCCGTGACCTGGATGATCTTGCCCTTGAGTGTGCTGGTGCTCATAGTTGGACGGGTCCCTTTAGCGGATGGATTCGGCGCCGGCGATGATCTCGACAAGTTCTGTCGTAATCTGGGCCTGGCGAGCCCGGTTCTTCTGGAGGGTGTACTTGTCGATCATTTCCTTGGCGTTGCGCGTGGCGTTGTCCATGGCGGTCATCCGCGCGCCTTGTTCGCCGGCCGCGTTCTCCAGGAGAGCGTTCAGGATCAGGAAGCGGATGGACTGCGGGATCAGCCTGGACAGCACGATCGCCGGAGGAGGATCGAAGAGGATGGGTTTGTTGGAAGCCGTTCCCGCCGCCTGGTTGGCCGCCGGGAAGATCTTGATGGCCTGCGGCAGTTGCGTGAGCGCCGACTGGAACTGGTTGTTCACCACCCAGATCTCGTCGATCCTGCCGTCCAGGAAGTCCTGGATGAGCCTGTCGGCGATGGGGCGGGCGTTGGCCAGCGACGGCCGCGCGACCGAATCCTGGTACCATTCGCCCACCGAACCGCGGTCCTGGATCTTGTTGCGGAACGCGTCGTAGCCGCGCCGCCCCGCGAAGTGCACGGTGTAGCCGATCCCGGATTCCAGGCGGGTACGGAGTTCGACGAACCCGGGGCGCGCCGTGGTGGCGGCGTCCATGGGACGGATTCCGACCACGCGTTCGAAGGCGCGGACCAGTCCGTTGTTGAACGCGCCGCACAGGCCCTTGTCCGACGTGAACAGCACGATCGCCACGTTCTTGACGGGACGCGGCTCCAGCCACATCGCCGCTTCGTCGGGAAGATCCTGGCCGGCGACGGCCGTCTGCAGATCGGAAAGAAGCGTGGTCAGCTCGGACCTGTAGGGCCGCGTGCGCTCGATCGCCTCTTGGGCACGGCGAAGCTTCGACGCGGCGACCATCTTCATGGCCGCCGTGATCTTCTTCGTGTTCTGGAGGTTCTTGAGCCGGTTCGTCAGCTCCTTGATCGTGGGCAAGGCTCTGTTCTCCTTACGCCTGGAAAGCGGAGTTGAACGCCTTCAGGACCTCTCCGATGCGCTTCTTCAGCTCGTCGTCGAGGGACTTCCTGGATTCGATCTCGGAGCACAGCTCTTCGTGCTTGGAGTGCAGGAATTCCAGGAACTCGCGTTCCCAGCGCACGATCTCCTTCACGGGCACCTGGTCGACCAGTCCGTTGGTTCCGGCGTAGATCACGACGATCTGCGCGGCCACCGACATGGGAGCGAACTGCGGCTGCTTCAGGAGTTCGGTCAATCTCTGTCCGCGGGCGAGCTGCTTCTGCGTCGCGGCGTCCAGGTCGGACGCGAACTGCGAGAAGGCGGCCAGCTCGCGGTACTGGGCCAGGGTCAGGCGCAGCGTTCCCGCCACCTGCTTCATGGCCTTGATCTGGGCGTCGCCGCCCACGCGCGACACCGAGATGCCGGCGTTCATGGCCGGTCGCAGACCCGCGTTGAACATGCCCGATTCCAGGAAGATCTGGCCGTCGGTGATGGAGATGACGTTGGTGGGGATGTACGCCGAAACGTCGCCCGCCTGCGTCTCGATGATGGGCAACGCCGTGAGCGAACCGGCGCCCAGCTTGTCGGAAAGCTTGCAGGCTCGTTCCAGCAGGCGCGAGTGCACGTAGAACACGTCGCCCGGGAACGCTTCGCGGCCCGGAGGACGGCGCAGCAAAAGCGACATCTGCCGGTAGGCCTGGGCCTGCTTGGTGAGGTCGTCGAAGATGATGAGGGCGTGGCCGCCGTTGTCGCGGAAGAATTCCGCCATGGCGCAACCCACGTAGGGAGCAAGGTACTGCAGCGGCGCCGGGGCCGATGCGCCCGCGACGATCACGGTGGTGTAGTCCATGGCGCCGTTGGCGCGCAGCTTTTCCACCACCTGGGCGACGGTGCTCTGCTTCTGGCCGATGGCCACGTAGAAGCACTTGACGTCCTTGCCCTTCTGGTTGATGATCGTGTCGAGCGCGATCGCCGTCTTGCCGGTGCCGCGGTCGCCGATGATCAGTTCGCGCTGGCCGCGACCGATCGGGGTCATGGCGTCGATCACCTTGATGCCGGTCTGCAGCGGTTCGTGCACGTTCTTGCGCGCCATGATGCCGGGCGCCTTCACCTCGATGCGCTGCTGCGCTTCGGGCACGATCGCCGGTCCGCCGTCGATGGGGTTGCCCAGCGCGTCGACGACGCGGCCCAGGAGCGACCTGCCCGCGGGGACCGAAGCCTGCACCTTGGTGCGGCGCGCCACGTGGCCTTCGCGGATCGACTGGATGTCGCCCAGAAGCACCACGCCGACGTTGTCTTCTTCCAGGTTCAGCACCAGGCCGAAGACGTTTTCCTTGCCTTCGAACTGCACGAGCTCGCCGGCTTCCACGGTGGGGAGGCCTTGCAGGCGAGCGATGCCGTCGCCCACGCTGAGGACGATTCCCGTCTCGCTGCTTTCGGCGGAAGGAGCGAATCCTTCCAGCTGCTTGCGCAGCAACGAGGCGATTTCGTCGGGTCGGACTGTGTCGATCATTGCGTTCCTCTTACGCGGAAAGCAGGGCCCTGCGGGCCTGGTTCAGCTGGTTGTTGGCGGTTGCGTCCAGGACGTTGTCGCCCAGGCGCACCCGGAATCCGCCGAGGATGGACTCGTCGCTCTTCTGCGAAAGCTCCACCTTGGATCCGGTGCGCGAAAGGGACTTCTCGAGGGTCTGGATCTGGATGCTGGACAGAGGGCTCTTGGCGAAGACGGTTCCGCGCACGATGCCGCTGCGCAGTTCGAACTGCGAAACGAGCGAAGCGGCGATCTCCGAGATCTCGCCCAGGCGGCGCCGTTGCGCGAGCAGCGACACGAACCGACCCATGACGGAATCCGTCGCCGGGTTCCCGATGGCCGAAAGGAGGGCTTGCGTCCTCTTCTGGACGGGAACCGTCGCGTCGGAAAGCCGCGAGGCCAGCTCCGGAGGAAGCGCGGCCAAGGCCTTGGCCAGCGGAAGCGTCTTCTCCAGTTGGCCCGAAGAAGACAACGTCTCCAACAGGGCCTTGGCGTATCGTGGGGCCGCCTTGGCCATCAGGCCTTGGTCGCCTCGTCGAGCATCCGCTCGGCGAAGTCCTTGGATTCGGCATCGTGCAGCTGGTGGCGCAGGATGCGTTCGGCCACCTTCACCGAGAGTTCCGCCGCGTCGTGGCGGAGGTCGGTGCGGGCCTGGACCTTGGCGGCTTCGATTTCGGTCAGCGCCTGCGACACGATCTTTTCGGCCGAAGCCTTGGCTTCGGCCTCCGATTGCGCCCGGAACCTGGTCGCGAAATCGCGCTGTTCGGACAGGATCTTTCCGGCTTCGGCGCGCGCTTCGGCGAGGATCCGCTGCTGGTCGGCTTCGACCTTGGCGGTCTTGGAGGCGGCTTCGTCGGCCTTCTCCAGCGACTCCTTCAGCTTGCGCTCGCGCTCGGCCACGGACGCCAGGATGGGCTTCCATGCGAACTTGTGCAGCAAGACCACGAGGGCGATGAAGACCACCCAGACCCAGATCATGATTCCCGGTTGCGGGGTCATGAGCTGGTTGGCGATCCCGCCTCCGGGTTCCGCGGCGGTGTGGGCCTGGACCTCTTCAGCCATGGTTTACTTCAGGACGACCAGAAGACAGATCACCGCACCGAGCAGGGCGACGCCTTCGATCAGGGCTGCACCGAGAATCAGGTTGGCGCGCAGGTCGTCCTTGACCTCGGGCTGGCGAGCGATCGATTCGACGGTGGCGGCGGCGGCCTTGCCGATGCCCAATCCAGCGCCGATGGCTGCGAGGCCAGCTCCGATTGCGGCCAATCCGTATCCGATGTCCATTGATGATCTCCTGTGATTAGGGTAGAAGAGAGAGGAGGAAGGAAGACTCAGTGTTCCTGGTGCAGCGCGCCGCCGATGTACAGCGAGCTCAGGAACGTGAAGACGAATGCTTGCAGGATGCACACGCCCACCTTGATGACCAGCACGAACAGCAGGAACGCCAGCGGAAGCGGAGCCATCAAGGTGACGGCCACCGCGTTGGAGCCGGCCCCGAGCATTCCTTCCAGCGAGTGGCTGACCATGGGTCCGAGGATGGTGATCAGTCCGGTGATGACCAGCATCATGATGTGCCCCGCGGCCATGTTCGCGAACAGACGGATGGTCAGCGAGAAGGCGCGGATGAAGATCGAGATGATTTCGATGGGCGCCAGGATGGGAAGCACCCACATGGGGACGCCGCTCGGCACCAGGTTCTTCACGTAGTGGAACGGACCGTTGCGGACCATGCCCGCGACGTTGAACACGACGAAGACCAGCAAGGCCAGCGCGGCGGTGACCGAGATGTTCGCTGTCGCGCCGGCGAACGCCGGAACCAGGCCCATCAGGTTCAGCACCATGATGAAGAAAAAGCAGGAAGCCAGGAACGGCACCCATTTGTCGCCGTCCTTCTTGCCGATGTTGGGTCGTGCGACTTCGTCGCGGATGTACAGCAGAAGAACTTCCACCATGTGTCCGACGGGCGAAGCCGGCAGAAGTCTCACGCGCTTGGTCGCGGTGCGCACCAGCAGGAACGTGAGGACCGCGCCGATCAGGAGCATGAGCACATGCAACGAAAACGGAGCCGGAAGTGGAATCGCAGGGCCCCAAGGCGTAGGATTCCACTCGTGGCTGTCGACGATGTGGTGGAGGATGAATTCCGAGAGATTGCCAGAACTCAAAGTCGTCCGACTCCCTTGGCGAAAACGAAGGTTTCGATAGAGCTGAAAATAATAACCACAATCCCGCCGCTCCACGCGACGATTCTCCGATCTTCCGGAAATTGCCAAAGAATGATGGAGAAGAGGATGGAGCACGCGATCAGTCTGAACGTCATGACTGCAATCGGTATGCCAATTCCTGTTCGTCTCGGTTCATGCCAGATGCGCAAGCCGAGCCAGAAGTGCAGCAGGAACGCGGCCGATCCCAGAGCGATGCCGCGGATCGTCCTTGTGTCGTGGTGGGGGAACAGCACGACCGTTCCGACAAGACCTGCCCAGACTGCGATCGCCGTCCAGACGGACAGGCGGTGCAGTTTCCGCCAGCGTTCGGAAGGTGCGACAGAAAATGTCATGGTTTGGCCGCCGATTTCAGGAAGTGGACCATGGCGTGCGCGACTCCAAGGAGAGAGCCGACGACGACAGGCCATGTCGCCGGAAGGTACCTGCCGAGGAACCATCCACCCATGGTCCAGCCGACCACGATGGCCATGATTTCCGCGCCCAGCGAAAACCAGTTCATGCCCAAGGTGGATCGGGATCTTTGGATGGGGTCGACGGGGAGGACGGAACGTTCCACCGGATCGGACCGGCCGCCATCAGGCGACTCGGACGCGGGGTTCGGCTTGTCGGGACGAGCGGATGGATCGTCCGTTCCAGCCACCGGGAGGATCCTCAGGCCACCAGACCCGATCGGGTTCCCGTCTGCATTTCGCACTTGCCGTGGAACACGGCGCCTTCCAGGATGATCAGTTCGCGGGTGCGAAGATCTCCGACCAGGACCGCTTTCGCTTCCAGGATGACGCGATCGTTGGCGGTGACGTTTCCGGTCACCTTCCCGCCGATCTTGACCGAAGCGGATTGGATCTCGCCTTCGACCGCGCCTTGGACATGGATGGAAACCGTGCCCGTCGCGCGGATGGTTCCCTTGACCGTGCCTTCGATCGAGAGGTCGTTTTCCACCAGCAGTTCGCCGGTGATGACGGTACCCGAGTTCACGAAGGCGAAGCCTTTGCCGCTTGAGGATTTGTCAGACATGGTTAACGCATCATAGCAATCAGAGGATCGATGGCAAGCCCGTTCACCGAGATCCGTACCCGCAGGTGCGACGACATCTCGCCTCCGCCGGGAGTGGCCTTGGCGATGGATTGACCTCTCCGGACGATGTCGCCGGGTTCGACATCGATTCCACCGAGGTCGCCGATCAGGCACTCGGCGTTGTTCGACAGCAGCAATTTGATCGAGAGTCCGAAGGCCGGATCCCATCCGACCGCGGCCACCACGCCGTCGTCCGGACTGGAAACCGGTTCGCCGGCAGGCACGAAGAAGATGCGTTCGTTCATGAACGTGGAGTTGCTGCCCAGGCCGACCGAACGGGGGATCATCCGCCAATCGCTCACCAAGGGCGACAGGTTGAGCGGTTGGATGAGATCGGAATTCGTCAAGCGGTCGAGCTCTCGTTTGGAGCGGTCGGCGACGATTTCCGACAGGAAGAGCTTGCGGGCCTTTTCGTCGAACAGACCCGATTTCTTGCTTTCGGTTTGGGCGACGCCCTCCACCGGGTCGTCCAGGAACGACTGCGTGAGGGCCATCAGCAGCTTTTCGCGCTCGGCCATCCGGGCCACTTCTTCCTGCAACTGCGAGACGCGGGTGAGTTGGCTTCGCAGTTGGCGGTTTTCCGCCGCGATCATTTCCGCCGCCTGGAGCCGCACCGCGATCATGCCCAACCAGGTCACGGCCACCCCGGCCAGGATCACCAGGATCACGAACGAGACGAGCAGGAAACGGAACAGATGAAGGGGAACCCCGACCTGCCAGGATTCTCCGGTCTGGTCCCGAAGGACCAACAACCTGAGCCGTTCGCCTTTCATGCGATGACCCGCTACCCGCCGAATCCGAGGATGATGTCGGCCACGCGGTTGAGGTCCTGGTTATTCAGGACATCGATACGAAGAAATCCTTTGCCCTCGGGATTGGTCTCCATGGTGACCCGGGTACCCAGACGTTGTTCGAGCTGACGCAGGAACGCGACCTGGTTGGGGTCTTCGGGTGCGGACTTTTTCGCGGGCTTGGGTTCCTTCTCGAACTTTGGTTTTTTTTGCGAAACCTCGCCCGATTCGGTTTCCAAGGTGCGGACCGACCAACCTTCGTCCTGGGTCTTGCGAGCCAAGGCGACTTGCTTGTCCTCGTCGATCCCGGCCAGCACGCGGGCGTGGCCCGCCGACAAGGTTCCGGTCGAAACCATTTCCTGGACGGTGGGGTGGAGCTTGAGAAGGCGAAGACTGTTCGTGATGGTGGGCCGGCTTTTGCCCAATCGGTCGGAAAGCTGCTCGTGGGTGTAGCCGCACGAGTTGATCAATTCCTGGTAGGCGAGAGCTTCTTCGATGGCGTTGAGCTGGACGCGCTGGATGTTTTCCAGCAACGCCACTTCGCGCATGTCGCGGTCCGAAACCTGTTCGCGGACCAAGGCCGGGATGGTGTCCTTGCCGGCGAGTTGGCTCGCGCGGAATCGACGTTCGCCCGCGATGATCTGGAAGATGCCGCCCTGCTTGCGAACCAGGATGGGTTGGAACACACCCTTCTCGCGGATGGAGGTCGCGAGGTCTTCCAGTTCGTCCTGGTTGAATTCCTTGCGAGGTTGGTAGGGGTTGGGCTGGATCTGCGAGATCCGCAGGATCTCGACGTGGGATCCGTCGGAGGGGGGAGTGCCTGTATGGTCATCCTTGTGGGCGAGGGTCTTTTCTTGGAAGATCGCTCCGAGACCTTTGCCCAATCCACGAGGCTTGTTCATGGATTGAGTCCCATCACTTCCTGTGCGAGCTTCATGTACGCGACGGCTCCTGGAGTGGCGATGTCGTAGAGAAGGATCGGTTTGCCGAACGACGGGGCCTCGGCCAACTTGATGGTCCGGGGGATCACCGAAGCGAACACCTTCTCGTGGAACGAGGTGCGGACTTCTTCCACCACCTGCTTGGACAGGACCGTGGAACTCTGGTGCATGGTGAGCAGGGCACCCTCGATCTGCAGGCCGGGGTTGAACGACTGCTGCGTCAGGCGGATCGTGTTCAGAAGTTCGGCCAGACCCTGCAACGCGTAGTACTCGCACTGGATGGGGATCAGGCACGATTTCGCCCCGACCAGAACGTTCAGAGTGATCAGACCCAACGAGGGAGGGCAGTCGATCAGGACGAAGTCGTACCGGTTTTCGATGAACTGGACGAACGACTTGAGACGGGTCTCGCGACGTTCGGAATTCACGAGCTCGATTTCCGCACCCGCCAAGTGGTGGGTGGCGGGGACCAGATCCAGGAACGGAAGCTGCGTCTTGAGGATGTACCCGGCGGCGCGTTCCGGAGTCCAAGGTTCTTCTTCCAGAAGAGCTTCGTACAACGTCGGCTCGTCGCCGACGGTGATGCCCACACCTTGGGTCGCGTTCCCCTGGGGGTCGGCGTCGATGAGGAGGGTGCGCCGTTCGGCCATGGATAGCGCGGCGGAAAGATTGACGGCGGTGGTGGTCTTGCCCACTCCACCCTTCTGATTGCAAACCGCGATGATCCGAGTCATGTGTCCGCCTGGTTCGTTAAAGTCTTGGCTGTCACCAAGTTACGGAAGCCGTCCTCACCGGGAAGGCGATACGGAACATAGGACGGTGCAAAGTACCCGTCAATTGTCTCGACGCGTTCCTGGTGTTTGAAGGTCACGAAATGCCCACCCGGCACCAAAAAGGGGAACGCCCGCTTGGCATCCTCGGGGATGCTCCCGACCGCTCGGCAACTCACGACTTGGCATTTGGCTTTGATGTCGGGGAAGGTTTGGGTGGCTTCGGCTTTGGCGCACAGGATCCGGACATTCTTCAGATCCAACTCGGTGCACAGATTCTGAAGGTGGCGGGCTCTCAGGTTTCGAGGTTCGACCCCCACGAACCTCCACTGGGGGAGAGCGATCGCCAATGGCAGAAGTGGGAACCCCGCCCCCGATCCAAAATCCAGCCACAGCCCTGGTGTGTCCAAGTTCAGTTCTTGGGCCTGGAGCAGGGGGGCCAAGGAATCCTGCACGTGACGGGCGAAGAGGTGGGGGAGGTCTTCTTCGCTCACAAGGTTTTGTGTCTTGCATGCCTTGCGAATCAAGTTGTCCAACCTCTTGAGCAGAGGGAGATCGGCAGGGGGAAGTGGGGGCTCAGGATGTTTCACGTGGAACCAACTCGAAAAGGTGACCGCCAAACGGAGCGGGAAAGATGATCTCGTCTCGACGGTTTGACCACCTTGTTCCGGTGGGCCGCCTTCCCTTCGATACGATTGGCTTGCGCCAATCACTCAGGGTGCGGCGGGTTGGGTGCGGTCTTGGCATTGGGGGTGGTGTTGTTTGTTGCCGTTGTAGGGGCGATTCATGAATCGCCCCTACGGAGCGGCAAACAAACGGCGTGTTTGCGATGGTGGCGTGCCGCAGGTCTGACGGCCGAGGGTCGCTGTATCGAAGGGCGCGGATCTCTCGGCAATCATTCCGCGATGTTTCACTTGGAACGTGTGGGTCGTCCGTCCTTCGGTGCGGGGTGGTGGTTGGGTGGGGTGAGCGAGGCATGCAGGTGATTCGCGAATCGGTCGTACGGATCGTTTTTGGCCGCCGACCCTTCGATACGATTGGCTGCGCCAATCACTCAGGGTACGGCGGGTTGTGTTGATGGTGGTTTCGGATGTGATCCGCTCCCTGAGCGGTGGGCTGAGTTGGTCGAAGCCTGGCGACCGAAGGTCGCTGTATCGAAGGGCGCGGATCTCTCGGCAATCATTCCGCGATGTTTCACTTGGAACGTATTCGCTGTCCATCCTTTGATGGGGTACGGTGGGTTGGGTGCGGTCTTGGCATTGGGGGTGGTGTTGTTTGTTGCCGTTGTAGGGGCGATTCATGAATCGCCCCTACGAATCGGCAAACCAACGGTGTGTTTGCGAAGGTGGCGTGCCGCAGGTCTGACGGCCGGAGGCCATTGTATCGAAGGGGCGAACCTCTCGCCAAACCTTCCGGCATTGTTCCACGTGGAACAAGTCGCGGTTGAGGCTGATCGAATTGCAACAGGGGAGGGCGTCGATCACCCTTTCATGGTCTTCCGGGTTTCGCCGGAGGAGGCTCGGCCTTCGTCTCGCTCCGTCAGGCCTAAACGCTCGACTTCGGCCGATCCTCCTCCGTCGAGTACGCGGGTTTGTCTTTGCTCGCCTTCGCGTCGTGTTGCCGTTGTTGTTTCCGTTGGGGCGAGGCACTTGTGATGAGCGAAGTCGAATCATGCCTCGCCCTCGCCCTGGATCTCGTCAGACCGTTCTTCTCCGCCTACCCTTCGATACGAATGGCTTGCGCCAATCACTCAGGGTACGGCGGGGTGGGCGCGGCATTGGTTGAATGTGTTGTAATTGTACGGGCGATTCGCGAATCGCCCGTACAAAGGTCAGTCCTGCCGCGATGTTCCACGTGGAACAAGTCGGCGGTGGAATAGGCCGAAGTGCCACTCGGGGGAGCGTCGAACGAGCGGAAGGAAATCTTGGTCCAGCAGCTCGTCCCACTGAGAGATGACTTCTGGCGAGTACCGCTTGAGGGTCAATTGATAGGAGGAGGGTCCGGGCAACAGCCAGCCGGTCCAGATGTCGGGGGTGATTCCTTGGCACCAAAGTCGGGGGAGAGGAGTCACCAATGTGGGGTTGCCGAACCACGTTCCGGGTTCGCCTTGGGTGGGCGGACGTTGGTCGGCGAGGAACGCGACGAGTCCGCCTCGGCGAAGGGTTCGATGCGCGACTCGGGTCCCGGTCTGGTTGTAGAGCACCGGGGTCTTGTGGTACTGGCGGACATGTTCGAGGAGGAGTTGTCCTGGTCTCTGATGAGCGGCTCGAGCCACTCCGATGGAATCGTTCCGGAGGTGGTAGAGGATCCCGGCCAACCATTCCCAGTTGCCATGATGCATGGAAAGAAAGAGTGTGGGGCGAGCGGTCTCCGTCCAGATTCCAGAGACCTGGCTCAAAGGGGAGAGGTCGAGCTGGTTCCAACCGCCGGTCAAAAGAAGGATGGCCTCGTGCAAGGCGTTCCGGAAAAGTTGGCGTGCGAGATCAGGGGAGGGGTGGGCGACCTGGGCCGACCGGGCCAGAGAGAGGATCTCGATGGATCTCGGGATGGGGAGCGTTCGGCCAAGGGGTGCGACAGCCCCAACAAGAAATCGTTGTTTGAGGGTAGGGTTGAAGGGGAGATCCACGACCAGACTTTCGAGCGCCGGAAATGGTTTGGTGGTCATGGGACGGGCTGGGCTTCGCGGTTGGAGTGGTTGCGTTACCTTCCATGGGTGGAAGATCTTTTGTGGAAGATAATGGAAGGGCAGGACCAGGCATGGGGAGCAGAGGTGGGGTGAAGATCTTGGTGGCGATGGGGGTGCTGGGTTGGGGATGCAAGGAACCTTCCCAGATCGATCCGGCTCCTCGATCGCCGGTGAGCTTGCCGCGGAGCGGGGTGCTGGAAATGCACGGTCGGACCAGTGCGGGGATGGAAGTGTCGCAGCGCGAGGATACGGTCTGGATCCCCGGAGTCCGGTTGGTGGTTCCAAAGGGATGGCGTGTGCGCGATTCCTCGGATGGGAATCGGGTGGCCAGTCTGGTCACTCCGGAAGGGTTCGTGTTCGGGGTCCACTGGTTCGGTCGATCGGGTGCTTCGGTGGACGACAGCCTGGAGACCTGGAAGTGTTCGTTCGGGAAGCTGGAGGTGGATCAAATGGAGCGCGATCCGATCCGCCAACCGGGTTGGGTGATCGGACGCCTCCGGGGGGAATATCTTGGAGGAGCGGGGTCCGTCGGAGTTGTGAATCCGAGTTCCCAGGAGTTGTTGGTTGGTGTCGTTCCTGGCGAAAAAGGTCTGGTATTCTTCAAGGGAATCGGGACTCCCGAGCAAGCCTCGCCCATCTATTCCCAATTCCGCCAAATGATCCAACAGGCGATCACTCTCTAGCCTGACCGGATTTCGCCCCACGCGACAGCCATGCCGGAGGGCGGCGCCCAAAGAACTGATTCCAAAAGTTCGGGAACGTGCTTGGTCTGGATCGAAGGGGGCGTTGGTCGCAAGCGATCGCTCTTGCCAGATCAAAGTTTGCAAATGAGATTAAAACTCACAACAATTCTCTTTGTCTTCGCGGGAGGTTCAGGATGCGCAACCGATCTTCGCTTTCCATCGCCGTGTTGCTTGCGATCGCCGTCGGGTGGACGGGCTGCGATTCCGATTCCGGATCGGGGAGTGGTTCTCCGGCAGGGACCGGGGGAACCGGCGGCTCATCCATGGAGGGTGCCGTCTTGTGGGCGGGTCAGACGTTTTGGCAATCCGAAGTGCATCGGCTGGATCTGGGAACCGGGACCTTGCGCACTTTCCAAACCGGCAAGGCGGTCCGGAAATTCCTGGTGGATGCCCAAACCACCTACGGCGTCACCGACGACACCATGTTGCATCGCTTTCCTCGGGTCGGTGCCGGCGCTCCCGACAGTTGCCGTCTGCCCTGGATGCCCGGCGGCGCCATGGACGTCCGCGACGGGCGCATCTACGCCTACCGCTCCGGAGGCGGCGCCGATCCGCGGCTGGTCGTGCTCGACGGATCGACCTGCGCCGTGTTGGATTCCACCTACGCCAGCACGCGCAACAACGACTACGACGGAGTCCGTGCCGACGCGGACGGCCTTTGGATCCTGGTGCACAATGGGTTCCAGCTCCTGCGCCTGGATCCGTCCACCCTGCGCAAGACGGATTCGGTCCCATTGGGGTCGCCGCCTTCGGTCCCCGACAGTTTCGCGGTCCTGTACGGTTACGGCGATCTGACGCGGATCGGTTCCCGGTTCTGGGTGCTCGATGCCTACCGGCGTCGCCTGGTGGCCATCGACGTTTCGCCGGTCCGTCGCGTGGGCCATTGGGATTTCGAGGACATCGGATTGCGGGACGTTCCCGGTCCGTCGCTGCAGGCGGTGGGCGATTGGCTGATCGTCCGCGATCGCGACGACACCGTCAAGGTGGTCGATCCCTCCCATCTGTTGGAGGGACGTGCCGGAAGTCCCGTGCGTGCCACGGCCTGGATGGACAATCGCGACTTGGTGGCTGGCGGCCGCCATCTGCTGGCCGAAGCTCCCATTCCCACCAACGCCCGCATGCTCGACCAGCTTTCGTTGCCTGGACTGGCGACAGGTTCGGCCATCGGTCTTCCCGGTCTGGCCGCCGTGTTCGCCTTGGACGACTGATCGTCCCGATCGGATCGGATCAAAGCCAAGCAGGCGTCGGGGCGTCGCGCTCCTGGAGGTGGCGCACCCAGTCGCCGGAGGGAATGGTTTCCTTGGTGGGGCCCGGCCATCGGTAGGTCCAGGCTTGGAAGATGCCTTTGCCGGGAACCTGGACTTCGCGCATTTCGCGGACGAACAGCGAGCCTTCCGGGTCGGTCGGGTCGAATCCTTCCAGATCGTCGATTCGGTCCAACGCGGCGGTGGGGATCAGGAACAGCTCGCCGACAACGCGACCGTCCCCATGGACCAGACCGGGGTAATCTCCCAGGTCCACGAGTTGACCCGAGGTGAAGGCCCAGCCAAGCGGAGTCGATCCACCCAGGCGCGGTGCGTTGGGCTGGTTGCTGCGAAGGGTGCCATACACGAACAAGTGGCAGGTCGGAACGTCGGGAGGGAGCTCGTGGTCGTGCATGGATCAAATGTAGCGGCCCCTGGCGTCGTAGGTGCCCTGCCGAGGCGGTACTACCGGCAGCAGTCGACTCCGCCCAGTGGGGACCCTGGATGGGGCGGCCTCCAGATTGCCCCAGCCCACCCCCACTCGCGCTACTAGGGCGGGAGCCTTTTCCTACCCCCTCGGTCACTGGTTTTTTTCTAAACTTGCCCGGGTCGCTCCAAAGGCGGCCGATTTTGCGGCCACCGGAGATCGACCCCTCCGACTGGCCACCACACAGCCGGAGACTCAAATGCCCAAGCGCACAGATATCCATTCCATCCTGATCATCGGATCCGGGCCTATCGTCATCGGGCAGGCTTGCGAATTCGACTACTCGGGCACGCAGGCCTGCAAGGCGTTGCGCGAAGAAGGGTATCGCGTCATCCTGGTGAACTCGAATCCGGCCACGATCATGACGGATCCCGACACCGCCGACCGCACCTACATCGAGCCGATCACCGCCGACGCGGTGGCCGCGATCATCGCCGCCGAGCACCCCGATGCGATCCTGCCCACGTTGGGTGGACAGACCGCGCTGAACTGCGCCATGGAACTGGCCAGCCGCGGCGTGCTGCACGAATTCGGCGTGGAAATGATCGGCGCCACCCCCAGCGCGATCGAGAAGGCCGAAAGCCGCCAGCTCTTCAAGGCCGCGATGGAAAAAATCGGTTTGGAAAGCGCCCGCTCCGACGTGGCCCACACCATGCAGGAAGCCCGCAAGGTTCGCGACAAGCTGGGCTACCCGGTGGTCGTGCGCCCCGCCTTCACGATGGGCGGCGCAGGCGGCGGATTCGCGTACGATGACGAAGAATTCGAGCGGATTTGTTCCAACGGCCTGGCCCTTTCGCCCACCACCGAAGTGTTGATCGAGGAATCGACCCTGGGCTGGAAGGAATACGAGATGGAGGTGATGCGCGACAAGGCCGACAACGCCGTCATCATCTGCTCCATCGAAAACCTGGACCCCATGGGCATCCACACCGGCGACTCCATCACGGTGGCCCCGGCGCAGACGTTGACCGACAAAGAGTACCAGCGCATGCGCGACGCGTCGCTCGCCATCTTGCGCGAGATCGGCGTGGAGACGGGCGGATCGAACGTGCAGTTCGCCGTGAACCCGGTGGATGGTCGCATGGTGGTCATCGAGATGAATCCGCGCGTGTCGCGTTCGTCGGCTCTCGCCTCCAAAGCCACCGGATTCCCGATCGCGAAGATCGCCGCGAAGCTGGCCGTGGGCTATACGCTTCCCGAAATCCCCAACGACATCACGCGGGCCACTCCGAGCTGCTTCGAGCCGTCCATCGATTACGTGGTGACCAAGATCCCCCGCTTCAACTTCGAGAAGTTCCCGGGAGCCAGCAACACCCTGGGCACCCAGATGAAGTCCGTGGGCGAGGCGATGTCGATCGGGCGCTCGTTCAAGGAATCGCTGCAGAAGGGCTTCCGCAGCTTGGAGACCGGACGCGGCGGCTTTGGCGGCGACGGCAAGGACAAGCCCATGACCGACGCCGAAGTCGAGCTGCTCATGGACATGAAGAAGCCCCAGCCCGACCGCCTGTTCGGCGTGCGCGCGGCCTTCGAGCGCGGCTGGAGCGTGGATCGCGTCCATGCGATCGGCAAGTACGACCCGTGGTTCCTGACGCACATCAAGGAGCTGATCGACTTCGAACTGAAGGAGCTCAAGGGCAAGAAGTTGTCCGATCTCACGGCCGACGTTTTCCGTCAGGCCAAGGAATGGGGCTTCGGAGACCAGCAGATCGCCTTCCAGACCGGTTCGACGGAACCCGAAGTCCGCACTGCTCGACAGAAATTGGGCGTCAACGCGGTGTTCAAGACGGTGGACACCTGCGCCGCCGAATTCGAGGCCCACACGCCCTACCACTACTCCAGCTACGAGCAGGAGAACGAATCCATCCGCACCGACCGCAAGAAGGTCGTGATTCTGGGTGGCGGACCCAACCGCATCGGACAGGGCATCGAGTTCGACTACTGCTGCTGCCACGCGTCGTACGCGCTCAAGCAGGAAGGCGTCGAGTCGATCATGATCAACTCGAACCCCGAGACGGTGTCGACGGACTACGACACGTCCGACAAGCTCTACTTCGAGCCGTTGAACCGTGAAGAACTCCTGAACATCCTGGAGCACGAGAAGCCCGACGGCGTGATCCTGCAGTTCGGCGGACAGACCCCGCTCAAGTTGGCCAAGGACCTGGAAGACGCGGGCGTGAAGATCATGGGCACCTCGCCCAAGTCGATCTGGCTGGCCGAAGACCGCAAGCTGTTCAACGTGCTGATGGAAGACCTGAAGATCAGGCAGCCCGCCGGCGCCACCGCCACCAACGCCGCCGAAGCGCAGGCCGTGGTGGATCGCATCGGGTTCCCCGTGCTGGCCAGGCCCTCGTTCGTGCTCGGCGGCCGCGCGATGAAGATTCTTTACAGCAACGAAGAGCTCGCGACCTACATGCGCGAGACCGTGCACCCCACTCCCGAACTGCCGATCCTGATCGACCAGTATCTGGAGAACGCGACCGAAGTCGACGTCGACTGCATCCGCGACATGCACGGCACCGCGATCGTGGCGGGCATCATGCAGCACATCGAAGAGGCGGGCATCCACTCCGGAGACAGCGCTTGCGTGCTGCCGTCCATCAGTTTGTCGGAATCCGTCTTGAAGGTCTTGCGCGAACAGACCGTGCGCATCGCGCATGCTTTGAACGTGATCGGGCTCATGAACATCCAGTACGCCGTCAAGGACAACGTGGTGTACGTGCTGGAAGTGAACCCCCGCGCCTCGCGTACGGTTCCGTTCGTGGCCAAGGCCACCGGCATTCCGTTCGCCAACCTGGCCACCAAGGTCATGTTGGGCAAGACCCTGGCCGAACTGGGCTACACCGAAGAAAAGGTGCCTGTCCACTTCAGCGTGAAGGAATCGGTGTTCCCGTTCGCGAAGTTCCACGGATCCGACACGGTGCTGGGACCCGAGATGAAGTCGACCGGCGAAGTGATGGGCATCGACGCCACATTTGGCGGAGCGTTCGCCAAGAGCCAGATCGGCGCATCCAGCAAGCTCCCGCTCAAGGGAACCGTCTTCGTGTCGGTGAACGATCGCGACAAGGCCGGCGTGGTGGACATCGCGCGCCGCATCAGCGGCATGGGCATGAAGCTCGTGGCCACCAGCGGCACCGCCAACTACCTCAAGAAGGCCGGCATCGAGGTCGAGACGGTGAAGAAGGTTTCGGAAGGTCCGGGCAACATCGTCGAGCTGCTGCTGGAAAAGAAGATCGCGCTCTTGATCAACACCCCCATGGGTGCCGACGCCAAGGGCGACGACGCAGTGATCCGCCAAGCCGCCCTGCGCGCCGCGGTTCCGTACACGACCACGCTGTCGGCGGCAAGCGCCGCGGCGGAAGCGATCGCGACGCTGCGCAGCTCCGACCTCGGTGTGAAGTGCCTCCAGGACTGGTACGCCTGACAAAAATCGGCTGCGGCGGGCGATACTTGCTCCCCCGACCTTCGACGTACCGCTAAGGTTGGCTCATTCCGGCGAAAGCCGGAATGCCAGAACTGGGGCGTACGCCTTTTGGTCGGGGTGGCATCGTCTCATTCCGCCTCGGCGAGGTTGTAGGAAATGGGTATTTTTTCCCGATGAGAATCAAGCCCCATTCGAATTTGGCGCTTGCCGCCGTATTTGTCGTCCTTTTTTCCTGCGCTGCTCCTCATCGAGCCGGAATCGGTCTGGCTGAGGATCGCGCGGATTCGCGAATGCCTCCCGCATCCGGCACTCCACCGAGGGAATCCGCTCCCCCCAAGCGCAATGCGGCATCCGGATTGCAGGCCGGGGTTTCGGACGACAATCGCCAATTCCCCTTGTTCCTGGAGTTTTTGGACAAATACGCCGGCCCATCGGGAGCGTTGGACTCGCGCATCCGTGAAAGGATTCTGTTCCACGTGGTCGATTCCGCATCGAATGGCTTGGCGAACGTCCAGGTGAATATCCTGAACGGCCAGGACACGCTGGAAACACTCGTCACCTTGTCCGATGGCAGCGCAACATTCTACCCACTGTGGGCGATCCCGGAAGACCGCATTCGTTCGTTGCGCGTGGAGGTGAAGCGCGGTGACGACGACACGTCCTTCCAATTGGCTGCCGATGGCCCCCGGAAGATAGCCGTTGCCATCGGTCCGGCGAGACAGCGTCCATCTTCTCTCAACGTGGACCTCCTTTTCGTGCTGGACGCGACCGGATCGATGCAGACCCAGATCGATCAGCTCAAGAACGCCATTTCCATCCTCCAGATGAACCTGTCCTCACTTCCGGAATCCCCAAGGCTCCGGTTCGGGCTCGTCCAATATCGTGACAGGAAGGACGATTTTCTCGTCAGCAAGATCCAATTCACCGAGGACGCCACCGCTTTTTCCCGTGAGCTGTCCAAAGTCCGGGCCGATGGGGGTGGAGACCAACCCGAGGATCTCCAATCGGCCCTCGATACGGCTTTCCATGGGATGACATGGAATCGTGACGGAATCCGGTTAGGATTCGTGATTACCGACGCACCGCCCCATCTTGACTACGCGCAGGAGTTCACCTACGTCTCGGCCTCGCATCTCGCTAGACGGAACGGCATCAAGCTTCACTCGGTGGGATGCGGATCCCTGCCCGTGGCCGGCGAAGTCGTTCTTCGGCAGATCGCCCAAATCACCGGAGGCAAATACGTCTTCCTGACCAAACCGGGGGAGTCCGGAGAAAGCGAAGGAGGAGCCCCCGGAGCGGTGAGCCATCATACGGGAAGCAATTGGGTGTCGGAACGACTCGAAACCGCCCTCCTGCGTCTGACTCGCGAGGAGATCGGCAATCAGATCGCCGATCCCATTTCACAAAACCTCGACTGGTTCGAGGCAAGGCCTTCTGGCACACTGCCGAGCGATTCGGTGTTTTCGGAATTGTTCCGACTCGCCTTCAAGGAACTGCGCGATTTCGCGTCCATGCCACTTCCAGATACCGCCCGTATCGCGATCCTGCCGACCAGTCCTGCAGACAGCAGCCTCGCGCCTCAAGCTGCCCGGTTGAATCAGATCCTTTCGATCGAGCTGTCCCGAAGCGGGAATGTCAGGCTGGTCGAACGAGGGAATCTCGGCGACGTGCTCCGTGAGCAGGCCTTGCAGGAAAGCGGGGCCATCGATCCGAATTCGGTGTCGGGAACCGGACGGCTTCTCGGCGCCGACATTTTGCTGGCCAGCGGCCTCCACCGTAGGACAGGGGGTTCGGAACTCGTACTGAAGCTCCTTCGGACAAGCACTGGGGAACTACTCTCGGCGACCCGCGCGAAGATCGACAAGTCGCTTCTCGACGACTGACCCCGCGCCATGGACCGGGAACAGAGCCTCATCTGGGCCGACCCTACCCCGCCACTTCCACCCGGTTGCGTCCCGCCGCCTTCGCGCGGTAGAGCGCCTCGTCGGCGCGTTTGGCCAGCGCCTCGAATTCCTCCACCCTTCCGTGGGCGATTCCGATGCTCGCGGTGATGCGATGGTCCTTGTACTGGAGTTCGGATTCCACGCGGGCGCGAACCTTTTCCGCCGCGGGCAGGAGCCGTGCGACGGGAATCCCGGGCAAAAGAAGAATGAACTCCTCGCCACCCCAGCGGGCCGCAAGGTTGTTGGGGCGCATTTCTTCCTGGATGAGACCTGCCAGCCGCCGCAGGATCTCGTCGCCGGCGTCGTGGCCCAAGGTGTCGTTCACCGTCTTGAAATGGTCGAGGTCGACCATCATCACGCCCATGACGGGATTTGCCGGGTCGATGGACCGGCTCGCGAGGGCGCTCAGATGGTTTTCCAGTCCTCTGCGGTTGTGCAAGCGCGTGAGCGGGTCGTGCTCGGCGAGCTCCTGGAGCTGTGAGGTCTGCCTTTGCAAGGCACGGATCGAGGCGAAGGACTTGTACAGACGCAGGACCAATCCGACGACCACGTAGGCCAGCCAGACCCCGAACAGGATCTTGAGAAGCGTTTCCTGACGGATCCATTTGCCGTGGAATTCCAGGCTTCGGATCCCGAAACTCCCCTGGCCCAGACGGATGACGTCCGCGGAAGTCAGGATCTCCAGTTCGCGCACGTCGTGTCTGTCGGGATTCAGGAATCGGACGGGCACCTTCCTGCGGGCCACCCACCAGGGCGGAATCACGAATCTGTCCAACGGCATCGCGTTGCGCGACGCGGTGGCGACCTCCGGAAACAGGATCATGTTCTGGTGCTTGAGGGAGGATGGATCACCTTCCTGGTAGATGTTCGTGTCCATCGTCCTCAGCTGCGTCTGGAACGAGGAATTCACACCCTCGAACCCCTGGAAATTCACGACCAACGTGTCGAAGCCGGACAAGTCGATTCCCGGTGAGGAATCCGCCGAGAAGAAGGCGAAGGAGATGCCGCAGAAGGCCCATCCATTTCCTGGGCGGACATCGTAGTCGATACGCCATGCACCACCGGTGGTATCCAGTGTGCAGACGGAAGTTCCACCACCGGCATTGTCGTCCACCGCCGACACCCGGATGCTGGAGGCGTCGTGGTTCAGGAGGATCGAACGGTTCATTCCCCAATGTTTCTATGCGAGCGCCCCGAATGTGGCCGCGAGCAGCAGCAGAACGACGCGTTCCCGGAGCAGGAGGTTCAGGAATTCCGTCGAGACGGATGGTTGCGAAGGGATGTTTTCGGACATGATGGATTCGTGCGAGAGTGTACCACTCCATTGACGATCGGCACCAATGCATTTGGATTCGGAGTCGAGGCGCAATCCTATCCGGATCCCTCGGCCTTCGCTGCGCTCGGTGTCGGATCCTTCCAATTGATGATGCGTCCCAGCAACATGGTGAGGTCGTAGGCGACCTCTTCTAAAGGACGGTCGATCCCCTTGAGTTGGCCGTCCAGCCAGAGCATGATCAGTCCGTGCATGGCCGCCCAGAGGGTGAAGTGGATCATCCGCGCTTCTTCCAGCGAGATCCCGGTGACCTCCATGATCCCCCGGACCATGCCCTCGTTCATGGCCGTGGTCGCGTTCGTCCATTCCTCGGACGGCTCGCCCACGCGCTCCCACGTGTACATCAGCCGAAACAGCGCCGGGTGGTCGACCGCGAAGCGGGCATAGGCGATTCCCGCGTTCTGCACTCCATCCAGCGCGACTTGCCCCAGTTCGTGACCTTTTTGCATCTCTTTCTGGAGCAGACCGTATCCGTGGTCGCAGACCGCCGTGATCAACGCCTCCTTGTCCGTGAAATGGTGGTAGGGCGCGGCGTGGCTCACTCCCGCACGGCGGGCGACCTCGCGCAAGCTCAGACCCGAGACTCCCTTCTCGGACAAGATTTGAACGGCAGCCTCCACCAACGCATTGCGCAAATCGCCGTGGTGATACCCGACCGGGGTTGCGGCAACTCCCGGATGGGACACGATTCGGCTTGCCTTCTTCATCTTGCCAATGTAAAGTTCCAGTAGATCTTTACGCTGTAAAGATTGGTCTGAGCACTCCCACTCCGCAGAAAGGCCCTGATATGATCCACCGCCACCCCGGTTCCGGAATCCTCTCCAGAACGTCGTTTTGCATACCCAGGCTGTTCGCTTGCCTTCTGATCCTTTGCACCGGCGGCATCGCCGCCGAACTCGCCGACTTCGCGGGTTCGTGGAAGCTCGATCGCGTTCGCAGCGCCGATCCCGTCGCGGCGATCGAGGCGCTCGTCGCGCATGTGGACAGCGTCGACAAGGCGTCCGTCCGCGATCGCCTTCGGGAAGTCAGCGTTTCTTCCACGGAACTGGTGATCTCCCTGGAAAAGGACCTGCTCCGGATCGCCGGCGACGGAAGCCAAGGCCATCTGGCGCCGGTGGACGGAAGCGAATCGGATCTGACGGCCGCCATCGGCGAACCGATGAAGCGACGGCTGAGCCTGGACGCGGGGACGCTGGTGGAGTCGTACCTCGCCGAGGACGGTTCGCGCACCGACCGCTACGGGTTGTCGAGCGACGGCAAGACGCTTTTTGTCGACGTTTCGGTGATCGGAGGGATCATGCCGGTTCCGGTGACCTTCCGGTTGGTCTATGCCCGCCAAGGGGTTTCGGTCAAGCCCTCCGCGCGCAAGGCGCGGCACCAACCCGGCACGACCGAACGCTATGGCCTGGACGGACGCCACCGCCCGGGACAGCCTTCCTGGAGGTGGCCTGCGGTGGAACGGGCACTGTAGTTTGTTGTTCCAGGATCGATGCCACCGACGGAGGCGCACATGGACTGGAATCGGACCACCTCGTTGATCACCGGAGCTTCGAGCGGAATCGGACTCGAATTCGCCCGGGAACTGGCGGCGCGTGGAAGCCGCGTCGTCCTCGTGGCGCGCGACGAGACCAAGCTGCGTTCCCTGGCCGCCGAACTCGTAGCGCAAGGTGCGGTGGAACCGGTGGTGATCCCCATGGACCTCTCGCGGGAAGAATCCATCGCGGCCCTGAAGCGCGAGACGGATGCACGGGACCTGCGGATCGACGCGCTGATCAACAACGCCGGATTCAGCAACCACGGAGCGATCGCCGAGATCCCTTCCGAAGACCAATCCCGATTGATTCGCTTGAACGTGCTGGCCATGGCCGGCCTGGTGCGCGAGTACCTGCCCGGCATGATCGAGCGCCATCGCGGAACGATCGTGAACCTGGGATCCATCGTGAGCTTCCATCCGCTGCCCACCCAGGCGGCCTACGCGGCGAGCAAGGCGTTCGTGCTGTCCTACACCGAGTCGCTCTGGCAGGAAACGCGCGGCACCGGGGTGGAGGTCCTGGCGCTCTGCCCCGGTGTCACTTCGACGGATTTCTACAAGACCCTGGGCAAGGAGGTGATCCTTCCCAAGCGCACGCCCAGGATGGTGGTCGTGACGGCCCTGCGCGCTCTGGAATCCGACAAGATGACCGTGGTGGACGGATGGCTCAACGCGTTGCAGTCGCGATGGTTCCCGCGGATCGTGGCGCGCCGCATGTTCATGCGTCTTGCCGGCGCGATCATGGGGCGGATGTACCGGTAGGAAGACGGTCTTTCCGTCTTCGTTGTTGGCGAACACCTCACCTGGGCTGGGGGCACGTCATCCTGATGCTTGTAGTTTACCCTCTTCGCGAAAGGAGTCCCGCCATGGCCACATCGTCTTCGGGGTTCGCTGCGGCAGGATGGCGCGCGGCGATCGCGCGTTCCGTCCGCCTTTGCGCGGTCGTGCTCGTCGTGTCGGTGGGAGCCGCGGATCTGGCGGACTATTCCGGGATCTGGAGACTCGACCCCGCGAAATCCGCGGACATCCCCAAGGCGATCGACGAGGCCTTGGCCAAGGAGAACTTCGCGATCCGGACCATGGCCCGCGGGCGCCTGGTCAAGGCCAACAAGGTTCCCAAATTCGTCTATATCGGCCAGGCCGACGGCATGACCACGGTCTCCTTCGACGAGAAGAAAGGACCGACCGCACCGAGCGACGGAAGGACCATCACCTGGACGCGCCCCGACGGAAGACAGTACCTGCTTCGCATCGCCCTGGAATCGGGGGTGCTGGTCCAATCCTACAAGGCCGAGCACGGAACCCGCGTCAACCGGTTCGCGTTGTCCACGGACGGACGGATCCTGTTCATGGACGTCACGGTGAGCAGCCCCCGGCTGGAATCGAGCATCGTCTACCGGATGGTCTTCCGGAAAGACGGGGCTTGAACGGAATCCGTCGAATCGCGCGGCTCACTCCACCAGGATCTTGAGTCGGAAGGCTCGCGAACTGTGGCCCGAATATCCCCCTATGGCCACCACGGAGTAGACATGCAAACCTACGTCCGGAGCCTTGGGTGTCCATGTGATCGAATCGCCCCTGGCCACCGGTCCCGCAGGCCCGGGCAAGGGCTGGATCGATAGCGCCAAGGGTTCGTTCATCAGGTCCCACATGTCGAACTTGACGGAGAACCTTGAATCGGCCGCGACCACGAAGGTCGAGTCGGGATCGAAGGGAGTCGCGGGCACCAGGCCCGAGCGAATGCTTCCGCCTCCCGCGCCGCTGGGCAGCACCGTGCGGAACCCGATCCGGGTGTCGAACGAATGGTAGAAGGTGGCTTTTCGTTCGACCATCGATCCCACGTCGCCGCCGCGCACGGGGAATCTCCAGCTGCCCCCCCAATCCCAGATTCCCGGACCCCAGGGATCGAGCACCTCGGGAACGAACCACCCATTGGTGTGCACCCCCAGGATGAGCTCCGAAACATTCCCGAAGATGTCGTAGAGACCGTATCCGTTGGGCTTGAGGCTTCCGACAGGCTTGAGAGGGACCGCCGTGGCCACCGATGGGAAATTGGCGTACTCCGACGCCGACGCGCCCTGGAGCGCTTTCCAGAACCGCAACGAGTCGCTGCCGCCCCGCGCCGCGTACTCCCACTCCGCTTCGGTCGGCAGACGGTAGCCGCGCGCGTTCCTGCGCAGATGCAGGTTCTTCACAACGGGGATCCCGTAGTTCCACGTCAGCTGGTCGTATTCGAACATGGTGTCGAGCTTGGCCGACTTGCTCAAGGCGTTGCAGAACAACGCCACGCCCGATACGGTGGTGTTGTAGGCGGGAAGGTCGTCGCCGATCCCCGATCCGGCCTTCCAGGGCGAGGCCACGTAATCCCTGGGGAAGGCCGCGCGCATCACCGAATCGAACCGCTTCTGGGTCACTTCGGTGCGGTCCATGTCGAACGATTGCGAAAGCGAAACCGTGGTCGGAACGATCCCCGAATCGATCCCGATGCCCGAACCGAACACGAACGGTTTGCCCGCCGAAGGGATCCGGACCATGCCGGTGCGCAACGGGACGGAATCCGCCACCACGACGGTCCACGCGAGCGTGTCGACGCGCGACCAGCGCGCGACCTCCAGGTGGACCACGTGCGATCCCGCCACGGAAGGTGTCCAACGGAGAACGGAGTCGGACAGGGTCATGCCATCGGGCGCCGAGACCAGGGACAGAGTCGCTGCGTCGACACCCGCTCCGGATAGACGGATCGTGTCCACGAACGCGGTCCCAACGGTTCCCGCCACGGCACGGGACGAGCTCCACGACAGGGCGGCCGATCCGGTGGGTCGCAAGGCCAACACGAGCTTCAGCGACGACACGGTCGGCATGGCGAACGACGTGTCGCCCGTTTCCAGCGTGTCGCCGGAGGCGAACAACCTGGCGTGCACGGCGACGCGGCTCCCGAAGGGGATCTCCAGCTCCAAGGCGCCGGCGCCGTCCAACGGCAGGATCCTGTCCAAGGCGGCGGTGGAATCCACCGCGACGACGATCCGCAGCGATTCGGGCACCGAGACGGCGCGTCTGCCCGACAGCTTCACCGACACGCTGCCCAGCGATCCGGAGCGGACGGGATCGTCGTGGCGGTCGCAAGCGCACAGCAGCAGGCAAAGGAAGAGTCCGATCATCCTGGACATCAGAAGCCTCCCGAAATCCGGGCCGAGACGTCGCCCCCGTACCAGGTCCGTTCCAGGACGTCGCGATGGACACGCACGAACCCTCCGGCATCCAGACGCAGATCGCGCGTGGGCGCCCAGAGCAACCGCGCTCCCGGCCCCGCGGCACCGCCCCATCCGACGTCGGATTCCGTCAGCAGACCCGAAACCGCCGGGCCCATCCGCAGCATCCGCGACCCCCACAGGAAGTCCCCTTGCATCCGCTGCGAGAACATCCCTCCGTCGAGGCCTTCCACGGACCCGCGGAGCCCCCATTCAAGATGCGCCAGATTCCGTCTGTGCTCCGCCTGCGCGGTCCATTGCCAGTGGTCGGCGCCGCCCACCCCGCGCGTGCGGTCCGGAAGGCACCAGACGCCGCTCGACGCGAATTCCGTCCGGCGCCCCGCGCCCGCGAACGAAAGCGAACCCCACGAGGCGACCACGTCCCCCAGGTCGACGGAACCCGAACTCCCGCGCCATTGGTAGCCGACTCCCAAGCTCGCCTGGGCCGAGCCGAACAACCTCCCGTGGAGCATCGCGCGCCCACCGGCCAATGGTCCCGGCGCGACGAAGGGCACTTCCATGTCCATGGAGCGATCGAGCAAGGCCATGGCGAGTTCGGCCTTGTCCATGTTCCAATCGATCGGCGTTCCGCCGTATCCGGCTTCCAGCCCCAGATCCAGGAACGAAGAGATGCGCGCCTGCAACCGTGCGAGGGTCTGGTCGCGCTCGTTGAACATCGACGCGTTGTCGAGCCACCCCGAACGCCAACCGGCCAGAAGATTGGCCGAATACCTCGATCCGAAGTCCAGCGCGAGGTGCAGCGGGATCGCCATCACGTCGCGCCGGTCCCGATGCACGGCCGCGCGCGTCCCGAACGACGGCCCGACCAGCCAGCGCAGACGAGGCCCCGATCCGCGCTCGGCGGCATGCGTGCCCACGACCAACGGATTTTGTCCGATCCGCACGCCGTCGGAGGCGTCCAGATCCTGGAACCTGGGTTCGACCTTCGGATCCAAGCGCCACAAGGTGTCGGAGCGCAGCACGACGTCGTCGAGTTCCAACACGCCCTGCCAGCCCACCAGCGCGGCCGAATTCCCCACGATGCGCGATCCGGCGATCACCAGCTCGCCTCGGGAAAGGATGGCTGCGGGCCTGCCCCTGCGGGCCTGCAGGCGCGAGTCCCACACGGTGGCCCGGCCTCCCGACACGTGCAGTCCGTTGCCCGCATCGCTCTGGTCGTAGCCTGCGAAATACGCCTGCGCGCCGCTTGCGACCTCGATGCCCTTTCCTCCGGTCCATTCCACGCGATCGGAATCGTCGCCGGCCACCAGGAGGGTTCCGCGCACCAGGATTCCCGCCGACGGCGTCCCGGCCACGATCCACGCGGGCCCCTGGATCCGCAGCGTGTCGTGCGCCTCCACGATCGCGAGCGTGTCCAGGAACACGGAATCGCGCCATGGCCCGTTCGCGGAAACAATCGATGCCATCCACAGGATCGATGCGGCGATCATGGAACCACCTCGATGCGCAAGGTCCCGTGCGAGGGTTGCTCCTGCGGAACCAGCGTCTGCGGCACCGGAACGATCTGGATGTCGGGAGTCCTCGTTCCCGAAACGGTGGTCGACAAGCTGCCGTCCAGGTTGCGCAGGATGGGAAGCGATCCGAGCTTCATCTCCAGAGATTGGCCCGAGCGCATCTGGAACACGGGAAGGCCGGGATCGTCCGGCGTGATGGTGAGCGAACCTTCGTCCAACCGCAGGCGCGAATCGCCGGTGAGGGTGTCGACCTCCACCCGGAACCGCGTGCCTTCCGCACCGGCCACGGCCACCGGGGTGCGCACCTTGAAACGCCCTTTGCTGTCGGGCTTCTTGACTTCGAAGTCGAACTCTCCCCAGCGCGCGAACGTGGATTTCCCGTCGGCCTGCAGCGAGGCCATGACCAGGACGGAATTCGGCCCCATGTCCAACCGGCTGCCCGATGCGAACCGCACGGTGAGCCTGGAACGTTCGTAGGTCTTGAGCGAATCGCCTCCGAGCACCTTGCTCCCGAAATCCAGGTTCCGGCAGGTGGCCGCGGGCGAACACGCCTCGGCGCGATTGCGCAAGGCGATCACGGTGCCTTCGTCGTCCTTGGCCATGGCCGAAGCGGAACACACCATGAGGGAGACGGCGGCGAACGCCGCTGAAACGGGTCTCATGGCAAGCAGCATACCATGGTCGCGGCGTCGATCGCACCGACAATTTCCCGAGGCGCGCGTCGGCAGGAAACTAGGTGTCGGCCCGGACCGCCGACACGCTGTGGACGGTCACCGGGTTGACGCGGCCCCGGATCGTGGTTTCGCGCGTGCGCACCACGGAAACCCGATCGGCCACCTCCTTCAAGGTCGATGCCCCCACCAGCACATCCCCCGGCTCGGCGATGCTGCACAACCGCGAGGCGACGTTCACCGAATCGCCGATCAGGGTGAAGTCCATGTACTGCGAACTGCCGATGTTGCCCATCACCACCGGCCCCGTGTTCACCCCGATCCCGATGCGGATGTCGGGGCGTCGTTCCGAGCGCCACTTGCGCCGCAATCCCTCCAGGGCCGACTGCATCTCCAGCGCGGTCTTGACCGCGCGCCAGGCGTGTTCTTCCGGGTAGACCGGCGCCCCGAAATAGGCCATGATCTCGTCGCCCACGAACTTGTCGATGATCCCGTGGTTGGCGAAGATGACGGGGGTCATGGTCTCCAGGTACTCGTTGAGCTGGTGCACGACTTCCTGGGGTTCCATGTTTTCGGCCATCCCCGTGAAGCCGCGGATGCCGGCGAACAGTACCGTGACCATTTCCTTGCGGCCGCCCAGATCGCCCAGCTCCGGACGCGCCAGGATCTGGTCCAGGACCTCGGTGGTCACGTACTTGGCGAAGATCCGTTTGATGTGTTCGCGGTTTTCCCTCTCGCGACGGAAATTGCTCAGATTGCGCAAGGACACCAGCACCGCGATGGAAGCCCCCACCGACACCGTGGGAAGGTGGATGTGGTGGCGCACGAACAGCCACTGGCTCCCCGCGAGATAGGCCGCGAACATGCCTCCGGTGGCGATCTGCCACGCGAGAGCGTCGCGTCGCAGCAACAGGAGCGAGGCCAGGAACAGGCACGCGACCACCACCATTTCCTGGTGGCGGGAAAGGGTCCGCACGGCGGCGTTGGTGAGCAGCGTGTTCAGGATGGAGAAGTGGATCCCGGTGGTGGGAAGTCGCGGGTCGAGCGGGGTCGGGATGAATTCCTGCGACGAGGGATTCACGTGCCCGACAAGGAGGATCTTGTCCTTGAGCCTGCGCAGGCTGTCCATGGGCAGGAGCGGATCCTTGCCTTCCATGACCTGCTTGTAGGAGACCAGGATCTCGCGGAACGACCAGTGCGGCAGGTCCTGCCAGGCACCTGGCCAGTTGATCACCAGATTCCCGTGTTCGTCCAGGGCAGAAGGCGACACGTGCCGGCCCACCTTTTCTTCCCAGACGGGAACCACCAACTGCGGATACAGCCGCCCCCCGCAGCGCAGATGGAGCGGCGTGCGCCGGACCATCCCGTCCTTGTCGTGCACCACGTTCACGAACCCCATCCCCTTGGCCGAAGCGTCGAGTCCCTTGAGCGGAAGCGAGACCAGTCCGCTCATGACCGACAGATTCCGGTGGCGGCGGTCTTCCGGCGGGGCGTTGCGCACCAGCGTCCCGAAGTACGAGGTGTCGGGCACGTACGCCTCGCGGTACGGGGAGAACATCAGCGGGAAGTAGACGTTCCCCGCCGAAGCGGCCATCTCGCGCAGGAACCGGTCGCTGCGCGCTTCGGTGGGGCGCGTGAAGCTCACGTCGTACACGATCGCTCGCACCCCCAGGTTGGTGGCCGCGTCGATGAACATGCCGTGCAGATGGCGCGGGATCGGCCACGGACCGAACTCCTCGAAGGCGTCGCTGGAGATGTCGACCAGGACCAGATCCGGCGAGATCTCGCCCTTGCCCCGAAGCTTGAACCGCTGGTCCAACACCTTGCGCTCGAGCGCGTCGAACCACCCGAACCAGATCACGCCAAGGAAACACCCCAGGAGGGCGAGGTTCCGTGCGAGGAATTTCCAGGTATCGCGTGGCATGGATGGACGATTGTACCGCTTTCCGCGAAGACGGGGGGAGCGGAACGATCAAAGCCATCCGTGGAACTCCGAGGTTATGCAAATTTCCGCCTACGGCTTCGCCTCCCCCCATAACCGAGGTGATGTCGCAGTCATCCCTCCAACGCAGGCCATCCATGCCGAAATTCCTTTTCGCTATTCCCTTCGCCGTCACAGCCGCCTTCTCAGGTGGGTTGGTCACCTTCACCGCAGGCAGTCCGGCCAAGGCGGACGAAGTCAACCGCAACTTCACCTACCTGGATTCTGCGAAAGCGAGCGTATCCAGCGTGGATGTCCTGACCAGCGCGGTTTCAACCAAGGCCGACAAATCGGCGCTGGAAAGTAAAACCGACGATTCGCGCACCGACTCCTTGGCCAAAGCCCTGATCGCGAAAGCCGATACGTCTGTTTGGAGAGCCGTGAAGGATTCCGCGGCAAGCATGCGCGCCGCGATTGGCAAAACGTCGACAATTGACTGGAGCGGGGTCTCGAACAAGCCAGCCGTCCTGATCAACGACACCGCAGGAATCATGGATTGGGCATCCAAAAACTTCCCCGGGACTGTTCCCGTCGCGGGCATCAAGGGCCAAGGCCCTGCGGACTACGGCGCCGCGGTGTTCATGCGGCGCGATCTCGCAGCAGGCGTATCGGTGATGGATTTCCACACCGATGGTGTCATCAATTCTTGGGGTAGCCAGGGGGGAGGAATCCAGACAAATTCCGTCACACGCATCGATGGAAGCGGGAACGGATCGCTGTCGACTCTCGCCGTCGGAACCACCAACACATACGGCGGAACCGCCGCGTTCCAATACAACGGAACAGGCGGCGATTGGAACGAAGGAATCGTTTTGGTCCCCACCCCCAAGTACAACGGCGCAAGCATCTTCTTTCGGGCCAACCAAACCAACTCGGATAGCGCGATTTGCTTTGGTCGCAGAGGCGGTGGCCTCGGGGTGACGATGCAACACCTGAAGTTTTCCCCTTTCAGCATCGACGCCTACGGCAACACCACCATCGGCGGCATACTCACTACTCCGAAGATCGCTTCGGCCGACCTCTCGGTCACCGACCTGCGCGTGGCCGGATCGATCAAGACCGCACCCACCGAGCCCTGGGCCGACTACGTGTTCGAGCCCGGCTACAAGGCCATGCCCCTCAAGGAAATCGAGGCGTTCGCCAAGGCCAACAGGCATCTGCCCGAAGTGCCCACCGCCGCCGAGGTCCAGAAGGATGGAATCGACCTCGCCAAGATGAACGCCATCCTGCTCAAGAAGATCGAAGAACTGACGCTGCACGCGGTGGAACAGGAGAAGAAGATGGAAGCCCTGCAGGCCGAAGTCCGGGAGATGAAGACGAGCCGCTAGCGTTTCCCGGAATCTGCGGGAAAAATGGGCAAGTTACCTCTGCCACCTCTCACCGCCAGAAACGCCTCAGTTCGCCGGGACACGCTCCAGCCTTTCGGCGATCCAGACCTTGATGAGCGATTGGCGCGTGATCCCCAGGCGGTTGGCCTCGCGGTCGAGCGCGTCGACCTCCCAAGCCGGGAAATCGACATTCACGCGCTGGGTCTGCAGGCCGGGCCGTCGCGCGGTGGAAAGATCGAGGTGCGAAACCAGTTCTTCGCCCGCTTCCATGATGGAATCGAACTCCTGCGTGGAGATCGCGGCCTTTTTCCTACCCATACAACGCCTCCTCTTCCTTGCGCGCCCTTCGCACCGAAATGATCCGGACCGCCGCCCCTCGAGGAGTCCACACGGCCGTCCAAAGTTTGTCGTGCAAGCGCGCGATCAGCGCCCATCGTTCTTCTTCGCCTTCGGTTCGAGCACGGATCTCCAGGCGCATGGGATCCAGCCAAAGCAGTTGGGCCGACCGAAAGTCCAAGCCGTGCTTTGCCAGGTTCGACCTGCTCTTGTTGAGATCAAACTCGAATTCCACATCATAAATATACCTTTTTTATACTCAGCTTGCCAAGCTGCCCGATAGGGAGGCCATGCGGTTCGCGCCCGGTATTCCGGATGGTCGTAGGGGCGACCGCTTCGGCATGGCGCACTCGGCACCAAGAGCAACGATAAGGAAAAGGCCCCCGAGCTGGTCGGGAGCCTTTTTCGGACGAGTTGGTGACTGGAGTTTCGCGATCAAGCGATCGTGACTTGGCGCGGTCCGAGTTCGGGCTTGAGCGACAGCTTGATTTCCAGGATGCCGCCTTCGAATTTGGCTTCCACCCGGTTGAGATCGATGCTTTCCGAAAGGTGGAAGGTCCGCTCGAACTTGCCATATCCGATTTCCGAATATCGATATCCCTTGGTCTCGTAGTTGGGGGCGGGTTTCTCGCCGGAGATCATCAGGATCTGTTCCTTGACTTCGACTTTGACCGCCTCCTTGGCGACACCGGGGAGTTCGGCACGCAGAACGAATCCGCCTTCCACTTGCACGACATCCACGGCTGGACGGAAGGTGGCCACCTCAGGGGTGGAAGGGCGATCGAAATCGCGGAAGAATTCGTCGATCAGGTTGCGAGGGTTGGTGAGTGCGTACATGGTGGTTCTCCGTGGTTGGATGTGGTGGTTCTGGGATTTGGCGTGAATTCGCTGTTGGGGCGAGGCATGCCTCGCCCGTACAACTGAATTCCGCCTTTCTTGAGCGATTTCATATTCAATAGGCGTGCCAATCATTGGGGAATCGCCCGATCGTGATCGCGGTCGCTTTTGCCCAGGGTTTCCGTTTCGGAGCGCAACGATCCGTTGTTTCAGGTGTTGCAAAGTTGTCGGGGAAGGCATGGGACACTACTTTCCTGGACTATGGCATTGCTTCCGGAAGAGAAGGAACTCGTCGCTCGCAGTCTGCAGCTTTACGCCCAGATGATCGGGAGCCAATACGGCGCCGCCGAAATGCAGGCCGTGGTCCCCATGATCAAAGGCATCCTCAAGAAGCTCGACGAAGTGGGAACCGGAGCGGGCGCACCCAACGCCGGGTCGGCTCCGCACGGGGTGAGCGAAGAGCATTTCCATGCCGTGTGTTCGATTTGTCCCAAGTCGGGCGGACCCACGGGTTGTCAGGATCCGGTGACCGCCAAATTCCCTGGAAAGTGCGATCCCATCTTGACTTACGAAAGAAACAAGCGCCTCCAGGCCTGATTTTGTAGAACCCGCTTGTCGGGGGGGACTGGTGACGGTACAATCGAACTAGGCCCAATGCGGATTCAACTTCTCACACCAGAACATCCCGCGCAGCGCGACGGGGGCAGCGGCTCTCCCGTTGGCCGCGACGTGGAAGCGTTGGCGAAGGCCTACAAGGCCCAAGGCCACGATGTCCGCATCACGGTGCCGTTGTACACTCCGCCAGATGTTTCCGCCTGGAAGGTCGTGACCAACGTCAAGGCCTCGTTCCTGCGGATGGACGAAGCGCAGATCCTGGGTGGCAACGCCAAGTGGCCCCATGTCCGGTTGGTTCACCACCCCATCCTGCAACGCAACCATCCGTATCTGGACGACCTGGGATTCGATCACTCCGACAACGCTCTTCGCTTTGCCGTGTTCTGCGCCTCGGCTCTGATCGATTGCGCCGCCGAAAACTGGATTCCCGACGTGATCCACGCCCACGAATGGCAAAGCGGCCTGGCCATCCTCTACGCCCAGAACCACCTGCGAGCTGTCCTGGGAAATGTCCGGTTGCTCTTCAGCTTCCAGGACGCGGCGTTCCAAGGGTTGTGCGACGCGTCGTGGGTGGACGACATCGGACTCGGTCACGAGTGGATGAACGCCGACGGATTGGAGTTCTGGGGGCGGCTCAACCTTTTGAAGTCGGGATTGGTCTGTTCCCACAAGGTGACCTTGCCCAGCCAGCAATACCTGCACGACATCCTGGTGGATTCGCATGGCTACGGACTGGAAGGATTGTTCCGGTCGCTGGCCCACAAGGTGAGTCCGGTGAATCCGGGGGTGGACGACGCCATCTGGAACCTTCCCGAGTCGGTGGCCTCCGATCCGGCCGCGTTGCACGAATGGAAGCGCAAATCCCGCATGGAACTGGTGGGTGGCAACGAACCTCTGCTGGTCTTCGCGTCGTCGTTCAGGGCTGGCAAAGGGATCGACCATGTCCTGACGCTCATGCCCGATCTTCTGAAGATGGATGTCCGCGTTGCGGTGGTGGGTGGACACGGAACCGAAGAACACCGCCATCTGGAAGCGGTGGCGGCAAACCATCCCGATCGGATCCATCTGTTCCAAAAAGACGACGCCACCTTGCTCAAGGTTCTGAAAGGCGCCGACCTGCTTTTGCTTCCAGTGGCGCACCAGCCGGGTGGCGTGCTGTTCGCCCGCGCGATGGCCATGGGAACCCCGACGCTCGCGCACCGGGTGGGTGCCGCGGCCGATCAGATCGTGCCGTTCCCCAAGTCCGGCGCCGACGGATTCCTGTTCGACGACCTCGCTCCCGACACGCTGCTCAAGCATCTGCGCAAGGCCTTGCAGTTGCGCGCCAACACGACCGAGTGGTCGGCGCTTTGCTCCCGGGCGGCGCTGCGCAACTTCTCGTGGGCCAAGGTGGCCCGGACCTACTTGGACCTGGTGGACGGGGGAGCGTAGGAAGGAACGCGCACCGAAGCGCCTCCGCCTTCGCCCGCCAAGATGGCCCGCTCGCCGCGAGGCATCACGTCGTAGACGTCGCCTTCCAGTCCCAGTCCGGCTTTCCATTCGCGGTGCTCGCCGGTGGAGGGGTTCCAGATCACCCAGCTTCCGTTCAACGACAGATGCAGCCGGCCATCGAGGTCGAAGGACATGGAGCGCAAGGCGGGCTGCCCGGGAAGCCAGCGGTCCGTCGAACCTCCGTGGCCGGGAATCGTGTCGATGCGCACCTCGCGTCCGTCCCACCAGGCGACCCGGTACGGTTCCTGTCGTTCCACCGCAAAGCGCGTGACGGCGCGGGATTCGGCATCCTTGAGCCAGGTGGGCCGGACCCAGTCCAGGCCCGAGCGCAACCAGAACCCCTTGTTGGTGGCGACCAGGATTCCCATCGGGGTGGATTGGATCGCGTGGACGGGCCCGACATGTTCCCAGGGCGGAGGGTCGGTCTGGAACGACTTGGAACCTGCCCGCCAGGAGAGCGAATTCTGTGTGCCGCACCACAGCGTGTCGCGGGTGTCCAGGCACGACAAGACGCGTCCCCCGAACGGGGCCTTGCGTCCCACCAATCGTTCTTCCACGCCATCCACCGACAGGCGCACCAATCCGAAATCACCGAAACCCAGATGCCGCGGTTCTTGGCTGCACCCAGGATGCGAGGCGAGGCAAGTTCCGAATTGCGCGGGTCGGAAGCGAGGATGGTGGCCCGAGGGACTTCGTCGACCAGCGCGGTGAACGATCCTTCGCAGCCCTGCAGCCAGATGGCGCCCGACGAATCGGGGGAGATCCGGTAGGCGCAAGGTTCGGCCAGGCCCGCCGGGCGCGGATCGACGCGACCGGTGATGAGTCGGCCCGACCAGACGCCTCCGTCGGTGGCCAGCCACAGCTCGCGGTCGTCCAGCGACATCGCGTACTGGATCCGGAAGCGCGTGCCTCGAGGGTCGACCAGGTCGGAACCCATCCGCAGCCATCCGGGCGAGGCGGGCGCGAGATTGGCGATCGTCGGGACGTCCAAGGCCTTGCCCAGTCGCGACGAACAACCGCCTGCGGGCGGCGATTCTTCGCGGGCCGAGCCGAACCCCGCCGACCACCGCAGCGACCTGCCGGTGACGGATTTGATCCACAGGCTCTGGGACGGTTCGTCGTAGCAGATCGAGGCGAGTCCTTCCGACGGCAGGCCCTGGGCTTCGCCGAACCATCGGGGGCCTTCGGTTCCCATGCGACGGAATTGCAGGAGCGTGCGGGGGTAGGCGACCCAGACTTCGAAAGCGGACGCCGCCAGGCCCACCGGACGTCCGGTTTCGCCGAACGAGCGCGGTTCCAGTGGTGACAAGAATTGCCCAGACGCGCACAGCGGAAGCAGGGCCGCCAGGAGGGATCCCTTCGCCGCGGATCTGAGGGGTGTTCGTCGTCGCATGTCCACAAGAATATCTCCGGAAACGCCTTCGGCAACGAATTCCGGATCGCTCCTCACTTGGCGGAATCCGTCGCCTTCGGCTGCTTCTTGGTCGAATCCCCGGGGCCGCGCCCCACGATGCGTCCCACCAGCCAGTGTTTCTGGGTGTTGTCGAGCATGCCCTGGCCGCGTTCGACCAGGTTCGCGCCGTCGTCGGTCAGGAGCCGGACCTGATCGGCGATCGTGTCGCCGCGCCGGAGCAGATGCACGCCCAACCGTCCCATGGTGTCGGCGCTTCGGGCCGACCGCCCCAACACCTTGGTCAGGCTGTCTGCTTCGGTCAGGATCCGCGGGACGCTCGTTTCCATGGAGGCGCCCACGTTGTCCAGGCGGCGGATCGCGCGGTCGCCGTGCGAGGCGGCGCGTTCGACGGTCTCCACGGTCTTCACCGTCTTGCGGTAGAGGTCGTCCTTCACGAGCACCGCGCCGATCGTCGTGTTGGTGTCGGTGACCAGGTGCAGGAGCGAATCCACCCGGGTGAGCGTGCCCTTGAACTGGGTCGTGAGCGAGGCGAGCGATCCCAGGGTCGTCTCCAGGTCCTTGGGCTCGCCCAGCGCCAGGGTGTCGCCTTCGCGCAGGACCGGCGATGCTCCGACCCCCATCTCGATGTTCAGCACGCGGTCGGAGACCATGTTCCGGTCGCGCTTGAAGTAGGCCGACGAATTTTGTCGAATCAGGCGCTGGTACTTGAGCTGGAGCTCCAGCGACAGGACCACCTTCGCTTCGGGAGTGAGCCCCACCTGCCTCACGACCCCCACCTGCACGCCGTTGAGCAGGACCTTGGCGCCCCTGGCCATGCCGGAGCCGTCTTCGTAGAGGGCGTAGACGGTGTACTTGCGCTCCAGGAAGTCGTTGTGGATCAGGTAGGTCAGCGCCGCGGTCGCGAACACGATCGAGCTGGCCACGAGCACCGCGCCGGTCAGGAAGTTGCGTACTTCCTTCAGCTGCAGCAGGTCCTTCCAGGTGGCTTTCTTCATGTCGCGGCTCTCATGCCGGGAAGTCGCTGGCGTGGTCGAAGTGGGCGCTGCGCTCGTCGGTTTCGCGCACCAGATCCCGTTCGTACAGGTCGGGCGACATCAGGAGTTCCTCCATGGTGCGCGCGCGGCGCAGGTGTCCGTCCAGCAGCAGGGCGATGCGTCCGCCCAGCGGCTTGGCCGATGCCAAGTCGTGCGTGACCATCACGATCGCCACGTTGGACAGCGCGCGCAGGTTCCCGATCAGGGAAAGCATGATGTCGGTGTTCTTGGCGTCCAGACCGGCGGTCGGTTCGTCCAGGAACAGGATCTCGGGTTCCATGGCCATCGCGCGGGCCACCGCGGCGCGCTTTTGCATGCCCAGGGAAAGGTGCGCGGGGCGCTTGTCCTCGTGTCCGTTCAAGAGAAGCATGTCGATCCATTTCTGGACCTTCCTGTGGATCTCTTCTTCCGGCAGGTCGGTGTGGTATCGCAAGGGCACGGCGATATTGTCCTCCACCGACATGTTGGAAATCAACGCGTTGTTCTGGAACACGTAGCCGGTGCGTTTGCGCAGTTCCTGCAACCGCCAGTGGGGGATGTCCCAGATGTCCTCCCCGAACAGGAAGACCTGGCCGGCCGCCGATCCGAGATCGTCGAGCATCGGCTGCTCGAGTCCCACCAGGCAGCGCAGGATCGTGCTCTTGCCTTTGCCCGATTCGCCGGAGATGATCCGGACGTCGCCGCGGCGCACCTGGAAATCCACCCCGTCGACCAGGGCTTCTTCTTCGCGGTAGCCAAAGCGCAATCCGCAGGCCTCGGACAGGATCTCGCTCACTCCGGGGCTCGCTTCCCGGCAAAAGCCGCGCGTCTGGAGATGGGGTGGGTCGAGTGTTCCATGGAGCCTTCGGAAGCGTTACGGGATGTACACCCCCACTTGGGGAAGCACGAACAGGGCGGCGAAGATGCCATCCAAGACTACCACAACCACGATGGCGTCGACCACTGCCGAACGCGTTCCTTGCGGGACTTCGTGCGAACTCTTGCCCAGCGCGAGTCCGTTCAGGCAGGCCAGCAGGGCGATGGCCATCCCGAAGGAAAACGGCTTGGCGATCATCACGACCACGTCCAGCAGCTTGATGGCCGCGCCGGTGTGTTCCAGGAACGAGGCGAGGTCCATGTCCAATCCCAGCGAGCCGGGGAACGCCCAGGCCAAGAACTGGGCGACCATGAACCCTCCGAAGATCGCGCTGGCCGTGAACAAAAGCGACAGGCAGATCATGCCGATCGTGCTCCCCAGGACCGCGGGCAGAACCAGGAACCGCACCGGGTCGATCCCCATGCTTTCCAGGGCGTCGACCTCCCCGTGCACCTTCATGTTCCCGATGAACGTCGCCAGCGCCGATCCGGTGCGACCGGCCACGAGGAACGCCGTGAACAACGGACCCAGTTCGCGCAGGATCACCAGGACCATCACGTCGCCCAGAAACGACGAATTCCCGACGCGCGGGAGCACCGTGGCGAATTCGATGAGCGTCACGCCGCCCACGAGCGTGGCCAGGACGACCACGATGGGGACCGCCTCGACCGCCGTGAAATACATCTGCTGCAGGAAGATCTCGCCGATCTGGCGCGCCGTGACGCGCTTGCCGCGAAACGGCGAAGCGAGCACCTGCAAAAGGAGGTGCGCCACGCGGCCCGGACGCGAACGCGACCAGGCGGCGCCGATCCCGGACAACACCCTGGAGGGTAGCGTCGATGCCGCCTCCAGGAAATCCATCAGACGGGATCCGGCTGGAAGATCGACAGGATCCGGTCGCGCAGGGAGTCCAGGCCTTTGCCGGTACGGGCGGAAATCAACAGCGGGGCCGATTCGAGCTCGAAGCGTTCCTTGACCATGGCGGGGTAGCGGGTGCGCTTGGACTGGTCCAGCCGGTCGGCCTTGTTCATCAGGATCTGGCAGGGGACCCCGGCATCCAGGATCCGCCCGAGGCAGATCGTGTCGACTTCGCTGTCGGGAACGTCGGCGTCCAGCACGTAGAACACCAGGGCCGGCTGGCCTTCCTGGCTCAGATAGTCGCCCACCAGCTTGGCGAATCCGCCGCTGGCCGCGTCGCCGCCGCGCGCGTACCCGAACCCGGGAAGGTCCACGAACCATCCCTTTTCGGGGATCTCGAAGAAGTTGATCTCGCGGGTGCGGCCCGGCGTCGTGGAGGTGCGCACCAGGCCCGAACGACCCAGGAGCGCGTTCTGCAAGCTGGATTTGCCCACGTTGGAGCGGCCCGCGAAGGCGATCTGCGGAAGACCGTCGGCCACGAACTGGTTGGGGCCGACCGCGCCCAGACGGAAGACCGCTTTTTGTCCAAGCTTGTAGAACGGATGGTTGTCGTTGGATTTCATGGGAGTGGAAAGATCGTTTCTGATTCAGTGTACCATTCCCCAAAATCGCGGCGAGGCGATAGCGAACTCCGCATTCATAGATTGTGGGCATGTCGCCGACCGTTTTCCGCGAGGGTCCTTATCGCGGGTACTTTTTCAGTCATGAAGCTACTGAACCGCCACATATCCACGTGGATCGCGACGATCGTTCAGCGAAATTCTGGCTGGACCCCGTGCGATTGGCGGACAATGTCGGGTTCAATGCGAGGGAATTGCGTACGATCGAGGTGATTGTGGCCGACAAGGCCGCACGTTGCAAGGAGGCTTGGAATGAGTTCTTCAACACCTAAAGCTTCGGATAGGATCGTCGACGTGCGCTTCGACGAAGATCGCCTTGTCGTCGATTTTGTGGATGGCCGAACTCTCGCGGTGCCTTTGGCGTGGTTTCCCGTGCTTCTCCATGCCACCCCCGAGGCGCGAGCGAAATGGGAATTGTCGGCGGCGGGATATGGCATCCATTGGCCGCTATTGGACGAAGACCTTTCGGCGGCGGGTCTCCTTCAAGGCCTGCCATCCGTTCAACGACGTCCGCTGGCGGCATAACGGACAGGCAGGGACGGGCCGATTGGCTGAGCGACGTTGAAGCCTGGGGGATGCTCAGATTATTGCCTCGCGCCAAATTGTGTTCAAATCCAGCAGGCGCGTACTAACCGTCCCCCTCCTTGTCACCCATTCGGGCGACCCGCCGATATCGTGATGCCGTAGCGGTGACAGGGAGGCAGGGTTCCCATCGATCGATGATCGATGGGAGGGCATGGCTAGTGGGGGATGGTCTAAGCCGGAATCCGTCCTTCGAACGCCCGCTGGACGGTGAGGCTGTCGCTGTATTCCAGTTCGCCGCCCACGGGAAGGCCGCGGGCAAGTCGCGTGAGCGCGACACCGTGCGGGATCATCCTCTGGAGGTAGAGCGCGGTGGCGTCGCCTTCGGTGGAAGCCGGCGTTGCCAGCACGACTTCGCGGACTTCGCCGCTTTGCAGCCGTTCGCGCAAGGCAGGCAGGTTCAGGCGGTCGGGTCCGATTCCGTCCAACGGTGAAAGCAGGGCGCCCAACACGTGGTAGCCGCCCTTGTAGCGCTGGGTGGATTCGAACGCGGCGATGTCGGAAGGTTTTTCCACCACGAGCACGATTCCAAGGTCGCGGCGGGGATCTCCGCAGATGGGGCAGAGATCCGCTTCGGCGTAGTTGCCGCAGCGCAGGCACGGATGCACCCGGTCCCGCGCTTCCTGGATGGAATCGGCCAAGGCGCGCGCCTGGTCTTCGGGACACCGGAGCAGGTGGTGGGCCAAGCGCGACGCGGAACGCCGTCCGACCCCCGGTAGCCGCGACAATTCGCGGACCAGGGATTCGACCGCTGGAATGGAATCCAAACTATTCGTCCTCGCCGACCGCCAGGACGACCGAGTGGAAGCGCACGTCGAACCATTCCTCGAAGAGATCCGCGTTCGCCTTGGGGCGACGGGAAGCGTCTTCGATCCAATGCTCGATTTCCTTTTGGGCGATCGCCATCTTGTGGGGCTTGAGGAATTCCTCGAGCTCCTCGTCGTTTTCCGGCAGCGGCACCAGCACCACGGTCTGGTTGTCGGGCTGGGAAAACGCTTCGACGAGTTCGTTCTTCAACGAAGGATCGGCGGTTTCCAGAACCTGGCGGAACGCTTCGGTGGGAACCAGCACGACGGCCGAGAGGTCTTCGAGATCTTCGAGGTGTGTCATGGAGCCAAAGTTACCACTTCGCGGCGCCGCACCAACCACCAGGCCACCGCCAGATAGACGCTGGATTCGAGCGCGATCGAGAGGGGAACCCCCACCGGTCCGAACGACGGCACCAGCAGACGGACCAGCAGCAACTGCAGGATCGCCGCCGAAATCTCGAGCCCGGCGTAGGCTTTCAGGGAGCGTCGCGCGATCAGGATCAATCCCAGCGGAACCGTGGATGCCTGGACCACTTCGGCCAGGCATTGCAGACGCAGCACCGGGAGCGCACCCGGGAACCGGCCCACGTAGGCGAGGTCCAGGAGCCATGCGCCGAGCCCCGCCAGGACGATTCCGATCGCCAGGGCGCCCAGAGGGCACAAGGCGAGTCGCTGGAGTCCGGGTCTTCGCTCGGCGGGACCGGATAGCCGCGGCAGAGCCCAGGTGCTGAACGCGGCGGTCCAGGTCGCGAACACAAGTTCGGCCAACCGTGCGGCGGCCTGCCAGTCGCCGGCCGCGTCGATTCCCTGCGCCAGCAGGGTTTCGCGGAACAGGATGTTCTTGAGCGGCCCCAGGACCGCGACGACGGAACCCATGGCCGCCAACGGCGCCCACAGTTTGGCTTGTTCCCGCCATTGGTCGCGACGCGGCCAGGAAAGCGGCAACGGCGAAAGCAGGAACGCCGCGCACGGAGCCGCCACCAGCCCGAACAGCACCACGCCGGGCGCGAGGCCCACAAGACCCAGATGGATCCAGGCGAACAGCCACAAGGCCTGCAGAGGTCCCGATGCCGCGATGAAGAGATTCAGCTTGCCCATCCGGCGGCGACCCGCCGAAATCGCCTGGAGATTGCCCACCAGGGCCATCGCGCAGACTCCCGGCACGAGCATCCAGACGGTGCGACCCACCACCTCGGGCAGGTACACGGATCCCGTCAGGACAAGTCCCGTCACCACCAGGGCCGACAGCACCGCCAAGGCTTGCCCGGACAGGAGCGCCCACGACGACCGCTCGGGCACCTGGGCGTCGGTTGCAGACCCGAGCGCCTGCTGGATCCCCGAGTTGAGCGCCATCGACGGCAACGCGAGCCCCAGCCCCATCAGGTTCTGGAGCTGGCCCATGACCACGATGCCTTCCGAACCCAGATGCCTCGCCACTTCGCGTCCCACCAGGAACAGCAATCCCAGCCGCAGGGAGGTCGCCGCCAGATTGCCGACCACGCTCCAGGGGAGCTGGAATCGAGGCCTCGGGAACGTTGTCATTCCATTCCCGGGCGCAGCGATTCGTCGACCGGAATCTGTCGGGGTTCGTACTCGTATTCCTCGTGGACGGCTCCGTGCCCGCCGAACCCTTCCTTGAAGGCGACCAGGGTGTCGTTGAGCCAGCCGCCGTCCTGTTCGCAGGAGGTCCCGAAGCTGAACCAGCGGCTTTCCCGGGCCGGGCCGGCCAGCACTTCGCGCAGGACCAGGTCCGACGCGCCCAGTTCGCGACCGCGATCGTCGGCGCCGCTGTACTGCATGTGGAACACGTTGGGCGTGCGGTAGGCCACGATGCCCGCGCGCATGGCCTCGCCTTCGAACGCCGCCCAGAGCTGGATGTTGTCCGGGAACCGCGAGGCCAGGAGCTTGATTTCCTCCAGGGTGTGCACGGGGCGCGCGCCGTAGCGGGCCATCAACCTGTCGCCCAGAACCTGCCAATAACCGTCCCAGTCGTCGGATCTCCGAACCCGAAGATCGGCCTTTTCCGCCTTCCTGGCACCGCGCCGGCGAAGCTCCACCAGCTTGGCTTCGTGCGGCGCGACCACGGTGCACAGGGTGCGGTACACGATCTTCGCGCCCAGGCGGAACAGGAAATAGGCGTCTTCCTGGGCGGGGGCGCCCTGGTGGAACCACGGCATGGGCCGGTAGCGCACCCGCGTCACGCCGCGCGCGCGAAGGGCCTCGTGCAACGCGTTGAGCATGCCGCGCACCTGCGGGGACCGGGTGTCTCGATCCACCACCAGTCCACCGAAGGTGAGTCCGTGGTGGGTGGCCCATCCGCCGTCGCGCAACGGGTGTCCCGCCACGACCCCGATCCATTTTCCGTCCTCGCGGAACATGTACGAGGCGTCGGGGAAGCGGTCGGCGTGGTATTCCACGTAGTCGCGACGGACCAGGAAATGTCCGTTGCGGGCCCTTTGGACCACCGCGTCCCATTCCGACCGGAGGGACGATTCGTAGGGCACCGCTTCGATCATGGTTCTCCTGGAACGGACTTCCTCGAACGGGCGGTTCGCGATCGGCGCACCGCGTCGCGTCGCCATCTCCCTGGAGGCTCGACTCAAATGTACGCCTCCGGGAATCCGCGCGTGGGTCGGCTCCGCTTGTGCTAGCATTGGAGGGAACCGCAGAAGGAGCGCGAATTCGGTGAAGGCTCTGCTCAAGGTGCTGTTGGGGCGTTTGGGACTGGAAGTCCAGACCGCGCGGCTGGCCCGGTTGCGGGATCGGTTCCAGGCCACGCTCGTGGAATGGTCGGCCAGGGATTTCCGGATCGCCCCGGATGGCGCCTACCGGGCGACGGGGATCGTCTTTTCCCGCGACCGCGCCTTGCAGTTGGACGCCTTGCTGGAAAGCTGGTTCGCGCAGGTGGATGGCCCGGCGAAGTTGGTGGTTCTTTGGACGGCCTCACCGGTCCACGAGGTCTCCTACCGTGAACTTGCCGGAAAGTGGGCTTCGCGCGTGGAATGGGTCCGCGAATCGGATTTCCGCGAAGACCTCGTTTCCATCGTGGAACGGGATGTGTCCACCCATCTGTTTTTCATGACCGACGACGCCTTGATCCTGCAACCGTTTCGCATGGAGCAGGTGCTGCTGCCCGATCCGCGTCACGAGATCTTCTCCCTTTGCCACAGCCGCGACCTGGATTGGTGCTTCGTGCACCAGAAGGCACAGACCGTTCCCGACCTGGAGCCGCGTCCCGATGGAACCCTTTCGTGGCGCTGGAAGGATGGCGAGGCCTTCTCCGATTGGTCGTTCCCGCTGTCGGTGGACGGCAAGTTCTTTTTGCGCGAAGAAATGGAAGTCCTCCTGTCCGACCTTCCGTTCGGTTCCCCGAACACGTTGGAACAGTCGCTGCAGATCTACCAACCCTTGTTCGCGGGACGACGGGGAGTCTGCTTTGCCGAGGCGGCCATGGTCAACGTCCCGTGCAACGCGGTGCAGACCCAGTTCGCCAATCCCGTGACCGGCGCGCATTCCACCGACGATCTGCTGCGCGAATGGCAACGCGGGAACCGGATCGCCTGGGAGGATTTCAAGGGATTGCCCCCGCGCGAAGCGGAGCGGAAAGCGTACCGGTTCGTGGGGCGGGAAGGCGTTTGAGATTCGCGGACCGGAGTTCGCCTGGTCCTCCCTGAATCCTGACAAGCGGAGCTTTCGCGATGGCGCTCTGGAATACCTGGCTGGCGCTGGGATTGCTGGCGTGGGCGCGATCGGAAGAGGAAACCATTTCAGCTCCGAAATGAGCCAACGGGTATCGAGGGATTATCCACGAGCAAGCATTTGAAACCGTTTCTCAAATTGTTCTGAGTGGGCGAATTGCCAATCCCCGGCTGGTGAATCCATATTTGGACTTCGCCAACCGATTGGCCGAACCTTGCGCGTCATGGTTGTTCAACTTGTTGTTCCCATGTTTTCCGGAGAGTTCTCCATGCATTCCTTCCGCATTCCTGGCTTGTTGCGTCGTGCCGCCAACGTTTTTGCCGTGTCGGCGATCGGATTGTTCGGGTACTCCTGCCAGCAGGATCCGCCATCGGCTCCCGTTGGACCGACCACCTACACCGCCGAATTCCCGCAGATCACCTCGATTTATCTTCGGCCCCAATCGGCCAAGTGGTCGATCGCGCCCAACGACAGCGGAAACGCAAAACTTTCCGGATCGGTCGCGCAGCCGATCGCCGAGATCGAATTGACTGCACCTCCCAACAACACGGTTTGGATCACAGCCATCCGAGCCGGGGTCAAGGCGTTCTCCCTTTCCTACGCCTACGACAACGGCACCAAGCTCAAGCTGCTGAACGAGACGAAGGACCGGATCTATTATCCTGTCAACAGCGAAATCCTGCGCAAGATCTATCCCGCATCCGACAAACAGAGCTTCGACGAACAGCTTGCGAAGCTCCTGGTCGATGGCGACAAGCTGGTCGACACGGTCGAGATTTCCGATCTGGTCGCGGGTGGAGTGGATACGACCTCGGTGTTTCGCGAGGCCATGAAGTACATGGTCGCGAAAAAACAGTCGATCGAACAGATCGCGGCGTCCTGGTCGTTGCGGATAGATCTAGCCAAGGTCCATGAACGCATCCGGCTGCTTGCCGAAGAAGGCGTGATCACCGACACTTCGGTGATCTTTCCCAGGTACCCTGTACGCGTGAAGGATCCGGTTTCCCTTCCCGAATTGGCCTCTGGCGGCTCGGTCGCGGTGCAAGGCACGTTCGAAGGCGATTCGGGACTGTCCGGCTTGGGATCCAAGGTGTTCCAGGGCGATGCGGCCGTTTCGGGATTCAAGCTGACTTTCTCGGCAGCGGTCAATGGTACGCAGAAAACCTGGGATCTGGCCAAGGACGCCGAAGCCACGTTATCCGCCGATGCGTCGGTCGCGGCGGGAACCTACACCTTGGTCGTCTGGATGCTTGATGCCGACAAACGCTCGGATACCTCGCGCGCGACGTTCCAAGTGAAATCCTCCTCGGTCGACAATACTCCTCCGGCCATCGAATGGATCGCGCCGCTGGGCAACGTGACTTTGGACAACAAGGACTCGATCTACGAGGTCAAGATCAAAGCCACCGACGCGTCGGGTGTCGATTCGGTCCTGATCGATGGGGCTCTTGCCGATCTGGTCGACGGAATCTGGACGCGCAAGGTCACGGTGTCGACTTCCCCTGCCGGATTTCTCGTGAAGGTCCTGGCCAAGGATGCGAAGAAGAACATGTTCTCCGACACGGTCAGGCTGTTCCGGAGGCCGGCGGACGTCCAGGATGTCACAGGTCCAGAGATTTCTTGGGTCGCACCGACCGGCGAAACCATCCTGGAAAACGCCGACTCGGCTCTTCTGGCAAAGGTCACCGCCACCGATGCCAGCGGTGTCGAATCGGTTTCGATCGATGGCGGGGCGGCCAGCTTGGCGGATGGAATCTGGAGTCGGGCTTTGATCGTTCCGGTCGTCGACACGGGGTACGTGGTCGAAGTCGTCGCGAAGGACGCCAAGGGGAACGAGACGAAGAAATCCTCGCGCGTCTACCGCAAAGCACCCGCGGTGGTCGGTGCTCCCGTCCTGACCTTGTTGGCGCCCTCGGCCAAGACAGGAAATTCGATTCCGTTCGAATCCACATATGTCGCGGCGCGCTGGAAGATCGAAGACGCGACATCGGAAATCGACGAAGCGTCGATCCTCATCGCAGGGATCGCGGCCACCAAGGAGGGTGACGGAATCTGGAGCGCCCGCGTTCCCCTTGCCCCTACCGGCGAAGATATCGTGGTGCGGATCGCGGCGAAGAACAAGAAAGGGCTCGAGGCGCAGGACGAGTTCAAGGTCAGGCGAGCCAAGGATACCGTTTCACCGACGATCGTGGCGGTCCAGGGTTCCCGGACCTTGGATCATGGTGTCGCGACGGCGGCGGTGTCCTGGAATGTGACCGACAACCACAAGATCAAGTCGGTCGCGATCCAAGGGAAGCCGGTGGTCGGCGTGGATGGCCTCTACAGTGCGACGGTCGATGTCGCGGGCGGTGACAACCTGATCGCCATCGAAGCCATCGACAGCACGGGCAACATCGCGACGGACAAGGCCACGTTGGTGCTGCCTGTGGACGGCACTCTTCCCAAGATCGATTTCGGGACCAGCGCTCGCACGGTGGTCTTCGATTCGGCCAAGGTGCCGGTGGTGGTGAAGGTCAGCGACGATCGCGGTATCGCTTCGGTCTGGATTGACGGCGTGCTCGTCGCGGGGGTCGACGGCGCGTATTCCAGCATGGTCGATCTGCCGGTCGGTGGCCGCCAGATCCTGGTCAAGGCCCAGGACGTCAGCGGCAACACGAAGATCGATTCGGTGAAGATCGTCCGATCGAAGGATGCGGTTCCTCCCAAGATCGCCGTCGTGTCGGGAGCCGGTGGGGTTCCCTACGAAACGACATCGGCGGTCCTGGTCTGGAAGGTGACCGACAACGACCGGGTTTCCAAGGTGACCATCAAGGGCGAGACGGTGACAAGTTCCGATATCATCTATTCGGATACGGTCGCGTTGGTCTCCGGGGAGAACCGTTTCCCGATCTACGCCGAGGATGCGACGGGGAACAAGGCCTACGACACGATCGTGGTCACGCGCGGGGGCGACGCGGTCAAGCCTGTGATCACGCTGGTGTCGCCCAGCAAGGACACGACGGTGGCTGTCGGACAACGGAGCATCGAACTGGTGTTCCGCGTGACCGACAACGAACAGGTTTCGTCGGTCAAGATCGGCACGGAGGAAATCGTCGGCGATGCCGGGGTCTACAAGAAGACGACGAATCTCGTCGTGGGCGCGAACACCTTTGAAATCGTTGCCAGGGATGCGGCTGGAAACGACGCCAAGGCCACCTTGGTGGTGACGCGTTCGGCGGACACCCAACGTCCATTGATCAGCCGGAAGGCTCCGACCAAGGACACGACGGTGTCCGACGCGACGAGCTCGATCTCGCTTTCGTTCACCGTGACCGACAACATCGGGGTGAAGAGCGTTTCGATCGGCGGCACGACGGTGCCGGGTACCGGTGAGGTGTACGCGCGCACGGTGAGCCTGGCCTATGGCGTGAACATGATCCAGGTGCTCGCCGAGGATTCGTCGGGTCTGAGGTCGGTCGACACGGTCACGGTGATCCGGCTCGACCAGACCAAGCCTGTGATCGTGGCGAAGGCTCCGAGCAAGGACACGACGGTGTCCGACGCGACGAGTTCGATCGCCCTGTCGTTCACGGTGACGGACAACGTGGGAGTGAAGTCGGTGACGATTGGTGGCGTGGATGCGACTGGTTCCGGTGGCGTGTACTCGCGTACGGTGAGTTTGGTGCCCGGTGGGAACTCGTTCGTGGTTGTCGCTACCGATGCCGCGAACAACGAGTCCAAGGACACCCTGGTGGTGACACGCTCCGCCGACGCGACCAAGCCGACGATTGTGGCAAAGAGTCCGAGCAAGGACACGACCGTGGCCGACGCGACGAGCTCGATCGCGTTGTCGTTCGACGTGACGGACAATATCGGTGTGAAATCGGTTTTGATCGGTGGCGTGGCCGCGACCAAGTCTGGCAACACCTATTCTCGCACGGTGAACCTGGCCTACGGTGCGAACTCGTTCGAAGTGGTTGCGGAGGACGTTTCGGGTCTCAAGTCGACCACCCAAATCGTGGTGACTCGTCTTGACCAGACCAAGCCTGTGATCGTGCTGAAGACTCCGACCACCGACATGACGGTGTCCGACGCGACGACATCGTTCGTGATCTCCGTGACGGTGACGGACAATGTGGGCGTGAGTTCGGTGTCGATCGGCGGCGTTACCGTGACGGGATCTGGCACCACCTACTCCCGAACGGTGAATCTGGCCTACGGTGCCAACACCTTCATCATCGAGGCCACTGACGCGAAAACGAACAGCGCGAGCAGTTCGGTGACGTTGACGCGGAAGGTGCCGAAATGCACTTACTCTCCATTACCAGGGCATTATTTGGGTAGTGTGATGAATACGTTGACAGCTTCTGTTGCTGACTCGATCCAGTATAATTTGGATGGAATCACTTGGATAAATGCCAAGAACCCGTTTCTCATTGATCAGACGCGCACATTCCAAACGCGTACTTGGTATAAAGGTGTAGCTACCTACGATACGGTTCGTTATATCATTCATCAAGCAAAGCCTGTTTTGAACGCTCTTTCCTTGAGTTCGTTCTATCTAGTTGGGGACACTCTTTACGTATCGGGTTCAAATCGATATGGGAAACTCGGGTTGGGCGATGACGAAGATCGATTGTCACCAGTCATGCTATGGACTGGTGTGAAAACGGTCGCGCAAGCGGGAGAACATACGATGATTATCAAGACTGACGGATCACTCTGGGCCTGTGGTCGAAACAATCATGGCCAACTTGGAGATGGAACGACGGTGGATCGATGGACGCCAGTCAAGGTCGCTTCTGACGTCGTAGCTGTGACAGGCGGAGCGACAGGCAACTTTGCCTTCACAGTATTCCTGACCTCGACAGGAAAAGTGTATGCCATGGGCACGAATACGATTGGTGAACTTGGTGATGGGACAACGGAAGAACGGCATTCACCAGTTTTGATCGCTACGGATGCCATCCAGATCAGCGCTGGGGCCCTACATTATGGGATTTTGAAGGTGGATGGTTCTCTATGGACGGTTGGATTTAATGGACATGGCCAGCTCGGAGATCCGTCTATGGCCAACGCGATGCTTCCAAAGCATGTACTAAGCAATATCAAGTCGATTGCCGCAGGGGGAACTCATACCCTCGCGCTGGGAGTGGATGGGTATGTCAGAACGTTTGGAGATGGAACGAATGGTCAGACTTTCGGTGTAACGGTCGGTCCAGATGGTACGCCCAGAACCACCTCGTTTCGGGCAGATCAAGTGTATGCAGGTAATTACAGTTCCTACTACAAGGATGCGAGTGGTCAATATTGGGGGTCAGGAGCGAATTCAGGGGCGAATACGGGAATGGTTCCAACCTCTGGGGATGAAAATGTTTTTGCTCCGATGAGAATTGGTTCTGGATTCAAAGAGTTTGCCGTTGGTTTATATCATGCCATTGCTGTGGCCTCCGACGGTCGCCTTGTAAGGATTGGGTCAAATGATGAACAGTTGATCAATATTCATTGGTACGGGGATCCTGGATCGGAGGTTGTGTCGCCCGACTATTCGCCAATTCCGATCACCGCTCCTTGATTCCAAAATTCGATTGAGATTATTGCCAGGGAAGCAGAATGATTCGATCAGCATCTCTGGCTAAATTGATTTCAAACAACGACACTTCTTAGGCTTGCCTAAAGAAGTGTCGTTGTCATTTGGCAGGGAAGAGCAGTTAGTGTGAGTTGCTGCTGATGTCGATATCGACGATGTCAGAGATCAATAATCTCAAAGAGATTCGCGCCCATCGGGGGCGTTAAAGAGCAGGTAGAGATGAAATGGAGCGCTAAGCAGAAAGTAGGAGATATCGACTGCGCTTCCAAAGAAAGACGAGTTCCATCCTTCCGAAAGTAGGATGCGTCCTGCATATAACACAACAAAGAGATCTAATGCTATCACTGAAACGGCTAAAACAGATTTCATATCTCTAATTCGAAACGAGGCAACGCAAGTAAGCAATGCAACAACCGCCATGACCCAAGTTGGTAGGAATAGTCCATTTACCTTGAATGGCCCCCAGTCATGGAAAAAAGGCAAGAATAATGGAAGAATCGCGGATATCGAAACACCAAGTACTGTGGCACTAGGAATTATCCAGCGTTTTGGAGAAAGGTAGATTCGATTAAGTAGGATTGGGAATGTCACAAGGAAAGCTACGGATCGCGTAGCGGTTGCTAAGCCCAGAAATAGCTGCGACCTTTTTCCAAGGGTTTTCTCGGGGCTCATCAGTAGAGGGAGAGACGCGAAAAGTATTAAAACCGAATTCGCAAAAATCGTACTTCGACAAATGATCTCCCACCAAAGAGCTGGCGATAGGAGAAAAAGACAAATTATGGAAGCTGTATTTCGACTTCCGAATGCGCTAGACTTGTTTAATAGCCAGGCTAGGGATAATACGGATAATACGGGGATCCAGCCAATTTCCCCGATCAAATGAAATGGCAAGGCTAGGAGGAAGTAGACCGGGAATTGGCTTGGGACATTTGATACGCCAAGAACTCTTGGGGTATAAGGGTTAATCCCGGAAAAAGCGTTTTCCCAGAATAATCGAATCATTTCGTAGCGGTCAACGCGAATGAGTTCGACGGGTATTAGTATGAATCCTGTCAAGGCTGTAGCGACAAATAAAGTGGAGGAAAGCCAGGTGAGTGTGTTTCGTTGGGTATCAGTTCTCGTTTTTCCCGTAATCCAAAATGTTAATGCTGCAGCAAAAGTAATTGTCAAGATGGCTAACAAGGGAGCCCAGTTACCTGCACGAGATAGGTACTTGAAGGTGAAAAGTAAATTCACGAAAATCCACATTCCTAGGTGCCAGTAAAGCCTCACAGCACGTCCTTGGTTCGAAGTCTAGAGTTATGCCGGATACCCCAACGATGAAGTAGAAATGAAAACCCTTCTGTAAGACACCCTAAGCCGTATTTAACAGAGGGCCAGAACCTGATGCTGGAAGCTTCCGGAAAATATCGCGTTGGGCAAGAAATCTCCCCGATTCGGAAGTCGCCAGCAAGCATCTGCATGAATAGCTGATTATCAAAAACAAAGCCGTCGGAGTTGGCTTCAAAACAAATCGAATTTAGGACGTTCTTAGCGTAGGCTCGGTACCCAGAATGATATTCAGAGAATTTTCGGTTGCACAGGATATTTTGAGCAAAGGTCAAGAGTCGATTGCTTATGTATTTATAGTATGGCATCCCTCCTAGCAGCGCTCCAGCACCAAGGATCCTAGAGGCTATGACGGCATCGTATTCTCCATAGGCAATCATTGATGCTAGGGCGCCAATCAATCGTGGGGAGTACTGATAATCGGGGTGGAGCATAATGATAATGTCCATGTCCAATTTTAATGCATGCGTATAACACGTTTTTTGATTTGCTCCGTACCCTTTATTGGAGCCATGTTCTAAAAAATCAAGCCCCAAAGTTCTTGCGATTTTCCGAGTGTTGTCGGTGGATGCGTCGTCGACAAGGACAACTTTGTCCACGATGTCTTTTGGAATGTCTGCATAGGTTTGCTGCAAGGTTGCAGCCGCGTTGTAGGCGGGCATCACGACGCAGATGGACTTACCGTTGAGCATAGATACCTGAAGTTATATGTGATTTTCAGATTTGCAGCAGACTCGACGCATCAAGCGTTGATGGTTTGTCACCAAGAGTTGATTATTTCAGCCCTGAAATTTGGATCTTTCCATATAGGCCCTGGGAAGGCTAGTTTGCGAACCTTGATGAACTTATCACGAGTGAAAATTCTGCACCGAACTTGGCTAGAAAAATTGACCACGGTTTGGCTGGTTCCTGCTGTGTTTGCGGTATCGATGATCGCCAATGCCGAAACAGCTCATCGATACGTCGGTCGTGCGGTTTCCGGTTGGAAGCTGGCTTTGGTGATGTTGCTGACGGCGCTGGCACCACTTTTGTGTGTTGTAGTGCCCAAGCATGTTCAACGTAGACTCTATCCTTGGATAGGTGTTCTTGCCGTCGGATTCTGCGCTGTGGCATGGTGGATGGTTCCTCAGGAGTCCTTGCGTGTGGACAGGTGGGAACTGATGTCCAATTTCCTGACTCGGTTGTTTGATGGGCAGTATCCGTACCTCGCTTCGTCCAGGTTCAACGTCCCTCCCCCTGTTCCTTTTCCTTGGCTCTATTTGGTTGGCATACCGGCTTGGGCGGTTGGTGAGATCGGCTGGTTTCCCCTGGTGAGCTTGGCTGTGCTTGTTTTCACGATCCCGAAGAACGGGCGAGGCCCGTTGGTCATGGCTCTCGCGACATCATTACCGGTTTGGTACGAGCTTGTGGTCAGGTCGAACATTGTGGCGAACGCAGCGCTGGTGGGAGCCTTTTTGCTTTCAGGCCTTTCGCGAAAATGGTTTGCGGTTGTTTGCAGTGGAGCTCTTGCGGGCGTTGTGGGTTGTACTCGTGCTAGTTTCGTGGCACCGATCTTGGTTTGGGCAGGTTCGGAAATCGTGTCGCAAAGGCGTTGGAGGGATGGGTCGATATGGAGCGGGGTGGCGATCTTCGTTGCTCTCCTTCCGTTTGCCATTCTCATTGCAGTCTGGGGGTGGCCAGTCTTTCGTGACTGGAATCCATTGCGAATACAGGGTTCCATCCAGTCTCCTTGGCTCCCCTTGGCGATCCTCGCACTCTCACCATGGATTGGGATGATGGCTACGAGCCTTGAAAAACGGATGGCTGCGGCATTTTGGGTTTCTTTTCTCCCGATGGCTTCGTTGCTGGTGCCAACCTTGCTTGATGGCTCTTTCTTCAACATCAACCGCGGGTACTTCGAGGTTGCGTTCTGGAACAGCTCACTGGTGCTCGGATTGTTGGCTTGGTCAGTTACTCGGGCCGATGGATACACGGACCGGGAACGCGAGTGCCGCCATGCGGGAAGTGATGCTGCCGCCTTGACAGATTTGACGTCCCCCGCGAGACAAGCCATGAAACGTTACTGAGCCTTCAAGGAATTCCTCAATGACAAATCCCCGCGCCAGCAACCCCTCCGGCGCCAAACTCCTCGATCAGTCCACCGCCCACCCCGGCAGCATCGACAAGTCGATCTTCGAGAAGAAGACCGGACCTGCCGCGGGTTCCTCGGTGGGCCAGGGCACGGTGAATCCCAACTACCTCAAGGAGTGCCGCGAGGACAACCCCGAGCCCGCGAGCTCCGCCGCCTCGCAGAACCAGGTCGCTCTGTCCAACTGCCGGTTTCTGACTCCCACCGAGGAGCTACGCTGCGACGAGCCCTTCGAGATGGCCGTCGACGCCAAGGTCACCGGAAGCGCCAATCTGGAAAATGTGACGTTTCGCCTGTACAGCTTCCTGACCAAGGACGGCAAGGAGGAACGCTCGAAAGTCCACACCTGGCTGGGCAGCGGCAAATCGGTGGACTCCAAGGCCGACCCGGTCGTGGTCAAGGCCACCGGCAAG
>Ga0116187_1000400_pt1 | contig 53730 bp, 46 predicted proteins | sample AD_JPNNA6_MetaG_FD_89755 | JGI IMG/M metagenome (GOLD analysis project Ga0116187, IMG submission 89755) | Active sludge microbial communities of municipal wastewater-treating anaerobic digesters from Japan - AD_JPNNA6_MetaG | ecosystem: Engineered > Bioreactor > Anaerobic > Digestate | place... | reverse complement strand
GCAAGACGGCTTTTCTGCACTACATTGAGTTTTTCAATAAGCCCCCGTGTATTAATTACGTTTTTTAAAATAATACAGCCTGTTTTTATCAAATTTCAACGCTTACTGCGGAAGATGGGCTAACCCCGTACAAAATGCATCCGCCAAAAAAAACGGATAAATTTGACGGGGAAACTGATGTTGGTACGAAGGGATTTATCAGCGGGTTTTTTATGAGCATACTGCGAGGACTTGTCTCACTTCGCAGCGTCAAGCCCGGGCTTCGGGATTTACTACATATTGGAGCCTTACAATTCATCCGGTGCCGCACCTGATATAATTTTCACCGACCGCAGGTGCGGCCTCATTGATTTCCTTTTCCTTACAAGAAATAGGGAAGAAATAAGGGACAGCGCCCATTTATGAAAGCAATACTTGCTATGGTTGAAAGAATATACCGATAAACATGTTCTTGATATATGGGCGTATTGCCTCATGCCCAACCACGTTCATTTTATCTGTATTCCGCAGCATCCTGATTCTTTAGCACGTGTCTTCAACTTGCTGCACATGCGCTATTGGCAGTATATGAACAAAAAGCAGGGAGCGTGCGGGCACTTATGGCCGCGCAGATTCTATTCGTGCATTTTGGACGAAAAGCATCTCTATGCTGCAGTGCGTTATGTAGAGAATAGTCCGATAAGATGTGGCATCGTCAAGAGACCGGAAGAATATCCCTAGTCAAGCGCGGGGCGGGCATATCTATCAGGGCGGCGATATTCTATCGTGTATGAAATCTTTCATCCATGACGAAATCAGGGACTGGTCAAAGTACTTGCAATCAGGAGAAGATACAAATATCGTTGAGGCGATACGAACGAAGACGCGGTTAGGTCAGCCCTATGGAGATGAAGGGTTTCTGAACAAGTTAGAGAAAAAGCTTGGCATGGATTTAAGCAGACAAAAGCGTAGCAGGACAAGAAAAGAAAAAACGCCACAGGGAGGTAAATAAATGGGCGCTGTCCCTATTATCCTGTCCTTATTATCCTATTATTTATGTGTTACATTATGTTCTCAGCTTTCTGGCCATATTGGCCAAACCCAGCTCCAGCACCAGGGCTTTGCTGATTGACTCCGTCGGGAAATTCCGGCGTATGAAATCGATTTCCTCATATTTAGGTCGCCGGGTTGGGCTGCAGGGTTTAGCTAATCGTTAAAGGCACATCTGCCGTCAGACAGGAAGCATGACAGGCGCTCACGGTCCGGCCACACCGCCTTTTAGCGCCATTTCCAGGCGCTTCATGAATTCAGCGCGGGGGATTTCTTTTGCGCCTAAACTTTTCATGTGCTTTGTGGTCACCTGGCAGTCGATAAGCTCGCAGCCGTTGTGCCCAAGCTCGGTCGCGTAAACCACCAGGGCGACTTTGGACGCGTTGCTCCTTTTGGTGAACATCGACTCTCCGAAGAACGCCCTGCCCATCATCACGCCGTACAGGCCGCCGGCAAGGCCGTCTTCATCCCATGACTCGACGGAATGGGCATAGCCCGCATTGTGCAGTCTGATGTAGGCGCTGATCATTTCTTCGGTTATCCATGTTCCATGTTCGCCTTTTCTTTGCACCGTGGCACAGTTACGAATCACTTCCTCAAAAGCCTCGTTAACGGTCACGCGAAACTTCCCCTGCCGGATGGTCTGACGCAGGTTTTTGGAAACTTTAATTTCTGCCGGAATGAGAATCAGGCGCGGGTCGGGTGACCACCAGAGAATCGGATATCCTTCCGAGTACCAGGGGAAGATTCCCATGGAATAGGCCAAAACCAGCCTTTTTACACTCAAATCGCCGCCGACCGCCAAGAGGCCTCCTTCATCGGCCATTTCGGGCGAGGGGAAAACAAGTCTTTTGCTCAATCGGTAAACAGGCATAGCTGAGTTAAATGCCAAAATATTCTCTTACGTTGGCCACGTGCCGAAATAACGGTTCCGTGCATACTACCGGCACAATTTTTGGCCATTTGCGCACAAAACCGGGATTGCGGCGCCGAAACGAACGGAATCCGCTCCCGGTAAAAGCCTGGACCAACAGGCAAGTCACACTCTATAGGCTGAAATCGAATGTGATTTTCCCGTCTTTGAGACCGACCGTGACAACACCGCCTTTTTTCAGCCTTCCGAAAAGCAGCTCCTCGGAAAGTGCGTCTTTGATTTCCGTCTGAATCAGCCTTCCCAGCGGCCGCGCTCCAAATTTGTCATCATAGCCTTTTTCCGCCAGCCAATTGCGCGCCATGTCGGTGGCCTCCATTTTGACTTTTTTTGCACCGAGCTGCCGGCCGAGGTCGCCCAGAAACTTGTCCACCACTTTTTTCATAACCCCCGGCCCCAGCGGGTTAAAGGAGACAATCGCGTCGAGGCGGTTGCGGAATTCCGGGTTAAAAAGCTTTTTAATGGCTTCCGGCCCTTTCGCTTGGGCATCGCCACGCCGGTCACCAAAACCGATGGTCGTCTTGTCCATTTCCCTAGCGCCGGCGTTGGTGGTCATAATCAGAATGACATTGCGAAAATCGGCCTTCTTGCCATTGTTGTCCGTCAGCGTGGAATAATCCATCACCTGCAGCAAAATGCTAAAGACGTCCGGGTGGGCTTTTTCGATTTCATCGAGCAGCAGCACCGAGTAAGGATGCTTGCGGATCGCGTCGGTAAGCTGCCCTCCCTGATCAAAACCTACATAGCCGGGAGGCGCGCCGATAAGCCGTGAAACGGTATGTTTTTCCATGTACTCGCTCATATCGAAACGAATGAATTTCACGCCCAGAACATGCGCCATTTGTCTGGATACTTCCGTCTTGCCCACACCGGTGGGACCGGCAAAAAGAAAGGAACCGATCGGCCGCTCGGGAGCGCCAAGACCGGCACGCGATCTTTTGATCGCCGTGACAAGCGAATGGATGGCGCTGTCCTGCCCGAAGACGACATCCTTAAGCCTTGTCTCCAATTCCCTTAGCTTCTCCGCGTCGGAGGACGTCACGTCGGCCGGTGGAATTCTGGCAATGCCTGACACAATGGCACCTATTTCTCTGGCACCGACCACCGGCACGGACTTGCCGCGGGCGGTGAGTTTTTTTGTCGCGCCGGCCTCATCAATGACATCAATGGCTTTGTCCGGCAGGAACTTGTCGTTTATGTATTTGGCGGAAAGGTCCGCTGCGGCGCGGATGGCTCCTGCCGTGTATTTTACGGCGTGAAACTCTTCATAGTAGGGGCGCAGTCCCTTGAGAATATCGATGGTTTCAGCGACGGTCGGCTCCTGCAATTCTATTTTTTGAAAGCGCCTCGACAGGGCACGGTCTTTATCGAAGTTGTTTTTGAATTCTTCGTAGGTGGTTGCTCCAATACAGCGTAGCCGGCCGGAATTAAGGGCCGGCTTGAGGATATTAGATGCATCCATCGAGCCGCCGCTGGTCGCGCCCGCCCCTACCACGGTGTGGATTTCATCGATAAAGAGGATCACGCCCGGAATCTTTTCCAGCGCTCTGAGCGTCGCTTTTAGTCTGGCTTCGAAATCGCCCCGGTATTTTGTACCGGCCAGCAGGGCGCCCATGTCGAGCGCATAAATCTGCGTATCCGTAATCGGCGCGGGCACTCTCTCCTGGTGAATGTGCAAAGCCAGCCCCTCCACCAGCGCGGTTTTACCGACACCCGGTTCACCCACGAAAACGATATTATTTTTCCTCCGCCGGCACAGCACCTGAATGGTCCGTTCCAACTCGGCGCCGCGTCCCACCAGCGGGTCAATCTCACCTTGCGCCGCCTTTTCGTTGAGATTGACAGCATAGAGCTTCAAAGGGTCTTTCGATATGGGTCGCTTCGGTTCCACAGTGTTTGGCCGGGGCTGTGCTTCCGCATCATCCATGTCCTCACCCGGATCGTTATAATCTTGAGGGCCGTGGGATATGAAATGAAGAACATCGAGGCGGGAAATGCCTTCTTTCTCCAGAAAACTGACGGCAAACGAGTCCGCTTCGCCCCACAGCGCCGCCAAAAGATCACCGGCTTCGACCTGGGCCTTTTCCGCGGAATGAACATGGTTGACGGCCCGCTGAATAACTCTCTGAAAACCGGCCGCCGGCTCCGGACTTCCCGGTTCACCCGGCGGCAGCACAGGAATATTGTTTGCGAAAAAAGATTCGAGCTCCTCTTTTATCGCGTCGACATTTCCCCCGCAACCGGTAATGATGGCTCTGCCCGTCTCATCATGCACAAGAGCAAACAGGATATGTTCGGCGGTCAGATACTCATGGCGGCGCCTGACCGCATCTCTTACGATCGCGTCCAGCACCAGACTTAATTCCTTGTTAATCATTCTCTCTCCATCGTGCATTGAAGCGGAAATTCCCGCTCGGCGGCCATTTCGTGTACCGTGGCTACCTTTGTTTCGGCAATCTCCCGTGTGTAAACACCGCAGACGCCCGCGCCTCTTTTGTGTACATCGAGCATGATCCGTGTCGCCTCCGCCGGTTGTTTACGAAATACCGTTTCTAAAACGTAAACGACAAAGTCCATCGTGGTGTAGTCATCGTTCAGCAAAATCACGCGGTAGCGCGACGGCTCTTTTGTTTCATGCCTCTCTTTTTCGGCAATATCTTCATGTGATTTTATTTTTTCTCCGGCCATCGCCTGCCCGCCTGCCTGTTTTCTACGCTTAAAAGATAGGCAAGTTGATGGTTTATGTCAATAGTAACAGTCAATAAAAATCCCCGCAAAAGCTGATGGGCAGGCGGCAGAGTTCTGAAACAAAGCCGTTGTGATATCCGCCGCGGCGACCGTGGGTGAATTTTATTGACAGTATATGAGCTTGTCCCTATACTCGCGGCCGGGCAGGGGATATTCAGGCCGCGTTCAATGCGCGAGACGCCCGAATGTTTGAATAATACCTGCGCTGCTGCGGTAAAAAATATATCCGACTTTACAGATGTATATGAAAAAAATATTTCGTTATGAGCTGGTCGTTCCCCCTGAGGCTGAGGATCGCAACGGGCACGTCAACAATGTGGAATATCTGCGCTGGATGCAGGAAGCGGCTATGCGTCACTCCGATGAAACAGGCGGCAGTGCCGCCACCGAGGCGGCCGGCGCCACCTGGGTGGTCCGAACACATAAAATAGAATATCTGAAGCCGGCCTTTGCCGGAGACCGTATCGTGGTGATGACCTGGGTTTCCAATTACCGGCGTGTGTTGTCTCTGCGGAAATACCGCGTGGTGCGCCCATCTGATAAGACGCTCCTGGCCAAAGGAGAAACGGACTGGGTGTTTGTGGACGCTCAAAGGGGCACTTTGCGCTCGATTCCCAAAGAGGTGCTCGGTACTTTTGAGCTTATGTCGCCGGAAGAGGAAAAAGATATACCGCTTTAGTAGAGGGGCACCCCTGGCCGCACAAAGATCCCGTCCTATGTCCGCAAGGAGGACAAAGGTTTTGTGTATGGCGGCAGGTCGAACCGCTCCTGTCTATGAAATGATACCTCTTAATTTATCAAAGCCCGCGTAAGCGAAATAACCGGCAAACGCAATCAAAAAAACAGCGCAGATTGCAATAAGCCCACGGTAGAGGCGATCGGTCAGAAATCGTCTGCCACCCGCCACGACGGCGGCAACTGAAGAATACCAGACCAGATCCGCCAGGATATGCCCCGTGAAGAAAAAAACCAGCCCCCACATGCCAAACTGCCGCGAATAGAGAATATAGCCGATGCCGATGGTCGCCCACCAGATTATCCAGTAAGGGTTGGAAACGCTCATGACGATGCCACTGAATACCGGATGGTTGAGCCTTCCCTGACGGGGGGCAACATCAAGACTGAGGCCGGGAAGACTGCGGAGCATGCCGCTGGCCATCCACAAAAGGATGGCGGATCCGGCGATTGCGCTTGTGGCAAAAACGGCCGGCAGTTGAAAGAAAGGGGCCAGACCCAGAAGCAGAATCGTGACTAAAAAAAGTTCCAGCAGGCCGTGACCGGCAATCAGCAAAGGCCCGGCGACAAAACCGCGCTGAGAGCTTTCGCTGATTGTAGCGCTAAGCAGAGGACCGGGCATCAGCGCCCCGGAAAGCGCAATGACAAAAGAAGAGACGAAGATGCCTGCAAGTGATGTAAACGTGGGCATCGCTAATTATTCCTGTGAATAAGGCGCGTTTTCTCCACGCCTCTCCCCGGGCGGTAGCAAAATTCCTGAAGCATATCCGACGACATCGACTCCTGCCAGTTGATGCGTATCAGACAGGGAATAGCCTGGAGCGACTCAAGACTGCCGTAGGTGGTTTCTGGATCAACATGACAGCGGTTTTTGTAATAAACCACCGTGTAGGAGCCGATAACAACCGTTTTATGCTGAAACCAGTAAACAACAGCGGCAAGCACCGCCACCATGAGCACGCAAATGACAATCATCACCGTTTTTGATTTTCCCTTTTCCGCCATAACCAGCCCCCGGTTGCATTTTTTGGATAAATTTAACCCGCCGCCCGAAAAAAAACAATGTTTTAATCCACGCGGATAAGCATCGCGTCGCCCTGGGCGTGTCCCGAGCAGATACCGCAAACACCCCAGCCTCCGCCTCTTCTCCTGAGCTCGTAGCCCAGCGTCATCAGTATCCGGGCACCGGTGGCGCCGATGGGGTGGCCATAGGCTACCGCGCTGCCGTTGACGTTTACTTTTTTAAACATCTCTTCTTTCGTCATGCCCAGAATGGAGCGGCAGCTCACCAGCGCCACCGCGGCGAATGCTTCGTTGACCTCAATGAGATCCATCTGATCAAGCGTCAGGTCATTTTGCTCGAGCACTTTTTTGATTGCGAGCCCCGGCACGGTGGCAATATCCTTGGTCGGCTGTGACACCTCCGCGTAATCCACAATGGTGAAAATCGGTTTCAGACCCAGTTCATCGGCTTTGGCGCGGCTCATAATCAGGCAGACATCCCCTCCGTCGTTCACGCCGGGGGCATTCCCCGCCGTAACGGAACCTGGCTTTCCTGTGACCGTGCTGGTATGATCGAAGACTGGCGGTAGCTTGGCCAGACCTTCCAGTGTCGTGTCCGGCCGCGGCCCTTCGTCCTTTTCCATGACAAAGACCTTCTTGCCCTGCCTTACTTCCACGGGAAAAATTTCATCGTCGAGTCTGCCCTCGTTCATTGCTTGGGCCGCGTTCGCCTGCGAGTTGAGCGCCCACTGGTCCTGCTCCTCCCTGCTGAAGCCGAATTCATCAGCCACCTCCGAGCCATGAATCGCCATGTGCCGGTTATAAAAAGCGTCCCACAAGCCGTCATACACCATCGAATCCACCACGCGACCGTTAGGCAGGGCCATCTTCGCGCCCCAGCGCATGTCGGGCAGGACAAACGGGCAGTTCGTCATGCTTTCCTGACCGCCCGCGATGCAGATCTCCGCGCGCCCCAGAAGAATCATCTGGAAGGCCAGGTCGATGGTTTTAATGCCGGAGGAACAGACTTTGTTGACGGTTATGGAAGGCACGTGTTCGGGCACGCCGGCCAGAATCGTCGCCTGCCTGCCGGGAATCTGGCCGCAGCCGGCCGGCACAACCTGCCCCATGAAAATATAATCCACGTCCCCGGGCTTAACCTTACCCCCGGTGCGGCGCAGCACTTCTTTTATGGCCAGTGCGCCCAGCTCCATCGCCGAAAAATCCTTCAGAGCGCCGCCGGCGCGCCCGTAAGGAGTCCGGCAGGCCTCCACGCAGACTACATCGCGGAATTGTTTATGCACATTTTTAATCCTGCGTCCCATAGTCGTAAAATCAGGCTTCCGCTCGCCGAATTTCGCGACCGGCGCGTCTTTATAAATTTCAGATTTCTTTCTGTCGAGCTTCTGAACTGCTTTTGACATATCTTCTCCCTTCACCGCCGAATCAGGTGAATCCGGCGCGATACGTTGTTTTCGGCAATGCGCTTTCCTTGCATATCCGGTATTTTTAGTCAATCATTTTGAGTCAAACGGTACCACCCCGGCACGAATGCCAAAACAAATTGACGAAAAGATATTATTCGGATAGTGAACCGGGAATTAAACTTGCGGGTACAATGAGTCGTCAATGAATGGAAAGCTGTTGTTCAGGATAATATTGCTTGCGGTACTGATTGCTGTGGTTGTGTTTGCTTTTATTCATTTCGATCTGTACCTCTTTCTGACCGACAAAAATAAGCTCATCAACCATATACGCGCATCCCGCTTTGACGTGCTGGTGTTCATCGGCATACAGATCATCCAGGTGGTGATCGCCTTCATACCCGGGGAGATCAGCGGCTTTATCGGGGGATATCTGTACGGGCCGGTGTGCGGCACTCTTTATTCCACAATCGGCCTGACGCTGGGCTCGTGGATCGCCTTTATGCTCGCCAGATTTTTTGGCGAGCCGCTTATCGCCAGAGTTGTCAAAAAAGAAGTTTTCGATAAATTCAACTATTTCATGGAACACAAGGGCCTGGTCGTCTCTTTTTTACTTTTTCTGATACCGGGGTTTCCCAAGGACTACTTATGCTACATCATGGGAGCCAGCCGCATTCCCCTCACAACTTTTCTGGTCATTTCAACAATCGGCCGTTTTTTCGGCACAACGATGCTGTCGATCAGCGGAAACATCGCCTACAGGGAACAGTATGTACTTTTGGCTATTGTCGCGGTTGTCGCGCTTGTCGTGTCTGTGCTTGCCTGGCTTCATCACGACAAACTTCTTGATATCCTTAAGGGCCGTAAACAATAACAGCTCTTTCACCTGGCCTTTACGGGTTGGTTGGAAACCCGACGGCCGTGAGTACGATGGCCATGAAAAACACAACACGCGATCCGGTAAGTAAATCCACCCCAAAGACGCTGTTGGGCACCGTTACAGGGAATGCCTGGTTGCGGGCTCTCCGGTTGCACTTTGTCCTGCCCAGCATCATTCCCGCCATTTTAGGATCTCTCATCGCCGGTGCGCAGGGCTATTCTCTGCATCTTTCTCATTTTGCGCTTGTCGTCATCGGCGTTACCTTGAACCATCTGGGACTTAATCTGGTGGATGATGTCCTGGATTATCGCCACGCTGTCGATCTGAAGACGGGGGACGAAAAAAACTTTTTCACCGGCGGGAGCGGTGTCCTGACGGAAGGACTAATCAAAGACACCCAAATGCTTCGGCTGGCCGGCTTTTTTTTCATCCTGACTGCGATTATCGGCATTTACCTCACCTATGCCTGCGGCTGGCCTGTCCTGGCGCTGGGTCTTTTCGGCATGGCCTGCTCTGTCTTTTACACGGCGCCACCCATCCGCTTCGGCTACCGGGGCTTCGGCGAAGCCGCCCTCTTGGTCAACTTCGGACCGGTCATTGTCCTGGGAGCCTATTTTGTCCAGACCGGAACGTTTGGTATCCAACCGTTTGTCGCGTCGCTCGTTCCCGGATTCATGATGTGGTCGATGGTCATCATCAATGAAATCCCCGACTACGAAGCAGACCGCAGGGGTGGCAAATTGAATCTGGTTGCGCGCTTCGGCAGGCAGGCAGGCGTAGCGCTCTACGCGGCGGGGCTCGCCGCTGCCTACCTCATATTGGTTATTGCGACGCTTGGCGGTTTTTTATCCCCCTTTGGGCTTCTGGCACTGGCCAGTCTGCCTTTTGCCGCCAAAACTTTTGTCGTAATGCGCCGTCATCTGGACGACCCTGTTGCGATGGCACCTGCCAACCTCGCCATGATCAAGGTCCACTCTGTTACCGGCGCCGGCTTGATTATCGCCTGTCTGATTGAGTTATCCCGTCTTTAAAATTTTATCCGCCCGTTCACTCCCATGGCCTGCCGGCTTTGTTTTTGTGTGGTTCAAGCCTGGTAACGTTCACGCTCCTTTTTGACGCTTTTACAGCAGGAAAGTTTTCCCCAAAAAAGCTTGAGCAGTTCGCTTGTTAAGACCCGACACCTAGGGCAACACGAAAGCCGGAAAAACAATCGCCGCAGGGAGCCGAAACAAAAGCCCCCTGCGTGATTCTATTTAGCCGACAACAAGTTAGTTATTTCTTTTTCAGCTCTTTTTTCAGTATCTTACCGGTCGGATTTTTCGGCAGGCTGCCTACGATGTCGACAAGCTTGGGCACCTTATACGCTGAGAGCCGCTCTTTGCAGAAATTGATAATCTGGGATGCATCCAGATTGACGTCCGGTTTGGGCACGATAAAGGCTTTGACGACTTCTCCCTGGCGCTCATCCGGCCAGCCGATTACAGCACACTCCAGGACGCCCGGATATTCATAGAGTACTCCCTCGACTTCGGTTGGATAGACATTAAAGCCGGATACGATGACCATCTCCTTGAGCCGGTCCACAAACTGCAGCACCCCTTGCTCCGTCATGCGTACAATATCACCGGTATGTAACCAGCCATCCTTGAATGTCTTTGCCGTCTCTTCCGGCCTGCCCCAGTAACCGATGCTGATGGTCGGGCCCTTGAGCAAAAGCTCTCCGTCGGCCCCCAGCGGCACGTCTTCGCCTGTTGTCAGGTCGACCACACGTGCATCCGTCAGTATGGCTGGAAATCCCATGCCTTTATGAGTTTTCTCATAGAGGGAATTTAATACGACCCCTGATGTGGATTCGGTAAGCCCGTATCCTTCTACTACATTAGCCCCGGAAATTTCATTGAATTTCGCCACTAATTCATCCGGAACCGGCGCTCCTCCGACAATCCAATGACGGATGGAGGAGAGATTGAATTCCTTGATTTTTGGATGATTCATCATCATGATCAGCATCGTGGGCACTGCTCTGAAAATTGTGGGATGTAATTGGTCAATCATCATGAGCGCCTCATCCGGATGAAAACGAACCATAATGATCACCTTGCCGCCCATGGCCAGCGGCGCGACAACGGTTTGAAACATGCCGTAGTTATGAAACATGGGGAGAGTGACCGGATATATTTCCTTCCCCGGTTCGTTCTTATAATCCATATACTGTAACATGGTGACGTATGAGGCAAGGTTATGATGCGTTATCATGACGCCTTTTGCAAATCCTGTGGTGCCGCTCGTGTACTGTATAACCGCCAGATCCTTCTTGTTGTTTATCGCCGGAGAGCTGTAATCACCAGCATTGCCGATGAGCGATTTAAACTCATGTACACCGGCGGCTGGTTCAAAGGGTAAAGCCTGTTGAGGTATTCCAAAAGGTCTCGAGGGGATGGGATCCGGAGGCAGATAGTCGAACAGGCTGCTGCTCACGGCGAATTGCAATGGAGAGCCGCTCATCACTGTCTTTACCTTCGGCAAAAGGTAGTCAAGGGTAAAGATCGCACGGGCACCTGAATCAGCGACAAGGTATGATAGCTCGCGTTCTGCAAGCATCGGCGGGACCTGCACCACGGCCGCACCCGCCTTTAAAACGGCGAAGAATGCTATTACATACTGCGGGCAATTGTCCATGTAAATGGCCACCCGGTCTCCCTTGGCGATGCCAAGCTCTGTAATGCTCTTGGCAAGCCCGGTGGTCAAGGTTTCCAACTCTGTGTAGCTGAATTTTGTGCCGTAAAAGTATAGCGCGGTATGATTGGGAAATTTTTTGGCAGACTCCGTCAATAACTGATGCACCGGAATATCGGGCAATGAGGGGTTTTTTGTAATTTTAGGATCCATGTGGTCCAACCACGGGCGGTCAGCGTATGTCTTCATATCATCACCTCCATTAGTTAAGTTTACAAAGAACATTCTCCAAGCTGCCATCACCTGAAACTCCTCAACAATTATAATATTTTATGCCTTTGACGGTCAATATCAAAATCGGGTTTGTTAATTTATCTTTTTGGGAGATAAAGGAGATCCCGGACGGATTGCTCGTCCTCAGACAAGCGAAATTGGCATTGCCTGACAGCGTTTTTTTTGTTAGGTATCTTAAATATCGCTGAAGGAGACTGCCCATGAAGAAAGACAAACGCCGGACATCCGAAGGCCAGCAACCGACATTCTTCGAGCGCGCCTGCACAAAGGTGGTGATCAACCTTTTTGATAAAATTGAACAGGGCGGGGTCACCTGCCGGTTTCCGGATGGCACGGAACGCCATTTCGGCGATATAAATTCACGCCAGCAGGCCCGGATGACCATAAACGACCACCGGTTTTTCAGACAGGCGGTTGTGGGCGGCGATATCGGACTGGGCGAAGCATACATGCAGGGTCTGTGGGATACCGACGACATTCCTCAACTCTTTGGCGTTCTGATAAAAAACCGCCGGGCGCTGGCTGACGGACATCTGGTCACGGCCTGGCTGATGCTTCAGAAGGACCGCCTGATGCATGCGCTGCGGGCCAACACAATAATCGGATCGCGAAAAAACATCGGGAAGCATTACGACCTCAACAACGACTTTTTCCAAACATTTCTTGACCCAACCATGCTATACTCGTGCGGCTTTTACGAGAGACAGGACTCCAGTTGCCAGGAAGCCCAGCTGGGCAAGATCCACCGGATTATCGACAAGGCCGGCATCAAGTCATCCGATGATGTTCTGGAAATCGGCTGCGGCTGGGGAGGCTTTGCCCTGGAAGCGGTAAAAACAACCGGCTGCCACGTCACAGGAATTACCGTCTCGTCGGAGCAGTATGAGCTGGCACGGGAGAGAGTGAGGCAGGCGGGCCTCGAAGATAAAATCACCATTCTCTTTCAGGACTACCGTCGCACCTCCGGCCTGTTCGACAAGATTGTTTCCATTGAAATGCTCGAAGCCGTAGGTCATCGCTATCTGGGCACATTTTTCAAAACGTGCGACCGGCTGCTGAAACCCGCAGGTAAACTAGCCATTCAGGTAATCACTATCCCCGACCAAAGCTATGAATCCTACCGGCGTAAATCGGATTGGATCAAAAAGTATATCTTCCCGGGCGGGCATCTGCCATCGGTAACTGCTCTAACCGCCGCCGTGACGAAAAACACGGGGTTTTTAATGGAACAGCTCGAAGACATCGGCATCCACTACGCGCGGACACTTAAAGACTGGCGGGAAAAATTTTTGCGCAATGTCGATAAAATCAAGGAACTGGGATTTGACGACGATTTCCGGCGCAAGTGGATTTATTACCTGGCCACCTGTGAAGCAGGGTTCCGCGAAAGAGCCATCGGCGATATCCAGGTGGTCTTTCGTAAACCGGCGTAGAGGAAAAGCCAAAGACAAAACAAATCAGCACCCGGATACGACGACTACAGTGAGACCGGTAAACATCAGCCCGAATGATCAGTGAAATTTCTGAAAACCTGTACCGCATCACACTGCCCATGCCTTTCCGGCTGCGCCACGTTCATGCTTATGCGTTGACCGGCGGCACTGATGTTTGTCTGTTCGATACAGGCATGGATCTGCCCGGCGCTTATGAGCGGCTGGAAAAGGATCTGCAAAGCATCGGGCGATCGGCCCAAAATATTACACAAATATATCTAAGCCACGTGCACATGGATCACTGCGGCATGGCGGGCATCATTCAGGACAAATCAAAAGCTCATGTGTATCTTTCCGCGGCTGCCCATCAGGCTTACGAGCATTTTCAGCAGGGCCAGCGCCTCATCGAGCAGGCAGACGTATTTTACAGCAGGCAGGGCGTGCCGCCCGACGACGTGAGAGCGATTATCGAAGAAATTGAAGACATGCGCACACGCATTCCGCTTTTTACCGCAGCCGGTTTTGTTCGTGACCGTGAAGTGCGTTCTTTCGGCGACAGATCATTTGAGGTGGTATTTACGCCGGGCCATGCCGACGGCCATATCTGCTTTTTTTTCCACGACGAGGGACTGCTTTTGGCGGGCGACCATATCCTGCCCTACATCCCACCGAGCCTGAGCCCCAATATCTTCGATGAAACATCTCAGCCTCTGGCGGGCTACTTGACATCACTTGCCGCCATCGAGCAGCTTCCGATTACCTGTGCCCATCCGGGGCACGGCACATCCTTTGGCGGTGTTGTGGAACGCATCGACGAAATACGTGAACATCACGCTCTGAAAAAGGAATTACTGTTTAAGATCCTCAACGACAAGCCAAAATCAGTTTTCGGCATCACGGGCGAGATCCTCGGTACAGCGGGAGCCGCACGCGATGACTGGGAAAAATTCATGGCGTTAAACGAAACGTATGTCTATTTACAGGAGCTTAAGCGGGAAGAGACTGTCATAGAAACTGCATCAGACGGAGTTCTCCTCTACCGTCGATGTCCCCGCTGAAAAGAACCCCTGGGCAAAAACTACCGCACAGCCAACCGCCTCGGCCTATCCGGCCGTACTGTAGTAGCCTTCCCATTTTTCATTTATCTGCTTTTGAATCTCTTCAATCTGTTCATCGGTCAGCACCTTGAAGCGGGACTGCGCGCGGAAATATTCACGCACCGGCACCAGCTTGCGTTTTTCCAGCAACTTTTCGGAAGCAGCCGTCAGAGTGAGCTTCCCGTTGATAATTTCGTAGAGGTCAAAATAGCCCGTTTCAACGGCGAGCCGGCCGATCTTGATGCCGTGACGCGGTTCATATCCCCAGCCTGGCGGGCAGGGAATGTGAATGTGAAAATATTTCGCGCCGGGATAGTCAAGACAGTTTTTAACTTTATCGTAGAGATCAAGCGGATAGGCGGCCGAGCAGGTCGCCACGTAACTCAGGTGATGGGCCGCCATGATCGCCGGAACGTCCTTTTTCTGCTGCGGCTTTCCCCTGAAGGGGGTGTTGGCCGTGATGGCACCGGCGGGGGTGGTGCCGGAGCGCTGCACGCCTGTATTCATATAGCCTTCATTGTCATAGCAGAAGTAGATAAAATTATCGCCTCGTTCCGCCGCGCCGGAAAGCGCCTGCAGACCGATATCGCTTGTCCCCCCGTCTCCCGCCCACGCGGCTACCGTGGTATGGTCGTTTCCCTGTGTCTTGAGCGCGGCGATGATTCCTGTGGCCGCGGCGGCAGTGGAGGCAAAGGTGACATTCAGACACGGCAGTTTCGTCGCTGCAACCGGAAAGAGACCCTGTAAAACGGTCAGACAGCTCGGCGGAACAATCAACATTGTGTCTTCGCCCAGAGCCTTGAGGCCCACACGATAGGCGATGGCCAGACCACAGCCGCTGCAGGCGCGTGTACCGGGATGAACGTATTCTTCCCGTGGAAGGCTGAGTATGGTACTTTTTGCAGACATGTGCATCTCCTATAAGTTAAGTCCGATCCAGAGCGGCCCGGTGTGTGTTGTTTCCTGTATCGCCGACCGCAACGAGCTGGTCAGCTCTGCCGTCCGGATATCGCGGCCGCCGATGCCGGCAATAAAACCACGGACCCGGGGCAACGCGCCGGTGGCGGCCAACCGGTCATAAAGCGCGGCTTTTAAATCCGAGGCGAGCGCTCCTTCATAACCATAACTGAGCGCTTTTTCAAAAACGATCACTCCTTTTTTCCCCTGCAGGGCGGCAGCCACAGCCTCGTCGGGAAAGGGACGGTAAACGCGCAGGCCCATCACTCCGACCTTGATGCCTTCAGCGCGCAGGGCATCCACGGAGACACGCAACTGATAGGTAATAGAACCCATCCCCAGGGCGACATACTCCGCGTCGGCGCACAGGTAGTCCTCAAGATACGGGTCGGTGCCGCGTCCGAAGATCTCCGAAAATCTCTGTTCGGCCTGGCCTATTAATTCCAGCGAGTTACGCAAATCCTCCTGCAGCAGATAACGGATTTCCATGTAACCGTGCGCCAGTTCACCGTGGATATCGACTCTGGTGTCCGGCAGTGTGACTGTGTTGAGATTGGCCGGCTCGGCGGGACTGAGCACGTAGTCCGGACGGAACGGCGGTAAAAACAGATCCACTTTTTCCTGCTCCGGCAGGTCAAACGGCATGTAGGTGTGTGATAAAATATATCCGTCATAACAGACCATTACGGGGATACTCGATTTTTCCGCGATCCAGTATGCTTTGATGACTGTGTCGATGATCTGCTGATGGTCAGCGCAGTAAAGCTGCATCCAGCCTGTGTCGCGCTGGGAAACCGAGTCCTGCTGGTCGTTCCAGATATTCCAGGGCGCACCGACGGCACGGTTGACAACGCACATGACAATAGGCAGCCGTGCGCCGGAGGCCCACTGCACCTGTTCGTGCATGTATAAAAGTCCGTTGGCGCTGGTCGCCGTAGAAACACGCGCGCCCGCCGAGGCGGCGGCGATACATACCGCCATTGCGGAGTGTTCGCTTTCCACGGGGATGTATTCAGCCTTCATCTGTCCGGAATCGATATACTCGGAGAGCTTCTCGGTCAGCGGTGTCTGTGGTGTGATGGGGTAGGCGGCAATCACGGTGGCGCGGCACAGCCTGATCCCCATGGCCGCGGCGACGTTTCCATTTTCGATAATATGCATGATTGCTACTCCTTGCCTTCCTGGGCGAACTTCGCCTCGTCCATCATGGTGATGGCCTTGGTTGGGCATTCTTCAGCACAGATGCCGCACCCCTTGCAGTATTCCAGATCTATCGTCGGCGGGATTGTCCGCGAAACGACGATTTCCGGACAGAAAAGCCAGCAGATAAAACAGGCCTCTTTCCCGCGCCGGGCGGGGATACAGATGCTGCGGTCAACAACCGGGCGCTCAACGCGCCAGGAGCCGGTTCTTCCGCCGTCGCCCGGCCCTGATTCACTGTGAGATGTTTTCCTTCGGTAGTTGCGGGTTCCCATATTCAATCTCCCGTTACGGTATGTTCGTAGGCCAGTTTCGCCGCCAGAGAGTTGCGCTCAGGCCTGCGTGTTTTGAATTCTTCTTCGATTCCCCTGATCAGTATATCGATGCCCAGAAGCCTGATCGCTTTTTCCAGCGATCCGATAATACCGGTGTTGACCATGCCGTGCGGCAGGCCGGCTTCGACGGAAATAGCCGTGACATCCGCCGTGGCCAGGCCGAAACCGTTAAATGCGTAAGTTTCATGCCCCGCCGGCGTGTTTAAGACAATCATCCCGCCGGGCTTGAGCCCCCCTGTAACATCAGCCTCTTTGAGCAACAGGTGGTCAAGCACAACCACGACATCAGGTCTTTCAATGGGCGACAGGTCGTAGATTTTTGTTTTGGAGATTTTCAGCGAGGTCATGACCGGAGCGCCGCGGCGCTCCGTTCCAAAGCTCGGCGCCATGACCACGCCGGTATAGCCCGACGCAAAGGCAGCCCCCGCCACGATTTTAGCCGCTGTAATCGCACCCTGACCGCCGCGGCCGTGCCAGCGGATTTCCAGATAATCTTTGTCCATAAATTACTTCCTCATGTTTTTTTATCACGAAGGCACACAAGTTTCGTAACTGTTTTCGTATCCACCTTGTGGCCGGTAACGTTAACCCCCCGGCTGCCGGAGGAGCAATGCCGGTGTTTAAGACCTGATCAGCCTCCTCCTTCTTTTCTTTACAAATCTTTTAATGAAAAGAGCAACTGCGATGAATAATAAGACGACCATAAAGACGGCGCAAACCGCAATGATGGTCGGTTTTTCCGCCCGCGACAACAAATCGGCCGGATTCCAGCTGTCGCGCTCTACAATACGCCCCAGACGTCCCGAATATTTTTCGGGAATATCCGGCAGGCCGTTACCGTCAGTATCTTCAAAGGAGCGCACGTAGTCGATCAGGCACAGCCACTGTTTGAGCTCCTGCACGCCCGGCTTTGTTTTGTCGGCGTCCACCACCGCATGTGTTAAATCTTCGATGGGGCGACCGTGGCGATCTTTCGGGATGATTTCAAGAAGTGAAAAGGTGAAGCGGCCGACAATTTTCAAAAAAGTAGCATTGTAGAGATTGGCGGCCACACGGTAGAGTTCTTTATTGGATTTGGAATAATCCAGCGGTCGGTATCCCTCTTCGTCGGATCCGATCTCCACGGAGGTGACCCGGTCAAAAAACATCCGGCGTGGATTGTAGGCAAATTTAATTCCGGACACCTGTAAATAATAATCGTCATTCTGCTTGAGCGGCCGGACGCTGGTGAGAATCTCCATTGCCCGTTTGAGCTCGTAGCCGTAGAGATAAAAACTGACCAGCGGATAGCCCATGGAATCATCCATGCCGATGCCCATGGGAAAGGATCTGACCAGATCACCGACAGTGATTTGGCCGGTCAGGCCTTTGATAAGATCATCACGGATCAGCCCATTGGATTCGACCGCCGCACGAACGACACTTTGCGGGTCAGCCGGGTCGGCATCCACCCGGTTTACCGCCCAGAGGATGGAATCGGCCACGAGATTGCCCAGTGGGGATTCTTCGGCCGCAAGATTCAGGTCCCACTTCGTTTCAGCGATGACCTGATCATATGACAACTGCAGGGGAGATAAAAAAACCAAATCGAGTCTTTGTTTAAAAGACTCGATCATGTTCTGAATTGCCTCATCCGCGTGGATTGTTGCATCAATCGCCACGGGCGTGTAATTTTTCAGTTGCACTCCGTCGTCAGCTACGGCAAGATCGATGATCCCCACCTGGCGGCCATAGCTCCAGGCCTGCACAATTATGGTGTCGCCCACTATTATGGGGCTGTCAAGTTTGGTGTGTGAATGTCCGCTGATGATCACATCGATTCCTTTGACCTGTTTGGCCAGGATTTCATCCTCGGAATATTTCCGGTCGGGATTCAGCCCTCCGTGCGACAGGCAGATTACCAGATCAACTTTTTCTTCGGTGCGCAAAATTCTGACCATTTCCGCCGCCGTTCGGAGCGGATCGCTGAAGGTAAGTGGTTTGGCAAACGGCGAAAATTCCATGGCACTTTTCCCGAACAGGCCGAAGATGCCGATTTTCAAACCACCGCGCGTAAATACAATATAGGGTCTGACTTCTGCTTCGGCAAAGGCTTCCTGAAGGGATTTAAGCTTCGGCTTCGAGGCGTCAAAAACGGCGGAAGAAAAAACGATGTGCGGCAATCCGTTGTTTGCTTTGGCGGCGCGCAGCATGGACGCAAGACCAGCCGGCTTCAAGTCGAATTCATGGTTCCCCAGTGTCGTCGCATCATAGCCCATCGCTTTTAACAGCCGAAGCTCGAATGCCTCTTCCCGGGTCAGCATGTGAAAAAGGCTGCCCATCGAAAAGTCACCCGCATCAAGCACCAAAACGGGATTGTCCCTCTTTTGGCGCACATCGGAAATCACGGCGGCGACCCGCGCCCACCCTCCCATGGTTTTGTCCTGGTCACTCTGAAAAGGACGGTAGTCAATCTCCGGCGGAAACCCCTGGAGATGGGAGTGTAAATCATTGGTATGGACAATCGTCAGGAGTTTTTCCGCCGCAAAGACATTTACGGAAAACAGCAAAACGATTACGACAGCGGTCACGCGCACCAGTTTCATCATCATCCCACCCTCCTTGTGTTTTTGGTTCAGTTTTCTGTCTGCTCCATGGCAAAACCGTCCTGCCGCGATGTGACCGCGCCCGGCAGTGCCTTTTCGATTTTCTCCAGCAGCGCCCGGAGGCTATCCCGCTTGCGTGCACAGGCCGCAACTGCGTCGAACCGGCGGCAAAGAGCCGCCAGCAGCTCCTTGTTATCAAAGCGGTCTGCTTTGTTGAATACACGGATTACCGGTTTGTCGCCGATACCTAGTTCCTCCAGAATTTTTTCAACGGCGGCGATCTGCTCTTCAAAGCGCTCGTTGGACACGTCGATCACATGCACAAGCAGGTCCGCCCCCTGCAGTTCGTCGAGCGTGGCGCGGAAAGCGTTCATCAACTCGGCGGGAAGGTCACGGATAAAACCGACCGTGTCGGTGATGACCGCCTCCGTGTCACGCGGAAAGCGCAGGCGGGCGCTTTTGGTGTCCAGCGTGGCAAAGAGTTTATCCTCGGCCACCACGGAGCTTTGCGTCAGGCTGTTGAGCAACGTTGATTTACCGGCGTTGGTGTAGCCGACAATAGAAATAACCGGCAGCCCCGTCTTTTCACGGCGGCCCCGCCTCTGGCCGCGTGATTTGGCAATGGCCTTTAAATCTTTTTCCAGGCGTCCGATGCGTTCGCGTATTCTGCGCCGGTCTATCTCCAGCTTGGTTTCCCCCGGTCCTACCGTGCCGATGCCGCCGGCCAGGCGTGACAAAGACGTGTCTTTGTGTGTCAGACGGGGAAGCAGGTATCTGAGCTGCGCCAGCTCCACCTGAATTTTCCCCTCCCGGCTGTGTGCCCGGCGGGCAAAAATATCCAAAATCACCTGCGTGCGGTCGACCACGTCCAGGCCGGTAAAGTCGCTGATGGAACGTACCTGCGCCGGGCTCAATTCGTGATCGAAGATGATCATGTTCGCGCCGATCTGCGAGGCACGCAAATCTATATCGGCCAACCTGCCCCGGCCCACCATGTATTTTGGATCCGGTGTAGGACGCAATTGCAGCTGAGTGTCAAAAACCGCCACTCCGCAAGACTCCGCCAGTTGTCTCAATTCATCGAGTGAGGCATGCGCATCGTTTTGCGGGTTCGTTTCCAGACGTACGAGAATAGCCTTTTGCGCCGCGTCGATTTTTCTGGTTTTCTGCTGTTTGTCAAACTCATCTTCGAGCGCGGCCATGAGGGCCAAAAAATTGAGATTAAGGCGATGAGGCTCCTTAGGCTCCTGGATCAGCCAGTACTCGCCCCGGGGATTTTCGGCAATGAGATGCGCCCAGTGGAGCTTCCCTGGCGTGCCGTCGGAGCGCACCTCCAGCGCACCTACCAGGTCCAGACGCAGATGTGACATGTCGGTTAAGTCTTCATCCGTCAGGGCCTCGCCGGAAAGATGGGTGTGAATCAGGCGCAGGCCCTTGAAACGCGTGGATGCTGCACGGAAAAAATCCAGGCTGGGAATGAAAATGCCCCGGGAGTCGCCGACAATGACCATGACGATGGCGCCACGGCGATCGATGAGCAGGCCGATCTGGCGATGGAGGCCGCCGGAGAGCAGGGCGAGCTCCCGCGCCAGCTCATTTGTGCATATAGTTTCCGGCGGGGTACCCCGACGGTAGAGTTTCTCCAGTGATTTTACGGCTTGCGCTCCAAGCCCTGACGTATTGCCGAATATCTTATTGATGGCCCATCTTCCTTGCGATGCATGTTGCTATTTGTTAATTAACATATTTACTTCCCATGTGTCAAAAACCAAAAACAGCAAGCCGCTCCTGATATTTGTCCGGCAAGAGTCAAAACTTCACAGCCCCGGCTACGCCCGGCCGTCAATTATCAATGATCTTTTTTACCGCGGCGGCCAAACATTTTCCTCAAACGAACGGTCTTCACGCTGATCGGGAAATCTCGCCCGTGAAATGGTGTATTTTCCTTGTAATAAAAAGAGCCCGGTCTCTGGTGAAGCCGAGCTCTTTTTGTTTGAAAACCTATGCTGGCGGCTCACGCCGTTAGCGGCATTCCGTGCAGATGGAAAGTTCTTCCATGGATGTGCCGGTTTTTTTGCTTATATATTTCAACTGATCAACAGGGGCAAAATACTTCCCGCACCTGATGCAGGCCTGCATTTTGAAAGTGCGTCCCCAGATTTTGCGCTTGTCGCCGGTTGACGTCATTTCTATATGGCCGGTAGGGCATACATAAACGCACGCACCACAGCCGATACAGGCATCGGACGGTTCATTATAAGGAGTGCCTACTTCCTTGTAGGAACCACGTGAGAAAAGACCGATGGCGCTCACCCCGACTACTTCCTCACACACACGCACACAGGAACGGCATAAAATGCACTTTCCCTTGTCCGTATCTATGGCAAAGCGGGGCTGGGTTTCAATACCCATCTCCGCGGCCATTTTCTGTAAAACATCGGACTCGGGACAGCGCGCCAGAAGAAGTTCCATCACCAGGCGCCTTACATTAAGCACTCTTTCGCTTTTTGTATTGACGATCAGTCCCTCTTCCACCCCGTAGAGGCAGGAGGTGACAATACGCGTGCGGTTGCCTTTTTTAATTTCCACCACGCAAAGCCGGCAGGCGCCGGAGCGGGATACGGATTCGTGCGCACAGAGCGTAGGGACTGAAATGCCCGCGCCGCGAATGGCTTCCAGCAGCATCGTGTCTTTCCTGGCTGTTACGTTTTTTCCGTCAATAATCATATTTACCATGATTTATTCCACCTCTACTTCACGTAAATTGCATCGAATTTGCAGCTCTGGATACAGGCGCCGCAACGTGTGCATTTGTCATTATCGATTGTATGAACTTTTTTGAGCTCGCCGGTGATGGCCTTTGTGGCGCAGACTTTCACACACACGCCGCAACCGGTACATTTTTCCTCGTCGATGTTGTAGCTGATCAGGCCCTTACAGACACCGGCCGGACATCGGTGGTCGCGGATATGCGCTTCATACTCCTCACGGAAATACCTGATCGTGCTCAAAACAGGGTTCGGCGCCGAGCCTCCCAGAGCGCAAAGCGAACCGTCGGCAACGGCCGTAGACATGGTCTCGAGAAGCTCAATGTCCCCTTCTCTGCCGCGGCCGGCACAGATGTCCTCGAGGATTTCGCTCATCCGGCGCACACCTTCGCGGCAGGGCACGCACTTGCCGCAGGACTCTTCTTTGAGAAACTCCAGAAAATAACGTGCGACATCGACCATGCAGGACGTGTCATCCATGACGATCATGCCGCCGGAGCCCATCATGGAACCGACATCGTAGAGCCTGTCGAAATCAACCGGCAAGTCAAGCAGGCTCTCCGGAATACAGCCGCCGGACGGGCCGCCGGTCTGCACCGCCTTGAACTTGCGGCCGCCCGTGATGCCGCCGCCCATATCGTAGATGATTTCGTAAAGTGTGGTGCCCATCGGTACTTCAATGAGGCCGGTGTTGTTGATTTTACCGACCAGCGAGAAAATTTTCGTCCCTTTGGAGCCTTCCGTGCCGATGGAGGCAAACCAGTCCGCTCCCTTATTGATGATGAGCGGCACATTGGCCCATGTTTCGACGTTGTTGAGCACGGTCGGCTTGTCGTAGAGCCCCCTGTCCACCGCGTGAACATATTTGGCGCGCGGCTCGCCGGCCCGGCCCTCAATCGAGGCGAAAAGGGCGGAAGATTCGCCGCAGACAAACGCGCCTGCTCCCTTGTTGATTTGGATGTCAAACGAAAAGCCGGTGCCTAAAATGTTTTCACCCAAAAGGCCGTTGTCTTTGGCCGCTTGAATGGCTTTGGAGAGGTTTTCCACAGCCAGCGGATATTCGTTGCGGACATAAATATAGCCGTGATTTGACCCGACAGCGTAGGCGCCGATGATCATTCCTTCAATCACGCTGTGCGGGTTGCCTTCCATGAGGCTGCGATCCATGTATGCACCGGGGTCTCCCTCGTCGCCGTTGGCAATCACATATTTGGGCTCTCCTGCCGCTTTGCGGACTCCTTCCCATTTGACGGCGGCCGGAAAACCTCCGCCGCCGCGGCCCCGCAGGCCGGCTTTTTTCACTTCACTGATCACCTGCTCGGGCGTCATCTCGGAAAGAACCTTGGCCAGCGCCTGATAGCCGTCGATGGCAAAATAATCCTCAATGCGCGAGGGGTCGATCATACCGTTTTTCCCGAAGACCACGCGCAGCTGCTTTTTGTAGAAAGGCAGATCCTCTTCACGGAAAAGAGTCTTTTGTGTTTCCGGATGCCGGTACAACAGGCGGCTGATGACTTCGCCCTTACCGATGGTTTTTTCGACTATTTCCGGAATATCGCTCTCTTTAACCGAATGGTAGAAATACTTATCGGGATGAATGATCATCATCGGCCCTTTTTCACAAAAACCCAGGCAGCCGGTGGCCAGCACATCCACATACGTCATGTTTTGTTTTTTCAGCTCCGCTTGCAGGGCGTCCTTCACTTTGAGGCTGCCATAAGCACGGCAGCCGGTGCCGGCGCAAATCGCGACAAACTTTTTCTTCGGACCGTAATACAGGCTTAGATTGTCCAGTATTGCGTGGCTTTGTTTATCCGTATTTCCGCTCATTACTGCGCCCCCTCTTCCTTGTTGATCTTTTTGATGATTTTATCGACTTTATTGATGGTCACCTGTCCGTGATATTCGGTATTGATCACCACGACCGGCCCAAGCGCGCAGGCGCCTACGCAATTGACGGTTTCCAGCGAAAACAGGCCGTCTTTTGTCGTACCGCCCGGCTTGATCCCCAATGTGGTTTCGAAACGGTCCTGCAATATGGCCGCACCGCGTACATGGCAGGCGGTTCCCTTGCAGATTTTCACGACATGCTTTCCGCGCGGCTCCAGACTGAAAGCGGTATAGAATGTGGCCGCCTCATAGATGCGGCTCATAGGCACGTTCATCGCTTTCGCCGCAGTCTTTAGCGCTTCTTTGGGAAGGTAGTTGAAAGTTTCCTGAAGATCCTGCAACACGGCAATCACCGCGCTTTTTGTATTCCCGTATTTTTTTACAATCTGCCTTGTTTTGGTTGCTACGCTTATCGGTTTTGTCATTTTTTCCCTCACCTCGATATTCTTTTCACCGTTTATTCAATGCCGGTTTTGAGGAATTTTTCCTTTTCCTTGAGTTTGTTAAACTCGGCGTTCACCCTGTGCTGAATCATGACGATTTCGTCGGACGTCAAATGGCGGAAACGCCCCTGCGGTTTGAAATAATCCGTAATCGGCCGCAGCTTTTTGGGCATATCCGGAGAAATGCGGTAGTGGCCGTTCTCGATTTCATACAGGGGAAACACGCCCGCTTCCACGGCAAGACGCCCCATGGAAACGGCAGTATGGGTGGGTGTACGCCAGCCCGTCGGACACACGGAAAAACAGTGGATATAGGAAGACCCCTCAATGCTTCTGGCCTTTTCGAACTTGCGGACAAAATCCAGGGGATAGCTTGGACAAACAGTTGCGACATAAGGAATGTTATGTGCGGCCATTATTTCAGGCATGTTCTTTTTCCATGTTTTCTGCCCTATGCTGACTTTGCCGGCCGGCGCGGTTGTCGTTGACGCGCCCATCGGTGTCCCGCTGGAGCGCTGAATGCCCGTGTTCATATAGGCTTCATTGTCAAAGCACACATAGATCATGTCATGGCCGCGCTCCATCGCACCGGAAAGAGCCTGAAAGCCGATATCCATCGTGCCTCCGTCGCCGGCCATACCGACCACTTTTACATAACGCTGGTCGATCTTGCCCTTTTTCTTCAAAGCCTTGAGGCCGGCCTCCACGCCGGAGGCGACTGCCGCCGCATTTTCAAAGGCCACGTGAATCCAGGGCACCTGCCAGGCGGTGGTGGGGAACATGCTGGAAATAATTTCCATGCAGCCGGTCGCGGAAGCGATGACTGTGTCCTCGCCCAGTGCTTTGGCCATGAGCCTGACGGCGAGCACTTCGGCACAACCGGAGCAGGCGCGGTGTCCTGATGAGAGCAACTCCCTTTTATTGATCAGACGCGGGGCATATAAATCAAAATTTTCTACAATGTTCATTATTCTCTCACCCCCCAGAATTCATAAGTATCGGCCGCCCTGTTATCCACGTCCGAAATGACCTTGTCAAACATGGCAACAAATTCCCCGACTTGAACGTCACGTCCGCCCAGGCCAAAAATGTAGTTATAAACTATCGGGCGTTGCTTTTGTGCATACAGTGCGGATTTTACTTCCGCAAAGACAGGCCCGCCGGGACCGCCGAAGGAAATGGCGCGGTCCGTCACAATCAGTTTTTTCGCGCTACCGATGGCTGTTTTCAGTTCCTCAAACGGGAACGGCCGCCACAGACGCAATTTGAGCAGGCCAGCCTTGACTCCTCTTTCACGCAGTTCGTCAATCGCCAGCCTCGCGGTTTCACCCATCGAGCCCATGGTCAGCATCAAAATATCCGCATCTTCCGACCGGTAGGTCTCGACCGGTTTGTAGCTGCGGCCGAACATTCTTTCCCATTCCGCCCACACGTCCAGGATCACCGGTTTGCTGTTTTTGATCGCCTCATCCTTGGCTTTCATGATTTCGGCAAAGTAATCGGACATGGCAAAGGCACCCATAGTGACAGGCCTTGCCGGATGCAGCGTTGCATGCGGGGTGAAAGGCGGTAAAAACCGGTCCACTTCTTCCTGTGTAGGAAGCTCCACCGGCTCCACCATGTGGGTGAGCTGAAAACCGTCGATATTGACACAGACCGGCAACATGACATCTTTGTGCTCCGCAATTTTAAAGGCCTGAATCGACAGATCGACCGCTTCCTGGCCGTTTTCGGCAAAGACCGCAATCCAGCCCGTATCACGCTGAGGCATGATGTCGGTATGATCATTCAGAATGTTCAGGGGGCCGGAAACAGCCCGGTTGGCAATCGCCATGCAAATAGGCAGACGCATCGCCGAAGCGATGGGTAAAAGCTCGTTCATTAATAAAAGCCCCTGCGAAGCAGTCGCCGTGTAGGAGCGGGCGCCTGTTGCCGATGCGCCGATTACCGCGCTCATTGCCGAATGTTCCGATTCGACCGTGACAAACTCCGCATCCAGAACGCCATCGGCCACCAGATTGGAGAGGTGCTCCGCGATGTGCGACTGAGGGGTAATGGGGTAAACGCCCGCCATATCGATACGGCATAGTGCCACAGCTTCCGCCACGGCTACCGTCACTTCCAAACCTACGCGTTTGCCCATGTCAGTCCTCCTCTACCATCTTGATTGCGCGGGGCCAGCATTCATGCGCGCAAATGCCGCATCCCTTGCAGTAATCCAAATTAGCTGCGTAAAAACCGTCTTCACTTTGCTGAACGCATCCTTCCGGACAAAAGATGTAACAGATGCCGCATTTGATGCATTTTGCGTTGTCCCAGATGGGTCTTTGCGAACGCCAGCTTCCTGTATGGTACTCGCTGGCGCTGCCCGGCTCGGAGACAACACATCCGATGGGAAGTTCCCGCCATGTTTTCAAAGTCATATCTACCTCATTTATGTGATATTTGTATTTCGTCGTAGGCCCGTTTCATCGCATTTAAGTTCTTCTGGGCTATTCTGCCGAACCTGTGTTCAATTGCCTCTTTTGTCGCCTCAAGTTCCATCACACCAGTTACTTTAAGCAAAGCGCCGATCATGGTCGTATTGGCGATCGGTACGCCCATTTCCTGGCGTGCGATGGCGGTGCCGTCCACCGTGGCGACGGTGCCGCTGAAATTGAGCTCTTTACGGATTTCTTCGGGGGTTTTGGGTGTGTTGACAATTAGTTTACCGTCCGGTTTGAGCCCGTCGGTTACATTGACCAGACCGATCAGGCTGGCATCAAGCACTAAAACAACATCGGGTTCGTAAATTCCGGAGCGAACGTCTATTTTTTTGTCGTCAATACGCGTAAATGCCGCAACCGGCGCCCCTCTTCTTTCGGGGCCAAAACTGGGAAACCCCTGGGCATATTTCCCGGCGGCAATTGCCGAAACCGCCAGCAATTCCACCGATGTTACCGCACCCTGACCGCCACGGCCGTGCCATCTGACTTCAATCATGTGTCTTGCTCTCCTTTGCAAACATTACATAAAATGACCGTTTCACATAATATAGAAGCTTTTTTGAGTCAATGCTTTTTCCAAAATTAAATTTTTTTATGTGATATTATGTAACGATACGCCACTCATGCTGTGCCCGGGCATATAAATCACCACCCCGGGTGTCATTTACGACAACCAGCGGCATATCCGAAACGGTTAATTTTCTTATCGCTTCCGGTCCCAGCTCCTTGTAGGCAACAAGCTCCATCTTTTTTACGGTCCGGGCGGTAAGAGCGGCGATTCCGCCGATGGCGGCAAAATAAACAGCCCGGTATTGTTTAATCGCTTCGATGACTTCGGGTGAGCGGTTCCCCTTGCCGATCATCCCTTTCAGACCATGCTCCAGAAGCACCGGTGTGAAAGCATCCATCCGGTAGCTCGTCGTCGGCCCGATCGACCCGATTACCTTGCCAACCGGCGTCGGAGCGGGCGCCGCGTAAAAAATAGTAGCTCCTTTTAAATCAATCGGCAGTGAAAGACCTTTTCTGACAGCATCATACATCCGGCGATGGGCTGCGTCTCTGGCCGTGTATATAACGCCGCTCAAAAGCACCATGTCGCCGGTGCGGAGCGATGCTAAGACCTCGTCTGTGAGAGGCGTTTCAACGCGCATGAGATTTTCCTGGTGTGCCGGTAACACGTTCATAGGACCACTTCCGCGTGACGGGCGGCATGGCACTGAAGATTCACCGCCACCGGCAAAGAAGCGATGTGGCAGGGCATCATCTCTGCGTGAACCGCCAGGGCCGTCACCCGTCCCCCCATGCCTGCCGGACCGATGCCCAAAGCATTTATGTCTGCAAGCAGTTTTCCCTCCAGTTCGGCCAGTCGCCTGTCTTTTTTATTTTTTCTGCCCACCGGCCGCAAGAGAGCCTTTTTTGCCAAGAGGCAGGCGGCCTCGAGTGATCCGCCGATCCCTACCCCGACAATGACAGGCGGGCAGGGGTTGGCGCCTGCCTGCTCGACCGTCTCCAAAATGAAATCTCTGATACCGTCCATCCCCGCCGCGGGAGTGAGCATGACTGCGCGGCTCATATTTTCGCTGCCGCCTCCTTTGGGGAGAGCAATTATTTTGATCTGGTTGCCGGGAACAATATCGGTGTGGATGATTGCCGGTGTATTATCGCCCGTATTCATCCTGGTCAGAGGATCACACAGTGATTTGCGCAGGCAACCATCATGGTAGGCCTGCCGGACTCCCTCCTCAACGGCCCCCGACAAGTCACCGCCGGTGACCCGCACATCCTGCCCCAGCTCGATGAATAAAACCGCCAGTCCCGTATCCTGGCACAGGGGCATGGCCGCCTTCGATGCTACGGTCGCATTTTCAATAATCTTTTCCAGCACCTGCCTCCCCAGCGGGGATTGTTCCTTTTTAAGCCCCGCGCGCAAAGCGGACACAACATCCCGTCCCAGACGGGTATTCGCGTCAATAAAGAGCTTTTTTACGGCTTTAGTGATGTTTTCCGCGCGGATACGGCGCAGCGGGAGAGAGGTCTTTTCTTTCACAGGGCCCTCACATGTTTCTGCGAAACTCCAGAGACTTGGAGATAGTCATCTTGTCCACGTATTTCAGATCTCCGCCCATGGGCACCCCCATGGCGATACGGGTGATCACTACATCAGTGTCTTTGAGCATCCGGGTGATCAGAAGTGCCGTGGCTTCTCCGTTGACGTTGGGGTTTGTGGCTAAAATCAATTCCTTAATCGAATTTTCCTGAAGCCTTTTTTGCAGCTCGGCAAGTCTTAAGTTTTCCGGGCCGATACCGTCAAGCGGCGCCAGCGCCCCGTGCAGGACATGGTAAGTGCCCAGAAACGAGCCACTTTCCTCGATGGCGGCTACCGCATCCGGCTCTTCCACCACACAGATCACCTGCCGGTCGCGGGCTGGATCCGCGCAGATGTGACAGATCTCCTCTTCCGACGGGTTGAGGCAGATCCGGCACAGCCGGATTTTCCTTTTCACTTCCACAAGGCTCTCTGCGAGCTTCTCCACATCGGCAGGGGTCGCCCTTAATATATAGTTGGCCAGCCTGGCCGCTGTTTTTTCACCGATCCCCGGCAATTTGGCCAGCTCCTTTATCAAACGCTTGATTGGTTGTGCATAAGCTTTCATGGGGCTGCCTAAAAACTCCCCAAGCCGGGAATGGAAAGGCCGCCGGTTATCTTGGCCATCTCGGAAGAGGCCATTTCCTGGGCCTTGCGGATCCCCTCATTGACTGCGGCCGCCACCAGATCCTGAAGCATCTCAATGTCGTCGGCATTGACGACTTCTTTTTCTATTTTAATCGAGACGAGCTCGAACTTGCCGTTGACGACCACCTGCACCATGCCGCCGCCGGCCTGCGCCTCGACTGTTTTTGTCTCCAGCTCCTGTTGAATGCGGGCCATCCTTTCCTGCATCTTTTTTGCCTGCTTCATAATATTGCCGATATTCTGCACTTTTATACCCCCTGCTTTTTATCCGTAATTGGTTTGATATCTATCAGCTCCGCCCCTGCAAATTCAGAAAGCACTTTCTTGAAATGGGGAGAATTCATGGCTTCGCGCTTTATTTCGTTGAAGGAATTTGCCCTGCCGGCGGATGCACCGTTTGCGGCATCGGGCTTTGCAGCTTCACTGGTGGTGAACTTGAGGGAAACTTTGCGATCGTAGTAGAGACTGGCGATTCTTTCGAGCTCCTCTTTTTGCTGCTTTTCCATGAGCGAATCAAGAAAAACATAATTGTCGGGGAAACACATGGTGAGACAATCGTTTTCCATTTCAATGCTTTCGGCCCGATCGATCTTGGCACCCAAAGGCGGGTTTTCTTTTTTGACAAAGGCCCTCAGATCAGTCGCTCTTTTAGTAACAGGTGCAGGCACCTGCCGAGTCTGTATCTGCGGAGACGTTTCACCTGCCTGTCCGGGTGGGGCATCATCCACCGTCGGCCCGGCCGCGGCCTGCACTTCGGCGGTCGTCCCGGCCGGGGCCGTCCCCGTCGCCTGAAGCCTTTTTTCCATCGCCTCCAGCGCCGAGAGGATCCCCCCTACCGGCAACACCGGCTGTAAATAGGCAAGCCGGACAAGCAGCGTTTCGATCTTCATGCGCGTCTCCTGGCTGCGGCGCAGGCTGTCTGCCTCCTCCAGCAGGATATCGAGATAACGCTGCAAAGTTTCGCGCGAAACGTTTTCAATCTGGGTTTTGATTTTTTCCACCTGTTCCGGCGCGATATCAAAAGACGAGCTTCCGTCATCTGCAATTTTGACCAACAACAGATTGCGGAAGTGGCGAAGCAGCATGGAATAAAAATGAGTCATATCCACACCGGCCAGATACGCCTCTTCGATGATCATCAGGCATGCGCCGGCATTGCGTCCGATTACGGCTTCGGAGAGGCGGTACAGATATTTGCGATCTGCTCTGCCCAGAATGCCTTCCACGTCTTCATCGGAAATGGCAGAACCCGAGTAGGAAATGATCTGGTCAAAAATGCTTTGCGCATCGCGCATCGAACCGTCGCCCGCTTCGGCAATCCAGGACAAGGCGGTCTCGCTGATGGTGATGCCCTCGGCCGCGGCCAACCGGCCGAGGTTGGCGGCAATTTGCGCCAGTGAGATCCGGCGAAAATCATAGCATTGGCAACGTGACAAAATCGTAGCCGGGACCTTGCTGTTTTCGGTGGTGGCAAAAATGAAAATGACGTGCCGCGGCGGCTCCTCCAGTGTCTTTAAAAGGGCGTTGAAGGCCTCACGCGTCAGCATGTGAACTTCGTCGATAATATAGACTTTGTACTTGGAGGTGACCGGTGCGAACTTAACATTTTCTCGTAACTCGCGGATTTCATCAATGCCGCGGTTGGAGGCACCGTCGATTTCCCTCACATCCATCGAGATGCCGTCCGTAATTTCACGACAGTTGGGGCACTCGTTGCAGGGTGTGGCCGTCGGCCCTTTTTCACAATTTAGCGATTTGGCTAAAATTCTGGCCACGGATGTTTTGCCTACGCCCCGCGGGCCGGAAAACAAAAACGCCTGGCCGATACGACCCTGGGAAATGGCGTTGGCCAGTGTACGCACGACGTGCTCCTGTCCCGCCACCTGGTCAAATCTCTGCGGCCGAAATTTTCTGGCTAAAACCTGATATTCCAAAAAAACCTCGCTCTGCCTGGCTGTCGCGTCTTTTTTTGAAAAGGCGACCGGGTTGACCGCAACACACGAAGGGATTTGCTGCCGCTGCTTCCTTCCGGACCTGACGGGGTTCACAAGCCTTCGTTGTACGGGACCCGGCCATATGCTAAACTTAGTGCCTGACTCAGACCCTTTGCTCTTAATGGATTAACGTGAAGGAATCAACCAAATTTTGACCGGCCTGGTAAACTTGGCAACCACGAGGAACTAAGCGAGGCGTTACTAAATAAATTGTTTTGATGGGCAAAACTGGCGGAGAGTGGGGGATTCGAACCCCCGTAGGAGCTTGTGGCCCCTAAATCGATTTCGAGTCGATCCCGTTACGACCACTTCGGTAACTCTCCGGCCTGGAAACAGCCGCCCGGCGGCAAAAAATTGTCACCGCTTCAGGCTGGGGCTGGCTTTTAACTTCTTAAAAAATGGCGGAGAGAGCGGGATTCGAACCCGCGGTACACCTTTGGGGGCGTACACACGATTTCCAGTCGTGCTCCTTCAGCCTCTCAGACATCTCTCCGCTTTTGTTTCAAGCAAAAACCAGCTGCATATTTTGTCAAGAACGGCAGGCTTTAGCCTGCAAAGCCTAAAAACCGCAAATTTTAAAACTGATGGCGGGCAGACAGGTAACCCATCTTCTTGTGTTTTTCTGAACGTCCCGGTGCGGCCTATCCGTTTATCGAAGTGATTTTATCCTCTTTTCCCTGAAAAATCCACTTAAAATTTGTGCGCATTCTTCAGGCAGGATGCCTTCCGTTACTTCCACCCGGTGATTGAGGCGGCTGTCGTTTAAAATCTGGTAAAGAGAGACCACCGCCCCCGCTTTCGGATCACGGACGCCGAAAATCACCCGCGCCAATCTGACCTGCAGAATCACCCCGGCACACATTATACAAGGCTCAAGCGTGACATACAGCCGGGCCCCGGTCAGACGGTAGTTGCCGGCTTCGGCACAGGCCTGGCGGATGGCGAGCATTTCCGCGTGGGCGGACGGGTCTGCCCCGGTGATGGGGCTGTTGTGGGCTTTTGCCAATATGCGTCCGTCGGAGACCAGCAGTGCACCTACCGGCACCTCGCCTGCGGACAGAGCCCTGCGGGCCTCGTCCAGGGCGATTTTCATATAATCTTCATCTGTCATCGGCGGTGATTCCCAATGGTGTTTATTGTCACACGTTGGTTATCATAGTGTTGATTTTGAAGCAAATGCCGTATATGATCGGGTTAAAGCGAGTACACATGAATTCGAAAAAAATTTTTCTTTTACCTGTCATCATATCTTTTATCGGCCATGCCGCGCTGATCAGCGCCAGCGGCGTTATCGATCTGCGGGCAAACGTAAAATCGCCGGAGCATTTCATGGTAAAAATCGCCGAGCCGCAGCCGGAAGGCGAACAAAGAAAAGAAGAGGAAAAACCGCAGGCTGAGCACAAGGAGCAAAAAAAGGAACAGACTAAGCCCCTGCCGTCAGACGGGCGGGAAGACACGGTGGAGATAGGCTCTTCCGATATTAAATACGCCGCCTATCTGGCGGGTGTGAAAAAAAAGATCATGCGTCTGTGGAGCTACCCGGCCGGCGCGTATAAAAACAGCGAGGAAGGTGAAGTGGTCTTGCGAATGTCCGTTGATGCGGACGGTTCTCTCGCCGCGATAGAACTTGTGGCCTCTTCCGGTTCCGAGCATCTTGATTCAGGAACAATCGGCACGGTACAGGCCGCCGCCCCGTTTGAGCCCCTTCCTTCATTATATAACCTGTCGCGCCTGCATATTGTCGCCTCTTTTCACTACCGCATGAGGGACTGATTGCATCTTTGCCACACAGATCCCGAAGCTCGTGTAAAAAATCTATTTTATTTTTATCCCGTCTTTCAATGCCGGAGCATTAAAAACTACGGTATTTTAATTTCAAATATGCTACAAGCGGTTGCCCGGTAACATCGTTGAAAAACACGGAGGTATTCCCCGTCTTTGGTAAAGGCCGGGACATTGGCTTTGACGATTGCAAGCCGGCAAGGAATCTGACGGCTCAGGCCGTATGGGGAGGAACGGTTATGACAGAAGAAAAGATGTTTGATTTTTCCAAAATGACAAAAAATGAATTCCAGAAGGTGTGCCGGGACAATGGCTGGGGGCTGACGCTGGACGAATTTCGTCTGGTGCAAAAAAGGATCAAAAGGCCGCTTAGCATCACGGAGGCTTTCATCATGGACAGCCTGTGGTCCGATCATTGTTCATATAAAAACTCGAAACATAAGCTCCGGAGCCTCATCAGAACCAACCGGCACGTTTTGAGTTCCGAAAAAAGCGACGCGGGAGCGGTCAAAATAGGCGACAGCGGCTACAGCGCGGTTTTTAAAATAGAGTCGCACAATCACCCGACACTGCTCAACCCGTTTGACGGGGCGGCAACGGGTGTCGGGGGCGTACTGCGCGACATTTTCGGCATGGGGGCCAAAAACATCGGCGTGGGCGCTTCCCTGCGCTACGGGCCCAAAGCGGAGGAGGATTCCAAAGACATCCTCTCCGGCGCGATGACCGGGGCGGCAAAATACTGCCGTGCGATGGAGCTGCCGCTGATTGCACTGGATGTGTACTACGAAGATTCCTTCCGCTACAACTGCCTGATGAATGTGGCGGCACTTGGCGTAGTGAAAAACACTGAATTGATACCCAACATCGTGCCTGAAGATGCCGTCGGCTACAATCTTATCTATATCGGAAAGGCGACGGCGGGCGCCGCCGTGGGCGGGGCATCATTTGCCTCGCAGGCGTTTGAAGACGGCCGCAAAAAAGAAATAGAGTTCGGCTCCAATCCCCGCCTGGAAAAAGCCACTTTTGACGTTTTTGAAAATGTCAAAAAAGCCCTGCAGAAAAAGAAGCTCATCTCACAGATGTCTCTGAAAGACATGGGGGCAGCCGGTCTGACCTGTTCAACCGCGGAGCAGGTTTCGGAAAGAGGATTCGGTATTGAAATCTTCACCAACCGCGTTCCCGTGCCGCGGGGGCTGAAGGTACATCCGCTGGCACTGGCCGTGGCCGAAGATCAGGAAAGAAACATGATTATCGCCTCCGACCGGGCCACGGAGGTAATATTACCGATTTTTCAAAACGACAGGAGCTTTAAAAAATACGGCGGCAGGGTCGCGGTAATCGGGAAAGTGATCAGGGAAGACCGGTTTATCATGACGGACGGCAACACCGTTTACTGCGATATTCCGGTAAGTCTCATTACCGGCGCTCCGGTCTATAAGCCTGCCGCGAAAAAGCTCTCATTGAAAATAAAGCAGCCCGAATTCAGCGTGCCGGCGCCCGCTTCTTTGGAAAAAGAGATATTAAAAGTAATTTCTTCGCGCAACGTGCATTCCCAAAAAGACGTGTTCGGTTTCTTTAAAGGCGGAAAACATCGCCACATGATCACTGCACCAGCCGAAACTGACGTGTGTGTGCTGGCGCCTTTACAAAACGAAAAAACATCCGCCGCCAACAAGCTAATCGGCCTGGGGCTGGCCTTCGGCGGTAAATCTCTGTACGGCAGAGACGGTGACGCGAAGGCGCAGGCCTACCTGGCTACAGTCGAGGCAAGACTAAAACTTGCAGCAGCGGGCCTCAAGCCGGTGGCAGCAGCCGACGGGTGTAACTACAGCAATCCGGCCAACCCCGAGCATTATTTCTGTTTTGACCAGGGCATCGACGGACTAAACAAGGCCTGCAAAATACCACTTTATGCCGAAGAAGAACCTCTGGCAGTGGTGGCCGGGAATGTTTCACTCAGAAACACCTTCATCAGCAAGGGAAAGGAAATCCCGCTCGACCCATCGCTCATTCCGGTGGTTCTAGGCCACATTAAAGACTACCGCCAAACTGTCACCACAGGAATCAAAGCCGCCAACAGCCTTCTTTTTCTGGCCGGAAAACGCAAGATGGAGTTCAAAGGTTCCGAGTACGCGCTTTTGTCCGGTAAAGAGGGGAAAAACCTTCCCGCCATTTCGCCGGCCGATGCCCGCCAACTGGAGCATGCCATACTGGATGCGACACACAAAAAACTCGTTCGCTCCTCCGCAGTTATCGGAAACGGCGGGCTGGCGGCGGCACTGGCCAGGATGATGGCAGGCGGCAAATTCGGCGCCGAAATCGATCTGGATGCCGTGGGCAAGCTGCGCGCCGATTACAACCTTTTTAGTGAGTCCGTGGGCTATGTCCTGGAGGTGTCGGCCCGAAACGCGGCCCGGCTGGGCGAGCTTTATAAAAAATACGGCATCACTTTGCAACTGATCGGAAAAACAACGACACGAAGATCATTTACGGGATTGTCAGGAAATAAAACGCTGTTCGATATTTCGCTTGCCGAAATTAAAAGACACTGGCACGCAAGTAAATAATCTAAATTGTCGGGTCTTGACTCAAAGGGAACGACAGGAATTTCTGCCCGGGTAAATTTACCCGGGCAGTTTTTTTATTGATTGTTTTACTGCCGAAGGTCGCGGCTCAGTTTGTCCAATCGTCACCGCGTTGCCATGTGCCGAGTCTGTAGTCAAAATTCCCCACCGGCCGGATAAAGGTAAACTCCACCGGATCGAGAACGAGGCGCTGCCCCACATTGCGGAAACTGCCGGAAGGCAGTGAGACGGGAAGGGCAACGACAAACAAAACAGCTCCGGCCGCAATCATGGCAAGTCCCAGGGGACGTGCAAGCAGAACATCACCAATTATGGTGGCGTCATTGGGCTCGTTGGCCGCAGCCGGTGCCGTAAAGGCGACCATGCAAAACAAAACCAGAAACACCGCAATTATTTTTTTCATCGGCCATTCCTCCGTGCCAGGCTGCTCAAGTAATAGGTAATACTAGAAAAGGTTTGCATCTGTGTCAAGCCAATTCATGTTAAGCTATTTTAAAGAATGCCTCCCATCACAAGAGTAAATAATCGCGACGCTTCCTTAAATGATGATTCTCGTTAACAACTATTTATGCAATCTTCGCCTCGCGGCCGCCACGGCCACAATACCCAGTCCCAGAAGCATTAGCGTGGCTGGTTCGGGAACGGAACTGATAGTCAGAGTTGCGCCGCGGCCCCAATCGGTTACATACACGCCCGGAGCATCGAAGGACTGTCCTTCAAAAAACCAGTCGACACGGTTCCACCACATACCACCGCCGGGATGGCTGGGTGCGCCGGAAAGGTCAAAAGCCATACGCATATGAGCTCTATCCGCCTCCAGATCCGTATAAAATAACAGGTCAGTAAAAGGATATTTTGAATCAGAACCACCAGACAGCAGATCGCCGGGCCCGATCACGGCCCAGCTGTCGAGCCCCAGCAGATCCTCCGACATAAACGACAAAGAGCCTGTTCTGAGCCCTGTGTCGTCGGCCAACCCATCAAACTGATAATCAAATTGATACATGTACGCCGCCTGAAGCGGCGCCGCCCAGAAAAACAATAAAATAAGCGCGATAAGGAAACGTTTCATAACCCCTCCTATTTTGTCAGGTAGCTGTTTTACTCTCATTTCTGCGATTCGGGACGACACAGCAGAAATCCGACCAATTGTTTTAAAGCGCCGTGGACAAGTACAGCGAAAAAGAGATTAAGAGAAGTTGAGAGAAGATTAGAGAAGTTATGAAGGAAAGTAACGAGGAAGTAACTTCTCCACCGGTGTGAATTAAACAGCAAATTTTATTCCTCTTGTCCTACCTACTTCTAAAACACTGTTATCATTGAAATTACCGACAGAGCTAAAAGGCGACTATCTGGAAATATGTAAAATATCCCGACTCCATCCCGATAGGGGCGAAATGGGTTATCATGTCAACTGCTTAAATTATTAGAGAAAAGTTGTTTCGTGCTAATTGTATGGGAACTTTACAATTTTAAACTGTTATAACCGGGTACGTGAAACGTATTAACAAAATGGCGAAAATTCGCCAGCAACAATCGTAATTGCATAAAATAATGTATTAGTTTAAGTGATTTTGGGCAAATTATTTCAATTATTCACAAGATAGATATTATTAAATCACCCGATATGAAAAAGGAATTTTCGATATCATCTCATTTTATTAATAATTACTTAGAGTTAACAGGGTGCCTCGCCGTTCGGGCGACGCACCCTGTTATTCCGGAGGTTGCCACTTAAGGCGTAAACAGCGGGAAATCTCGGTAAATGAACTCGTCATATATTGGCGTCATGCTTAAGAAATGGGTGTCGAAAACTGGTGGTGCTGGTGGTACTGGTAGTAAAATGGCACCCGATTCCCCAAGAGGGAACATACTCTTTATATTAATTGGCCCGGTACTGTCATATTCGACGACGTGCGCATAGGTGGAACGTGAAGAGAAGGGCATCTCATGGACCGGCCCCAACATAGCATGATTATATTCGATAACGCCGCGAGGACGATCCCATGGTCTTGGTCCCAGTGTTGCCAGTACATTGTCCAGAGCCTTGACGATAATGGCCTCAGGAGTCTGGGGCGCTGAGGGATCCAGCAGGTTCTGAAACCAGTTATAGTAATTTCCGATTTCACCTGCCCTGATCCCGTGCAGAAACACATTAAAAAGTACCCGGGTGTTTCTTGCCTGCGACGGCTGTGCGTCGAGCTCCTCAAATGTCAACTTCAGTACTTCCTTAATCCATTCGTCCATGAGCACCCAAGCATCCGGACGTTTATCTCCCGTGGCCCATGATGAAGCACCACCTTCCACGAAATGACCGTCCCAGGAGTTCATCAGGGCAAGGGCGTTCGTCCGGGCGGGCACGGGGGCATCGGGGGCATTGTTCACGGCGTCAGTGAAATAAGCCGCGACAAATTTCCATGGATTTCCACCCGCTCCCAGAGAATCAGTCGTGGCGATATTGAGGGCGAGTTCCCTGACATCGTCGAAGGTCAAATTATTATTTTGGGACAGGTAGTCATCAATCACGTGCGCTCGGTGAAATACACCGAATGAGTATCCGAGATTGTTCCATGAATTAACATAGTCAGACCTTGACTTGTTGTTCCACCCGCAATAAAATCCTTTACTGGCGTTACGATGCGTTGAACGGGGGATAAGATTTGCCGAATCCCATTCCAGAGGAGCGCCCGCTGCGCCCTGCGGCAGCCTCCATTCACCATAGGGTCGGACCGGGTCACGACCGGACATCCAGTAGGCGATATTTCCATCTCTGTCGACATAGGTAAAGTGCTGCGACAGCGGCATTAACTCGATACCGGCTCCAAACCCATCCATACTGGTCGCCCGGGCGATATCCAGGAATGCCCGTACAACCTTGAATTCATATCCCCAATGAGAATACTTCCAGGAAATTAACGGAGTCTGGCTGATGATCGGCCCCCGGGGAGTCCTGAAAACATTTAAAGTGTGGTCGGCCGCTCCCTTCACTTTAATAGTTTCCGTCCTGTGAAGCTGCACAGCATCAGGGGTTTCAAAGTAATAATCAACAGTATGGGCATGCCCCACCTGCATGGACCAGGCGTGATGGGGTGTGCGTCCGATCACGATCCCGGGGACACCCGCAACTTGCATTCCGGAGACATTGAGCCCCCCGCCCCTGATCGAGCCCTCACCGATTATCGACGGAACAGAAAATCCCATTTGAGGGCCGGAATAGAGCATGGGATTTCCCGTGGCTGTTTTACTTCCGCTAACTGCCCAGGCATAGCTGCCCATCTGCACATGGGCGTTTATTTTTTTCAGATTATCTTTAATTTTCGTACGTGCATTGACCATGTCCTCCGCCGCTTGGCGCAAATCGGGAAAAGAAGCCGGATTTTCCATCAACAGAGTCTTTTTTCTGACGGCCGGCGCAGTGGTGGCAGGGGCCGCTAAAACACTTATTGGTTTGTGAATGTAGGTGAGAGCATCCGGATCGTTGCCCCAGCGCAGATCTTCGAACATGCGCGTGCCCACATCCGGGCCATACATTCCCAACAGGTTCTGATACAAGGCAGCATTTTCAATTTGACCGATTTCCAATGCTTCAGGGTCAAAATTTCTTAACATCATAGCCGCCCAGGCCAGGACGTCTTTGGGCGTCCATTCCTCAATCTCATTCGCGGTCATATCGATAGCGATAAATTCAAAAGGCAGTAATGTTGTATCACCGCGAATTTCGTTTATTCTTCTGTTGAACCCCGCTACATAGCCGTTTATCACTTCCCGCGATTGCGCATCCAGAGACGCAAAACCACTTTCCAACTCCTGATCCGAATAACCTATGGTCCGCACCAGTATGTCCTGGTCAAGTTGTGATGGTCCGAATATTTCGGCCAATTTTCCCCGGCCGGTCCGTCTGAACGTTTCCGCCTGCCACAGACGATCAGTAGCAACGGCATAACCCACTGCCTCAAACACGTCATACAGGCTATCTTCGCTTGAGCCCGTTACAAACCATACCCCTTTAGCATCACGATTCGTTTCGACGGTTGACTTCCTAAAAAACACTGGTGAATCGGAACCACTGGAGCATCCTGTAATGATCACTACGACAACAATCAGGAAAAAGATGATTTTTTGCACATGGACATGTCTCGGCTTTGAAAAGACTTTTTTCCTCATAACTTTGCCTCCCTTCGTTGCAATGCTCTCTTGGTTGTTAATTGCCTGTGTCTTCCCACCCTCTCTTACAAAATTTGATATATTTAGTTTTTGTAACAAAAACGAGAAAAACAACGCATACCTTTGCCGCTTTCAAAGCAAGATGAAGACACCCCGGAGCACAAGCCCGTTCCCCGTTTTGGAAAATCAGTTCAAATAGATATACTGCCGTACGCATTAATTGCGGCGAGGCCGCGTTGGTTAGTGAAATACTGTCAGACGAATTTATCGAGTGTCACAGAATGCAGATGATTGAATAAGAAGTGATGTTGTCGGAACTTTATCGACACTTTTGAATCTCTGAGTGGGTAAGGAATTACTTAAAACCTCGATTACTGGATAGTTAGAAAAAACCTTGAAATGATACCTTGAAAAACCCCCGTTTCATCAGCCGTTAACCAATGAAAAACTCCTATTACTTATCGTTCACCTCCTTTTTGGTATCGGTCGCTTTACATTCTCATGTTGGGGGTAAAATAACAAAAATCCTGTAGAAAAGCAATCAGGCAAAGATGAAGTTAAAAAGTAGCTGGATTCATTAAAGCACGGGTTGAGATTTACCCACACCTGTATCTATATATTATGCATATTTTCTTCCTTCACCTCTCGTCTATGTGAAACATTATTTATATAAATCAACAAGTTATGAATAGACGCTGTTCACTGAAATGTAAGGATTCAAGATTGTGCCTGATACAGGCGGAATTTGCTCATGCATCAACAATCTACATATTTAAATAATATGATCTTGCGCCTATTGTAAATTCTTTTGAGAGGTTTCAGATTTAAGCAGCTTTGAGCTCATGTCGTAAACGAGAGGCGCTGGCATCACAACGGGCGCAGACAAAAGAGTCTGCGCCCGTGTTTTTGAAAGGTGCCGGCCCCGCGGGGCAGGGAATCATCGGTTTATTCCTCGTACAGGTTATCCAGCATTGCCCCGTATTTTTCCATAACGACACCGCGCTTGAGCTTCATTGTTTGAGTGAGCATACCGTTATCGATGGTGAAGTCCTCCATAATAAAACCGAATTTGCGGGGAATTTCATAAGAGCCGATGCTCTTGCGCAGATGGTTTTGCACCTCGGCGGTCAAGAGTTCCCTGAACTTCTGTCCAGCGGGATTGGCCGAATCAAAAAGGTCTTTCGGTTCAACAGACAGATTTAATTCGCCAGCCAGCCTCTGTAACATGGCCATGTCGGGGACAATCAGCCCCACATTATACTCACGGCCCGCTCCCGCTATCACTGCGTTCAAAATCCAGGGCATCACTTTCATTTCCAGCTCCACTGTTTCTGGATGGACATATTTCCCGTTGGCCAACTTGTATTCCTCTTTGAAGCGGCCGGTAATGTACAAAAAGCCATCGTCATCCAGACGGCCGCGATCGCCGGTGCGCACTCCGCGCATGCCGTCTTTTTCCACGATCACTTCCGCGGTCTGCTGGGGTTTTTTGTGGTATCCGATCATGCACTGAGGCCCGAAACAGATGATCTCGCCGTCATCGCCGTCTTCTCCGGTGCGCGACCGGTCGATCACCACCTTTGTTTTGTTGATCGGCTTGCCAACGGACCCCAGACGGTTCCCCATCAAAGGTGAATTGATCGTGATCGCCGGAGATGTCTCGCTAAGACCGTAGGCATCATAAGTAGGAATGCCCACGTCGATGAAGAACTTGGCAATCTCCACGTTCATGGGAGCGCTGCCGGTCACCGCGTTGTCCAGTCTGCCGCCGAAGCGCTCGCGAATCTTGGCCAGAACAATTTTATCGAGGATTTTGAATTTCAGGCCGGCCTTGCCTGTTTCCCTCTTGGCTTTGGCCGCCGCCAGCGCCGCTTTAAAAAGCTTCAGTTTGAGGCCACCCTCCTCTTGCATTTTCGCCCACACTCCGTTGTAAACCCGGTTAAAAACCCGCGGAACGGTAATCATAAACGTCGGTCTCACTTTGGGCAGATCGTCAATGAGTGTTTCCACTGATCCCATAATACCGATGGAGCCACCCCTCATCATAAATGCGTGTAAATCAGCCGTGATGCCGAAGGAGTGCGCCCAGGGCAGCATCGAGATGCAGCGGCTATGTTCGGTAAGGTTGGGAAACCAGGCCAGGCCGGCTTTCACATTTTCTGCAAGGTTGCCATGTGAGAGCAAAACCCCCTTTGGCTCGCCCGTTGTGCCTGAGGTATATATAAGCACAGCAACGTCTGAAGATTTCGGCTTGATCGAAGGCACCGGGTTTTTGGCACCGATCGCTTCGAGTGCGGCCATCGTGTTTTCACCCGCTCCTTCGATCAGGAATATTTTTTGAAGAGTGGGGATTTCATCGGTGAAACCCTTCACTTTCTCCAGTATTTCCGGTTTGGACACCAAAAGGACTTTTACCTCCGCATCCCGGATGATGTATTTCCACATGGAGACCAGCTCTTTCTCATACATCGGCACGTAAGCCGCCCCCAGCCCCTGGGCAGCTATTTCCCCGATAAACCACTCCTTGCGGTTGTTGGCGATGATCCCGACACTATCACCGGCGCGCACACCTGCTGCGTGAAATCCCCCCCTGAGATCGTCAATGCGCCTGGCGATTTGCCGGTAGGTGACCCATTGGTATTGGCCCTCGGCGTCCTTCTCCCCAATGAACTGATTGTCCGCATAACGGGCCACGCTCTGTTCAAAAAAATCCACCAGATTGTCAGGTGGTTCGTACACATCACTGTACTGACCATATTCGAAGATCGCCATACTTTCCCCCTCCCTTTTTTTGTGTTTTTTCAAACCCCTTTCCTGTCCATGTTGCTTCAATACATGCCGTATTGCCATCGGTTAATTTCCACACGACACCGGAAGCTCAGGCCGCAGAGCCTTTTGCAGGTAGCCCGTGAAGAAATTTGGTTGACATATGGCAACAACCGCATTATATTCCTCGCCGCCTTCGGTAAATACGGTTTACCTTACATCCACCGTGTTCCTTAAGAAACTTCAGCTGGGGAATCGTTCAACGGTAGGACAGCGGACTCTGACTCCGTCAATCAAGGTTCGAATCCTTGTTCCCCAGCCAAATATAAATTAATCATTTACATATATTTACCTTATAGCGAAAAACGATAATTTTTAAAATTGAAATTTTCTCCTCTCTACAAGATTTTGCAAACAGTGGGTGCAATATTTTGTCTAATACAACGATTTATCAACAAAATTCTTAAATTAGCCCGCGTTAAAAAATTATGGCATACTTGGTTGGTCATTGCATCAATATAAAACGGAAGCCGGCGGGCAATCAAATAAAGACAAAGGACTGATGAAAATCTTGTTCATAAAAAAAATGTGAAGAACTGAAAAAAGCCCGGAGAGGCAAAAAAACAGGCCTTCATCTGCGTCTGACCCAAGAGACAGAGTTTACCGCGCCCGGCCGCAGCATACATTATCTATAATCCCTGTTGACAGCCCGGCAGATTGAGTATTAAAAATCATCCATGAAAGCAAAGCGGCTGACAATAATCAGTGTGAGGTAAAAAATGGACTACCCATGGCATAAGCATTACGCGAAAGATGTGCCACACACCCTTGACTACCCGGCGATAAGTCTTTATCAGCTTTTGAAAAACACGGCGGCCGAACATCCGGAATTTCTGGCGATGACCTTCAACGACCAGGACACGACCTACGGCGAGCTTGACGAAAAAGTGGACAAATTCGCCGCCATTCTCCGCCAACAGGGGATTACCAAAGGGGATCGCGTGGCTTTGATTCTGATCAATTCCCCAATTTATGTCATTGCTTTTTTTGCCCTGATGAAACTGGGAGCAGTTGTGGTCAATCTAAGCGTCGGCGTTACCGGCGGAGAACTGGCGTCCTGTCTCAATAACTCCGGCGCCAAACTGGCTATCACACTGGATCTTTTCGCACAGAATCTTTACCAGGTGATAAAAGACACTTCAGTGGAAAAGGTCATCCTGCATTCTGTTTTCAGTCTGGAAAAAAAGCTTGCCGACTCTCAGGGAGCGCCCGCGCCGCAGGTATATGCAGATTTAATGGCACAGGCCTCCACAAACGATGAGCCGGCTTTGGCCGTATCTCCCGATGATGTCGCTGTTTTGCAACATACCAGCGGCTCCACCGGAGTCCCCAAGGCTGCGACTCTGACACATGCCAACCTGGTGGCCAGTATTTATCAGTCCAATTCCTGGGTGGGGGCCCATGATGCGGGAAACGCGGCAGTCATCTGTGCCATACCTTTTTTTCACGTGTTCGGCCTGAGTGCCTGCCTGCTCATTTCCGTCCTCAAGGGATACCGCATGCTGCTTATGCCGCGTATGGACGCTATGGACATTCTCTCCATTTCCAAAATGCTTCAGACCTATAAGCCTATTTCCTTTCCGGCTGTACCCAGCCTCTGGAGAGCAATTTTGTCTTTAAGTGACGAGGCGATACGCGAGCAGCTCTCATCGATCCATGTGGGAACAAGCGGGGGCGCACCCCTGCCGCCGGAGCTGCATCAGCGCTACCGGGCAGTCACCGGCAGTAATATCGTGGAAACCTACGGCCTTTCCGAGGCCTCGTCCGCCACGCACATGGCGCCCTATCCGCAAGGGGCTCCCATGGGCTCCGTCGGCGTGCCCCTGCCCGACGTACAGGCAAAAATAATGGATTTGGAAACGGGCCGGCACGAATGCGCGCCGGGCGAGGTCGGAGAGATGGTCATCAAAGGGCCGCAGGTGATGAAAGGCTACTGGAATCAGCCCGGCCTCACTGCCGAAAAATTACGGGACGGCTGGCTGTACACGGGGGACCTCGCCCGCGTCGATCAGGATGGCTTTTTCTATCTGGTCGACCGTAAGGACGATATGATTATTTCCCATGGATTCAATGTCTATCCCGGGCAGATAGAGGAGCTGCTGAAAGAGCATCCGGCCGTCCGGGACGCGGCGGTGGTCGGAGTCGATGACCAGCTCAGAGGACAGGCCATTGTGGCCGTGGTCGCGCTCAAGGAAGGGGCTTTGGTAAAAAAAGACGAGCTTAAGGCCTACTGCAAAGACCGTCTGCCGGATTACCGCCTGCCGAAATCCATTCTCATCCGTGAGGTCATTCCGCGTGACCCGGCAGGGAAGCTGCTGCGCCGTGTGCTGAGGCAGGATATTGCGGGAGCTTGAGACGCCACTCGGGGCCGTCCGGTTTTTCCCGATGTTTTAAAATTTTTTTTATAAGGAGAAATTTACATGATTGTCGTCACTGGCGGAGCCGGCTTTATCGGCAGCGCTTTTGTCTGGAAACTTAATCAGGAGGGGATTGACGATATCATCATCGTCGATCGTCTCGGAACATCCGATAAATGGAAAAACCTCGTCAACCTCAGGTTTGTAAATTATCTGCATAAAGACGAATTTCGTGAAATGATCCGCTGTGACACGGCGGGCTTCGATATCGAGGCGATCATTCATATGGGCGCCTGCTCATCGACGACCGAGCGCGACGCTGACTACCTGTGGGACAATAACAACAACTATACGGCTCTTTTGGCCCGGTGGGCCATCGACCGGGGTGTCCGTTTCATCTACGCCAGTTCCGCCGCGACTTACGGCAGCGGCCGCCAGGGGTTTTCCGACGATCACGAAAAGATACCCTCACTCCGACCCATCAATATGTACGGCTACTCCAAACAGGTCTTCGACTTAAAAACGCTCCGGTGCGGCTGGGAAAGCAAAATCGCCGGCATCAAGTTTTTCAATGTTTTCGGCCCCAACGAATATCACAAAGGCGAGATGACCAGTGTGGTTTTCAAATCCTTCCATCAGATACTTCGCACCGGACGTGTGAAGCTGTTCAAGTCGCACCTTCCCGAATACTCCGACGGAGGGCAGATGCGTGATTTTGTTTATGTAAAAGATTGCGTCGATGTGATGTGGTGGCTGTTAAAAAATGAGGGCATCAACGGTATCTTCAATCTGGGTACCGGCCGGGCCAGAACCTGGAATGACCTGATCCGGGCCGTTTTCGATGCGATGGGGCTTGCCCCCGAGATCGAATACATCGATATGCCCGACGAGCTGCGCAATCAGTATCAGTATTTTACCGAGGCGAAAACAGACAAGCTCCGTGGCCTGGGCTGCCCAGTGGACTTCTCCTCTCTGGAGAAATCCGTGGGCGACTACGTGCAAAATTATCTGCGGCAGGCAGACCCGCACCTGGGCAATAACCGGACTGCGTGACAATAATCAGCTCAATAATAATTAGTGCCAGCCGGAGGCATGCGTAACCCGGGCTTCAACGACCCGCCGCTTCCCTGACACCCCCGAAGGTTACTTTGCCTGTCCGGTGGCTTTTGTGTATTTCCACAGACCGGCCAGAGCCGCCGCCGCCTCCTCGGGCGAGGTGAAAACAGGGATCGTATTTCCCGCGATACCGGTGATCTCTTCCACGAAATCGTCATGACCGACGACCGTGATCACGAAAGGCTTGGGCGTGGCCAGTCTGGTGCGCACCTCTTCGAGAGCGCCAAAGGCATCCTCCAGCTTCATCCCCATTTGTTTGATGACCTTTATATAGGAATAGGGAACGGCAATGATCAAATTAGCCATGTCCACCTGCGGGTCATTGATCAGAATCTCCGTGAGCTGATTGAATAGCCCGGAGGGGCCGATGTCCAGGGGATTTTTTACATTCATCCAGCCGGGCGCGATTGCGCGCGCCTGTTTTACCGTCGTATCGGACAAGGGCCCCACCAGCAGTCCACCCGCAACCGCGACGTCCGTAGCCAGCGCTCCCATGCTGCCGCTGGAGGTGACAATACCCAGTCGGTTACCTTGTGGCAAAGGCTGGGTTGTAAATACTTTGGCAAAGTCGATTAACTCGGGCAGGCTCTCGGCACGCACCGTTGCGGTTTGCGCGAAAATGCCGTTGTAGATCTCATCCTCGCCGGAGAGGCTTCCCGTGTGGGAGGCGGTCGCCCGTTTGCCTTCGCTGGTTTTCCCGCTTTTTAAAATAATGACCGGCTTCTTTTTCGTAACGCGCGAGAGTGTTTTATGAAGGCGTTTACCATCGGCAGCCCCCTCAAGATAAATGGCGATGACCCTGGTCGCCGGATCTTCATAAAGATAATCGAGCATGTCGCACTCATTGACATCGAGTCTGTTGCCCAGGGTAATGGCTTTGGCCACATGGATCCGGCGCTGATGGAGAAAATCAAGCAGGATATTTCCGAACACACCGCTTTGGGCAATGATGGAAAGGGGCCCGGGCGTCAGGGCTTCATCGAGCAGCTCCACGGAGGCGAATCTGTTTTCCATATTGATCACGCCCACACAGTTGGGGCCGATCACTCTGAGGCCAAGGCGCTTGGCCAATCTTTTCGCTTCTTCCTGGCGTTCGCGGCCTTCCTCGTCTGTCTCGGCAAAGCCGGCGCTTTCAATGATTACATGCCGGATGCCGCGGGCGGCGATTTCCGTTAGTGCCACCGGCACAGCATCGGCCGGGACAATAACGATGGCCAGATCTGCCGGACCGGGCACATCGGCTATTCTCCGGTAAGCTTTCAGGCCCTCGATTTCACCACCCGATGGATTTACCAAAAAAGTCCGGTCTCCCCATCCGTGTTTTTTTAAAAAAGTGGGGAGGCCGAACCCAAACCCCATTGATCTGCGCGCGCCTACGATCAAAACGCCTTCAGGACTGAAAAAACTGTGAAAATCATCTGCGGCCATGGCGAAACTCCAAAGTAACTTTTTTTGACCCATCTCCCAATACCGGTGTATTCAAGTTTCGGTCCCTGCCCACTTAACATATTTTTCCCCTCTTGGGAAATGCTGTGTGAAACATGCGCCGTCCACCGCACGGCAACTCAGGGCCTGTCGATACGCCGATCACGCCTCATCACCGGACAAAAAGCGTCTGTTGACAAGCTAAATTTCATAACCATTTTAAAATCCGTAAAGACCGATCCAAGAGGTTGCCGCCCCATGTCCGCCCGAAACCGTTTCGCATTTCGTTTCATTGTCGTCACGCTGGTTTTCTTCCTTGCGTGGCTGGCCTGGCAAAATGTTTCTGATTTCCGCACACGATCAACCCAAAAACATGACACGGCACCGAGAACAGTCACCGCACGCGGTGATCTGGCCGGAGACGAACAGGCAACCATCGAACTATTCGAGAAATCAAAGAGCTCCGTGGTCTATATCACTACCAAAGCACTGGTACGCGACTTCTGGACACGCAATGTTTTTTCCGTGCCCAGAGGCACTGGATCGGGCTTCATCTGGGATGATGCAGGCCATATCATAACCAATTACCATGTGATTGAAGGTGCCAGTGAAGCAATCGTCAAGTTGAGCGACGGCAGCGACTATAAAGCTTCTCTTACAGGGGCGAGCCCCGCGCATGACATCGCCGTTTTGCATATCGGCGCCGACATGCCACGCCTGGCCGCCGTGCCGCTGGGTACCAGCCACGACCTCAGGGTCGGCCAGAAGGTTTTTGCCATCGGCAATCCGTTTGGCCTGGACTGGACTTTGACCACCGGCATTGTCTCTGCGCTGGACCGGTCTTTGAGCGGCGAAAACGGCACCATCGAGCATCTGATCCAAACCGATGCGGCCATCAACCCGGGCAACTCCGGCGGACCGCTTCTTGATTCCGCAGGAAGACTCATCGGCATCAACACGGCCATATACAGCCCCAGCGGGGCGAGCGCAGGCATCGGTTTTGCGGTGCCGGTGGATACTTTAAACCGTGTTGTACCAAAAATAATCAAAAACGGAGAATATATCAGGCCGTCTCTGGGGATCGAACTCGACGAGAGAATAAATCAGCGTTTGAAAGCCATCGTTCAAGTCAAAGGTGTGGTGATCATGAAAGTGCCGGCCGGAACGGCGGCCGCGTGGGCCGGGTTGCGTGGGGCAAAGATCACCGGAGACGGACAGCTGATTCCCGGCGATATCATTATGGCCGCCGCCGGCAGGCCGGTGGATACGGTAGGCAAGCTCAATGCGGCTTTAGACGACCACCAGGCGGGCCAAACGCTAAGTCTCACTGTTTTGCGTGACGGCCGGACGATGGAGATCCCCGTCAGGCTGCAATCAGGAAACTGAAGGAACGTTTTCTCAGATAGAGTTTTCCCAGCCCTGACCAAAATCCGCCAGTGGCCGCAGGCCTGTTACAGAAAAGGTAACCGCGGCGCGCATCATTTTGGCCGCAGCCTCTCCCGCTCTTTCGGCAATTGCTTTTTTCATCATATCGAGCGTCTCTCCCTCCGTATCGCATTTCATCATTTTCAGATAAATGCGCAGACCTTTCCATTCCATGATGCTTTTACCCGGCTCCAGGATGAAATAGCAGGCGTGCGGATTCTCCTGCAGATTGGCCAGTGTTTTGTTGTCCCCCAGGGTCACAATGACCGTTGATTCATCAAGCATGCGCGGCGAGCCGAAATAGGCGCAATCCACTTCACCCGACTTCGCACTGGTGGCTAGCACCCCGAGCCGGTCCTCCCTGTTGAAATACTCCATCAGACTCTTGGCCATGGTCTTTCCCCCCTTGTTTTGATTGCTCCTGCTTCAAGTTTGGAATATACGGCAAAATAACTTATTCCCCGCTTCCTCGTCCGTCTTTTTACCGGCGCAACTGCGCCGGTCACTTTTGGCCGCCGAATACCCGTTCCATTTCCGCATGAAATGCATCAGCACCTGCCTGGCTGTAAATACAGGCTTGCCAGCCTTTTTGCCTGGCTCGTTCTACATTTCCAGGGTCATCGTCGATAAACAAAATCCCTTCCGGCTTCGTCTTCAGTTCCGCGGCAATGTCATCAAACAAAGTTGCGTCCCGCTTTCCTTTCCCCCGGTGGAAGCTGTTGAATACATAATCGAAGTATTTGAAAAAATCGTCGCGCTCATTTAGCTGGTCGAGCCAATCCGTCTGGTCGCTTAAAATGCCGATGGTGATGCCGCCCGCCCTGAGCCGTTTTGCCAAAGCGATCATCCGCTGGTCAAGCACGAAGCGGGGCATCAGCTCACCGGTAAACGAGGCTTCGTCTCCGAAAATGCCTGTCTTTATTTTCAGGGCGCACCAAAAATCACTCTGCGAAACTTTCCCGAGGATGTAGCCTGTTTCATATACAGTATCAGCTGCGGTCTGGATAAACTTATCGGCGTCCAGGCCGTTTGCCTCTGCGATGAGGCTTAGTCCTTTTTTCCAACCCTCCGCCGAGAGCACCCCGCCGTAATCAAACAAGACCACATCGGGCTTGCCGTAAATCACGCATGATTTTACCAATGTTTCACCCTTGTTGTAATATTGAATATCCGCCGTTTCCGCCTCTTTTCGGGGAACCTCTACAAGCCTCTCATGAACTCGGGACGCAACAGGCGCTCGTCCTTCCGGGAAATCAGCATGTTTAACTGACCGAGCATTTTTTCCTTGTCGTGTGGCAGCGTGCCGCGAATCGCGAAATAGTTGGACGCATGCATCGAACTGAAAAAGCAGTTGGTAAAAGTACAAAGCTCCACGAGTGAGCGCAATTCTTTGAGTGAGTCAAACGGTGTGACAAGGGCGAAGCGGCCGTCAAGAACTTCCTGGTGAAGCTGCGTTCCAGGAATCAGCGTCAAGGTCAGAGCACCGACATAATCAGGGTCCATCCTGGTGAGCGCCCTGGCCGTTTCCTCCACATGGCTTTTACTTCCCGCGACACCGCCAAGGCCGAGAATGACGGTTACGGAAAGCAGGATGCCGGCTTCTTTAACTTTTTGCGCCGCCTCCACCATCTGGTCCTGCGTGACGTTTTTTTTGATATGCTCAAGCACTTTGTCATCGCCGCTTTCCACACCCATGTAGAGAATGCCGAGCTTTTGCTCCCGGAGTGTCTTTAACTCATCCACCTTGCGCCGGAGAATATCCTGCGGCGTCGCGTAACTGGCGATACGTTCAATACGGGGAAATTTCGCATTGAGATATTTAAGTGCTTCCAGAAGCTTCGGGTAAGGATAGACCAAAGCGTCGCCGTCCTGGAGAAATACTTTTTTCCCGTCCCACCCGTGGGCGATTGCATAAACAATATCGGGCTGACCAGGCACCCACATACGGGATTTTACGAACAGCGCAAGAGCGTCGATTTCTCGCTTGACGTCTTCGAGATCGCGCAGACCGAGATTCGTAAAAGAAAAATTACAGAAAGTGCACGAATTATTGGAACAGCCTGAGGTGAGCGGCAGATAGTAGCTGGCATGTTCACTGGGAGGTCTGATGATATCCGGTCTGACAAATGACATTTTTTCATCCTTTTGCTTTCGGTGCTGGGCTAACATATAGGTGCACAACATGTTTTGTCAAGAGACTGAGCTTGCCGTCAATCCCGCCGGCAAGACCATCGCCTGCCGTACGTTCTTGTATTTGCCGGCGATGCATGAGCAATAATTAATGCCGTTACCTGAGGGATAGAAATCATCCGTTTCCTGTGGTATTTTACCTGTATTCCGGGCTGTTTAATATCGTCATGCCCGCAAACGGCTGGCCAAACCCTGAGGAAGCCATCCACGTGGAAAAGAACAGGACGGCCGGCCACTTTCGTACAGGGAAAATTCAAAGGTCCTGAGTTAACCCGGCGATTTACCTGCCGGGCAGGCTTTGAAGACCGGCAGAGTCAACACCAGGAGAGCTTATGGAATGTAAAATTGAAAACAACATGAAACGCTGCAACTGCACCTACAACCCCTGCAGCCGCAAAGGAATCTGTTGCGACTGCGTCTTTTATCATCTGAAAAAACGACAACTGCCCGCATGCTTTTTCCCGCCGGATGCAGAAAGCACCTTTGACCGCTCCTTCGAGCACTTTGCCTCTCTGGTAGCAAAAAAGCGGGTCTGATGCCCCAGATAAAATCGCAGGAAAACCCATAAGTAGCCAACAGAAAAAAAGCTCATGGAGTTAGCATAGGGACAATAATCGTAAGGGAACTGATAAATTTTGCCACCCGGTCCATTTTTGCAGAAAAAATAACCGGATTGACAAAAATCAATGCCCGTGCCAGAAGCGAAAAGAAAATTTGCCGTATGCGGAGGTTCAGGAATCTTATGGAAAATCTCTCACAGCTGCAGGCGCGCTACGACGCCCTCAAAGGATTGAATCTGAAGCTTAATATCGAAAGGGGCCAGCCAGGCGATGACAATTTCGCCTTGTCCAATGAGCTTCTGACCATCGTCACGGAAAAAGATATCATCACCCGAAGCGGCCTGGATATCCGCAATTATCCCGGCGGCGTTTTGGGACTGCCGGAAGCGCGTGAACTGTTCGCCCCCCTGCTGGGCGCAAAGCCCGAGGAAACACTGGTCGGTAACAACGCCAGTCTGCTGATTATTTCCAAAGTCCTGATGTGGGCAATGTTAAAGGGGATTTTGAACAGTCCCGCTCCCTGGTGCAGGGAAAACAAACCGAAAATGATCGTCACGGTTCCCGGCTATGACCGGCACTTCACACTCCTTCACGAAATCGGCTTTGAGATGGTTGCCGTGCGTATGACCAAGGAAGGGCCGGATATGAACGCGGTGGAAAAAGCGGCGGAAGACCCGCTCGTCAAGGGCATTCTTTTTGTACCCACCTATTCCAACCCAACCGGTGACACTGTATCGGATGCCACAGTCGGCCGGCTGGCCGCGATGAAAACAGGCGCCGCTGATTTTACCATATTTGCCGACGACGCCTATGTGATCCACCATCTGACGGACAACCCCCGGCGTCCCAAAAGCCTGCTGCGCGCCTGCGAAGAAGCAGGCAACACTGACCGTGTGTACGTTTTTGGCTCGACTTCCAAAACGACATTCGCCGGTGGCGGCCTGGGCTTCATGGCCACCAGCCCGGCCAACCTGGCCTATATCGCTAAACTTTTCGGTTCGATGTTCATCGGCCCGGACAAGGCCGCTCAGCTGCGCCATGTCAAATTCCTCAACTCATACCCGGGGGGCATTGCCGGCCTGATGAAAGAGCATGCCAGGCTGCTCAAACCCAAGTTCCAGGCAACGCTCAGAATTCTGGAAAAAGAACTGGGAGGAAAGGGGCTCGCTGCCTGGAGCAATCCGGAAGGCGGTTATTTTATCAGCCTCGATACTGCCAGACCAGTGGCCAGGCGGGCGGTGGCCTTGTGCAAGGAAGCAGGCGTAGCCATCACGCCGGCGGGCGCGACCTTCCCTTTCGGAAAGGACCCGGCCGATTCCAATATTCGTATTTCACCGACCAGGCCACCCGTTGACGAACTGGAAAAGGCCATCGAGGTACTGGCGGTAAGCATTAAACTGGCGACGGCTGAGTATGACCGGGGCTAATCTTTAAGTGCCAGGAACTCCTGTATCCAAACAACCACGAGCTACCCTTCGACAAGCTCAGGGTGAACAGGGGACACGAAGGTTGCGTCTCGCGCTTTATTACCCGTTCGCGCTAAGCTTTACTGACCATTCGTGGTGAGCTTTACTGACCGTTCGTGGTGAGCCTGTCGAACCATGAACGGAAAATCATATTCCCGCTCACCCCCCTTCGACAAGCTCAGGGCAGGCTTCG
>Ga0116187_1000396_pt1 | contig 54031 bp, 38 predicted proteins | sample AD_JPNNA6_MetaG_FD_89755 | JGI IMG/M metagenome (GOLD analysis project Ga0116187, IMG submission 89755) | Active sludge microbial communities of municipal wastewater-treating anaerobic digesters from Japan - AD_JPNNA6_MetaG | ecosystem: Engineered > Bioreactor > Anaerobic > Digestate | place... | reverse complement strand
TTCGAAGGCGCGGCGGACCTGGTGTCCCGCGTTCGCGAAGCGGGATTCCGGGTCGCGAGCTTTTCCAATTCCAACGTCTTGCACTGGCCCATCATGCAGCGCCACCAGAAGGCGGAAGAGGTCTTCGAGGCCAATTTCCCGAGCCACCTGCTCGGGTTGTGCAAACCGGATGCCCGGGCGTTCAGCGAAGTCGCCAACCGCTGGGGCGTCGCGCCCGGACGCATCCTGTTCCTGGACGACAACGAGGTGAACTGCGAAGGCGCCCGCGCAGCGGGAATGCGCGCCGAACGCGTCCAGGGCGTGGCCGGAGCGCAGGAAGCGCTGCGAAGGCACGGAATCCTGGCGAACTGAAAAACCCCCGCCGCGGATCCGCGACGAGGGCTTCGATTCAGGTGCGGCCGGATTTTGACAACCGGCCGATCTACGTGATCAGGAGATCAGAACGACTTCTTCACGTCGATCGCGTAGCTGCGCAGGTCCACCGCGTACAGGTCGCGCTGCCCGGCGTCGCCCATTTGCTGCCAGCGGATCGCGTGGGTGGCCAGACCGCCCTTGGTCTCGCCCAGCAGGTCGTATCCGTACACGCCGATCTCCCAGCCATCGGGAAGCCTGGCGTGGGCGCTCAGGTTCCACTTCACGCTCGGGTCGGTCTGGATGCTCAGGTAGTTGTACCCGAGCTTCTCGTCGGCGTTGTAGATGGAATCCCTGCCCCACATCCCCCAGAAGACGCGCACATCGGTGTGCACGGTGAGCCAGGAGAGCGGCTTCACGTTCACCCACATCTTGGAAACATGGGTGTTCAGGCTCAGGAAATTGGATCCGTCGGCCGAAATCTGCTCCTTGACTGGATTCACCGTGGAGGACACGGTTCCGTTGATCACGGGGTAGTAGGTCCACCCCCCGCCGCTGAGAGCGGTGGAATCGTACCAGCCCGCCTTGGTCTTGTCGACGCCTTGCGAAGTGAAGGTCTCGGCCTGCTCGTCCACGTCGGTGTTCACGATCATCTGCATCGCATGGTTGGCTCCGACATCGACGAACTTGCTGGTCCAATCCACCTGCAGATCCGCGTCCAGGTGGTTGTACTCGCCCACGTTCACGACGCGGAACATGGTCTGGTTCCAAGCGAACAGGTCGCGCACCATGTTGTAGGACACCGACGGAGCCACGGAGACCCCGCTGCCGAGATCGTGGCTGCTGGTGAGCTCGAACGAATAGATCTTCTCGGGTTTGAGTTCGTGCAACTGCTCGGTGGTCACGCCGTAGATGACGTTGGAGTTCCCTCCGGGCGGCTCGGTCGGCTTTTCGAAGTGCGGAGCCACGTAGGGGACTCCGGCGTCGTTGAAGTTGTTGCGGTTGTATTCATAGTTGTCGGCCGATCCGTTGTTCGACGAACTCTGGAAGATCAGCTTGACCGTGTGCCCCGGCACCACCTCGTAGACGCCCGCGAGCTTGCCGTTGAGCGTGCCGCCGTTGTCGATGGTGCGCGTGTGCCCGTCCCAGCGCAGACCGAAATCCACACCAAGGTGCGGCATGACGTCGTACCAACCTTCGGTGAACACCGCCGTGTTGGAATACAGGATGTCCGACACGATCTTGTGGGTGGCCTTCTCCTGCTGGGAGTTCCTTCCCGACAAATCGTCGCCGATGTCGTCGAAACGCTGCTCGGCACCGACCGCCAATTGCAGCTTTTCGATCGTCTTGAACAGGAAGGTGGCACCCAAGGTGTAGCGGCGCTCGCCGAAGGTTTCTTCAAGGAAGGAATTCCGTTCGTTCGATTCCGCGTTGGCTTCGTAGCCGGGGCGCATCTCGCGCTGGATCCTGGCGGTATTGCCGTCGAACCCCGCATGGAGCTTCAGGTCGTTTTCTCCGATCGGAATCTCGTATCGGGCGTCGACCAGGATGTTGTCGGCCACGTATTCCCTGCGGGACGTGTTCCAGGATTCGGTCCCCGACCAGAACGGATCGGTGGCGGGCACGTTGCGACCGTCGATCAGAGCGTCGCCGTCGGTGGCGGCAGGAGCCCCCATCACGCCCGGCCACGGGTCCTTGATGAAGAACCCTCCGGCTTCCTGGACGGAGTGGGTCGCCCTAGCGTACAGGCGCAGCCCGTTCACGTCGAAATCGACCGCGCCCTTCCAGTTCAACGGCACGGCATGCGCACTACCGTCGACAGGCACTCCGTCGCCCATCCGAGAGGTTTTCAAGCCGCTGGGAAACGGCCAGGAACCGTTTCCGTAGATGCGGGACACCCCGTTCCCCACGCCGTTGGAGCTTTCCCATCCGGCCGTCGCCACGAGGCTCTGCCCTTCGGCCATCTTGCCGAAGACGGTTCCCTGCACCGAAGTGTACATGTTCCCGTGGTTGCTCCAGGTTCCGGCGCGCGCGACGATTTCCGACCCGTTCTTGTCCGCCGTGCGGGTGACGATGTTGACGATTCCCGCGATCGCACCCGAACCGTACACCAGGCCCGCAGGCCCGCGAAGGACTTCGATGCGTTCCACGTCGCCGAAGAGCCCCATGGATGTTTCCTGGAAGAATCCGTCGCGCGCCTCGGTGTTCATCTTGTGGCCGTTGACCAGCACGATGAACTTGGTGTTGCGGTCGTTGGCCACGCCTCGCATGCCCCACAGGACGCCGTTCCACTTGTTGTACATGTACTGGAATCCTGGCACGTAGACCTCCAGGAGTTCGCTGAGGTTCCGGGCTCCCGAAAGCCCCACCTTCTCCTTGGAGATCACCGTCATGGACAGCGGCGACTTCGCCAGATCCAGCTCCAGGAACGATCCCGTCTGGAGCTTGATGCTCAACAGCGCCTCCAGCGAAAGCATGTCGTCTCCCGCAGGCGCGTTGGCGTTGACCGCTCCGGCCGTCAGGAGCGCGGCCAGCAGCATCGTGGTTTTGGTCGATCGGATGCGTTTCATTTCATCCCCTTTCAGTGTTCGTCGCCGGAAGCTTCCGAAGAAGCAGTGGGTTGGAATTGTTTCTTCCGGACTCGAGGATGATCCTCCTACATGCGTCTTTGGATTGTCAAGGGAGCGTCATAGAAATCGCAACAAAACCGCTGCCGTGAAGATGGGTTTCCAAAAGCACACAATATACCCCCCCAGGGTATGTATGTTGTTTTGCGAGTTCACCCATCCCAACTAAGGCGGGCACAATGAAGGAAGAGACGATTTCCATCCAGGGCATGAACTGCGGCCATTGCGTGAAGGCCGTGCAACGCGCGGTTTCCGCCATTCCCGGCGTGGTTTCGCTGGAGGTGGCGGTCGGGTCGGCCAAGGTCTCCTACGATGAGGACAAGACCTCGTCGGAGGCGATCGCGAAGGCCGTGGAAGACGAAGGCTACAAGGTCGTGCGTCCGTGAGCGATGTTCCTCTGTCGCGGCGCCATGTCCGTATTTCCGGCATGACCTGCGCCGCCTGCTCGATGCGGATCGAGCGCGGCCTGAAGAAACTGGACGGCGTCGAATCGGTGGCGGTGAATTTCGCCGGCGAATCGGCCATCCTCGGCCTGGCCAAGGACATCCCCGAATCCGACATCGCCACCGCGATCCGATCACTGGGCTACGACGTCCCGTCCGAGACCGAAGCCCATCCGACCGCAGCGCTCCCCGACTGGCTTCCCTTCGCGGCGACACTTTCCGTCTTCGCGGTGGCCATGATCCTGGGCGCGCCGCTCATGGGATCCCACCACGACGGCGACCTGCTGCACAAGCTCGCGATGCCCGGCGCCGAATGGCTCCATCGCAAGATTCCCTCGCTCTGGAAGATCCCGCACGGCACGCTCCGTTGGATCCTGCTGTTCCTGCATCTTCCCGTCGTGCTCTGGTGGGCGCCCGGATTCTTCGTGCGCGGCGCGAAGGCCGCCATCGCGCGTTCGCCCGACATGAACACGCTGGTGGCCACCGGCACCGGTGCCGCCTTCGGGCTTTCGGCGTTGGCGACGCTCGCTCCCGGATGGTTCGCCGCACACGGCATGGCCGCGCACGTGTACTTCGAATCCGTGTCCGGAGTGCTTGGGTTCGTGCTGTTCGGGAAGTGGCTGGAAGACCGTTCCAAACGACACGCCCGCGAAGCGCTGGGGACCTTGGCCCGATTGCTCCCGCGCATGGCCTGGGTGGTGCGCGACGGAAACTGCGTGGAACTGGATTCGCGCCTGCTGATGCCCGGCGACCGCGTCCGCGTTCTCCCGCACGAACGCGTTCCCGCCGACGGCACGATCGCGATGGGGACCGGAAGCTTCGACGAAAGCCACCTCACCGGCGAGAGCCTGCCGCGCGAGGCGGGGGTGGGCGATCCGGTCAAGGCAGGATCCGTCAACGGCCCGACCCCCATCGAATTCGTGGTCGAGCAGGCGGGCGACGCCACCCACCTCGCGCGGGTCGCCCGGCTCGTGGAACAGGCCCAAGGTTCCAAGGCGCCCGTGCAGGAATTGGCCGATCGGATCAGCGCGCGGTTCGCGCCCGCCGTGATCGGCTTCGCTCTATTGGCGGGACTCGCCTGGTGGGCGTTCGGATCCGTTCCCGCGGGCCCCCGAGCCTTCCTGGTGGCGGTGTCCATCCTGGTGGTGGCCTGCCCCTGCGCCTTGGGGCTGGCGGTGCCGTCGGCGATCATGGTCGCCGTGGGACGGGCGGCGCGGCACGGAATCCTGCTGCGCGACGCGCGCGCCCTGGAAGCGCTCGCCGATTGCGACACCGTGGTCTTCGACAAGACGGGGACGCTCACCGAAGGCCGACCGAGGCTGGTGCGTTGGACGCTCACCGAAGGCCTCGCGATCGAACAGATCCTGACACTCGCCGCGTCGCTGGAGGACGGTTCGTCGCATCCTCTCGCGCGCCCCATCGTGGAGGCCGCCCGTGCGCGCGGCTGCGCCTGGAAGACGCTTCCGGAAACCGTCACTTTGCCGGGAAAAGGCGTGGAGGCCAGGACCGACGCAACGCGCATCAAGGTGGGCGCTCCCGACTGGCTGGGCACCACCGACCCTTCCCAGCCCGGCGAAACCGCGGTGGGAGTGGAAGTCAACGGCAACATCCTCGGGATGCTGTTCCTATCCGACCCACCTCGGCCCGAATCGCATGCGGCGATCCAGGCCCTGGATCGCGCCGGGATCCAGACCGAGATCCTGTCCGGCGACGGCCAAGCCGCCGTGGCGCAGGTCGCGCAAACGCTCGGGATCCGATCCTGGCGTTCGCGGGCCACTCCCGAATCCAAGTCGGAGCGGATCAAGGAACTCCAAGGCCAGGGCCGGAAGGTGCTCATGGTCGGCGACGGAGTGAACGACGCTCCGGCCCTGACGCGAGCCGACGCGTCGTTGGCGATCTCGGCGGGGACCGCCGTGGCGTTCGACTGCGCCATGGGCGCGATCGGCCCCGACGACCCGCGCCTGGCCCAGGCCGCGATCGACCTGGGGCGGCGCACCCGCGCCATCATCCGTCAGAATCTGGCATGGGCGTTCGGATACAACGCGCTCCTGATCCCGGTCGCCGCCGGGGTGCTCTGGCCGCTGGGAGGAACGCTCCTGTCGCCCACCCTCGCCGGCGCGGCGATGTCCGTCTCTTCGGTCACCGTGATGCTCAACAGCCTGAGACTTCTGGCCTGGCGACCGAGGGCGAAATGAACCCGCGCAAGTCTTCCGCCCCGGCCTGCCACCACGCCATCGGCGCCCTGCAGGACCCGGAGCTCGCCCAGGCCGTCGACAAGCGACTCGCGCGGATCGAGGGCCAGATCCGCGGAATCCGCAGGATGGTTTCCGAAGGCCGCTACTGCGTCGACGTCCTGTCGCAGATCCAGGCGGTCCGGGAATCCCTCAAGTCGGCTTCCGGAGCGTTGCTGGAAGCCCACCTGCGGTCGTGCGTGGACGAGGCGTTCGAATCGGGCGAGCCCGCGCGCAAGGAAACCGTCCTCCGGGAACTGGTCGACCTGGTCGCCAAAAAATGAACAAGCCCCGGAGCCGCGAAACGGCGGGGAATTTCCATTTTGGACAAACCATGAGCACGCCAACCCATTCGGAAGACTCCATCTGGACCCGACTCCGCCAGGAAGCGGGCGTCCTGTTGGCCAACGAAGAACTCCTGGCGCCGCTCGTCCGTTCCTGCATCCTCGATCGCGACGGATTCGAAGACTCGCTGGCGACCATCCTGGCCGGACGCCTGGCCGAACCGGCGGTGCCCGCGGTCGACCTGCACAGGCTGTTCCATCCCATCCTGTCCACCCCGTCCATCGGCGCGGCCGCACGACGGGATCTGTCGGCGGTGATCGAACGAGATCCCGCCGCCCCGTCGATGGCCGTTCCCTTCCTGCACTTCAAGGGATTCCAGTCGCTCCAGGCCTACCGCATCTCCCACCACCTTTGGAACCAGGGCCGCAAGGATCTCGCGTTCCACCTGCAGGGGCGCATCACGCTCGTCTACGGGGTGGACTTCCACCCGGCGGCGCGCATCGGATCGGGCATCCTGATCGACCACGCCACCGGCGTGGTGGTGGGCGAAACCGCCGTGATCGGAAACGACGTATCCATGCTCCACGGCGTGACCTTGGGCGGCACCGGCAAGCAGACCGGCGATCGCCACCCCAAGGTCGGCAACGGCGTCCTTCTGGGAGCCGGCGTGAAGGTCCTGGGCAACGTCCACATCGGCGACGGTTCCAAGGTCGGCGCGGGCAGCGTGGTGCTCTCCGACGTCCCAGCCCATTGCACCGTCGTGGGCGTTCCCGCACGCGTGGTGGGCCGCCCCCGCGCCCAGGAACCGGGCCTTGCCATGGACCAGGAGATCGAGGACGACACCGACATCTGATCGGCACCCGCCGCCATGCGATCCCCGGCGTAGGGGCGATTCACGAATCGCCCCGGAACGGCATCGCGCCAGGGCGGCGGTCTTGTCTACGACACCCGGCGCAGCCTGGCGTAGACCCATTCCGGGCCGGGGCAGACCCCTCGCAGGAAATCCTTGGCGGAGAACTTTTCGCCGGTCGCGAAGCGGACCAGCCAGGAACCGTTTGACAATTCCTGGCAACGCAGGGACAGGACGATCTTCTTCCTGAGCGACTCCTTCGGGAGATCGAACACGCGCGCGCCGCCGTCGCGACGCATCGTGTGCTTGAGCCCGCGCGAGGCGAGCCAACCCGACAGGTCGGGAGCGGCGCACCAGCGAAGTTCCCATTCCCCGCTTGCCGCATCCTGCCGGGCAGGGCCGACCACCTCGCCGTAGGGCGCGAACCATTCGTTCACCCGAACCAGGATCGATTCGTCCTGCAGGGCTTCGCGCACGCGCTCGGCCGCATCGAACCAGAAGACCGGGTTGAGCGTTTCCAGCCCCGCCGCCAGGCAATCGGGGCCGTCGTCGGCGCTTCCGTGGGGCATGTGCCTGCGGTACTCCCGCACGATCCCCAGCGCCTTCATCCACACCCTGGCGTGCCAGGCGTGGATCGCGTCCATGGGCAGCCCGATGCAGGCGTCGGAAAGATCCACCCGCACCGCAACGACGGATTCCGTCTCGCGAAGGCGTTTCAGGCGCCGGTCCAGCGCCTCCAGATCCTGTGTCGGTTCCGTTCTCGCGTGGGTGATCGCCTCGCGCTCGGGAGGCGTGCAGGCTCCGCAGGCTTGGCACTTGCCCGGTTCGTCCACCCAACCCAGGCACACCGGGGTCTGGTCGAACTCCAGGCAACGCTTCCATTCCCGGACCAGGAACCGGCGGGACACTCCCGGATCCAGCTCGGCCCAGGGCGCGTCATCGGGAGCGTCGGCATCGATCCCGGCCGTGAAAGCGTCGGGATCGCCGTGGCGTTCGGCCAGTTCGACGCGCAGCGCCTGGTAGTATTCCTCGGTGACGGCGTCCCGGAAGACGAATCTCGTCTTTTCCTGCGCGGCCATGGCCGCCTCCATCGCGCGACCGTCGCGGGAGCGCACCAGCACCTGGGAAACCCATGCCTCTTCGATTCCCGCCGAACCGCGGTATTCGAATCCCGCCGACACCGCCGCCGCCTTGATGAACCCCACCTTGCGCGACAACTCCTTGGGGTCGGGCATCCGGTCGAACTCCAGCGGAGTCCACGGGAAGCGCACCAGAGGCGTCGCGGAAAAGACGATGCGAGGCCTGGACGCGCCGCGCTCCCAGAGTTCGCGCAGGCGCTTGAGGAACACGCGGAATTCGGCGTAGTCTTCTTCCTCTTCGCGGCCCGTGGCGATCAGGAACACCTTGATCTCGCGCTGGCGCTCGCGGAAGATCGCGGCGAGGGAGCGGTAGAGTTCGTCTTCCGAAAGGTCCTTCTGGAGGAACTTCCGCATGCGCGGCGAGATGCCCTCCAGTCCGCAGGTGATGGACGTCTTGTCGGCGATCTTCAGGAGCCTCGCGAACCCGTGGTCGTGGGCGATGGCGTCGAACCGCTGCGACTTGAGGCCCACCGCGTCGAAGTCTTCCAGCAATCCGGCCACCAGAGGACGCACGTGTTCGTAGGTGTTGAAGTTGAAGCTGTACAGGTCGATCTTGGAAAGCCCCAGCTCGCGCTTGAGCTCCAATGCATCGCGACGGGCGTCTTCCAACGACACTTCTCGATAGGGCTTGCGCGACCAGCTTTCCGCGCAGAACGAACAGAAATAGGGACAACCTTCCGAGATCTGCAAGCTCGCGGTTCCCGCCACGCCCTCGGCGGCGACCAGCGGCTCGCGCGTCTTGAATCGATTCAGGTCGGGGCGGCTGGCATGGAACTTCTTGACCTTCGGCTTGGCCGAATCGGGCACGAAGAACCCCGGCACGTCCAGCAGGGCGGAAACCATCTCCTGCTTGGAGGCGTGGTTGCGCTTGGCCTCGGCGAGCTTTGCGAAGATCGACTGGATGATCTCGGGTTCTTCGCCCACGAAGATCCCGTCGACCATCGGATCGTCGCCGAACAAGGCCGACGTGTACAGCGCGTTGGCGCCGCCCAGGATCACCAGAGGAAGATCGGCTCGCGCCATGCGTTCCCTGCGCGAAAGCGGAATCCCCGAACGCCGGAGCATTTCCGGAACGTTCAGGATCTCCTGTACCAGCGCGTTGGAGAACGCCAGGCAATCGAAGTCCTCCACCCCCCGCTTGGTCGCGCTGCCCAGAAGCCACGGCACTCCGGCGCCGGTCATGACCTCGCCGTCGTGGTGCGGCGGGACCCACGCGAGGTCCGCGAACACGCCTTCGGTCTCCTGGAGCATGGAATGCAGAAGCCGGTGGGTGAACGATTCCAGAGTGTCGTTCCATGTCGACAACCGGGACAGCAACACCCTGAAGCTCCTGCCGTCCCAGTCGGATTCCGTCATGCGGTGCGGTTCGTCGCCCCGCAGCCAGAGCCCTCCCTTGGTGAGGTCGTGGCGATTGGTCTCGAACCATTTCTTGTGCTGCAAGTCTGCTCCCGTCCGGAGGGCCTGGGGCCCTTCGGTTCCGCTCAGCGTCGTTTCTTCTGTTCTTCCAGGACGAGCTTGATGTCCAGTTCCTTCTGGGCTCGCTTGATCCGCAAAGGTACGCTGTCCCCGACGCGGAAGAGCCGGAGAATGGAACGCACTTCCTCCAGGTCCGAGACCTTCTTGCCGTCCAGCCCGATGATGATGTCGCCGGGCTGGATGCCCGATTTGTCGCCGGGGGATCCGCGCTCCACTTCGCTGACCAGCACCCCGTCGCCCCTGCGCAGCCCCAACGCCGCGGCCGCGGAAGGGTCGGTCGCGAGACCCGTGGTGAAGTCGCGCACCCTCCCGAACTCCACGATCTCGTCGACGATGCGCATGGCCCGCTGGATCGGGATCGCGAACCCGAGCCCGATCGATCCCTGGCTCTGGCCCCCTCCCGTGAAGATGAACGTGTTGATGCCGATCACCTCGCCGATGGAATTCACCAACGCCCCTCCCGAGTTGCCGGGATTGATCGCGGCATCGGTCTGGATCACATGGCGGAGCGCCACGCCCGACCGCGGCGTGAACGAGCGATCCACCGCCGACACCACCCCCACCGTCACGGTGGGACGCGGGTCGTCGATCAGGTAGCCGTAGGGGTTGCCGATCGCCAGGGCCCACTCGCCGATGGTCGGCTGGCCAGCCGCGATCGCGGCGACGGGCAGATCCTTCGCGTCGATCTTCAGGACCGCGAGATCGTTGTCCTTGTCGCCGCCCAGGAGTTTGGCGGCGAAGCTGCGTCCGTCGGGAAGCGTCACCTGGACCTCCGCCGGCAGATCGCTCTCCAGCGCGCCTTCCACCACGTGGTAGTTGGTGATGACATGTCCCTTGGAATCCACCACCACGCCCGACCCCCAGCTTTGCGCCTGGCGCACCTGGGGCGGGGGCTCGCCGTAGAACAGCTCGAAGAACGGATCGCGGTAGCGGCTGCGCACCAGCTCCTTGCTGGTGACGGCGATCCCCACCACCGAGGGCGACGCGGCCTGGGTGGCGCGCACAAGCGCGGATTCCCGCTGGTGCGTGGCCAGACCGTCGGCCTCGGCCACGGCAAGCCGGCGAGGCTGCACGGATTCCGTCGGTTCGGGAGACGCGACGGATTTCGCCGTCGCGCCGATCCCGATCCCGGCTAGCAGGCTCACGGCGATGGAAAGGAAGGTGGCGGTGCGTGTCATGGTCCGACTCCAGGAGAATTCATCAGACATGATCCCAAAATTCCAAAATCGAGGCTCACCCAGGCAAGCGCTCCCGAAGTCAACCCGGCTGGCCTCGCTGGACCGGTTCCGTCCAACCTTCGTAGCCCACCCTTTCCAGCGTGAGACCGTCGGGCGGTGCCCAGAAGCGGGGTTCCACCCGTTCGCCGCCGATCATGCGCTCGAACTCGGCGCGCCCCATGCTCCCGCGCGACACGTCCATGCAGAACCCCACGATGGACCGCACCATCCGGTGCAGGAACCGGTCGCCTCGGATCCACAGATCCACGCCGTCGGGGGTTTCCACCGCGCGCGCCAGCAGAAGCTCGCACATCGTGTGCCGCCCGTCGTCGCGCGGAATGCAGAACGCCTTGAAATCGTGGCGTCCCTCGAACCACGGAAGGACCTCGGCGATCTTGTCCACCCGGAATCTGCGCCTGGGGTACCAGACGTTGCAGGCGGCTAGCGGATCGCGGGCGTGGCGGATCCTGTAGCAGTATTCCCGCCAGCGGGCGGAATACCGGGCGGAAAAGTCCTCCGGCGCTTCGCACAGGTCGCGCACCGCCGCGCCGTCGGGAAGCAGGGCGTTCAAGCTCGCCGACGTCCGATAGGGGTCGCGCACCGAGTCCGACCGGAAATGCACCACCTGCCCGCGCGCGTGGACGCCGGTGTCGGTGCGCCCGGCGCCTTCCACCACCACCGCGTGGCGCAGCGTGGTGCGCAAGGCTGTCTCCAGCGCTTCCTGGACGGTGAGCCCCTGTTCCTGGCGCTGCCACCCCAGGAACGGCCTTCCGTCGTAGCTCACGCGCATCCGCCATTTTTTGCCTGCCACGGTCGCAGGGACCGCCGTCTCGTCCTGTTCCATCCTCGTCTCCATCACGCCCGCAGGTCCAACGCCGTCCCGCCTCCCGGCTTGCGCGGTATCGCGCCGCGCGCCGCGGCCGGGCGCTCCACGTCGATCCGGCTCGGTTCCAGACCGATCTTCCGGAAGGCCTCGCGCAGCTCCGGCGCGTGGGCTTCCAGCAGAGCCCCCGTGGCCGGATCCTTGGCCTCCAGCCTTGTCGTCAGCACCTTGCCCCGCAGGTCCAGCCGAGCCTTCACGAACCCCAGTTCGCCGGGCCGCATCTCGATCTCCACGAAGTGGTGGCCGGAACCGTCCGCATCGTTCCCCTTGCGCGAGCGGCGGTCGTGGACCACGATCCGCCCCTCTTCCAGGCGGCCATCGCCGGCTCGCGCGTGGAACATCCCCGGTGGCGCCTCGTGCGAACGGTCGCGCGGAGGTTCCAGCGACTCCTGCACCAGGGCCGAAGCCGTCTGGCGCAACGCCTCCCGCAACGGCGCCTGTTCCGGGGTGTCGGAGGTCCGGGCCAGCGCCTCGAACACGGCCCGGGCGATCGCCTCGCGCGATGCCGGATTCTGTCGATGCTCCCCGATCCCCTGCGGGTCGATCCGATGCGCCCCGGTCCAGTCGCGCACCGCCGTCGCCAGGACCGGATCGACCTCGGGAGCGTCCCGGAGCAGCCTTGCGAGCCGTTCCACCATTTCGGGAAGCTTCGGCAGATCGCCCAGGATCGCGCGCTTGGCGGTCGGTTCGTCGGCGAGCTCCAGGCTCCAAGCCACCAAGGCCCGCTGCGCCACCGATTGCGGCAGATCGGGAAACGCCTTGGCGGCCACCAGGATCGGTGCGGCCCCGGGGGGCGCCGCCTCCGAAGCCTTGCCGGAGACCGCGCGAGCCGGAGCCTCCCCCGTCGCCGGTCCGGGGCGACCCTGTTCCGATGTCGCGCGATCGGCATCCGCGAATTCGCGCGCGACGCTTTCCAGGAACCGTCCCAGCGATTCCTCCGCTTCCGGAGTCGGATCCACTCCGGCCCAATCCAGCAGCGCTCTCGCGCCTTCGGTGGTGGGCGCGATCCGCTCGGGAAGCGCACGCGACGGCGGTTCCAGCCTGGTCTGCGGCACCGGCGCCCAGACGGCACCCCCACCCGGAATCTGTCGGGTCTGCCAAAGACCTTTGGGACCTTGCGGCAAGTCCGGCGGCCCGAGCAGCGTGGCCGACCGCCCCGCGATCCAGGCGGAGTATTCCCCCTCGCTCTTCCCGGCCGCCCCCAGCGTCAAGGCCACGGCACCGCCCCGCACCACGGGCGCTTCGCCTTCGCGCGAAAGCAACGCGGGCATCCCGCGTTCCAGCCACGCCCCGAGTTCGGGTTCGAGCCGGTCCGGCGATTCGCCGCGGACCTCCTGCCAGATTCCGGCGACCTGCCTGCGCGCCGCCTCGAAATCCCCGCGGGCGAGGCTTCTCGCCACGGCCTCGGCATCCTTCCCGCCCACCATCGAGGGCAGGCTTTCCATCAGGAGCTTCAGCATCCTGGCCTGGGCGTCGGTGGCCACCTGCGCGGTGGAGCGCACCGTCCATCTTCCGTCGGCCCCGACGAACAAGGCGACCTTGGCGCCCACGTCCATCCCCGATTCCAGCACGGCGCTCACCACCTTGGACGCGGAGATCCGCACGGTGGCGACGCCATCCTCCACCGATTCGATCCGCCCTTCCAGCGGGCGTTCGGGCGAGGATGCACCGGATTTCGTCGAACCTGGCAGAATCTCCACGCGGCCACCTCCCTACCGGTTCGAGTCCTTGCCCGATGTTCCCTGGCCGATTCCGACCGCCCCTCGCCGGCCGCTAGGCCGTTGGGCAAGGGAGACGGCGCCCGGCGAACTCAACCGTTGCGGCGCAGCTTCAGGATCAGATCGACCTGATCCTGGGGGATGCGCAACCGGCGGGCGATCTCCGAACTGGTGCGGCCTCGCTTGGCCATCGAAACCACGTAGTCCTGGACCACCGTGGGCTCGGCGGGCGAGGGCATGTTGTTGGAAGGCTGCGACACGGTGTTTTCCCAGGCATGGCGCCCGGTCTTGGGCATCGGGGCGGCGGGAACCGGTTCGGGTTCGGGAGCGCGCGAAGGCCGTTGGGCGACCTCGTCGTCGATCTCGGTGGTCAATCGCGCGGCGCGCATCTGGGAGAAGGTGGCCTCGCGGGGAAGCGGCACGTTGCGGCCCGCGCCCGGCCCTCCGGGAATCGGCATCCGCACGTTGCGATCCACCCGGGTCATGGTCGGCTCGGTCAGGGGCGCAGGGCTTTCCTTGGGCGAGCGCCGTCCCAGGATCCACCAGGCGAGCACGGCCACGGCCAGCACCGCCAGGCCCGCCACGATCCAGAGGTAGATCGCCAAGCTCCCCAATGCGCTCCCCAGGCCCGCGGCGTCGGCCAGAGGGGACCGGGCGGTCTGCGTGCCGGAATCCGTCTTGGCGTCGATGGCGTCCGACAGGCGCGAGCGCGCCCAGGTGTAGCGGGACCAGAGATCGTTCTGCTGGCGGATCAGGTCCAGCGGCGGTTCGGAATCCGTCTGCTGCGCCGTGCGGATCGCGAGGTCCAGGATCTGCAGGCTGTCGGAAAGCGTCAAGGCGCGCGCGGCGAGCACCGAGTCGCTTTCGGTCGACACGTGCGAAGAAGGCCTCGCGCCCGTTGAATTCTGCGCATGCCAGTACCATGCCCCGCCACCGATACCGGCCAGGGCGAGCAACGCCACCAGGATCGCCACGATCCGACCAAACTTCATGCGCGGAAAGATACACCCACGCGTCGACGGAATGCTATGATTCACTTCGACTTATGGCTTCCTTGTACGTCCTTGAAAACGACAAACAGATCTCCCAGGTCCAGCTGCCTCCGGGCACGGTGACCGTGGGCCGTCTGAAGACGAACACGATCGTGCTCGACAATCCCGGCGTCTCGCGCACCCATCTGCGCATCGACGGCGATCCTTCGGCGAGCCACTTCGTGCTGGAAGACCTCAACAGCCTCAACGGCACCTACATGGGAAGCCGTCGCGTGCAGGCCACCCTGCTGCAGAACGGCGACGAGATCCACCTGGGCAAGCACACGCTGGTCTTCGAAGACAACGGCTGACCCCGCCCCCGGCATCCGGCGCATCGTCGCGCCGGGATCCGCGCATCCACATTCGCCCGACCGCCCATCGCCGAATGGCGATCCCCTTTGTTCGATTCCGGTCGGCCGAATCCCGTTCCCTCGCGACATGGATTGAACCGAGTCCGCCGTAGCAAGCGCCAGCAAGCGTTTTCCTTCCGTCCTCGCCGTTCCGCGCTCCTTTCCACCTCCGTTTCGCCGAAATTTGTCTTCAGCCGGAACGCTCGCATCGACGACCAAGCCGATCGGGACTCCGGCCTCGGAACAAGGACAATTCCCGACATGAAAACGGAAGGAACGGAAATGAACAACGCACGCACCCCGCGGATCCTCCTCGCGACGGCCGCCATCGCCGGCGCATCGCTCGCCGCCGCGATCGACACCTGGGAGCCGGTCAAGAACGGAACCTCCATTCCCACGGCCGCGCAGCAGGCCAACCACACCACCAGCGAACACTGGATCGGCTATTCGGATGGCCGCGTCTACGCCAAGCTTTCCAGCAACAGCTGGATGCGCCTGGACTCGGCGGTCAATCCCGGCGGCACCGTGGTGAACGTCGCGCCCAACCTCCCCGTCACCGCGATCGCCACCGTCAAGAACTACGACGGACTCACGGGCTACGTCGCGTTCATGGGCAACAAGTACCAGGGCAAGCTCTGGAAGGTCGGCTGCAACAAGGGCACCACCTCCTGGCGGGACCTCGGCATCACCGAAGCCTGGAACGTTTCGGCCAACCAGATCAACGGCACCGTGTACGTCACTTCTTCGATCGGGGTCCGCTACTCCACCGACGGTGGCGCCACCTTCACGACCACGGCTCCGGCCAACGACCCTTACCGTCCAGCGGGCGCCACGGGCGCCGTCGCGGCGGTCGCCACCAAGCCCGGCACCGAAACGGTTGTTGTCGGCATGACCAGCGGCGAAGTCTGGATCGGGTTCGGCGTCGCGGCCGGCAAGGTTCCCAGCTGGCACAAGGTCAGCACGGTCCAGGGCAAGGCCGCCCTGCCTGAAAGAATGGTCACCGGCATCGCCATCGATTCGCGCGACGCCAGCGGCAAGACCTTCTACGCCGCCTTCGGCGACGGTGCGGGCCGCGCCCTGTGGGCGACGCGCAACGGCGGACAATCCTGGTACGCCATCGGCGACGAAGGACTGGCCTTCGCATCCGTCGCGGTACCCGCCGCTCCGTCCGCGACCTCGCTGTACGCGACCACCTCCTGGGAGATGTACCGTTCCGACGACAACGGAACGACCTGGTTCCGCACGCCCCGCTGGTCGGGGCGCAACATCGCCCTGGAATACAGGAGCCACGACACCAGCGCGCTGGTGCGGCCCATCAAGCATTCGATCCGGTTCAAGAACATGGGCTCGGTCCCGGTGCGCCTGAACCACGCCCTGCTGAGCTACCGCTACACCCACGAAGGCGTCGCCAACTCCACCTACTACCCGCTCTACCAGCCCTCCGGCTACTACGTCTCGGCGACCATCGCCAACCTGGGCACGGAACGCCGCGTCAACATCACGGTGGATTCCGATGTCCAGATCCCCGTCGGCGGCACATCCCCCGAGATCGTCGGCGCGCTGGGCAAGCTGGACAACTCCTACTTCGGGCAGTACAACGACTTCTCGTTCGTGGAGGATCCCAACTGGACCTACAACCCCTACTTCCCCATGTTCATCGGTGGAACCCAGGTCTGGGGCTTCGCCCGCCGCTGACCCCTCTGCAGGTCGCCCGGCGCCTTGTCCTCGGAGGCGCCGGGCCTTTCCTGCCATTTCCCCTTTGCGGATCGGTCCCGCGTGCGTATCCTCCCTTGCGGTGCGACGCGGGATCCGATCGCGTCCACGACGGAGAATCCGACTTGGACAGAAAAACCGGCAAGGCCGAATCGATCGGGAAGCTGTTCGAATACGACAGCTTCCGTCGCTTTCTTGCCGATTTCATCGAAGAGGAGAAACGGCGCAAGCCGGGATTCTCGCAACGCGCTTTCGCGTCCCGCCTGGGGTTTTCGTCCACCGGTTCGCTGAGCCTCGTGCTTTCCGGAAAGCGGAGGCTGGGCGAGGCGCCGTTGCAGAAACTGGCGGGAGCGATCGGTCTGGCCGGTCGGCACGCGCGGTTCCTGGAGGCGCTCGCGAGGTTCAACCAGGCCTGCACGCTCGAGGAGCGCGAGCGGACCTTCCAGGAGGTCAAGCGGCTGCGCAAGTCCCGCGAATTCCGCCGCACCCTGGCCAGCCAGTTCCCGTACTGGGAGGAATGGCACCACGTCGTGGTCCGCGAGCTCGCGGTCCACATGGACTGGCGCGGCGACTGGGCCGCGCTCGGAGCCGCCGTCCGCCCTCCGATCTCGGGCGAGAAGGCCCGGCATTCCGTCGAGCGCCTGCTGGAGATGGGGCTCCTGCGCCGCGATCCCGACGGCTCCTACGCGCAATCGAGTCCGGTGCTTTCCGCATCCGGAGCGCCCTCGTCGCTCCTGCGGGAGTTCAAGCGCGAGATGGTGCTGAAATCGCTCCAGGCCATGGACGACCTCCCGCCGTCGCGAAGGCATTTTTCCACCTGCACGCTCTCGATGAGCCGCGAGTCGTTCCGGAAATTGTCGGGAATGATCGACGCCCTGCGCGAGGAGATCCTCCGGATCGCGTCCGACGACGACGCCCAGGAGGTCTACCAGGCGAACTTCCAGGTGTTCCCCGTGTCGACGGAAATCGTCAAGAAGGGAAGACCTTCGGGGAATTGAGGCACGCCGCGGCGCGGAGCGACCTTATCTTTCCCCGACCAACCCAAGGCATCCGGGAAAGGAACGATGTCCGCACGGAACAGCACCCGCAGCACAGCCCATTCCGGACGATCGCGATGGGCGACCGCGTCCAAGGTCGCGTGTTGCGCGCTGCTGTGGCTGGCCAACGGATGCGGAGACCTCCGATTGGGCGGCGGTTCCGACGTTCCCAACGAGCTCTCGGGCAGGGTCGTGGACGCGCGATCGCGTCCCGTGCCGGGAGCGGTCGTCCACCTGCGACCCGACACGTGGATTCCCGGGTCGACCGATTCCACCTGGACCGCATTGACGGATTCCGACGGAGCCTATTCGTTCCCGCCGCGCCCCGCGGACCAGCGCCTTGTGCTGACGGCGGACGTCCCGACGGATTCCGTCGGCGCCTGGCTGGTGGTGCAGCGTTCCTGGCTGGAATCCGGAACGCTCCGCGATCTGCGGGCCATGCCGTGGGGATCGCTCGCCGGAACCGTCCGATCCGCCGACGGCGGATCCTTCCGCGACTGGAAGGTCGTCGTTCCCGGGCTCGGGCGCCAGGCGGATCTCGACAGTCTCGGACGCTGGAGGCTCGATTCGCTTCCTCCCGGGACGTTCGCGCCCGTCCTCCTGGACGGACGGTCCCGCCCCGTCCTGGCGCTGGATTCCTGCGACGTGGAATCCCGCGACACCGCCCGGCTGGATACCGTCCTGGCCGCCGATCCATCCGCACCGCCCGCGTTCCGGGTGCTTTCCGGAACCGGCACCCCCGTGCGGACCCTGGCGGTCCTGTGGACGGATTCCGGCAAGGCGCTCGACACCTTGGTCTCCGACGACTCGGGACTCTGCGCCAGGCCATCCCTGGCTTCCGCCGCGTTCCTGACCTTGGACGACGGCCGTGGCGGCGGAGCGCTCCTTGCCCTGGATCCCGTCGCCGGGATTCCCGACACCATCCGCCTGGCCAAACAGACGGCGATCCAGGGAGCGTTGCTTCCCGTCGTGTCCAGCGGAGGGTCCTGGGACCTTGCGTCCCTCCGCATCCGGATCGAAGGCACGCCCTGGACGCTCCGCCCCGACGACGACGGCGGCTGGACATCGCGTCCGCTTCCGGCGGGTCGCTGGAACGTCTCCTACCTGGGCCGCGACGCGACCCCTCTGGCAACGGATTCCGTCGACACCGACGCGGCATCGGCCCCGGCCAGGATCCTGCGAGCCGCCGCCGACCTTCCCGATTCCGCCACCCGGTGGACGATCCTGCGGACCGCCACCGCCGGCGATTCCCCCGCCGCGTCGGCGCGCGTCGTCGTCGGATCCGAATCCCCCGGTTCCGAAGGTTTCGCGATGTCGGGGCGCGCCAACGGGTCGGGCGAGTGCGCGATCGCGACGTTCCCCGACCGGCGCCTTCGACTGGAAATCCGGGACTCCTCCGGCGCCCAGGCGGCCAGCGTGCCCTGGGACGCCGGACAGGATCTGCCCGCGACGGCCAGGCTCCTTCCGCGCGACGGAGTCCTTTCGCTGCGGATCGCGCTCCCTCCCGAAGCCACGACGACCTGGAGCGCGGGAGGTTTCGATGTCCTGCTCCTGGGGACCGGCCGCCGCCTGGGACCCGTCGCGCCCGATGCCCCGATCCTGTTCGACACCCTGCCGCAAGGCACCTACCGGATCGCCCTCCGCCACCTGGGCGAATCGCGCCTCCTGGGACAATCCTGGGAAGTCCAGGCATCGGCTTCGGCGACCCCGACCATGCTCCAGGTCCGCTCCGACGCGATCGAAGATGCCGACTCCTGGGCGCGAGCGGGCACCGTGGAACTGCGGGTCCCCGAGCTTCCCTCCGCTCCCGGGCCGATCCCCGTTCGCGTCGTGCTCGACGGAATGGTCGATTTCTCCCTGGGTTCCGGAAACGGCGACGACTTGCGGTTCTTCGATTCCACCGGTGGTTCCGTGCCGTTCTGGGTCCAGCTCTGGGACGCCCCCACCGGCCGTGCCGAGGCCTGGATCCTCGCCGATTCCCTCCCGTCCGGCGGGACGGTGTCGTGGAGCTGGCGGCAAGGGAATCCGGCCGCGACCAAAACGCCACGGCATTCGCCGGATTCCGTCTTCCTCGCGAGGCATTGGCACGCCGTGTTCGATCCCGCCACCGGGACATCCGCGCTGTCGCCGCTGGATCCCGCGACCGGACAACCCGCCAAGCTGCGCCCGTTCCTGAACCCCGTCCCCGTCGCTTCCACCCCGGGGCCGTGGGGTCGCACCATGGAGCTGTCTTCCTCCCAGAACCTGCAAACCACCCTCTACGACCTGATCCCCAAGGAGGATTCCTGCACGGCCGTCGGAATCTGGGACCTGGATTCCATCCCTCCCCAGGCGTCACTGGCGGGATTCTACGACGGATCGGAACAAGTGTCGCTCGGCAGCGTCGCCGACACCTCGTCCCCCCGGACGCCTCGCCTGTTCCACGCCCCGGTCATGTCGGAATCCGTCAACTCGGAGACCGTATCGGGTCCGTCGGGGCCGCGCATTCCCGCGCGCCGGCCGTTCGGACTCGCCCTCGCCCGGACCCCGACATCCACCACGGCGAGCTTCGTCGACGACGCCACCGGCACGATCTCCAGGTTCTCGCACCCCGGATCGGTTTCAGGACCCACCCTCACCTTCCACATCGGTGGTATCTCGGCACGCCCCGGCTTCGAAGGCCGGGTCGGTCAGCTGCGGATCGCGCGTGGAGCGTGGTCGCCCGAACGGCTGACCCTGGAACGGTTCAATCTCCAGGCGGTTCCGTCCTGGATCGGGATCCGGCGTACGCGCTGACCCGCCTTACCGGCTCGGCACCCCGACCACCAGGACCATGGTTCGCGGCCCCCGGTCCGTCCGCGCCAGGACCACCCCCGGACGAATTCCGTCCAACCCGATCCGCAGCGCGGCCCCACGCCCGTTCGTCGAGCGGAGCACCCGCCCCAGAGGGTCGACCAGCTCCAGCGTCCCGGATTCGCCGTCCGCGAGATCGAGGACGACCTCGCCCCCGGCTTGACGGATTCCATCGCCCTTCGGGACGCGCGACGCGACCGCGACCGGATCGCCCAGCAGGACCTTCGCCAGGCTGTCCATGATCGGGTGGTTCCCACCGCCGGCGTGATCCTGCGACAGTTCCCACACGATCGCGCCCGCGTAGCCGTTCTCCTTGGCCCAGCGGGCCTTCATGGCCGCGGTCCGCGGATCGTCCCACGTGACGTATCCGCCGTCCGGCGTCGTGGCCCAGTTCGCCTTGGCGGTGTCGTCCCAATGGCGCATCCAGGTCGGAAGGTCCGCGACGATCGAGCGGTAGTCCGAATACGTCGCGCTCCCCGAATAGGTCGCGCCGGAACCCGTGGCACCACCCAAGGACACGAGGACCTTCACGCCGTGGGCGTGCGCCGCCTTCACCAGCGAGTCGAGGTCGTCCGATTCCCTGCGATCCCCCGGGCCGATCAACGCCCCTGTGGAGCTGTCGACCATCGCGAACGACCACGCGACGTGGGTCACCTGGGTGTAGTCGACCTGCTTCCAGGTGAACCCCTGGTAGATCCCCCAAGACGGGTAGTATCCCACGATCTTCTGCGGCTGGGAGGCCGCCGCACCGGCAACGCCCAGCAAGAGGGACAGGATCATCGATGCACCTCCGTTGTCGCCGGAAGATAACGCCGCCGGGGGCTCCGCCGCAGTGGAATCGGCTTTCGCCAGTCCATCGCGCCTCGCCGATCGGTCAGTCGTCCAGCGCGACCCGGTCCAGCTCTTCCAGGGTGGTCCAACCCCGCAGGACCTTCTTCATGCCGTCCCACCGCAGTCCCACGAATCCCGATCGGCGCGCCGCGATCTCCACCTCGGAATGCGGCGCACCGCGCGAAATCATCTCGCGGACCCCGTCGTCCAGGAGGAACGTCTCGTGGATGCCGATCCGTCCCGCGTAGCCGGTTCCCGCGCACGCCGGGCACCCCGCTCCGCGCCAGAACCTGACATCGGCGTTCCCGTCCCATTCGAACAGCTCGTCGAGCAGCTCGCGCGGCGGCGCGTACGACTCCTTGCACCGGTCGCAGATCCGACGCACCAGACGCTGCCCCATGGTCCCGATCAGCGCGGGCCCCACCAGATAGGGCTCGATCCCGAAGTCCAGCAGACGGGTCACGGCGTGGATGGCGCTGTTGGCGTGCAAGGTGGACAGCACCAGATGCCCCGTCAAGGCGGCCTGCAGGGCGATCCGGGCGGTCTCCCGGTCGCGGATCTCGCCGACCAGGATCACGTCGGGATCCTGCCGCAGGAAGCTGCGCAGCGCGGTCGCGAAATCCAGGTCCACCGCGTGGTTCACCTGGATCTGGTTGATCCCGCCCAGCCGGTACTCCACCGGGTCCTCGATGGTCATGATGTTCACGCCGTCGCGATTGAGCTCCTTGAGCATCGCGTAGAGCGTGGTCGTCTTTCCCGATCCGGTCGGTCCGGTGAGCAGGAACACCCCGTTGGGATGCGAGATGACCTTTTCCAACGACTTCTTCTGGCGCAGCGACAGGGTCAGGTTCTCCAGCGAAGGGATCGACACCTTCTGGATCTGGCCCAGGATGCGCAGCACGATCTTTTCGCCGTAGATGGACGGCACGCTCGAGAACCGGAAATCCAGGTTCCGTCCAGGCAGCTCCAGGGACAGGCGCCCGTCCTGGGGCTTGCGCTTCTCGATGATGTCCAGGTTGGCCAGGATCTTGAGCCGCGAGACCAGCGCGAGATGCACCTGCGAAGAGACGCTCGCGACCGGCTTGAGCACGCCGTCGATCCGGAACCGGATGCGGACCTTGGTCTCGCCGGGTTCGATGTGGATGTCGCTGGCGCGGCGCTTGGCGGCCAGCAGCAGGATCGCGTGGACGAACTCCACCACCGCCTGGTCGCCGGCGCTCTGCTGGAGCTGTTCCAGCGTCACCGCCTGGCCGTCCCGGAAGAACGGCTTTTCCAGGAAACGACGGATCCTGTCCTGGACCTCGTCCTCCGACTGGTAGTGGATCTCGATCGACGCGCCGATGTCGTCGGGCCACGCGAACACCGGGCTCACCGGCTGCCTGAACTGCGCCGAGACCTCCTGCAGGCCGGGCTTGTCAAGGGGATCGGCGCAGGCGACCGTGACGGTCCCGCCGAACTCGTACAACGGGATCGCCTGGACCCGGCGCGCGATCTCCACCGGGAGCCTCGCCACCAGATCCGACGCGAACAGGGTGGTGTCCAGATCCACGGTCCCGAACCCGATGGAATCGCCCCAGAGTCGACAATATTTGTCTTTGTCGTGCGGATACTCCTTGACCAGCCTCCGCAGTCCTTCGAACGCGTCGCCGCCCGATTCCCGGAACACGGGCTCGATCTCCTCGCGGGAGAGCCGCTCGGACGCGATCAGGAGCTTCCAGAATTCAGGATTCGGAGTCATCGCCGGTCCTTGGCTTGCGCTCGGCCCGCTTGCGCGCGACCATTTCGCCGATCTCGTCCTGCGAAACCTGCCTGGACCTGGCCGGGGCCTCGGCGAACTCGTCGTCGACGATCTCCAGCAGGAGCTTCTCCAGGGGAATTCGTTCCCTCACTCGGCGCCTCCCGGCTCGGTGTGGCTGTCCTTCCAGGTCTGGAGGACCCTTGCGGCGATCTCCTGGACCGGCGTGTCCTTGCGCAGGTAGTTGGCCGCGCCGAGCTCGATGCAACGGCTCACGGTCAAGCTGTCCGACACCGAGGTCAGCATGATGACCACGACCCCCGGATTGTCGGAAACGATCTTCCGCAACGCCTCGTCCCCGTTGAGGACGGGCATGTTGATGTCCAGCAGGACGATGCCGGGCTTGGACTCCCGGCAACGCTCCACCGCCTCGTTTCCGTTGGACGCTTCGGCCAGGATCTGGAATCCGGCCCGGGCCAGCACGACCCGCATCATCATGCGGATGTGGGTCTCGTCGTCGGCCAGGACCACGGTCGGGACATGCTCCTTGATGTACTTCATGGCCGAACGCGTTCGGAAGGCGCGGACACATGGAGCGCGACGGGGGATTGCGTACAGAACGTTGGCAATGGAGATGTCACGGGAAGATCCTCGTGGGATGCGCCGACGGACCGGCAAGAACGGACCCGGCCTCCATTTGACCATCCTCGGGGGAGCCGCGTCAATGGACACTCCCCGCGATCTCCAGGTGCGCTTCCGCGGCATTCCCACCGGACCGCCATCGTTCGACGACCATGAATCCGGTTTCACGAAAAAGAAACGCCCCGGAGGCGGTCAACCTCCGAGGCGTCGGATCCTCGTCCTAGGACAGGAAGATCAGTTGATCTCCTTGGCCTCGAACCACTTCATGTTGCGGCGCAGCTTCTTGCCCACTTCTTCGATCTGGAGCTTGCGCTCGGCCTGCTGGCGCGCGCGGAAGTTCTTCATGCCGTTCTTGTGGACTTCGTCCATCCAGTTCTTGGCGAAGGTGCCCTTCTGGATGTCGGTCAGCGCCTTCTTCATGGCCTTGCGGGTGGCGTCGGTCACGATCTTGGGGCCGGTGGTGTAGTCGCCGAACTCGGCGGTGTTCGAGATGCTGTAGCGCATGTACGACAGGCCGCCCTGGTACATGAGGTCCACGATGAGCTTCACTTCGTGCATGCACTCGAAGTAGGCCATCTCGGGAGCGTAGCCGGCATCCACCAGCGTCTGGAAGCCGCCCTTGATCAGCTCGGACAGGCCGCCGCAGAGCACGACCTGTTCGCCGAAGAGATCGGTTTCCGTCTCTTCCTTGAAGGTCGTCTCGAACACGCCGCCGCGAAGCGAACCGATGCCCTTGGCGTGGGCGAGGGCCTTGGCCTTGGCCTTGCCCGAAGCGTCCTGCGCGATCGCGATCAGACCGGGCACGCCGCCGCCCTTCTCGAATTCGGCGCGGACCATGTGGCCGGGACCCTTGGGGGCCGACATGATCACGTCGACATCCTTGGGAACCTTGATGTACTTGAAGTGGATGTTGAAGCCGTGCGAGAAGATGAGGGTCTTGCCCTTCTTCAGGTTGGGGAGGATGTCGGATTCGTAGATCTTGGCCTGGACTTCGTCGGGCAGCAGGATCTGGATGTAATCGGCCTTGGCGGCGGCTTCGGCGGCCGACATCAGGGTGACGCCGGGCTTGAATCCGTGCTTGACGGCGAGCTTGTAGTTGTCGGAGCCCTTGCGCTGGCCCACGATCACGTTCACGCCGGAGTCGCGCAGGTTTTGAGCCTGGGCGTGTCCCTGCGATCCGTAGCCGATGACGGCGATCGTCTTGTTCTTGAAGGGGGCGAGCGAGCCGTCCTTGACCGTGTAGACCTTCATCGCGATTCCTTTCCCCGAATCGATCGGGAAGTTTTCAGAAGCGGACAAATCTAGATCCCAACACGCGGCATTGCCAATTTCTTGCGTGTGCGTTAGGTTTCTGTCACCGATCGCGGAAGTAGCTCAGTTGGTAGAGCTCCTGCTTCCCAAGCAGGTGGTCGTGGGTTCGAGTCCCATTTTCCGCTTCGCAGATCCAACCCACCCCTCACCCGCCCTACCAGGGCGGGAGCCGAGGAGAGGAACGGTTTGCATCGAACGCAAGGCCACCCCTCTTCGGGGGTGGCCTTTTTCGTTCGCGCGCGATCGTGTGGCTCCCTTGAAACACCCTTCGCCATTGGTTTTGTGAACTCTCCGCCCCTGCTTCGCGACCAATGCACATCGCATCCGCAACGATCTCCAGATCACCAGATTCACTCGGACAAGGATGGCTCCCATGAAGAAACTCGAAGGAAAGACGGCTCTCGTCACCGGCTCCAGCCGCGGCGTGGGCAAGCTCGTCGCCGAAGCGCTGGCCCAGCAGGGTTGCCGCGTGTTCGTGCACGGCCGCACGATCCAGGCCGCCGAAGCCACCCTCGCGCTCGTTCGCGCCGCCGGATCCGACGGCAAGGCGTTCGCCGCCGAACTCCACGATCCCGCGCAGGTCGATCGCCTGGCCGCCGAAGTGCTGGCCGCGGGCGGCGTGGACATCCTCTACAACAACGCGGCCGTGATGAGCACCTGGACCGAAGACATCTCCAAGCAGGACATGTCCGACTGGGCCCGCGTGTTCCAGATCAACATCTTCGCTCCCATGCGCCTGACCACCCTGCTGTTGCCCAGCATCCAGGCCAAGGGCTGGGGCCGCATCGTGAATGTGACCTCGGGCATCGACAAGACCTGGCAGCTGGCCGCCTACGGCGCCTCCAAGTGGGCCCTGGACAAGTGGACCGACGACCTGGGCGCGCTTCTCAAGGGCACCAAGATCGTCGTGTCCCGCATGGATCCGGGCTGGTTGCGCACCGACCTGGGAGGCCCCAACGCCGACAACGCGCCGGAAACGGTCCTGCCCGGCGCCATGGTTCCCGTCATGCTCGCCGACGACGCGGCGCAGGCGCAGTTCTTCTGCGCGCAGCTTCTGCGCGACGCCAAGATCTGACAGACAGATTCCGTCGAACTCTTGGGCGCGCTTCGGGAACAACTCCCGGGGCGCGTTTTCTTTTTGTCCGGGCGTCGCCAGGGCAAGAAACGCGAAGGCCCCGGATCTTGGATCCGAGGCCTTCGAGAAACCAGGGTTACCGCGGCGCCCACCGCAATCGACACACCGTTGCTCCCTTCCGGGCCTGGCGGGGTTCAGCCGCGCGATGCCGCGCGGGCCCTGGCACCTTGGTCACGACCTGCGTCGCGACAAACGGAGAGGGAGGGATTCGAACCCCCGGTAGGTTTCCCTACAATAGATTTCGAGTCTACCGCAATCGACCACTCTGCCACCTCTCCTGGTGGGCCACCAAAGATAATCCAGCTTCCATCCCTCGCAAGGGTGCGAGATTCAGCCCTTTTCCTTGAAGCAGATGTCGATCGCCAAGGCGGCGGCCAGGAGCATGGTGCGGACCTTGTTGTCGCCGCTCTTGTCTTCGGCGAGCTCGATCATGTAGTTGTCGGCCGAGGTGAACAGCTCCCTGCCCACGCCCGCCCACTTCTTGGCGATGGTCCCCAGGATCTCGCCGCTCGGCGAAGCCAGATTGAAGTTCCAGCCCTTCCAGTCGCCGGTGACCCGGGCGATCTGGCGCTCCTGGGTGTCCAGCACCGAAATGTCGATCTTGAAGCTCAGGATCTTGCTGCGCAGGGTACCGATGGGCCGCCCCAGGGCGTCCTCCACCTGCACCACGGCGCGCAGCAGCCGGAATCCACGGCGGATCCGGAACAGCGGCTGGGTCCGTCCTTCCGGAATCACCTCCACGACGGTGGGGGTCGCGATCTTGTTCACCACGAACCGCAGCACGTAGGAATACCAGGGAGGCACTTCCTGGCAGTGCCCCAGAGAACGCCCCGATTCGGGGTCGAACAGGTCGTAGCGGTCGGCGAGCTTGAGCAGGCCCACCTGTTCCTTCACCAGGATGCGATTGGATTGGAGCACGGGAACCTCCGGAACCGGGTTGTCGATCAGTTCTTGTCGGCGCCGCGCGCCGTTCCCACGAACAGGCCCGCCACGCCTTGGAACGGCTCGCCCAGAACCAGGCCCTTCTCCTTGATCACGTACTGGCGGATCTCCTTGTCGTGGTCGGAACCGCGCATCTTGAGGATCACCAGGCCGCGCTTGATCTCGGATTCCAGCTCGATGTAGCGCAAGAGGATCAGCGCGTCGGCGATGAACGCCACGCGGTTGTCGCCCTTGTCCCAGCCGCCCAGCACATGGGGGTTCTCCTTGAGCAGGATGGAGGTCAATCCTTCGCGCTTGAGCGCGTGGACAAGATCCGTCTCGATGCGGCGCAGCGTGCCCGGATCGTTCGTGAGGCGCTCGAAATGGCTCACGCTGTCCACCAGGATCCGCTTGGCGCCCATGCCGTCCACCAGGTCGGCGACATGGCCGTCGATGTCCTGCAGGCCTTCCAGGAACGAGATGGGATCCGAGAACTGGATCTTGAGAAGCCCCTGTTCCTCGAACTTGCGCAGGTCCCAGCCCAGCTGTTCGGCGTTGTCGTAGTACTGCTCGGGGAATTCCTCGAAGGTGATCGCGATGCCTGGCTCGCCGCGCAGGCAGCCTTCCACCAGGAACTGCAGGCCCAGCGTGGTCTTGCCGGTGCCGGGAGACCCCTCCACGACCGTGCAGTAGCCGTCCACCAGTCCGCCTCGCAGCATCCGGTCCAAGCCTTCGCAGCCCGTGGGGGTCCGTGGGGTTTCGACGATGTCGGCCATGAGTCAGCTCCTCAACGTGCGATCTGGTGGAACTCCAATTCGAGCAGCCATTCGTTCTGGTACTGCCCGCGCTTGTCCTGCGATTCGATCCTGCACAGGACACCGATGTCGGACAACCATCGTTCCGCGCTCCGGGAGCGCGCCGCGGCCTCGAAGCCGCGTTTCTGGAAAACAAAGGAATTGATCCCGAGATCGCGGGCGGCTTCCGAGCCGCGGGCACCGCGATCCATGGCCTTCCGGAGCCGGAACAGCTGCATGAATTCGCTCCATGCGGTCTGGGCCAGCAGGAATCCCGGCATTCCCTCTTCGCGCAAGCGAAGCAGGGATCTTACCATCTCGGTGGGCTTGCGGTGGGCCAGCGCGTCCAAAAAATCCTGCAGCGATACGGGCCGGCGGTCGCCCACCAGCTCCTCCACCAGGGCTTCGGTCACTTTCTGGCCCTTTTCCAGGCGGCTGTCGATCTTTTCCAGCTCCCGGTCCAGGTCCGACAGCACCTCGCCCACCTTCCGGTAGTCGGTGGTCCCGGCGCGGTCGACCAGGATCGCCGCGGCGTCTTTTTCCATGGAGCGCCCGAACCTGGACTTGCAGCGCTGTTCCACCCAACGGGGCAGCTCGTGCAGCTTGGGGGCCGGGCAGGGGATCTCGCGCCCCTTTTCCTTGACCAGCTTCATCAGGGCCTTGCCGGCCTTGCTGGTCTGGTTGGGACCCTTCTCGCCCACCAGGATCACCGAGATGCCGCTTTCCAGCGCGCCGAGCGCTCCGTTCAGCAGGATCTCGTTGATGGCGGCGGAACATTCCTCCACCCCCTGCACCACCACCGCTCCCGCTTCGGAGAACAGGCTGGGCGTGAGCGCGGTAGACAGATCCTGTCCATCGGTTTCCGAACCCTGGAACAGGTGGCGGCCCATCGTGGTGGTGTCGCCACCCAATGCCTTGGCCAGCTCGACCTCGAGCACGGCCTCCCGTTCGGGAGGGTTGTCGCCGTGGATGAGGACGAGCGCGGCCGGCATCAGCGGAACGCTTGGATCGTCAGGCTCTTCGCACCGCGGGGAGTGGTGACTTCCACGGTGTCGCCGCGACGCTTGCCGACCAGGGCCTTGCCGATCGGACTGTGGATGGAAATGCGGTTGCGCATGACGTCGACATCCTCCGGCCCCACCAGCTGGTATTCCAGCGTCTTGCCGACGGCGGCGTCCAGGACCGTCACCGTGGCGCCGAAGATCACCGTCTCGGACTGCGACGCGTCGGCCTCGATGATGTGGGCGCGGGCGATCTTGTCTTCCAGTTCGGAGATCTTGTCTTCGATCTTGCCCTGTTTTTCCTTGGCGGCGTCGTATTCGGCGTTTTCGGAAAGGTCGCCCTGGGCGCGCGCCTCCTGGATGGCCAGGATGATCGCGGGCCGTTCGACGGTCTTGTAGAGTTTCAGATCGGCCACGAGCTTGTCGTAGCCTTCCCGAGTGATCGGGATGCTTCCGTTGGACATATCTGGGCAAACGTACCCCTCACGGGCGTTCCCGCCAAGGGAGAGGTATTTTTACGGACTCTTTCATCGTACAAGCAGTCCATCGCAGAAAGGTCGATCCATGTCGGTCCACGCGCTCGCAGGCAAGCCCGCTCCACGGGAAATCCTGGTCTACCTACCGGAACTCGTCGCGGCCTACTACACGGGCAAGCCCGACGTGTCGATCCCCGAACAGCAGGTCGCGTTCGGCACTTCCGGCCACCGCGGATCCTCCTTCAACACCGCCTTCAACGAAGACCACATCCTGGCGGTCACGCAGGCGCTGGTGGAATACCGCCGCGAACAGAACATCACCGGCCCCGTGTTCATCGGCATCGACACCCACGCGCTCTCCGTTCCGGCCCGCGACACGGCCCTGGAAGTGCTCGCCGCACACGGCGTGCACGCGCTGGTCCAGACAGGAAACGGCTTCACGCCAACTCCCGCGGTGAGCCACGCGATCCTGACCTACAACAAGGGCCGCACCAGCGGGCTCTCCGACGGCATCGTGATCACCCCGTCGCACAATCCGCCGCAGGACGGAGGGTTCAAGTACAACCCCACCAACGGCGGCCCCGCCGACACCAACGTCACGAAAAAGATCCAGGACCGCGCCAACGAGATCCTGAAGAACGGCCTCAAGGACGTGCTGCGCGTGCCGCTGGCCCGCGCCAAGTCCAGCGGCTGCGTGTCGGAATTCGACTTCGTGGCCAACTACGTGAACGACCTGGGCTCCATCATCGACTTCGAGCCCATCGCCAAATCCGGCCTCAGGATCGGCGTGGACCCCATGGGCGGCGCGGCCGTCAAATATTGGGAGCCCATCGCCGCCAAGTACGGCCTGGACATCACGGTGGTGAACCCGGTGGTGGACCCCACCTTCGGATTCATGTGCGTGGACCGCGACGGCAAGATCCGCATGGATTGCAGCTCGCCCTGGGCCATGGCGGGACTGGTCGCGCTCAAGGACAAGTTCGACATCGCCTTCGGCAACGACTCCGACACCGACCGCCACGGCATCGTGGCCCCGTCCGTGGGACTCCTGAACCCCAACCACTACCTGGCCGTGGCCATCCAGTACCTGTTCGGGGGCAATCGACCCGGCTGGCGCGCCGACGCCGCCATCGGCAAGACCCTGGTCAGCTCCAGCATGATCGACCGCGTGGCCGCCTCGCTCGGACGAAAAATGTCCGAAGTCCCCGTGGGATTCAAGTGGTTCGTCGACGGACTGGTGGACGGCTCGTTCGGATTCGGCGGCGAGGAATCCGCCGGCGCCAGCTTCCTGCGCAAGGACGGAACCGTCTGGAGCACCGACAAGGACGGCATCATCCTGAACCTGCTGGCCGCCGAGATCACGGCCAAGACCGGCAAGGACCCGGGCCTGCACTACAAGGCGCTGGAAGCGAAGTTCGGGTCGCCGGTCTACGAGCGCATGGACGCCCCCGCCAACCGCGAGCAGAAGGCCAAGCTGTCCAAGCTTTCGCCCGACGCCGTCAAGGCCACCTCCCTCGCGGGCGAAGCCATCACGGCCAAGCTCACCAACGCCCCCGGCAACGGAGCGGCGATCGGCGGCCTGAAAGTGACGACGGAAAACGGCTGGTTCGCGGCGCGTCCTTCGGGCACGGAAGACGTGTACAAGATCTACGCCGAATCGTTCAAGGGCACCGACCACCTCAAGGCCATCCAGTCCGAGGCCAAGGAGATCGTGGGCGCGGCCCTGGCCTGACCGGGGATACGGGCGCCCCGCGCCTGCAGGCGCGGCCGGGTGCCATGCCTTCGGCACGCGGCCTCCTCGGGACGAATCGTCCGACGCACCAGGCGATCCGCCTGGTGCGTTTTTTGTCCATCCTTGCGGGGCGATGCCCCGAGCCCAGCCGAGGGGTCCGCGCCCCCGATCTCCCGCTGCGGCGCGTTCGCGCCTTCGCGGCGGGGGTGACGCCCCCTGGCGCGTGTTCCGGAATCGTTTTTCAGCGCACCGCCGGATAGAAATTCGTGTAGCTCTTCAGGCCCAGCATGCGGAGCTTGAGCGAAGGAAGCTCGACCGATCCCAGGAACAGTTCGGAAAGCCGGATCCGTCCGCCTTCCGCGACGAACAGATCCCCGCGAACCTGCGCGGGATCGCGCGGGAGCGAGGTCGCCGAATCGCCGTCGATCCAGAATTCCCAGTTCGGACCGCGCCGGGAAATGGCGTAGCTGCGCCAGATCGCCGAATCGCCGGTCACGCGGAAGGCCTTGCGCCCCAGGCTCGTCTCGAAGACCAGGCTGTCGGGAACATGCGCGATCTTCGCCATCGGCACGCCGCTCGTGTCCCGCAGCTCCAGGATCCGCACGGGCCTGCCCCAGCCGTCCTGAACCCGCAAGCGGACCGAAGCGTAGGCGAGCGAATCCGGCAGGTTCGCGCCGCCCAGGACGAGCATCGAGGCGGCATCCCGCGACACGATCCCCGCCCCGAGGGCGATGCCGGAATCCGAACCGTACGAGACCGTGGAACTCCCCACCTGCGTCCTCCCAGAGACGAGATCGAGCCAGGCGTCGCTCGAGCCCGATTTCGAAGGCGGCAGCGAGAACAGGACCACCTTCGCCAGATCCTGTCCTGCGAACGGAAGCCCTTTCGATGTCCCCGCCGGAACGGAATCGAGCGAGACCCGCAGGCTCCCCGCATGTTCGGCCGCACCGGGAACGAACCAGACGCGGATGGCGCGGGAAACCGAATCGAAGGACGCCAACTGCACAGGAACGATCGCCCCGGACAGCGCGACGAACCGCAACCGGTCGGCGGGCCACCCCGGAGGCAAGGTGAATTCGGCGGCCATCGGCAATCCGGCGTAGCGGTTCCCCGGCAACTGGTAGGCCATCAACATGGGGGCCCCGGGGGACCCCGCGGTCTTTCCCGCTTCCAGAAGATCCAGCGAGACCCGGGTGGTGTCGCCCGCGGACAGCTCTATGGACCATCCGACGGGATGATCGGCCGCACGGACTTCCACGATGCCCGCGGGCAGTCCGTCCAGGAAGAAGGTCCCGTCCGGTCCGACCGTCGTGGAACGCCCCAGGCCCGCCACGAACAGCTCGAAGGAGGACGCCCCGGTGGGGACGAACCGGCCGGACAGCGCGGCCTTCCGCTCCAGCCCTGCCACGACGGCGACATCGCCGCGATACCCCGAATCCACCCGCGCGAAGGTCGCGACGGAATCCGTCTCGGCTTCCAGGGTCCACTCCCGCGCGGCGGGCAACCGCAGCCAAACCACTCCGGAATCGTCGGTCACGCCGCGCGCCCAGACGGAATCCGTCAACGCTCCGGACGGCCTCGCCACCACGGGCACCCCTTTCGCGGGAGTCCCGTCCGGAAGCAGGATCCTGGCGCTCACGGCGTTCTCCGCTTCGGCGCCGGAAGTCCCGCCCGCGACCCGGTCGTCCCCGCAGGAAGCCAGCGCCAGGGCGAAGGACGCGAGGAGACGGCGGAACCGGGAGGGCGAGGCGGGCGTCATCATGGCAATTCTAGTCTCCGACGCCCCGCTCGACGCCCTTGGGGAGCGCCAGCGGCACCATCTGGACGCTCACCTGGTAGACCCGGTCGGGATCCGACATGCGCGAAACGGCCGTGAGCACGCGCGACCGGAAATACTTCACGATCTCGCGGATCTCGTCGTATCCGGACGCGGGGATGGAGACCGTCACGGAGGAAAGATCGCGCAGCGCGGGCGGCAGCCCCTCCACCGATTCGGCGGCCAGCAGCAGGGTCTGGCGGTGGAAGTGCCGCAACGACCGCCCCTGAGCGGCCGACACGCCCCTCACGAACGGCTCCCGGATGCGCCAGAATCCGTCTCCGTCGCGTTCCACGAACCCGAGTCCGGACAGCGTCGCCAGCGCCTTTCGGACCTGCGCCCCGGGAACCCGGGGCTGGAGCAAGGCGCCCATCTCTTCGAATCCGTCGGAAAACCTTCCGCAGCCGACGAGGGCCCGCACCGCGACGTTCACCCACGAATCCCAGAATCCGGACTGCGCTTCCTCCAGAGGCACCGGAGCCACCCGGCGGAGTTCGGCGAGCTTGGCGAAGCAGTGCTGCGCCTCCTTGGCGCTCTTGGCCTTTCCGTACTGCACCAGCAGACGGAAATAGTCCGCCTCCAGCCCGCTCAACCCCACCAGATCCACCAGTTGCGGCACCCGCGTGGACGACACGTGGCGCTCCCCCGCGAAGATCTTGGACAGGAGGCTGTGGTCCGTGGCGGTCTTCTGCTCGATCCAGCGGAAGGACAGATGGGGTCGCCTCGCCTTCTCTTCGGCGTACCATTCGCGCAGGAACCTGCGGTAGTCGGTGTGGGCGTAGACGCTGGCCATCGGATGCCAAGAACATGGCTTTCGCGAAGGGGTTCCGTCCACCGGAAATCGCGTTCGCCGTTGCCAAAATGTCCCCTGGCGCCCCCGGAACCTCCCGCCAACCCGCCGGAATCCGGCGTTTCCCGTCCATGCGGGAACGGCCCGATCCCGGAAAGCGCCAGAAAGCGCAAAGGAAGGGAGACCGTGCGGAAAGTCCTCGCGGACGGCTCCGGATAGACAATATTCGTCAATGCGCGGCGGAATTCCCCGTTGGCGCCGGTGAACCAAACACCAGGAGAAGTCTACGCCCATGTTCAAGAACACCCTGCGCCGGGGGCTCGCCCTCGGCACCTTGTCCCTGGCCGCGACCGCAGCCCAAGCCCAGACCCTTCCCATCGACGCGTGGGAGCCTCTGAAGTCCGGCGCGGCGATTCCTTCCACCACCCGCCAATCGGGCCTGGACCCGGACCAGGTCTGGCTGGGATACACCGACGGCAAGGTCTACCTGTCCACGAGCGGCCGCGTGGCGAGCCCCGCCTGGACGAGGCTCGATTCGGCCGAAGACGGTCGCGGCGGGATCGTGAATTCCGCCCCCGGCCTCGCCGTCACGAGCATCGCCCCCACCTACACGCACGACGAATATTCGGCGTTCGTGTCCTTCGCCGGCACGCAGCAGGGTGGCAAATTCTGGCGCGTCGTGAAAGGGAGAGGCGGCCTGAGCTGGACCGATCTCACCTCGAACCTGCCCTACGGCGACGTCTGGAACGCCTCCGTGAATCCAAGGAACGGCACGCTGTACGTCGCGACCGGCGGAGGAGTCGCCTACTCCACCGACTTCGGCGCGACCTTCACCACCGTCCAGCCCGCCAACGATCCGCTCCTGCCCCCCTCGGGTTCGGCGCTCAGCGCCGTCGCCGTCAACCCGGTGTCGGACATCGTCGTCGTGGGAACGGCCAACGGCGAAGTCTGGCTGGTGTTCGGAGCCAAGGCCGGCACGCCCAGCTGGACCCGGATCGATTCCGGACATTGGGGCGGCATGCCGCGGAACCTGGTTTCGAGCATCGCGATCGATTCCCGCGACGCGAGCGGCAAGACCTTCTACGTTTCGTTCGGCGGCCGCACCGACAAGGCGGTCTGGACCACGCGCACCGGCGGGCAGTTCTGGGTCTCCATCCACAACCCCAACATCCCCGCCTACGGCAACGGATTCGGCGCGATCGTCTCCAGCGTATCCACCGCTCCCGGCACCGGCGCGATCCGCACGTTGTACGCGACCACGGAATACGGCGCGTTCCGCTCCGACGACGACGGCGCGACCTGGTTCAAGACCGCCCGCTGGTCGGGCTCGAACGTGGTCGCCGAATACAAGCACTCCGACAACCAGGTCGTGGGCAACCAGCTGTACCCCAACATCCGCCTGCGCAACCTGGGATCGGTTCCCGTCCAGCTCAAGAACGTCAAATTCCGCTACCGCTACGCGCGCGAAGGAAGCGCGACGGAATCCTACACGCTGGACTACAGCCCCTACAGCGTGACCCGCGCCATCGGCGCGCTCAACGCTGAACGGGCCCTGGATCTGACCATCGCATCCAGCGCGACGGTCGGAGCCGGACAGGTTTCGGGCGAAATCCAGGGGCGCGTGGCCAAATCGGATTGGTCGAATTTCGACCAGTCGAACGATTTCTCGTACCTGCAATCGGCGCTCGACTGGACCCTCAACCCCTACATCGCTGTCTACCAGAACGGATCGCAGGTCTGGGGCGCCTTCGCGCGCTGATCCTCCCGCGTTCCGTCGTTTTCGACATCTCTCCCCGAACGATCGCACGGCCCTTCCAGAAGAAGGGCCGTTTCGCGTTCGCCGGATCCATGATGGCCCGCGGATCAGCGCCAGGAGCGCTCGATCGCGATCCTTCCGGCGAGCGAGGCAGCGCGGAAATCGGGGTATCCGCCATCGAAGACGAACAGTTCCCGGATGGCGATGCCCGCGCCGCGCCCGACCACCCGACGCGCCCATTTCGTGTCGCGCGAAACGGAATCGATCGAGACGGACAACGTGGCGACGCCGTCGAAACTCGCCGTCCATGCCGTGGCGCTCCTGGCCACGGACAGGACATGGGACGCGGCGTCGGAAGACATCTTGACGGAATCGCGATGGTCGCCGGCCTGGAGAACAAGCCATCCGCCGCCCAAACCGACCCTCACGAAACGGCTCGCCCCCGAATCGTCGGCCTGGAACAACCACAGGCGGCCGAACGTCGGATCCAGAAGACGGAACCGCATGGCGAACCCGCCGGCATCGGATGTCGGGAAGGCGTTGGAATCCAATGCGACAAGATCCGGCCCGAAGCTCGCCGACAAGGACGCTGCCCCGCCGAACACCGGATCGGAGGCCGATCCGGCAAGGGAATGGATCCCTTGGAGCCAGGCCCCGGGGCGCGCGAGATCGGGGGCGCTCCCGTTGGAGATCGTGTCGAACAGCACCGCCGACGCGATCCCCGACCCGACGAAGGGCGACGACCCGGCCGATCCCGCCGCGGCGGCGGGCACCACCCGCAACACGAACCCGGAATCGGTCGCGTTCCCCGGAACGCGGATCCAGAGTCGGCTGATCCCGGTCTTCGCGTCGCGTCCTTCCAGACGGGTCGGAACGATCGCGCCCTGGACGTCGACGAGACGGTAGTCGTTCCAGGATGCCGAAGCGTCGGATTCCGAGGGGCTTCCCAGTTCGAGCGGAAGCAGGGCTCCCGGCTGGATCCGACCGCGCGGGAATCGCACGACGATTTCCGGATCGGCGGGAACGCTCCCGGTCCGGGCGTCGAGCACGACGGATCTTGTCGTGCCCGGAGCGAGATCGAGGCTCCATCCGGCGTCCGCGCCGACGAGCAGGAGGAACAGACTGTCCGATGGAAGCCCCTCGAACCGGAACATCGTGTCCGCGTCCAGCGGGACCGTCCGGCCCAGGCCCGCGATGGCGATCTTCGCGCCGGGGACGCCCCCGCGGACCTTTCCGACGACGCCGGCGGTCGGCACCAGGACCACCGACGCGTCGACGACGGAATCCGACTTCCGCGCGATCCGGCGCAGGATGGCACTTCCGGGTTCGGCGAACTCGATGGTCCAGCCGCTGGCGGTGTCCAGCACCAGCCGCACGCGGCCGGCCGAGTCGGCGATCCCCGACGGCCACGACGAGGAGTCTTCGACGCTTTCCGTCCTCCGCGCCTTCGCGACGGCCCCCGCGGCGGGAGAGCCGTCGAGGCGCACCACGCGGGCGGTGAACGCGTTGCCCGCCTCGGTTCCCGTGGTGGACCCGTTGTTCCCGGCGATCCGCTCCGGACCGCCGCAGGCGGCCAGCACCGCGCCCAACGCCGGAAGAAGCAGGAATCGGAGGAGCCTGGAACCGTTGAGGGCTGGCGACATCGCGGCCAAAGTTAGCCCTCCGCGCCGTCGGACGGCGGCAACGCGAGCGGAATCGCCTGGATGCTCACCTGGTAGACGCGATCGGGCCCCCGCATCCGCGAAACCGCGGTCAGGAGCCGCGACCGGAAATCCCTGACCATCTCGGAGATCTCGGCGTAGCCGGATTCCGGGATGGACACCGTCACCGAAGAAATGTCGCGGCGGTCCACCGGGACGTTCTCGATGGCTTCCACCGCCAGGAGCAGGGACTGCCTGTGGAAATGCCGCAACGCCCGGACCTGCGGCCCCTTGCCGTCGCGCAAAAACGGCTCGCGGACGCGCCAGAATCCGTCCTGATCCTTCTCCACGAACCCGAGCCGGGCCAGGGTCGCCACGGCTTCCTTGACCTTCGCGCCCGACACCTGCGGACGCAGCAGCGCCCCGATGCGTTCCCATTCGTCCTTGAACGATCCGCACGAGACCAGGGAACGCACCGCCACGTTGACCCACGAATCCCAGTAGCCGGCCTGCGAATCGTCGACCGCGACCGGCGCCACGCGCCGCAGTTCGGCGAGCTTGGCGAAGCAGACCTGCGATTCCTTGGCGCTCTTGGACTTGCCGTACTGGACCAGGATCCGCAAGTACTCGGCTTCCAGGCCCGACAGCCCGACCATGTCGAGGACCGGCTGCACGCGCGAGGCGGAAAGGTGCCGTTCGCCCCCGAAGATCTTGGCCAGGAGGCTCGCGTCCATCAGCAGTTTCTGTCCCATCCACCGGTAGGAAAGCGCCGGACGGCGCTCCTTTTCTTCGGAGAACCATTCGCGCAGGAAGGCGCGATAGTCGGTATGGGCGTAGACGCTGGCCATGGGTACGCCTAGAACATGGCTTTCTCCACCGGGTTCCGTCACCGGACCGGACCGATTCGCCGTGGACATTCTGACCACGATCCGCGCCGCATCCGGTCGGCGCCCGATCGATCGCGGGGACAAATTGGCAACGCTATCGCCCGCGAACCCCGATGGATAACGGCTCGGACGCCCGTAACCTTCCTCCAAGGCGCCCGCCGCCGACCATCATCCACAGGAGACTCCCCAATGATCGCCGCATCCATCTCCCTGCTTCTCGCGTCGTCGTCTTCCACCCTCCCGCAGATCGAGCTTTTTTCGCCCGCCTCGACATCCCTCTCCGGAACGGTCATCGGAGTCGACACGGACGGCGACACCGCCTATGTCTGCACCCGGAAACAACTCCGCAAGATGGTCCTGGACGGGAATCGGATCCGGACCGTGGATTCGATCCCCGTCCCGACTTCGCGGAGCTGGGATCGCACCCGATACGTCGCCCTCGGAGACGGCTTCGGGATCCTGAGCGCGGCCTACAGCACACCGGGCAGCGCCGACAACGACAGCACGATCCTGGCGGTCGATTGGAAAGATCGGCACTGGAAGGCGTTCCCCGCCCTGGGACCCGTGCATGCATCGAATCGGACAATCCAAGGCGTGCGGCTTTCGGCTTCGACGGCCGCCATCGCGCGCACCGAAGGCCTGTTCCTGGCCTCGGTGTTCACCAGAAAATCCACCGGCGAACGCGACAGCCTGGTCCTGAAGCGCCCGAAGAACGTTCCTGTCGACCCCTACTGGGAGGCGATCTCGATGGATTCGACAGGAATCGTCGCCAAGTCATCCTCCGACGCGCTGGAGGTCTGGAACATCCCCGGATCCTTGATCGACCCGGTTTCGGGATTCGAATCCATCGAGCGCCAGGGTATCCTCCTGCCTCCCCCCCCGAAGGATCCGGTCGCCATCCCCGTCCCGAACACCCCCGCTCCGCTGCGGTTGGACGCGGCGAACGTCCTGAGCATCGGACGGGCGGATTCCGTCATGTACCTCTGGAACTCGAGCTCCCCGACAGGATGGTCCATCTCGGGCGGCTTCCCGATGCCCGGCAACCGCGGACCGGCGTCGCACGCGTACGGAGCCCCCTTCGAAACCACCCGTTCCGGATTCGGGTTCCACCTGGTCTCCGGCGAAGGCGTCCAGGTGCTGCTCGGCCGGGAACCAGGTTCCCTCCCGATGCCCGTCGCGACACTCCCCGGAGGCTACTTCCCGGGAACCGCATTCGGGAACACGGCGCTCTGGCAGGCCGGATCCTCCGACTTGAAAGCCTATCCGATCACAAGGCAAGGAGCCTCGGCTGTCGCGCCGTCGCGCAAGATCGATGGCTGGAGCGCCACGGCCGCCCCTGGAATCCTTCGCCTGGCGGGAACGCCAGGAGCGGAGGTGGACGTGTTCGACGCGGTCGGCCAACGGCTCGGACGCTTCGCGATCGGCGCTTCCGGCATGTCGGATTTTGTCACTTCCGGAGGGCGTCCGGTCCTGGTCCGATGCGGCGGCATCGCGCGGTCGCTGTTCGTTCCGCGCTGACCGCGAAGGACGAACCGGGGCGTGCGCATCGGACATTTTGTCCACGGAATGCCCGGTGCGCGGGACACGCAGCGAAACGTGCCGGCGATATCGTTGGATTACCTTCAACCAAGGAGAAGCATCCATGATCACCCCACTGGCATCCCTGGCCGCCGCGGCATTGTCCTCGTCCACCCCGAACCGCACGGTGGAACTGTCCGATCCCCGGCTTCTCGTTTCGGGGAGCGCGATCTCCAGCGTGACCGCCGACGGCGACACCGCCTACATCGTGGCCGGCAACACCGTGAAGAAGGTCGTGTACGGATCGGACCTGCGGGTGGTGGACTCGCTCCCCAAACGCGGCGGACAGACCTGGGGCATGTCGAAATACGTCAACCTGGGCGACGGCCTCGGGATCCTGGCCTTGGCCAACACCATATCCGACACGGCGTTCTGGCTCGTCGATTGGAAAGCGACCTCGAACACGGCGCTATTCCCGTTCGAGACGGGATCGCGCTGGGCGAAGTACCAAGGGCTCGGCTTCGCGAAGGTCGCAGCTGGCTATTCCAACTACGGATTCAGCGAAGAATCGAACCTGGTCGGCGTCGGAATCTCGAAGAACCTGGCGATCTTCGCCGGCGACAAGGGGATTTTCCACGTCGGAGCGAACCGCGACCAGACCGGTGGAACATCGCTTTCCGTCAACATGTCCAAGTCCGACAGCGGCAGGTTCCTTTGGAGCGACGTTTCGTTGGCCACCAACCTCGCCACGGGTTCGACCATGCCCACTCTCGACTTCGCCGGGAATTCGTGGGGAAAGAAGGTCAAATTCATGCACAGCCCCTACGCGGTGGAAGACCTGGGGTGGCTCAAGCACGTCGATTCCTCCTTCGGCCGCTCACCGGACAACTCAAGCGCATGGCAATGGGGATTCAACCTCGCCTCCGGCACCGGCAAGTGCTGGCTCCATGTTTCGCGCACAACCCGCCAGGCACTCCACAACTGCGTCGTCGACGGAAAGCTGGAACAGGACACGATGCTGGTGCCTTCGCTCGGCAAGGACTCCGTCGCCTACCAGCACCAGGTGCTCACGGCGAGATCGGCCTCAGGCCTGAGCCTCCTTGCAGGCGACAGCATCCTGGCGTTCTACGACTGGGACGGATATCGCCTGCCGGTCCCGGCCGGCACGCTCACCTTGAACAAGGCGACCACGAGCGCCGACTTCGGCGATTCCACGTTCTGGCATGTCAGCGGCAAGGAACTCCGCGCCTTCAACCTGAAAGGCATCGTCGATCCGACCAAGCCCGCGAACGAGAAGGGCATCATCGGCTCCGGAACCGCGTACTTGTACTGGACCGCTCCCGAATCGACGAAGGCGTTCTTCGTGCAGGTCGAGGGCGAAGGAATCGACACCTCCATCTACACCACCTCGCGATCCGCTGAAATCCGGATCGACGGCCTCCCGATCGCCGCGCGCGCCGCCTCGGTGGAGGATAGCATCCGCTGGAGAGTCGCCGACGCGAAAGGACTGGGTGCGAACGCCTCGTCCACCTCCATCAATTCGCTCGACTATTCCGCTTGGCAGCTGGCGACCAGCGGAACAGCGGGTGTGACTCGCATCCCCGCCTTTCGACGCGCCTTCGATGTCCGTTCTTCGCCCAACGGCCTCGTGATCACCTCCAACGGGATCCTGGATCTGGAAGTGATCGATGCCGGCGGTCGGCGGATCGGCAACATCTCCACCACCGGATCCGCTCCAGTGGAATTCCGCACCCTCGCCAAGGGTCTCCTTCTCGTGCGAGGCGCCGACCAGGCGCTCAAGCTGACCCGCTTCTGACGCCAAGCGTCCGAACCGTTCCTTCGGATCGCCCCGCTCCCCACCGGAGCCGGGGCTTTCGTCGGATCCGGAAAGCGCCGGAAAGCGATGTCCCGGGCGGGGGACCATGAATCGCTTGGCGAAGCCGCTCCTGCGGATGTACCGTCAGCCAGAGCACCAACATCGCATCACCGAACCGGAGACCCATCCCATTGGCCAGGCAATCCCAAGACCGCAACCAGGCGGTGGGAAGGCTGTTCGAATACGACAACTACCGGGAGTTCCTCAAGGACTACTTCGAGGAGGAAAAGAGGCTGCGCCCGAGCTTTTCCCGGCGATGGTTCGCGCAGAAGGCCGGATTCAAATCCACCGGATTCTGTTCGCTGATCGTGGGCGGATCCCGCAGGCTGGGCGACGCGTCGATCCCGCGCCTTGTCGAAGCGGTCGGCCTCGTGGGAGCCGCCGCCGAATTCCTGGACGCCCTGATCCGCTTCAACCAGTCCGACACCGTCGAACACCGCGAATCCTGGCTGGATCGGATCAAGCGGCTGCGTCTGCAAAGCGGCAAGATCTCGCTGGCATCGCACCAGTTCCCCTTCTGGGAGAACTGGTACAACGTCGCCGTCCGGGAACTGGCGGTCCATTCCGACTGGAACGGCGACTACTCCCGCCTGGCGGCGCTGGTCAGGCCGCGCATCACCGCCTCCGAGGCGCGCCGGTCGGTGGAACGGCTCGAATCGCTGGGCCTGGTGGTCCGCGACGACGACGGAAAATGGCATCACTCCGACCCGTTCCTGACCGCCGAGGGCGCGCCCGCCTCCCTGCTGCGCGAGTTCAAACGGGAAATGACGATCCGGGCGCTCGAGGCGATGGATTCGCTCCCGCCGTCCAGGCGGCACTTCTCCACCTCGACGATCTCGATCTCCACCGAGACCTACAGGGCGCTGTGCGAAAAGATCGAACGGCTCCGGTCCGAGATCCTCCGACTGGCGGAAACCGACAAGCCGGAAATCGTCATGCAGGCGAATTTCCAGATCTTCCCCCTCTCCGAACCATTCGACGAACCCGCGTCCGACTGAGTCGACCCGTCCCCAGGCGACGATTTCCGTCAACATTTTCAAGATTTGGTGACGAACGGCAGCTCGGCCGGTGTTGAAACGGAAGCCACCTCGGAGACCATTCCGGTGACGAACAAGCGCAATCTTCATTTCCTGCCGTCCCTGGCTGCTCGTCCGGGCATACCGTCCATGATCCTCGTCCTCGCCGCGTTCTTCGGCTGCGACAGCTCGACTTCGGATCGAAGCGCCGACGGCGGAAGCGGCGTCGACGTCCCCAACAGTCTGCAGGCCAGATTGCTGTCCACCGGTACCTGCCGCGCGGACGGCGTCCAGGTGCGCATCAGACCGGCCGACTGGACTCCGCTCTCCGACACCACTCTCCCGGTCTGGAACACCACGTCCTCGTCCGACGGCACCTTCTCCGTCCCGCTCACCGACACCGGCCGCTGGGTGGTCGAAGCCCGGGATTCGGTCGGAGGCTGCGGAACCCTCCGAACCATCGATACCGATTCCCTGAAGGGACAGACCACCGTCCAGCTGGGCGGCCTGTCCTTGGAAAAGTTCGGATCCATCGAAGGCACCCTCGCCACCGCCGGAAGCGGAACCGATTCCGTGGCGAAATGGTCGATCGTGATCCCCGGGGTCGATGTCGTGATCACCCCCGACAGCAACGGAATCTGGCGCATCGAACTGGTGTCGGCCGGCAGCTACACCCCCATCGCTGTATTCAAGGGCGCTTTGGAACAGGTTCCCATCGGTCCTGTCCAGGTCGCGCCGCAAACCACGACCATCGCCCCCCCGACCGTGGTGGAGGTCCAAGACGGATCTTCCTCCCGGATCGTGCGCGGCAAGGCGACCACTTCGACCGGGACCCTGGCGGCGGGCGGAACCATTCGACTTCTCGACATCCAGAACGGATCGCTTCCCGAACGGAACTTCGCGATCGACGATTCGGGACGGTACGCCTTCGCGCTTCCGGATTCCGGACGCTGGCTGCTGCGGGTCGCTTCGGGAACCGAATCGTTCGTGGACACGCTGGAACCCGCCGACCTGTCGGAAGGCGTTGTCGCCACCCGCACGCGCCTTGCCGGAATCCGTCTCCAATCGGCAGGTGCCCTCACGGGCGCGATCCTCACTCCCCTGGGCATCGGGACCGGCCCCGGTGTCGCGTCCGATTGGACGATGACGCTCCGAGGCCCGGGAATCGAAGCCTCCAGCCCCGTCGACCGATCCGGACAATACCTGTTCACCGGTCTGGCGTCGGGAACCTACTCGCTTTCGGCATCGAATACCAAGGCTTCGCGCGACACGTCGCTGGGATCCGTCGAGGTCTCCGCCGGGACCGCCACCCGCCTGCCCGCGACGACCATCACCTCCGGGATGGCCGATCCCGCGCAGAAATGGATCGAGGGAACGGCGACGTCGCCCGACGGCCCCGCGGCCAAGGCCCGCATCGTGGCCTTGCCGGAAAGCGTCGGGGTCGTCGCGGCCACCAGCCAGCGCCAACGGATCCTTGCCGAGATGTACGGGATCGCGGGAAGCGCCGACGATTCGGGGCGCTTCTCGATCCAGCTTCCCGAAACCGGGCCCTACCGGCTGGTGGTGGCGGATTCCAGCGGCAGGACGGGCAAGGCGCTCGCCTGGGGAACCGGCGCCGACACCACGGCGCTGGCCGATCTCCGCCTGGAACCGCTCGGCGCGGCGCACCTCGATCTGAAGCTGCCTTCGGGCACCCCCATCTTCCACAGGTATTCGGGCTTCACCTGGTCCGTCCTCGGGACCACGCGACGGATTTCGACATCCTCCTCCGACTTCGGGGCGCGATTGGGCATCGATTCGCTCGCCTCGGGCGAATACCGGTCGGTGGTGCTGGATTTCAACACTGGAACGGCCCTTCCGTTCGAATTCCGGTTGCGGGTGCCTCCCGGAGGGACCTTCGACACGACCGTGGCGATCCTTCCCGCGCATCTGGAGGATTCGTCGGACTGGAAGTCCCAGGTTCGTCTCGAGGTCGTCCCTCCGCAGGACGTCGCCGATGTCGCTTCGTTCCCGTTGCGCCTGCGGCTGGATTCGTTCGTGGATTTCGCCTCCTCCAGCGGCGACGGCCACGACATCCGGATCCTGGACGCCAAGGGGAACTGGCTCCCCGTCTGGCTTTCGCGCTGGGAACCCGCCGCGCACCGCGCCGAGGCCTGGGTCCTCGTGGACACCCTCCACGGCGACCGTCCCACCGAACTCGTGGTGCGGTCGGGCAACCCCACCGCCGCGACGCTTTCCACCTTCGCGTCGGATTCCGTCTTCCGCCCGCAGGACGGATGGCTCGGAGCCTGGAGCGGATCCGACGGTCGCAGCCTGATGGCCGGCACGCCCGCGTTCGAGCTGTCGTCGGTGCGTTCCGACACCGGATTCACCGACGGCGGCATGCGGTTCGATTCGCTCTCGCGGGCCGTGGCGAAGATTCCCGACGGCGCGGTCGCGCAAGGCTACACGTTGCTGGTCAACCTTTCCACCACCCGAAGCGCGATCGACGTCCCTTCCTATTTCAGCATCCAGTCGAATTCCGGCCACCAGAGCCATGCTCTCTGGGCGTTCCGGGAGTTCGGCGACACGGCCAAGCCTCTGGTCATGTGCAAGGACGTCGTCGACAACGAATTCTTCGGATCACCCGATCTTCCCGTGCCGCTGGTCCCGGACCGTTGGACGCAGTTCGTGTTCACCGGATCGGGCGACTCGTCGATCGCCGCGCAGGGATTCCTCGATGGAAGGTTGGATGCGCAAGTCGTCGCCCGACCGGCCCCCCCGTTGTCGGGGTCGTCGGAAATCGTCCTGGGAGGTGTCGTGCCGGACACGACCGGGTTCGAGGGGATCGTCGGCGATGTGCGGTTGTTCAGGGGCGTCTGGCCGGCCTCCCGGCGCGCCGTGGAAGCCGCCAACTGGGACCCTCGTTCGGCCTGGATCCGGCGCAAGCCCTGATCGCGCGGCGCGGCGTGAACTCCATGCCACGCGATCGCGACCAACCGCCCGCAATCCATTCCGGAAGGATCCCGACGAAGATGTTCACCCGAATCGCCCACGTCTGCCTGAACGTGAAGAACCTCGACCGCTCGGTCGCCTACTACCGGAAGCTCGGATTCGAGCCCCGGTTCGGATTCACCCGCAACGGCGCCAAGTTCGGGGCCTATCTGGAGATCGCTCCGGACAACTACATCGAAATGTTCGAAGACCCATCCATGGAAGCCCCCGTGAACACCGGGATCGCCCACTTCTGCCTGGAATCGCAGGACCTGGACAAGACCATCGCCCAGCTTCGCGCCAACGGGGTGGAGTTCACGGAAAAGAAATTGGGCTGCGACCACACCTGGCAGATCTGGCTTCGCGACCCCGACGGCAACGCCTTCGAGGTCCACCAGTACACCGACAAAAGCTGCCAGCGCCTGGGAGGGACGATCGAAGCCGACTGGTGACACGCCACCGCCAGCCAAGGCCAGGCGGCTTCGCACCAAACAGAAAAGCCTCTCCGACTGGAGAGGCTTTGTTGTTCCCTGGAAAACCGGTGGAGCCGCGTCCTATGGACGGAAGACGGGAATCGAGCGGACACCCTGCGTGCCGACCGCGCGCACCATCGCGACACCCTTCCACATCGGCACGAGCAGCCGTGCGGACGATTCGCCCGACACCTCGCGTTCGGCCAGGATCCGTCCCTGCAGATCGACCACCTGGAGCGTTCCCGCGAACGACGTCCCGAAATCCACGTCCATGGTCGAACCCGCCATGCGCGCCCGGAATCCGCGGGCCACGCCGGGGGAACGCACGCCCACGATGACCTTGTCCGGACCGCGGAACTCGATCCAGTTCAGGTTCACGAGGCTGGACTGGCCCTTTCCTTCTTCCCAATCCACCCGGACGGTGGCGGAATCCGACAGATCCAGGTCGAACGAATCGGTCGCGACGACGGTCTTCCAGCTCTGCCATCCACCGGTCCCGGCCACCTTGATGTTCGCCTTGGCCGCGCCGTTGACGGAAATCTTCAAGGTCGCACCTTCCGAGCCCGACGCCACGCGCACAGCGACCGTCTGGCGTCCCTGGGGCAGCAACGCCTTGTATTCGGCCCACGACGAATCGGTCGTGTAGCCCATGCTTCCCGTCGCGTCCTCGTCGCCCGACGACTCCTTGGTCAGGCTCTTGGAGGCCACCGCGTCTTCCGCTTCGATGCGCACCAGCTGGTGGACCGTGTCGATCTGGGGAGGATCCGATTCGGTGGTCCTGCGCCCGGTGATCTCCAGCCAGTCGAAGTCGAACTGGCCGTTGTAGTCCACCCGGACCTTGGCCGGTCCGGCCGGCAGAATGACGGAATCCGACACCACGGTGACGAACGTGTTCCAGTTGCCGGTGTTCTTGAAGGGGATCCTGGCGACCGCCTTGCCGTTGATCTTCACGACCGGAGCCGCCGAATCCATGCCGGTCCCCACCCGCAAGGCGATCACGCCCTTCTTGCGGAAGGGGATGACCACGTCGTATTCGGCCCAGCTGGTGGTCTGCGAATTCATGAGGCGACGGGATTCGTCGTCGGCCGCCCCGGGGCTCACGTCCAGTTCGTTCTTGGCCGAAAACGCCTCGGCCTGGATGCGGCCGGGCAGCATGGAGCTGTCGATCGGAGGGAGGTCGAAGGTGTATTGGGTGTTCCTGGAGCGGATCAGCTCACGCACATATCGACCGGATTCGGTCAGATCCGAATCTCCCCATCCGAACAGCTTGCTACCGCCGTGTTTGATGGCCGCGGACGACTGATTTTCGCTTTGAACAGCCCAGTTGCAGGATGAAATCTTGTTGGAATCCATCCAGGCGAACCACCGATCCGTTTCTTCCTTGTAAACCTTGCGATCTGTGAAACGTCCCCCATCCTCCGTTGAAGTACCCCATTCGGAGACGAACAAGGCCACACCGTTGTTCAGGGCTGTACGCCCACGTTCCAGCAAGGTGTCCCGGTGCGAACCCGCGTAGAAATGCAGGACATAGGCCACGTTCGAATCGACGATCGGATTGAGGGATGCCTCGTCCACGTCCCTGGACCATTGCCTCGTACCGACCAGGATCAAGTTGGGACTGTGCTTGCGGATGACGGATATGATTCGCTCCGAATAGGATTTGATCGAGTCCCAGGAATACTCGTTGGCCCAGGGTTCGTTGAAGATCTCGAAGATCACGCCCGGATTCTGGCCGTTCTTGCGTGCCATGGAATCGAAAAAGATCTTCGCATCGTTGATATGCTTGATCGCATAGTGCGAATGCCAATCAATTATCGTATAAATGCCTCTTCGTGTGGCTGCGTCTACAACGGTCTGAGCCAATCTACGTCCACCGTTCAAGGTTGCCGTATCGAAAACACCCCCTTTGCTATCGTCCGCACCCACAGCAGCTCGGATGATCGAGCACCGCCAGTCATCGACAAGCCAATCCACCGTCTTGGGGTTGTAGTACTGCCCCATCCACAGGTGCCAGAAAAGGCTCATTCCGGTGAGCTGAACGGTGTCACCGCTTTTTTCACCAACGATCCGGTTCCCGACGACTCGCAGGCGACCATGGATGTCGACGGGATTTCCCGCGAGTGCAGCCGAAGCAATGATCAGAATGAGGGACACAGCGAAGAGAAATCTCCGGGACATGTCGTTCCTTGAATGAGGATGGATGAGTGGATAGATCCGTGCCATTCCCGCCACCCCAACCAGATTCCGACACGGCTCGCGCGGTGCCTGTTGGCTCCCTGAGCGGTCAGAATTGCAACCGGACAGGATCCTTCTGGTCGACGGAAACGGTACTTCCGAATACGCTATTATACGCGCAACCACTCCCCCATAGCGCCCCGTTTTTCTGAACAAAGAGCAGAAAATCGTACGGTACGAACAATCGACTGCTGATCATACCACCAAGACTTGCATGTTCCGCATTCTCGGCGATTTCCGTCCATCCGCCCCCCTTCCCATACTCCATGCATCCGGGAGAGCCTGCACCCATCAGTCTGCCGTTCGATCCGATGTACAGATTCCGATTGAACCCTGCAAAGGCAACCGAAACCTCTGTTGCGGTTTGGACGAAGGTCTCGGTGGTCGTGGTCGTTCCATCACCAAACGCCCCATTGCCATTGCGCCCTATGGCCCAGAGTTGTCCATTCTGCATCACGGCCAAAGCACTCCATGCCCTCGCAGAAACCGACTTCACTCCATCGAGTCGGCGTTTTGGAACGGAATCCCCTGGCGTCCAACCAACGGATCGACCAGATCCCATCAAGAACAAGCCTCCATCCTTTTTCACGAAGGCTCCAAAGCCTTCCCCAGCGGCTACGGAAACGACGGAATCTGCGATCTTCCAGCGCGTGTATTCATTGTCCGAGCGTTTTCCAATCCCCAATTGCCCATTGGAGTTGTCGCCAAATCCCCACAAGGATCCATCCTTCTTGATCGCCAAGATGAATTCGTAGCCGACCGAGAAATCCCGTACGCTGTCCATCAGCTGCACTGGGACCGGAGAATTCAGGTATTCAGGATAGTCCACCGTGTAGCCGACAGGTCGGGTCAGGCGAGCGATCTTGGGGCTGACTCCAGCTGCCAGCAGCCCTCCATCGGTGGTCAAAAATACCGAGAATCGAACATCAGAAAAAGACAATGGAGAACCGACCTTGGCGATTCCCGCCATGATCGGAGTCGGCGAGGTCTTTGATATTTTGGTTCCATCTCCCAATTGGCCAAAGGAGTTCTCTCCCGTGGCGTACAAGGAATCGCCAACGAGGAAAAAGCTCCAACGTGATGCTGCGAACGGAATCGCCCGATCGATCCGGTAGTATGCGCTTGCGACCGAAGAAGGTCCAGGCCAGGCTCGCACCTGGTACACTCCGGTTTTCGCGACATCCAAGACTCCGTCGAATTTTGTCCAGGTAGCCCCGTCTGTCGACCACTCAAGGCTGTCGGCTTCCTGAGCGACCACCGTATCTTCCATGGCACCGATGTACCGACGTTGTTCCAATTTGTGGACCGGCACCCCCGCCGCCCGCACCAGGACCACTGTGTCGGATCGAACGTTGCCGGATGTATCGGACGCCACCAGCACGAACCGATTGGCTCCGACCTTCAGAGGAACGCGCAATCCATAGGCATCTCCGGACCGATTCGCCAAGGAGTCGCCGATCTTGACCACCCCGACTTGGTGATTGTCAGTGACCGTCCAGGAGAGCGTCGCGGAAACCGAATCGTGCGGCCAGACCCCGGACGCGGTTCGCGGCACCACGGTCGGACGAATATTGTCCTTTCCGCGCCCGATCCGGATGGTCGAATCGCTGCGATTCCCCGCCTTGTCCCGTGCGGTCGCGCGGATCTCCCGAACGACCCCGGTGGGATCGAGTCGAACCGTCGCTTGCCAAGATCCATCCTGCAAGGAAGCCGCAACCCCATCGATCCAGACCGAATCGATGCCCGAAGGATCGGTCGCCCGGAGCTTCACCAGGAACGACTCGACGGCGAAATCGACCACCACTTCCGAGGTCGGAGAGATCCAAACGATGGTCGGCCCCGCCGAATCGCGCAAACGCACGACCTTCACGTAATCGGAAATCGCCTCGCCCGATCTGGATCTGGCGCGGATGGCGATGGTCTTTTCGCGGCCATCGGGAGCGATGGCGACCGAAGCCGTCCAGACAGAATCGTTGCGCTTGAACGGAACCGCTCCATCGACTCGGAACGTGGTGTCGTCGAAATTCGCCGGATTGCGCACCACCCATTCCATCCGCAACTCGGCGGAGTCGAACGGCAGCACGTTTTCCTCCTGGTGCTCCGGCAACCGACGCACAAGGCGAGGCGCGCCGGGTGGAGCCGCGACGACATGCAGTCGAGACTGCCCCTTGGCCGAATTCCCTTTGGGATCGGACACCACCACCTGAAGTTGGTAGGTGCCGGTATCGATTCCTTCCCGGGCCTTGAGGACGAGTTTCGACAGATTCCAGGTCGTATCCTTCGCGCCTGGCGCAGCGACCATGAACACCTGGAAGCGTTCCGTCACCGAATCCGAACCACGCCAGATGTTGGCTTCCACCGTCACGGCACCTGAATCCCAGACGAATTCCCCCGAGACGGATTGCTCCGCCCCACCTGCCACCAGGTCGGCGACAACGGCAAGCGGAGCCTTCAGACGGACAGGCGGCGGCGGAAAGAATTTCGCGGAATCCGTCTTGAACAGAACCCCGGAAGCCACGAGTTCCGCGACACGCATCTGGAGCCAGGCCGAATCCTTGCCAAGAGTCCAAGTCGTCAGAATTTGTTTGAACGAGCTCCCGCTTCGGGCCGCGAGCGCCACTGTGGAGTCGAACACCCGTTGGGAATCCAGTCCTCCCGGCAGACGCAGGGGAACGAACCGCGCCAAGGAATCGCCCGACAGGACCGCCCGGGCGAACAGCGTCGCGGCGCCGCCCTTGCCCATGGCCACCTGGGAATCGGTTCCCACCGGTTTTTGGATCGCTCGGACCACCGCCAACGTCGCGCTGTCGTAGACCACACCCTGATCCTCCCGGACCACCGCGCCATCGCGCCAGACATAGGGCACCTGGACCAGCTTCAAACCCGCGGTCCACAAGGTCAACCACAACTTGTCGGATCCGATCGGCGACGGAATCTCGAATGTGGCGGAATACTTGCGTTCACCCACCAACTCGACCGAAACATCCCCCGAGTCTTTGCGAATCGACCATCGCCCGGAGTCCGGAGCCTTTGCGTCGCTGTCGAAGGAAAGCTCCAGCACGAGGCTCTGAGGGCCTTGCTGATCGGCAGACGGTCCCGACGACGACTGGCAGGAAAGCGAAACACCCAGCCAGAGCGCGCATACCGCCGCAAGGAGAAGACGAATCTTGGCATTCATGGCGTTCACCAATCGTTCATGACCCCGCAGGGGCCATGGTGGGGGGTACGGGTCGCTCCGATGCCTTTGACATGTCGGCAATCGCCGATTTCCAGAACATCGACCTTCACTTCCAAGGAATCTCCTGGATGGAACCAGAACTGGAGGTGGTACTTCTGTTTTGCTGGATTCAGAGGAGGGAGAAGCGGAGGGAGAACAACCTTCCGATCGTGATCGAGCTTGCCCCCTTCCCGCCAAGTAGCAACGATGGTGTCCGGGAGACGGAACGGATAGGCGACCCAGATACTGGAGGTTCGAAACGTTCCCCAAGTCATCAAACTGGAATCCGATGTTGTGATGAGACTCGCACCAATGCCGTTGGGAACGAATGACTTCGCTGTCAGGTCATAGAACGTGGTTGAGTTGGCGCACCCGCCACCTAACCCCACGACGATCAGGAGGAGTAAGTTTCTCATTTGATCCCACAGAAATAGACTTCTCGCACCCTTTGGGGAAGATCGGCGGCCAACCTTGAATCATGGATGCGCGGCACGATTCGTTGCCAGAATTTGAGATTGGTGATCCAGAGCTGCTGCTCGATCAAGATTGGATCACTCGATAGCTCCTGCAGAAATCCCAATGGATGCGCTTTTGAAAGTGGTTCAAGCGGCTCCCGGCGCACCCTATCCAGTTCACTCATTGGATTCCATCTCACCCCCGCTTTTTCCGCACGATGGATCATCACCCACAGTGAAATCCGGGACAAGCTGTTGTCCCGCGATCGGACCGACGGCAACACGGGGTGCTCCCGGAAGAACTCCTGCATGTCCACGCTGTGGTTCCCGGACTGCTCCTCCAGGCGCTTTTGCCGCCAGCGCTCCATTTTCTGCTCGTAGATGGCTTTCACCCTGGATTCCACCGCTTCCTTGGACCAGAACTCGTTCCCGGCCATGCCGCGCGGTGCCGCACCGTACTCCAATTCGCGGTTCTTCATCCGGTAGACATAGTTTTCCAGACTCTCGCCGGGATCCGGCAAAGGAACCCATGCCGCACCCGGCGCATCGGCGGTCCGGCGCGAAGGGTGGGCTGTCGCCTCGTATTGGAAGCAGACATCCGGAACCCATTCCTCGGGGCCGTACCCCCCGCCCACGTCGGAATGAACCCCGGGCATCACCCACTCTTCCCAGTTGGAAGACGGCAACGGGCACGACCAGCGTTTCTTGAACCATTCGGTCGGACTCAAGGAATACGGTCCCCGTGAATCATCCGGGGGAATCCGGATGCTCAACAGGTCGAACAAGGCGCGAACCTCCACCTGTGCCACCAGCGAAACCACCCTTTGGGCCATGTCGCCGCGCAGCTCCAACCGCGCCCCGATGTTCACGTCGTTCCCCGGCACGCCCAGCGACGACACCGGATCGAACAACCCCACGAACGGAATCGAGACCTTGCGTCCACCCATGCCATGGCGAGTCAATTCCTGCGCATCGTTCAAGACGTTCACCAAGTGGATCGCCTCGGCAGCACCACGACTGAACCCGAACAACTGGATACGGATCTCGGCGTCCGGATGTTCACGAGACACGTTGCCAATCCAGGACATCGCTTCGTCCACGCGCTCGGCGAACCCCAGACCCGAAAACCCCTCCACCCCTTCCTGCACCGATTTCCCGAATTCCTGAAGCTTGCGCTTAGGAAACGAAGATGAACTGTCGACTCGATGCCCTCCCCCAATTCCCACCACGTACTTCTTCTCGTGGCGGACACCTTCGTCTTCGCCTTCGAACATCAAGGTGAACAGCTTGGCGACGTTCGACTGCGTCCCCGACCGGACATGGATTTCCGCATCGTTCATGGTGCCATCGGTGAAGACCGACAACACCAGCGTGGTGACGCTTTCCGTCTTGGGCGGAGCGGGCGATGCCTTCGAGGCCGGGGCTGCCGATTGCGGAACCGTCGAAGTCTCCGCTGGCCAGGGGTCTTCTTCCCGACAACGTTTCAGATAGTCGTCGGACACGGTCCCTTGCCCAAGTTTTGCCGGTTTGGGCTGGAACACGGAAAGATCAAGGCTGCCGGGGGTCGCCTTGGACTCGTCGAGGAACTTCGCGCCATGGAATGGATGCAAGGATGGGTCGTTCATGCGGAGGTACGGAGAGCCAATCTAGAAACTCCGACATCACCGTATTACAGACAACGACATCCCAGACACGAAAGCATCATGTCCAGATTTCGCCCGCCCCCCGGCGACCGGGCGCGTCGTTTTTCGCGCCGACCAGGTCCTGTCAGTCCGGTCGGCCTCCCTTTCCGAACGCCTCGCGCAAAAGCTTCCAGGCCAACGCGGCCAATCCGCACAGGAACACGACAAGACTCGTCCAGAGGATCCAGACCCGCGCGGAGAGCGGCTTGCTCCATGCCGCCTCGCCCGAAGCCCTCCGGGGATCGCCGATGCGGCCTTCGCCCGGGGCGACCGGCACCTTCGCGGGAAAGGGCGGTCGCGACCAGGAACGCTCGGGATCGAGACCCGCTCCCCAGATCGAACTCGCTCGGCCTCCGGTGGCGATTTCCACCCGGTCGCGCCGGACGAACAGGAGCAATCGCGGCGCCGCGCCCAGGGTCGCGACGCTTCCCAGGGGCCGCACGCGCCAGAACCGGTGGCGCTTGGCCTCGTTCCAGCGCATGGTGTCCTGTCGAAACGAACTGTCTTCGCGCACGGAATTCCAGCAGGATTGCCGACCGACCAGGTTCCACGCCTCGCCATCGCCGTCGCGGGCCTCGATCGCGATCTCTCCCGACGCGCCGGGGGTCGCGAACTCCACGAACGCGCCGATGGACGGAAAGCGCCCCTCGGCGTCCCAGACCCATGCCGAATCGGCGGAATCCGTCAAGCCGCGACGAACCGGAACCAGGATGGTGTCGCGATCGGACGATCGACGGGCCATGCGCCAAGGCAGCAGCCCGCCTGCCGCCGTGAACGGCGCCCACGAACATCCCGGACCGCGCGGCGCCTGGACACGGTAGACCCAGTCCGGCAGGGACGCCTCGCAGGAGATCGCGCCCGCCGGACATTCCAGATCGGCGACGGAATGGAAATCGTCCGGAGCCGTCGCGGCGACCGACACGGCAAGGAGGTGGA
>Ga0116187_1000391_pt1 | contig 54720 bp, 80 predicted proteins | sample AD_JPNNA6_MetaG_FD_89755 | JGI IMG/M metagenome (GOLD analysis project Ga0116187, IMG submission 89755) | Active sludge microbial communities of municipal wastewater-treating anaerobic digesters from Japan - AD_JPNNA6_MetaG | ecosystem: Engineered > Bioreactor > Anaerobic > Digestate | place... | reverse complement strand
CGTGAAACGATAATAGAGGGAGATGGAACATCTCTCTCTGATGTTTTTTTGTGGTATGGGACGAGAATACCACTACGTAGTTATCATCTACATGATGATAAGACTCGTGGGAGGATTATAGACATAGAATTTGATATTACTGCTCAGATTGAAAATTTTGTTTGGAACCTGGGCCTTGGGCCACTGATCGGCGCGAGAATAGATTTTTTAAATTGCCTAGAGGCAAAGCAGTTGTCCATTAGAGATTTGGATATAGAACGTATAGAGAAGGATAGAGATATGTGTGCTATCCGATTCAGAACCAACGATAGAGTATTGTGGTGTACATAATGGACCTCGATATTACTATAATACGTTCTGAGATACTTGAAGATTATAGTGCATACTTTCCCGGTGCGAGTCGTGGGAAGCCGGTGATTCACTGGGGTATCGAGATTGCAATCAAGTTCAATGGTGATGATATTCCAGAGGAACCCGGGTTGCTATCTCGTCGATATATAGAGATGACGTTGCCAAAAGGAGTAAATCCGACAGCAGATAGAGTTGGTAAAGAAATCGTTATGCGCGGGTCAAAGAGTATTACTCCAAAAGCTCTACTCGCGAAAAAGGGTTGGGGCGTGGCGGAGGAAGAATTGGAGGCTCCAATCCAAACCCAAGTTGAGGTATTGAGAAAGGTAGGCGGCACTTTACCGAAGAAAAGGGGGAAGAAACATAAACAATAAAGAATATGAATATGTGAGTCGGTATGAAGCACTGAAGATTCCTCGACCGGAACCGGAAACGATGTGCAAGGGGTATTGCGAAGGAACTGGCGTGGTTCCTGTCTATATGAAATGCGGAGATGTCAGTGCGGGGGTACTCCACATAGATGATGAGACCGATCCTGAGCTCATTTATCTGTGGATGGTGGCGGAGAAGAAGGCTCCCGCGTGGGATGGATATCACTTCGTTGAATGCCCGAGGTGTAAGGGTACAGGACGCGAACCATAATCTTTTTATACATAGCGTGCGTAGTATCGTTCATGGCACAGAATGGGCGATACTACAGACCGAAGAAGTTTCGGATTTTGGAAAATCGTGCCCCCAGGGTCGAATTGAGATCCTGGGCAGGCAAGATGGTGACTGCGGTTGGAGAGATAGATCGCATCGATAGGCTTGGTATCAATGTTGCAGTTAAAAATATCAAGATCGTCGATGAGAAGGGGATGCATGATGCAGCGGACCACGTATGGATTCGCGTTGCGGACAACTCCCCACTTAAGTTGACGACTTCTCCTGGGGACAAAGTACAATTTGTTACTCAAGTGGTATCGTACAACCGAAGAGGAGAGCAAGATTACTCTCTCGCAGACCCAAGTAGCGTGAGGTTGGTCGGCGATGTGTAGAAATGTTGTTTATCGAATTGCGCGAGTAGACGGAAACACACTACGTACTCCGTATGTATATAAGACGTTGAGAGCCGCGAGAGACGAACTGGATATGTTCGCTCCTAGCGTGAGATGGATAGAAGCAAAGGTGGTATGAATGGCAGATGGAGACATAGTAATCATATTGATGGGACTCATGTTGGTAGTGGCAGCATTGGGTACAGTATGCGCACTACTGTGAGATGGATAGACACGATGGTGATATAAATGGCAGATGGAGATGCAGCAGCTATATTGATGGGGTTATTTGTCGTATTGGTGTTGGTCGCGGTGGCTGCGTTCGGGTGGCCCATGTATAACGTTTGGTCATCTGAACAACATGGTCGCGCAGAGCTTGCACAGGCAGAGTATAATAGACAAATAGCAGTTGTAGAGGCAAACGCAAAGAAAGAAGGAGCCAAGTCGCTTGCAGAAGCGGAGATCATTCGAGCAGAAGGAGTCGCAAAAGCAAATCAGATTATTGGAAGTTCCCTAAAGGGCAATAGCGAGTATCTATATTGGCTGTGGGTGGATAAGTTCGGCGGGGCGCAGAATGAGGTAATATATATTCCCACGGAATCCGGATTTCCGATTCTCGAAGCCGGTGGTCGCGTTTTGAAGGCGCGAGCAACTGCGGGTGCCGCTGCGTAAGCACCCGAAACTTCTTTTTTACCACAAAGCTTTTATAACATCGACTCCCTCTATCTATTATGTTGATGGAGAAGGATGTACTGAAGTTCAACCCCTATGGGCAGTTCAGGAATGGTCAGTTCGAGGCAATCCGAGAAATGAGTGATGCAATCGAACGAGGGGATCGGGTAATAAATTTCAATGCCCCGACTGCATTTGGAAAGACTCTCGGATTGGTGATACTCTCCCGGCACTTGTTAAGCAGAGGAGTCATAAAAAGAGCCATCTACACTACTCCGAAGGTGGACTTAGTAAATCAGATACGAAAATCTTCCATATATAATATTCCAACTATAGTTGGCAAGAGAAATTATCCTTGTCCATTTCTCGGTACGATGGAGGACGTAAGCGAGATAAACGCGAACGATTGTTTGTATAGCTTCGGGAAGTGGAGGCATACAAAGGAGTGCTCCGGATGCGAAAAAGAAAAGTCGCATATCCCAGAGAATGCAATGTCCTCCTGTAACACCTGTCCATATATGTTGGATATGGATAGGTTTATCGGTGCGCCGCTCGGTGCAACGACAATCGACCGATTCAAGTTCGATCCGATGTGTCGGAGTAATGTAGATCTATTAGTAATAGATGAATCCGCTTCTCTTGAGGATAAGTTATATAATTTCGGGCAAATAAAGATACCCGTGGATGATACCGGGGTTAAAAAAGGAATGCAATCCAAGCCACTAATAGAGTGTTTAAAGAGATGGGGCGAGATACTAGTAGATGATGAGGAGGAATTATCTCGTAGGAAGGACCAGTACTCCATCGCTCTGAATGACAATCATTTCGACGTAGATGTCAGATCACTTTATAAGGCAGTCTCTGCCGAATTAGAGAGCGTTCAGAGAAACATTCGTAAGTGTGAGGAAGTGATCTCTCTTGTAGAGAGTGGAACTCCTTACATCTTGGTAGACGATGATGTAGATCCTGGAGTGGCCAAGAGATATCGACAAAAGTATGGAAAGGACTACCCACAGAAGATCGTGTTCAAGTTATTAGATGCAAGTGGGTTGTTCTGGAAGTTCGTATCTGGCATCTCGCATATAGTTCTGGCATCTGGAACACCAACAACAGATCTCATTGTAGATGAATATACGAATATCGTGGCCCCGCATCCAATACCAATTGACCGACGACTTATATATTACCGGCCAGTTGGTGCAATGTCTGCAAAAGAACGGAGTGCTACTATACCTCGTATGATCGAGAAGATCGCGGAAATACATGACATATATCACAAGAATACACTAGTTCATTGTCATTCGTATGAGATCGCCAGAAATATAGGAGATGGTCTTAAGAAATTTAAGGCAAAGGTTCCGAATGTTGTAGTCCAGACATCGCTTACAAGGAAGTCATCATACGAGTCGTGGCTTAAGATGCACGATGCAGTGTTCTTGTCTGTTGATTATGAGGAGGGAATTGACCTAAAAGGAGAACAGTTCCCCGTATGCATCGTAGCGAAGGTTCCGTATCCATATCTGGGGGATGCGTGGGTATCCGCGAAAAATAAACTGGACGGATGGCAGTGGTATCAGTGGAATACAATAGTTAACATCGAGCAGGCATGTGGGCGCTGTACGCGAGATGTTGAGGACTTTAGTTCTACGTATATATTGGATTCTAATTTCGGAAAGCTTATGAATAACAGTGGAACCAGGAGTAAGTTCCAACCCTGGTTTTTGGAGGCGATAAGAACATGACAAATGACACGATGTTGAGGTTTGAACTTGATAACGATGTTGAGTATCTTGATTATAAAATACTCGGTGTTCAGTATGTAGCAGGGAAGTTTGCGTTTCTGGCTGTTGCCGATGCAGAAGGCCGGACAATAGCTATATCCCCCGATAGGATACGCATAATAGAGAACATGTCAGATTATCGAAAGCGCGAAACACGTCGATTGGTGGATCGTATTAAACTCCGTCATGGTATAGACATCCCCGATGAGTTCAGAGAAGTATTAGAAACGAGAATACACCAATATGAGGGCATGCGGCCAATATTAGATGATGTTGACAAGGTGATTGGTGTGGAAGTGGATTTCGATGCCGGAGCGCCGCGAAGAATATCATGGAGCAAGCTAGATGGAAATAAAAACACTTGAAACTGATGTTGGTAGGGTTTATGTGATCAATGGGATTCCCTACCCATCAGTTACAACAGTTATATCCGGCGGGGGAAAGTCGAGTGGGTTTTCTTCCCCCGCCGCGACTATCGGAACGTTAGTACATAAGAAGATACTGAGTAATTACTCTACACGAACTTTGCCGGTTGAGATATTGCCTGTCTGGAAGCTGGATCAGAGGGAGGTTCACCAGCGAATAAACTTGGCCGTTGCTATGTGGAGACGCCTCGCCCTAAACATAACACCAATTATGGTTGAAAGTGTGGTGTATTCTAACGATGATAGGTACGCAGGCCGGTTGGATATGACTTGCGAGTTGGATGGAGTATATACCGTTCTCGACATAAAAACGGGCCGAGAGTATGATTATCATCCAATGCAGGGAGCAGCATACTGGTATGCGCTGGACGAGGAACCTGATCAGGTAGCATTCGTATATCTGGATTCTATTATTGATAGAAACCCCTCCATGGAAGGACATGTAAGGTTATATAATCGGGGTGAGCTTACTGATGCTCTGGGTGCCTTTAGGAAGCGCCTATCTACGTTCCATTCTAAACACGATTTGTCGGCGGTTGTTATATGATTCTGAGTGAAAAATGCAGATTGGCGTGGGCTAATTATTATCATTATGCAGTTAATTTCGGCGCGGAAGATTATCATTCTATAGAATTATTGAGACTTGCAATACAGGCTGAGGTGGAAAATGAAAGATTACAAAGTAGCGAGGAGATTCGCGTCGATCCCACATCTGAGAACATCGAGGACTGATGGAGATAAGATTGCGCCAATTTCCATCGAGGAGATGGCAACAAAGAAAGCACCAAAAAACTGCACCGTAATCGTGCAGGAGAAATTGGATGGTTCCAACGTAAGTGTTATAAATATAGATGGAGTGATAACTCCAATCACGCGAAACGGTGGAATTGCTATAAGTTCCGGATGGACTCAACATCGCCTCTTTGCACAATGGGTCTATGCGAACATAGATAGGTTTGAATGGCTTCAGCCAGGAGATCGATTAGTTGGGGAGTGGTTGGCCCTCGCGCACGGCACTAGATATCAAATAGACAACGAGCCATTTGTAGTATTTGATATGATGAATAAGTCTGGGAGAATGATATATCACGAATTTCGAGATACAATCGGTGATAAATTTGAGATTGCACATTGTATCCACGAAGGCGGAGCTATCTCAATTTCCGATGCAATGGACAAACTTGGGACGCACGGATACCACGGAGCGATAGATGAGGTTGAAGGTGCTGTTTGGCGATTGGAAGTGGGCGGGAAGTTTTATTCCGCAGTTAAATATGTGAAGGGGCACTTTGTGCCCGGAAAATACCTCGGAGATGTGGAAGTCTGGAATTGGCTTCCGTAATCTTTTTATAGTAAGTCTGCGTAGTATCTCTCATGGGCAAGCAAAAGACGCTGAGAGATATGATCCTAGATACCGTTCTTTGGTTACTGTGCATTGCAATAATATCTCTCGCGCTTGTCCTTTTAACCGGAGGAACGCTCCTTCAGTATTTTCCGTAGGAGAGATAATGTATGGAGATTAAAGTACAAGCAAGCGATATATGGTGGACGATTGAGAAGAAATATCAACTCAGTGCGGATTTCGTAGGAGACATCCGCTCGGCAGTAGAGAAAACTATTTCCGAGGAGGTTGATCGAAGAATGGCCCAACATGCGAGGATTGGGAATCTCGGGGTCCGCAGAATAGTTATCAACTCGGCTTCTAATGACAGAACTATTCCAACTGAGAACATAAAGACTAAGTTCTGCTCTGGGTGCGGAACTAATCGCCCGATTACGGAGTTCAGTAGGAGCAGAACGAAAGTTGGCGGCGTACAATCAATGTGCAAGCGACACGCTCTCGAAATGGTGTATTCTTCTGCATATAAGCGATTGGCTCCTGCGATTCGGTTGTATATGGAGAGGAATAATCCTGCGAGCCCAACCGATATAGCAGAAGCAATTGGCTTCGCGAGGACATATGTAAGAAATGCCATGACAGAGATGGTTCGGCGTGGAGAGCTTACGAAGTTAAGTAGGGGACTCTATGTCAGGAGCGGGAAGTAATTTCCCGCGATCTTTATGTATATAGATCGAATTGCAGAGCAGCATCTATACATGCAGGAAAAGCTGTTAGAATGCGCAGCAGAGCAATTATATTATCAGGATTATGCCAGATGGGAAGGCGGACCCTCGTGGGATGAGATAGATGATCTTACGCGAGATTTCTATCTCAACGAAGCGGTTATATGGATGACAAATAGGGATAACAAATGATAATATCATATAATCCGGGGAATCTATCGAGGCAATTTAGAACAGCGGGGGAAGCTTGGAACTTCGCGGTTGCATACATTAACGAATTTGGAGACATTGTAACTACCGAAGATGCACAGCTTACGAAGGAGGTTCGTAATCTACAATTACATGTTGTAGATCCAACTGTTGGTTGGCCAATTCCAGGTACGGGGTGGAAAGACGAAAAACTTAAGCTGTACTCGGAGCAGTTTATGTCACCCGAAAATCCTGGCTTCGATTACACTTATGGAGAGCGGCTACGAAGAAACAACGAGGTCGATCAGATAGTCGCGGTCATCAAGAGATTACGAGAATCTCCAGTTACTCGGAGAGCCGTGATGACTACATGGCATTCATCTGACCTAATGTCAGATTTGCACGTACCATGTATGATAATGGATGACTTTCTGATGCGGGATAACAAACTACATCTTACGGCAGTATTCCGTAGCCATGATATCAAACAGGCGTGGCCCCAGAACGTATTTGGACTCTACACCATGTTAAAGTTCGTTGCGAACGAAGTTGGAACAGATGTTGGTAGTATCACAACATTCAGCGTAAATGCGCATATATATTTATGACACACACACGGCGTATCTATAATAGGGAACCTCTACTAGGTGGCCCGGGGCTCAAGGGAATTGCTCGATCAACTAAGCAATGGAAGATAGGGACGCCAATCACTGTGTACGGAATGTTCCTTGGATATCAGTGGTATGCCTATCATCCATATAAGCAGTTATGTATGGGTCGATGCCCTGTTTGTAGACGCGGGGCAAAAAAGGTATCAGATGCGGCGAAGACATTACGTAAGAGAAACGCCATGCTTGATATAAGATATGCAATTGAGAATTGTGAGGTGCTATAATGCCCGGTCTTGGTAGTTCCGACATGACTAAATACTTAGAGGGGGAAGTCCTCTCCCCGAGGAAATCTATTCGCGCAAAGTGTGCAGATTGCATGGGTGATTATGCGGACGGAAGGGAGTCCTGCGAAAATAAGAATTGCCCACTATTTCCCTATATGCCATATAACCCAAACCGCGTCAAGAGAACGAATCCTGGCAGAAAAGGTATGCGCCCAGGAGAACGCAAAGATGATGTAGATGATGACGAAAGTGAATAACATCATTTGGTATCATCATCCTATGATACCTTTTATATCAGCGATGGAACTAGAATCGATGATCCCAAAGCCATGTGACAATTGCGACAACAATATTTGCAAAACGGGGTGCGTACATAGAAGATACCTACAGTCGTCGTTTTCACTTCCTGAAATTACATAACTCTTATATAGACGAACTAGACCACTTATTATTTGGAGGTTTTCTCCATGAAGAGAGTGGTCGGAAAAATGAAGTGTGCAAGTGTATTGCACATGAGGAGTGACATTGATAGGGCACCAGTAAAGGCTCCACTAATAGGTGCCGTAATCGACGCAATCCTTGGGACCGAGAGCGTGTATGCGAAGACTCGGTTCTATTACTCGATAAGCTACGATAAGAGGAACCTAGTAGTTGCCCTGAGTCATGCAAGAAATGAGAATAGGTCTTCGTTCGACGGCGGTGGAATGTACCCAGGCCACCTGGTTAGGTATGATGGTGTGTCAAAGCGGGTACGGGTGAGCGGGGCTGCATATATTCCGCATCATGACTCATTTATCGTGTCCGAGAAGACGCTTGGGACTGCGATAATAAAGAGCAAGATGAGCGAAGATGATATCTTCGTAGAAATGATGCGGCTAAGAATTGACCGCGAGAAGAGACTGAGCAAACTACAAGACAAGCTCAGAAAGGCCATGGATGCCAGTGTGAGGCCCGATCAGATACTCCAATGGGGGTATCTCAGGCTTCACTCTGTTTCTTCGGCCAGGACTCTTCTAAGTCGTGCAAAGAAGTATGCAGATGGAGATATAACGGTCTATGATATGATCTTGGGGGCAAGCGATATATCTACGGCGCATAGTGCAACTACTATTGGCCGCAGGGTTCCGATTGTCGAGGATCTGATTGACCGGCCCAAGAACTCCATTACCGAGGCGAGGAGAGTTCTTGCAGGAATGGAGCCTTCTGCTATTCCAGTTGAAATAACATAAAAATTTGTGAGGGTTCGGTTGCGAACCCTCCGAAACGTTTTTATATCAGTACGGCTATTATCTTCCGTAGTGATTACATGGAAACGAAATTGGTTCACGAGGAGATATGGGAAACGTTCGTTGAATACGTAATTGCAAAGTATGAAAGCGATCATCCCGAATCTAATGCACTAACTTCAGAAGTTCTGTCGTTTTTAATAGGAGTCGAAGTTGAAAAGGCTCTCGTGCGGTATCTACAATATATGGGAATAGATGTTTCATCTCCGCTGGTTAGGGATGTTGTCAGTGACGATTTTAGTATTGAGTATGTTCCCGACCCGGAGCCGGTTCGAGAATCTTAACTTTTTTTAGGAGGGATTTTTATAGCCAGAAAACCAAATCCAGAGTATTATATTGTTAGGGAGTCATTTATTAGAAACCCAGATAGGCCCATCAGGGAAGTGGCACAAGAATGCGATGTATCGCTTGGTTATGCGCAGAAGATACACGCAAATATGATAAAAGAGGGTGTCATCCCCAGGCGGGAATGGAGGTCGGTTATCTCTCAATGTCAACGAACTGAGATATCGAGATTGCATACATCTGGGGAAATATTGGCATCCGAGATCGGCAGGGCATATGGAATAAAGCCCGCAAGAGTACGCAGGATTGCCAGGGAGGTTGCAGAATGCATGTCCACATAATAGGTCCAATTGGTGTCGGAAAGAGTACGTTTATCAGAAAGTTAGCATCATATTTTCCGGGCGATATCGTCATTTTGGATGATATGGGCGACGGAAACCAATTTGTTAATGAATTTTATTCTAGGTGCGGAGAAATAAGCGCATTTACTTCGCAGGCTAGTTGTATGCTCAGGTATGCAGAACAGGGAGACGAAATCCGAGAAATGTTGCTAGACGATCCAGATAGAATAATATTCGAGGATCGGTCCCTGGACGATGCATATTATGTATTTTCCAGGCTGTTATATGAACTCGGATTCATGAGTACGGATGAACTAGAATTGTTGCATGTACTCTACCCCAGGTGTTTGCCTAACATTCCCGATGTGGTAGTTCACCTGGATGCACCGACAGACGTTATACTTAGTAGAATAAAGCAACGGAATCGAGAATATGAACAAGATACGATAATCAACGAGCTATATATGACTCGGATGCGAGAAATGTATTACGAGTATTACGAAATACTAAATGAGTATGAGTCTCCTGTGATTACCGTGTGCTCTCGGGAATATCTCTCTGGGAATGAAATTGGAGATATCGCGAGACTGGTAACGAATCTTGGTATGCCGAGGGGGATGCTTTCCACAAAGGGACCAAGAAAGAACGTCTATACTTATAAAATGGATTATTAAACAGTTGAGATATTCTCAACTGTTTTACTCGTCGTCGCTCATAGCACTGCCAAGGGTTTCGTTACCCTGGACAGTGCGGCCAACCCCTATACCCGCCATGAAGATCTGCCGCTCTTTGTCGCTGTTGATCTTCATATTTTTCATAGTTCTAGCTATGAAATCGAGTACTACATTTGTTCCATCGAATGCATCAGATAGCGCGTCCTGTACTGCCTTGACCTTGGCCTCGTCTAGGCCAATTACGTCGTTCATGTTTCCCATTTTATTCCTCCATTGAGTAAACGTACTACGCACTACTGATATATAAGGTTTACCCGAAGAAATCTGTAATAGATTTCTGTTTTTTGTCTCTGCGCAGAAACTCGACATCGATTCCGAGTGCGCCGAATATTCGCTCCACTGGACCGAGGATTTGTATGTCGCGATAATATTTCGTGTCGAGTGGTAAGTCCTTTCTAATAACATATTCTGCACTATCTGCCCGCCGTGATAGCGTAGTTTTTTTGGTTCCAAGATTTACGATAAGGAACCCAACCCTGTCTCCGATGCTCGGGATTGCCTCACCACGTTCCTTCATTTTGTTTACAACTGCCGCGTGGACAGGAGTTACTTTATAGTCGGTGGATTGCTTAGAAAGCTTCTTAGACATTATTAGCTGCGGAATGAGCTCTGGGTCATCGGATGGTTTCTTCGCTCGTTCGATGCGATCTACGGCCTTCTCAACCAATCGTAGGGCCTTCTCAACGCCACCCTCTTCCTTGAGAATTGTTTCGAATACCTCCCGAAGAAGAGAAGTCGTCATCCTAGTCCAATCTCTTCTCCGAACCTCAACTCCGCGATACTTCATGGAATCTTCCCATCCAGACTTTGTTTCGTTGTATGTCCATCCAACGTATCGCTTCTTTGCTAAAATTAAAATTCTTTTTATATATGTCTCGAAGCTGAGGGACATTGGATTGGGGAGCTTAGATTTCATTGCCTCGGATATCATGTTACCGATATCGCGACACCCATCTGGAGTCTTATATTTTGGAGTATTCGTATCTACAATCACGAATACAGAATCCGTATCTCCAGATACAACTCTGAGAGAATACTCCTCGTTGCTGAACGATTCTACTGTCTCTCTGGTAATTGCGATTGCTTGTCTCCCTCCAGCCGTTACCGCGTTGGCAATGGCCGGCTCGAAAAACCGCGATCTTTTATCCCCAGTATAGCCATATATTGAGTTGAGGAGTATTTTTGTGGCATACTGTTTATAATCTAAAATCATCTTTTCGACCGGATCGTCGGTTTCCCGCATCGCTTTCTTATATTCTTTGCGCTTATTATATAATTCTGTTAGAATTTCTGGGATAATACCAACTGTCTTCGCAAAATGTGCACCATTCGGCGCTACGAAGTATTCCTCGTTTGCATTCGGAACCTTTACATATGTGGTTGGGCAGAGATTATACGCACGCATTACCGATGGATACAGGCTCGCAAAATCCATGATAAACCCATTTTCGTGCAAGCCTACCGTTGGTTCAAATACGGTAGCTCCTTCCACGAAGTTAGATGGATCGCTATCCCGTCGCATTACCTCAGCAGAGTCCGGTCGCAGGGGAAAACAAATTCCATTAAGATAGAATCTACGCATGATTAGGCGTTCTATCATAACTCCCTGCCCCTGATTCATAACTTCTTGTAGGAGGCACCCAGAAGCTTGTGCGAGTGCCACATATTTATCAAGAAGACCAAGCTCTAAAATGAGTCGCATTGTAAGCTGAGAGTCCTTCCTGGCGTATTCTATAAATTTCGGGTTCCCAGATTTCCATTGCTTCCTCATCTCACCAAACTTGATATCTATCTTTTCGTCGTTTAGTAGCTCTTTTGATATTGCGTTAAGCGAATACGAGTGCAATGAGTAGTTGTTCTTAATGAGAATTATCATATCACAGACTACACGGCCTCTTATCTTAACTTCGATGTCCTCCCCGAACTTCGATACCATCGGATCGGTAAAGTCTCGACCGAGCTTTAATGAGATACCAACATGTCTTGCCCGAGTAATTATATAATCAAAATCGTATGCATTGCCATTAAAAGTTCCGATGATATCCGGATCGTAGTCGGCAATTATCCTCACAAATTCTTGGATAACTCCCTGCTCATTGAACATATAGGTTACATGATCAAGTGGATAATCGGGCTCAGGCTTCGCGACCAATACCAAATCTTTATGGCCCTTATATGGGGTATTGAATGCTATTGAAATTATAATTATTGGATCTTCCGTTGCATGTGGGATACCGCCACCAGAAGGAGGAAGAACCTCTATGTCCCATGTTAATATTCGCAACGGGGCTATTCCATCAGTCTTGACCACATTACTCATGTCATCTGCGATCCACTGCATCCCGCCTATTCCGCAATCCGTCATATATCGACGGGGGAACAGTATATCTGCGTCATATACCTCCGCGCCAAGCTCATTCTTTAACATATCTCGCAGAACAGGAACGTCCTTTGGGAATATTGTAAAGATTTTTATTACTGGAGTTTCATTTTGTTGGTATCCATTTGGTAGATATCTTGTAGTTCTTACGTATTGCCTAATTGGCAATCGCGCAGAGTTCTCCGAAATCCATGACAAAATCTCTGGGGTTTCCTTGACATATAAATATGGGTAAAATGATGCTACCTTTCTTGTTATTGGTTCCCCGAACTCCCCCCTTCCATAAATGTTTATCGTGGGGCCTGTTCTCCCACGAGAATACGTGCAGTCGATGAGTTGAAACATACGAAAGTAGACGGTCGCTATGATATAAAAAGTTATCGCACAACGAAAAGATTTATATAGTATTAGGTGTAACTATGAATTATGTCAGAAAAGAGAACATTTGACGCATTTACACTAGTGAATCGTCAGGCGACAGACATTGGGAAAATGGCTGGAAAGTACATTGGAACGTTCTCCGGGCGACCCTCTATGGCCGCACGGAAGGCAATGAAGAAGAGTATTCGTGAGTTTGGTACTTCTTTTATCGTGATTAGGGAGCGCGGGACCGATGCGATTCTTGCATATCATGGTTCTATGGTCGAGATCCCCAGGCCATCTGGTACTCCAGAGTGGATCAAGGGCGATAAGATCGCATCTACCAAAGTTAAGCGGATTCGCGAGATGTCAGTAATTCACATCGGTAGAGAAGGAGTTAGAACTCTTCGGGCACGCATGAGTGCCTGAACTCTTTTTTTATTAAAAAAAATTACTCGTCGGTGTTATCGACGAGCTCTACGAACTTCCAAACTGGTGTAGATGCACCAGACGCATCCGGTCTGTAATCTGCTTTGACATACGGTACCTTCTGCGAAAATTTCTGGGAAAACCAATTTGGCTTCAACGGCTTTACTTTGTATTTGTTGCACAATTTCTTATATGCTTCGTACATATCTGTTTTCAAGACGCTACCATTTGCGCTCTCAACAACGCAATCATCTATGAACACAGACATTGGGTCAGATGCGCCGCGATACAACTTTGTTATTGTTTCGATGTCGGTCGAGTTTGTAAACTCTCCCCGGCGTAGCAGAGGCTCAAGTGTAACGATAACCCAATTAAAGAGACCACTGAGCTCATCCGGCGTGGTGAGTTTCACGATAATGTTTCTGTCAAGCTCGTCGCCCTTGAAAACGTGCTCAAACATTACTATTTCCATTCTGCGATAGAATCCCGTAGTATCATCTTTCACCAGGGGCAGTCGGTTGGTCGAGAATAAAAACTTCGCATAGTTTATGAAGTTGAACGGAGCTTTATGCTTGTGCTGCGCTCTAAATTCGTCGGACCCGGACACCAACATCTTCAACTTGTTTATATTTGGAAGTGTGGTCTGCTCCATGTCTCCAAATCCATTGAGTAATTTTGCATGGAGATCTGCCGCCGCAAATCTATCGTTCTCTATGTCATGCATAGAAACCGTGGCATAGTTGTCATCTCCAACCAACTTTCTACACAAGGAGATAAATATCGATTTACCAGAACCTCCTGGCCCGAGTAAGATGAAGGCAACTTGAATCGGATATCCTCGATATAAACAATATGCCATAAACTCGCGTAGCTTTATGATATTCTCCTGGGATACAACCTTCGATAGCATCTCCTTTATATTTGGACAATCTGCTTCATTGTTGTATTCCACAGGGATCTGTATAAGGCACGGATAATCTGGATCATGAGGATATAGTTCTCCAGTTTTCCAATTATATAATCCGTTTCGCATATTTACTAGATCTCTGTCCTTGTCGAAGATATCCATGGAATTATATGTAAGACCCTTCACTTTTGCTATTATTTCTGCTGTTAAGCTGTTTGTCAAGACTGAATTGCCCTTTGCATTTCTCAGTGGCCCTATCACCATTGTTAAAACTTTCTTTATAAATTGTTCTCCATTTGGATGGTACTTACCCTCGTGGTAAAAATATATTTCATCGGTCTCCCGAGAAGTAACCATTGGAGTCCATTCTAGGAGTGCCGATGCCATTTCAAATGAATGAACCCCAACCACAAATCCTGATCCTGGGATCATATTTATGGCCCTATCTGCATTCAACGCAGCGAGATCCACTTCAACAGCCCCCGCACAGAAGGGTATTCGGACAGATGTTTGCTGTATCATTGGTGTCATTAGTAACATCGATGCGCTCCTCTAGTCTCTTCAGTTTAGAGGTTCGCTCGTGGTTATACATCTTCGAAAACATCTCTTCAGATCTACGCTTAAACATAACAGCTAGTTGTTCTAAGCAAATGTGAACATCTACCATTTCTGTTATTATAGTTGGGTCCAAGATATCTTCCCCTCTTCTCCTACACTTTATTATTGCCTTTGTTAGTTCACTCATCTCCTCGATGAGTATGTCAAGCTGCGCCTGTTCCCCAAACGCATCTAGTGCCCGACCATATATTTTTTCTGCGTCCATTCTTATCACTATCTTATTCTGCATTGACGATTCTAATACCAGGATATCTTTTGGAGATACGGTCTAAAAATAACTCCGAAACTCCTGGTCCAGATGTTACCCTTAACTGAGTTTTCTCAGGAAACGTGTTGTAGATAACGTCTGCCCAATTCTGAACGAACCTGGGACCAGTATAATCCTTGATATCTAGGAGAATTTTGTCTGCTAGGTCGAGGACCATACCGGCTACCAGGGAGTCGTGAATTGAGAATATTCCAGATGTCTGAATTGAAACTAACTTTCCTCGGGAGCGTGCGTGTTTCACCAATTCCAGTAGTGGTGCTGCCTGCTGTAATGGTTCGCCTCCTGAGAAAACTATCGCCCTACACAAAGTTCTGTCGATCTTATCTTTGACATCTCCACATGACATCATAGATTCACCGCTCTGGAGGTATTTGTTTTGGCAATACTGACAACCAACTGTGCATCCTCGTGTAAAAATTACAAGGGATGCCACTCCCTCGTAATCAGAGAACGACGGGTCAACAAATCCTCCTATATTTATCGAGTTACTTTGCGTCATTGGTACTACTCCAGTAATACTGAACACCATATGCAATTACATTGCCGCCCGATACGCCATATAGAGTAACGGTTGGTCGCTCGGGAAACGCTGGAACGATACAAGGTCTTTCTGGGATTATAGATACCTCTTCGAGCGAATCTTCTTCACATGGATAACTCATGCAATTTCTACACGAATGTGATATTCCATCGAAGCGTATATCCTTGAACTCGTTTTCCCATATCGTCTTGAGTGTTCTTGTCTTTAGACATCCATATATATGCGGTTTTGTCTGATATGATGCTCGCTCAGATAAACACGCTACGACAGATCCATCGAATAAGATACCACACGACCTAATGCCGGCTCCACAATCGTGTGTATCTTGTAGGTTATCTGCGAGTATCACATTTGCGCGTACTTTCTGGAGTTTGTCTCTCAAGTATTTAATACCATCGCTCGTGAGCCTGTGCGTTCCCATGGTCAGTTGAACTTGCCATGTAAAGTCTCCGACCGCATCTGCGATCATATCGAAATCCCAGATGTTATGCTTTCCGAAATTCGTAACAATGGTTATATTCGACGGTAACTTAGTACGCCTGAGTCTTAGCAACGCTACATCGTCTTGGGTATTCACAGAATATCCAATCCAATCGAATGTCCTCCAGATTTCCGTCTCTGTAGCAAACAACATACCGTTAGTTATGACCTTAACGACACATCCAACTTTATGTAATATATCATATACTTCTTGGAGTATTGGCGCTGGAACCAACCCGGGCTCTCCGCCACTTATTGTTATCTCTTTCGGTGGATATGATGCAATCTCCCGAGCAGTTTCAACTATCCCAGAGAAGTCGGTTTCTCTACATTCTGATGGGTACTTTCTCATGTACCCATTGCTTCCACAATATTCGCAATTCCTGTTGCAGAGATCTGTAATCTCCCATATCACTTCTTCTAGTTTTAGTGGTGCCATTCTTTCACCTACGCAATATCTATGCGATTTCTATCCATGAACTCCGCTACCTTTCCGCTATTCCAATGATATCCGGTTTTGGACCCACCAACTGCGGAGTAATACCCAGTTATCCTTGAGTACCAAGTTATGTCGTCACATCCGCAAACGTCACAAACTTTCTTGGTTCCTCCCATAACATGATGACAACCAGCACACTGAGATATATCTTTTGTGAATGCTACATATCCAATGTTCGTAGTTCTGAAGAACTCAATAGACCAGTTCATCAGAGCCTCGGGATCGGGATCTTTTTCTCCCAACCAAATATGACATATAGCGCCCCCATCAACTATTCTCCAATATGGTTCCTCAAGTCGCAGCCTCTCCGACAGACTAATATCTGCGCCGACCCATGGAGCAAATCCATTTGAGTAGTACACCGGGAGGTTTCTGAGGCCGGTGTCGAGCTTTGACGCATCTCCCTTGACTACTTTTAGAGCTTTGTCGTGATATTCCTTAGATAGAAGATCGCTCATAGCAAATCTCTGTGCAGTAGTTTCCGCAGGCGTTCTTGCCAAGACTACCCTTATCCCATATTTATCTGATATCTCTTTACAAATGGCCTTTAACTCAAGGCATATGCGTATGCCAACTCTCTGTGCCAGGGAGTTTTCATGCAACTGATACCCAGTTAGGTGTTGAACAGCTTCATTAAGCCCAACGATACCTAACTCAAACACCATATTGTCTAAATCTCTGTAAGGTGGGGATCTCTCGCCAGTCTCTCGGTCTATGCCTTCTTGAGTTAAGAATGCCATTCTGTGCTTTACTTTTTCCATGGCAATCCGTTTCATGATAAATACTTCGGCTGCATAGTCTCCATATTTCCGGAGAAGGGCCACAAGATCTGGCAAATTCTGACTACCATCCTCCTGTATGAAGTTATCTACTTGGTATGCAATCCTCGGCAGATTCATGGAAACTACTTGCATTCCTCCGAGGTCAAAATGCCATCCGTGTCTAAAGTATAGCCTGTCCTCGAACGAAGAATCATTATCAGACGAGTCATTAAATGCAAATGCGCAACATTGCATACACGACATAGTATTGTCAGAATCTCTATGCGCTGGCAACATATTATCGAAATACGGTGTGCCGCGCTCCGCAGTTAACTTAAACGCATTTAGGTATAGATCGTGATAACTTGGTGAATCTTCGAATGGCTCCATCCAACTATCCGGATCTACAAATGATCTCTCTACGCCAACCTCAAGTTTCGGGAACGGAAACAATTTACCATTCGCATCTCCATCTCTTGCAACATCTATAATTGCCTTGAATGCAAGTCTGACTTCTCGCTCGAATTCCCCATAGGTGCGAAGAGGTGCTTCTTTTCCATCGTAGACCTTGCCGGCATATACAACTGGCACGTTCTTCAAGATATTTGGAACACCCGGGGTCAAGTTAACAGATGAGAAAACCGATTGACCACCACGAGCGCAAAACATCTGATTGCATTCATATATAAATAGCTGCATTAGTTGTTTTATATCATCATAATGCAAATCCTCAAGATATGGGCTTAGGAAGGTCAAGAAATGGAGCAGTCCTTGTCCGCCTGCACACAGTGTCTGCGATGTTCCGAGTACCTTAACGAGATGAAGAATCGCAACTTCCGGGCGTTTTGCAGGCGACGCTACGCTGCAATTTCGGCCAGTTCCATCGGGAATCAGCCCATATTTAAATACAAATCTGCCATCGTGAGATGCACAGAATGGTGAGTCTAGGAAATACTCCCTATCATGAATGTGAATGTCTCCACTCAAGTGTGTAAGTGCAATATGCCCGAGCTCTTGCATAGCAAACTCGGAAAATATATGATCGGATGCAAGTTTATGCGATGTCTCTCTGTTTGGCTGCATGTTTGTATTTAGGTGATCCTCAGATCCTTCTATAATTCCACGCAAATCAAAAGAGGGTATGCCAACTCGATTTATCCTCTTCATTGTGTTTTCCATATCGTTTTGAATGCAATAGGAAACACAGAGAGCGCGTATTACAGCACTTGTTATATCATGGAGGTCAAGTTTACTTACTATCTCTTCTATGTCTTCTGCAATACCATCTGCCTCATCTTGTTCAAGACCGGCTTCCTTAACAAACATTTTGGTGATTGCTTCACGATTCCACTCCACAATATGATGGTCACTCGTAATAACTCTTGGCAACATTTTCATACCTCGTCCTTGTTACAGGTATGATGCTTGGAACATTCCGGATATACTGATTTGAATGCGTCTGACCAATTCAGTTCGAGAACATTCCATCCTTCTGTTCGGAGTTCGCATACATAATCAGATTGTGCAGCATTCCAATACTTATCATCGCTCTGTATCTCAACGGCAAATGTCCCTTCTACGCCAGTTAAGATGGCCGCCTGCTTGTTGTTCGTATCAAATAATATTAAGGTATCATATGTAGTTTCCCGGCGCTTCGCGGCATTGTTAGGTTTTGTGAATATCCTCGTTAACCAGTCGAACATCATAACCACTTCCCCAGGGCAGCCTTCATAGAAGGTGTTGCCCACTTTTCGAGATCCATGAGTGCATCGTATGGCGTATCGTACTCTTCCATCAATTTCGATATATGAGATTGCCCAACTCTCGGTAACATGAGAAACCACTCCGTTGGATTTCCCGCTTTTATTGCAGGAACTGGGCGCTGCAATTTCGGGAAATAATTATGAATATATACCAATTGCTGCATACTCTCTGTGAGTGATTGTGTTCTTATCAACCACGTTCCTAATTTCTGTTGATGAGTCACAAATCTCGTCATTGTTTCGAGAGGCATAACTGGCTCTTGATACCTACCACGATACAGATATATGGTCTCGTCTATTACATCATATGATCCTTCTAACAACAGAGCAGTCATATCGTACTTAGATCGCATCTGTTGTAATCGCTTTTTCAGCCCCATGTAGTTGCTGCAAAAGTCGGCTATTGACTTTCTTTCGACACGGAGTTCCAAACCATCATTACTAAGATGATAATCTCCCTTGTCGAGTGCTAGAAACTGGACTTCAGGACAGCCCTGGGTGAGGATCAGGGCTGTCTTTATTTCATCCATTTTCTTCTCTCGCGTGTCAACTATTATCATACGGTGTAGTATTCCTCCGGCACACTAATTTTTTTCATGAAGTCAACCGGTTCGATACCACCTTTCTCGATGTCGATATATTCTACGTATCCTTCATCGAAGATGTACTGGAAGCGATTTCCGTATATGATCATTCTCAAGAATCTCGTTCCGTCCTCACTCCGAGCTTCTTCCATTTCCACAGATACATCCGCAGCATAGTCAATGCCATTTGGATACAATAGCGGGACAAAGCTATCTTCGCTTTCTTCGGATCTCTTCATCCGGTTAATAACTAAGACGTTGAACCCATTATCCTGAATGTCATTGATAGACGCCTGAAGCATTTGGGTTATCTGTCCCCACTCCGCTTGTATGGGCCACTTCTTAATCTTTCCGCTCATGTTATTTCCGTTTAAATACGAGACTAAAGCAGCGGCTCTCCATCTTGCCGAATCGTCTATGATAAACCACGCAGGCCCATTCATATTCTTTCGCATAGTTCTGGCATAGTTAACGGCATCCAGAAACTCATCCCAATTCCGGACAAATCGATACCTCTGGAACATATCGTCCCCGAGAACTTTCTGTACGGCATGGGCAGCCTCTCCCTCAGTTCTGTCTGATACGACGACTCTCTGGACTCCAAGGGCCGCCGGGATGAAGTCAACTATAAATGAATTGGGAAACTTGGATGCAAATGTTGACTTACCCAACTTTGTCTTACCCCACAGACAGAACAGTAGCGGTTGTCCCATCTACTTCAACTCCGTTATTACTAGACGACTCCCTTCTACAACAACGGATGCTTGCTTCCATTTCTTTATTGCAGCGGATATTGCCGGTGGTAATATAATTTGACCATCTACTATGTTTACTTTTCTAGCTACGGCTGGCATTGTCTTCACCTCTTAAAAGTTAATGGATGGGAGTTTGCACTCCCATTATTCGTTTACTGATACTCTAATACATCGCCGTTTGCGATGATGATACCCTTGGCCTTGATCTCGTTGAGAGTTGCCATGGCGGTATCCGGAGCACCAAACTTCCCGCTCTGAATCATATCCATGAGCAGGGATACCTTCTTCCCACGCATCTGCTTAATTGTGTTAAGCATCGCAGATGCATCATCCGAGACATTGCTCTCGGTAGTTGTTGCCTTCTTGGGCTTTGCACCCTTCTTTGCGGTGGCCGGGTCTGGCATCTTAATACCCTCCTTGACCAGGGTATCTTGGTTAATGGCCTTGTAGTCATTTCTACCATCTTTCAGGCAAGCAACCATCTTCATACCAGGAGTAAAGACATCTCCCATTGAGATGGTAGAACCAGGTGTGAAGTTGTAACCAAGTCGTGCTACGATGAACTCAGTAAATGCTCTGGGGATCTTCTCCTCTCCGGTATCGGGGTCAATATAGAACCGGAAGAATGCGCTTCCATCTGCTACGAACTCCTTCCCTTCCTTGGTCTTGCGAATCGCTCCGAAGGTAGTACCGGATACCTCCTCTTTCAGAACAATAGTGTATCTGTTGAAGAGCTTTGGCTTCTTCGCATCTGAATCAGGATATGTGTCACAGGCGGCCTTGTTAACGATATCCTTCTCCTCGGGAGAAAGTTCATCGAATGCTTTGTAGTACAACTCCTTTGGGATGGCAGTGGTTCCCCATGCCACAAACGGGCCATCACGAATCATTCCCTCTACGGTAAACTTGTATGGAACGTCGTTCACTAATGGGGTAGTCTTAGGTGCCTCGAACTTCATGCCGAATGCGTCTGCTATTGACATATTTTTGTTCTCCTGCCCGCATTGCGAGCAAAACATAGAACACCGTTCAACTATAAAAACTTTGCCCATCGATAATACTATAAAAAAGAAAAGTATTAGAGAATGCGACCTAAGACGCATTCACTATTACTTCGTAGGGGTCTACCCTTTGGTCATTACCTATGGTTATCGATCCGCCGTATGTGGTTATCGTGGTTATGTCATCAGTTATCGTAATACTAGAAATGTCATCTATACCGACAAATGCCTCGCCGGTAGTGAAATCGATATACACATATCTCGCGATATCCGCAAATTCCAAATCTCGGCCAATCGGATACGAATTTAGCGCCGCAACAAGTGATGCAGCTATGTTGGATGCGAGGTTTGGCTCTGGGTCATCTGTTAGCGCAATATCAACCTCAACTGAAACGGGAACCGATCTCGGGATATTGTAGAGATACGGATATGTTCCCATGCCAACCAATAGATCATAGCTATTAGTTCCTGTATAAGTAATCGAATCTATTGTTGCAACTCGGTCCGCAACGGCCTGCAAAGTTCCTTGAATTGCCACGCCGGGAAGCGTACCCATTGGAACGGTCACAGATCCAGTTCTTGGAGAACCATCGTATGTAGTATAGCCAATATCGATTGTTTCTCCCGCACTTACATAATCCAAAGCTCTCGCCCAGATTCTTCCACCGCCACTGGTCGCTACTCCGGTTGTTGCAGATCCGTCAACAATAGTCGCGCACAAAATTCCGCGAGCAACTACGCCCGCTGCAATATTCTCTTCTATACAGTCCACTACATCATCATTATCATCTGATATTCCACTAGTATCATCAACTACAATGCTCACATCGCCAGGCTGTTCGACGTTAATAACAGCTTCCACAATCCCATCAAGCCCCTCGATATGTTCCTTTAATAGAGGTGCCGTTGCCGCGCCCTGTGTAGGCAATGAATATATATATCGTTCGCGAAGTTCATCGTCGGTTTCGGTTTCGGTACCACCAGAGAACGCAGTTGTATTCTCAACAGATTCTATGCCATAAATCGCAGTTGGCATTATCTGTACTGTATATGCTCCTATATTACCGGACGTTCCTGCGTAAACTGCCTGGGCTGCTACAACCACCTGGGTCTCTCCTATTCCAAGTGTCCCGAGCGCCGTAGTCTCTATCTGAGTCTGTTCTCCGGCCTCCGAAACTGCAATTACCCGCGTTCCGATCGGTATCGTATATGCAACCAAAGCCGCATCTGTTCGCTTAAATGTGACCGCTCCAACTGCATTATCCCCACTCTGCCGTCCCTCTGGAAGCCTGTCAACAACTAATCTATCCAAATCACTACCAGTTGCAGTAAGAACTGACATAGCATTTGTCTGTGTCTGTATAAGCACTTCTGCTTTATAGATTTGGATCGCAATCATATTTACTAAAGTAGACAAAACAGAAAGCTCGGAAAAGTCTTGCAAATATGGATGTGTCCTAAGATCCTCTATAATATCATCTTTTATCTCGTCAATTGTTCGTGGTTCCATTTTTATCTACCTCATATATATGGTGCCCAGAAAAATGCACTCGCGAATTCGTTTGACAGCATATCTATATCTGCAAGATTAACAAAAAACTCTATTCCATCTTCCGATAATCTGCCAAGTATCTGCAATTCGCATGGATCGTCGCTGACCTTGTTGCACGTTATAGAGGTCACTCCCAACTCCGGAAAGTGATCTTGCATATCTTGTTTTAGATCGCGCTCTAGTCTTGCCAACACAGATCCACTCATTCTCTCATGAATATAATCATGCAGAACACACCCCGCATATGGTTGGTTATATACTTCGCCCCTTGGAGTTGCTAACCATAAAACCATTCTCTGCCGCATGTGTTCATCTTTATCCATTGTAACCGCTAGGTCTCCGGTTGTCGTGGTTACAAGATCCATGTCTGAGTGACACCTACATCTCCCACCTTCCATACTCTGGTTTATTTTCAAATCTCCCCAAGTTACGGGATTAGTAATCATTACGCACACCACCCATCGTCTGTATCACAACTGCATCCAGCGTGAGTACAGAACTGATCTATTTCGTTTGTGCCAGTTATGTGAACATTTCCATCTAATGTTATATCAGGAGCAACAGCAGTTATACTATATGGAGAGTTTATGCCAATTGTTCCGTCTTGGAATATTACTATATATGCTCCAGTATCAAGATCTATCATTTCAGTAGCAATTGTTGTGTCATTTGGATCGTCATTGCTCACGACGCGAACCCTGGCACCTATCGTCTCTGCGGTTGGTTCGTGTGCAGTGTTGTTTTCTGCGTGTATATCAACAGTTCCGCAGGGTTCGAAGTTGAGATGTCCCTGCAAATCAGATGGTCCATTCTCAGCGTTCTCAAGACGAATCCATCCCTTCGCGCCACTCTTATCTGTAGTATTCTCAAACAACAGGAATGATCCACATGCCTGATTTAGGTGCCATCGGCGATCTGGAACCAAGGGATCATCGGTATCAAATGAATATACCTTCAACCAAGTGTTCCCGACCGTTGTCCCATGTTCGTCGGGGCCTTCTGTTGGGATCTTATCGATGCGATCACAATCGGAACAACACTTTCCATCCCCGACTGTGCAGTAATCCCATACCTGCACCCAATCCCGCTTTTTGTGAAATATCTTTCTACAATATGGGTGTTGCCCAACCTTGTGGTTAAATGCATCTCCGTTTCTGTCGAAATCTGGCATTCTGAACTGACACCATTTAAATACGTCATCATATCTCGCATCTATAGCTTGGGTTCTTGGGTTGAATGGTGTTCTGACTAACGGAAGCTGCGAATCACTTATTACATTTCCCAAGATAAGCGGTTTGCTATTCCAGAGAAACAATACTGCCACGAGATCACCGACTCGTGGTGTCCATGGATGACCGAAACGATGACCAGTAAATCGCTGTAGACATGATGCGTGTTTATGCGTGTATCGATATTTGTTTCCCTGTTCTACAGATCCCTGGAGAATTCCATTTTCGTTTCTTCCTGTTGGAACTCTATGGTTAACGGATCTTGGTTTCACGCTTGCGGTATTCCAATAGGTATCCTCGTCCATTGGACCGCCGCCATCATGAACTAACACGCCTACGTATCCCTCATTGTCATTATCAACTACTATGCAATATTCTATGCGTATTAGTCTCATCATGATTCGTTTTATCGTATTTTCCAACGACGCCATTGGTGAAACCATTTCTAACTCCTCAGATCTCTAGTATTTCCGAAATATCGCAACTCATATGCAACAACATCTACAAACGGAGTAGTTATGTATGATTTTCTTTTTATAGCAGGATCTCTTGTGTCTATGTTCCAGACATAAAACCTACCAACATCTTCATCATACATCCATCCCTTGACGCTCTTGCATACCGTAATAAACGTCTCACGATCTGTCCCAGTATCACTCGGTCCATCTTGTAAGTAATGTATCTCAGCATCTGATAGTGTCATGGCGGGAACCCCGTAAATATCAAGGTAACATCATTTGGATTCTTAGACATGAATGCCGAGAATCCGGCTTGGAGCAACCTGAGTAAGCCATTTGCATCGCCACGTAAATATGCGATTTCATTATCCGTGAGTTGTCTATATTGTATTTTTCCGTCTTCTTGATAAACGGCAAATACATATCCAACGTTTGGCTCGTTTGGATCTGCAAACACTACAAACGATTCCAGACCAGTATAGTCTATCCAGTTTGGATTATTCGGATTGTTTGCATATGGATTGTCATATTCAAACATCATACTAAATCTTTTATTGTCAAGTATTGGTATGGGGACGTTTCCGTTAGCATCCGTTCTCTGCGCTTCTAAATCAGTAAACAGCCCATTCGCATCATATGTAGTTCGTTTTCTGAGAACTTTTCCAGTAACCGAAATATTCGCCTGTTTGCTCGTAGTAACATCTGGTATTACAAACTTAACTAGCTGTGATACCAATGGAACTCGTCCGACTATTTTTGGATTCATGTGCCTATCAATATATTGTCGGTATGTTTTCAGTAATTGTATTGCTTTAAGTTCACAGTTTTTCTTTGTCCCGAGCAACGGATCGTAATATGTAGGCGACTTAATATGACCATATGCAGCGATTATTCTAGGATCAGATTCCGATACGGTAGCTTCTATGTCTCCCTGTTTGGGATGCGCAAGAGTATATGCCGGAGAATTTGGAACAGTAACAGAGTCAGTCATCACGGTTATAACATTACAATATCCGACAATAGAATTGTTGTCTGCCGGATACACACAATGTTCTGTAATATTCATCGGAGAACTTCGAATATAATTACTATCATATATAACCATGATAGCGGGTGGGACATCAGCATCTACTCCAGTATCAGTAATGAGTGGATATCTATTCGCGGGATTATCGGTTATCTCTGCGGTATCCTCTTCATTAAAATATGTTCCGGGTTCAAATCCGTCTGGATGTTCTGCGAGGTCCGCTGCTATTGCAGAAAGATTGTCTGGTTGTACCATCCAATCTAATCCCTGCGCATTTACCTCAAACGAAATCATCTCATCGGCTGGCTTATTATTGTCATAAGTAAATATTGGGAGATGCCGTCGCAATCCACCTGTCATATCCCACACCGCAAGACGGTTGGCGAGCGCAGAGTCGAGAATCCAGTCTAACCTAGATATGAGTTCCTCATCTCCACGGAATGCGAAATCATATAATGGAAGCGAAATGAGGCCAATTCCCTCGCATCCAGCTTCTATCGTACAAGTTGCATAACTAGACTTAACATCAGAAATTAGACCCCGGAATCCCGAGAATGTCTCCGTTCTTGTTATAAGGCCGCCACCAATTCCACCGCTGGTAACAATATTTCTTGCATTCTTATAAAATACGACTATGAAATCGTTGGGCAAGAACTGATTTGTGTATTTGTTTCCACCATTGTGTAACACTATCTCAAGTTTCGCTTTGTCCGTCTCGGAATATGAACTTGGGATATCAGTTCGTATGGAAATTACGTCCTCGGAGACATTTCCCGCAGCGCCGCCTCCGCTACTAATATATGTCCAATTGCTTATCCCAAGTCCGTGCCTCATCTCGGGGGGCTTATCTTCTATCCAATACCTAGTATATGCCATCAGTCTCTACACTCCGTAAAACGAAGATTCCATAAGTATATGTCATCATCTTCGCCTTCAACTTGTTCTCCTGACCCATCTACGAGATACATCCACAAACTCATTGGCGCTGTCTGTATATAATATGGACCAGGATCGTTAACAATACTAAACATCAGAGCAGTTGTTGTTTTCCTAAGTGTCCTAGTTATGATTTCCAGATGCCAGAGTGTCTCCCCAGATGTCCGCAATGTCTTATCTCGAAATCCCGGGATTGGAACTTCTTCTATTCGATGTGTTTTAGACCACCGAACAACTCTGGGATTCGGTTGTGCATGACCTTCTGTTGGTTGGTCTGGCACAGGTTCTCCGAGTGTCAATTCGCCAATTATTACTTGTATTCGCTTCTTATTATGATCATTTTCCATTTAGAATGCTCCATATTGTCGTATTCCCCTGGCAACGGTATCCTCTACTAACTTCCTAACTTCACTTCGTTCCCTCTGCGACATTTCATGCGAAACATAGAAGTTCGCATTGAAAACAACTGATGGAGACGATTGGTTTCCTCTTGATATTCCAGCGGGTTGCAATCTTTCGCCAGCCTGAACTGACAATAACCCACCGCTTGTTATGAGTCCGCCGGTGTGCCCCTTATTTATAAATTTACCAATTGTATTATCATATACGAATCCAGCCAAGTTAAGTGTTGTATCCTTAGCGATACCAACTGCGTTTTTCACTGGCTCGGGAACATACTTATCATATAGACCTTCGATGTTTTTCCACGCGCCACCAAGTTGCTGATATAATTGACCAAGGATCGATTTTATGTCACTTAAGAACTTGACCGTCTCGTCTATTTTCGGTCCCCACCATTCCCATACCCGAATCAAGAAGTCGAGAATCCGACCAAGTGGTTCTCTAATCAAGTCCCACGCAGATTCTATAACTTGTTTTAATAGCCCGAGGAACCAATAAATCTTCTCTACAAATATCATTATTAGATATAGTCTGCTCCCGAGCGACATCAGCATATCGACCAGTGGGTTCCTGCCACTATTCATGGCTTTATAATTCAGATATAACGTATCTATGAACTTGAAAACCTCATAGATAACGGCGGCAGCAGTCTCCAATATTGTAATTAGAACTGCTCCCGGGCCACCGCCGCTCTTAACTTCTTTAACAAACGCCTGGAAGTCCGTGCCAGCCTTATCGAGAAGCTTACTCATATGATCTATCCATCCGAACAGATCCTTTCCCATGGCAGATTCTTTGAATACATCGAACGCCCGAGAGAAATATCCAAGTTTGTACGCAAGTATCGAAAACCCGGCAATCAGCGCAAATATAACACCAATTATAACTGTAAATGGATTACCAAGGATGAATGCCCACACAGCGGCAAGCATTTTTGTCATTGCAGCTACCGTGGCAATCGCTGCTTCTCGCATTCCAGCTACAACTGCCAACGCAAATGCTTTCATATCGAGAGTAGCTTTTCTAAGAGCCCCTGCAAATCTAGTAATTGGTCCCGCATAATTGGTATCACCCGGAATCGCAGACAAGAAGAACGTTCTGGTTCCCATCAACTCCTTTTTGGAGAGCCGCAGATCATTCATGAAAATTGCCCAATTTTTCGGATCTGTAATTGCCCGAGCATTGGCAACCATCTGCGCCCCAACTGCTTGTAACACCCCGGTAAAACCGCTTGCAGTAGACTTACTCATAGTAGTTACTTTGTCCCACAGTGCCATCGCAAGTGTGTTTTTCCTGACCTCTACTAGCAAAACCTCAAATGCAGATGCCAGTGCCAATACAACAGTTGCCCCTATCAATACGTTTGCAAATGGTATCGACCCGAGCATATCAGTAAGTGCCCATCTGAGCTTAACAACTGGTTCAAGAATATTATTAAGTATTGTTAAGAAGTATGTCAGTGTGTTAAGCAACGCGGTTGGCATTGTCAGAGCACTTATTATTTCTTGTAATCTGCCAATCTGGGTGTTAAATGTTTCTAACGTTCTGGAATATGAACTAGCTATTGCATTTCCCTCTTGGAATCCCAGGTTAGAGCTTTCCACGTTTGTAGAAAGTTTATCGAGGCTTCCTGCCAGAACTGCAATACCTTCGCCTCCAGTGCGTCCGAGCGCCTTTCCAATCTCTCCCCGAGTAACTGCATCCGACGCAGCATATATCTCAGCGAGAGTTTTTATTACACCCGGAGCGTTAGCTTTCATTTCTTCATCTAGTTGCTTCGGGCTCCATCCCAGAACATTACTTATTTTATTGTCAGTGTTACGCTGAACATACGTAACAATATCCTTTAACATCTCGCCGGCATGATCACCAGTCTGGCCAGCAGCAACCAGTGTTGCAGAATATGCATACCACGCAGAAAGAACGTCTGGGGTTGGCTTATATTTAGACAGGGCACCGGCCATATGTTTCAAAGATGTAACTATTTCCGACTCTCTGGCTGCGGTAGTGTTTCCTAGTATATCAATTGCAGATGCAGATCTCCGGACAAACTCTTCCCATGCCATCGTTGAAGGCTTCGCGACGTTTCCGATTTTTGCAAGACCCTCGGTAGCCGCGTCAACTGGCATCGAAAACGCACTTGCCGCCTCGATAGACGCGATTGTAAATGATCTGAGCTCTTCGCGAGCCTTATTTATGTTTCCGGCTTTCTTAAACTCGTCACCAATGCCCAAAGCACCGGCAGTTTCGAACGCTCCTGCGGTATCCAATCTTCCCATACCAGTTGTCATCGCGACGCTCTGAATATCTCGGGTAAGTAGTCTAGTCTGTGGTCTATCATATCCTGTGACTTTCGCGACTCTTACAACACGAGATTCGAGTTCCGCCGCACTAAGAACACCCTGTGCAAGTGCTTGGGTTAGTTGAGATGCAGCTAAAGCAGCAGCGGTAAGCGCAAACGCAGCCGCAGCCATATTAAGGTGAAAATTCTTTGAATAAATATCGGATGCGGAAAAGAGTCTGAATAACGACAAAGATGTCTGTCTCATTGTATTAGAGGTTACTGCAAGAGCGGCACCAAAACCAGAAGCTGCGCTTCGGCTCTTATGAACTGCATCCGTTACACTATCTATCGCGCGTACCGCTCCAGACGTATCTGCCTTCACCTTGATTGGAGAAGTAGAGACAGATCTGCTTACTCGTGTCTTTGCCTGCGCAATATTGTTTAGTTGCCCAGTTGCCCTATCATCCACACGCACGGAAAAGACAAGTTCCTTTATCGTTACCAAGTATCCTCTCTCCTAAAAAGTTTACTTCCATTCACAATGAATATCGTCGTTTGGGTTACAAACGTAATCATTATAGTCGTCGGGAATCTCAATATCCGTTACAATTCGGAGAAATGTCTTTCCATTCTCGCGAACGACTGCTAATGACGTATTATAAGGTAACTTATCGTTCATCTTCTTATCTCCTGTAATATGGACGTTGGAAGCGGCTTTGGTTTCCATGTGCAACCTTCAGGAACTGGCTCATAATACAGATTTTCTCCACGCAATCTTCTCGCGAATTCCTCGACAGGTATCCGCTTTTTGTATGTACCGTTTTTCATCATGAGCACGGTCTGGTGCGCAAGAATAACCACCATCTCTTGAAGGGGGGTTAGATCGGGAAGATCACCGAGTTTGTACCCCGCATCATGTAAAACGCAGAACTCCAAACCCTCTTCCGTTTCTAAAAATCCTTTACATCATTCACAGATGGCTTAGACAAATTCAGTATTTCTTGACCAATCGCTTCTACAAGCCCAATTGTATCGTCGAGCATATCTACAATGTCTTTATCTACCATGCCTTCTGAACAAATTTCCTTCATAAGTGCATACGAGTCATCCATGGAGTTCTCGACATTTTTATATTTACCAAGTATCGCGTAAAACTTCTTGCTTGGTATCGGATGGATGTCAACTTCGACATCTCCGTAAAGTTCGCTCTTTATAGTTACAGTTGTTACAAAGTCCTTTCCATTTAACACAATCTCTTTAGTTAACTTCATATTGTTCACCAAAAGGTTTATATACTATTACTGCGATTATGGCATGTCGGTAAAAAGACCGGCGTTCTCCTACGCGCAATGCGTCCTCTCTCCAACAGAAAAAAGAAGAGCGAGCCGTTTGCCCTCGGTTCGCTCCCACCTATTTTAACACAAATTGTTATTACTTACAGCGGATCTCTCCTCATGAATGAGAAGGGATACTTTCGAGTTACAGTTCCGCCGACCTCTGGAATGTCCATTCCATCGCCCTTAATCTTACATCTCTTAAGGGTCATTATGGTAAGGTTGGTGTCCGATGCAGTAACTCCGCCATAAAGACCAGTTCCGCGAGATACCATAGACGCTCCGGATCTTGCCTGAATCTGAATATCAAATTCTCTTGGTAGACCCTCGTCAGTCTGGTAAGTCAGATACTTTCTAACCAATTGGTCCCAGGTAGACGGATTAGACTCGGAATCGACCCACCAAGTACCAAGCGTAAAGTCGCCCTCATAATCGATCTTTCCGACTACAAGTGCATTTGTCTGGTGAGACCCAGTTGAGTGTTCGTGCGTTACATCAACGCTCTTTGTCATGCTCAGGGTCTTTACAGGTATCTCTATCATAGTCGCATCGCCATCTGTATCTGCTACAGTAGGCACGTTAAAAATAATACAGATGTCTCCAGGTGAGCTTGCGACTAGCATATATCCATTCTCATCCGGATAAATATTATCAGCCATTTATAACACCTCAAAATTAGGGAAGGGAGTTTACTCCACTCCCTCCAGTATGCCGACACTGAGAGTGGTTCTAAATCTCTCGATGTGGCCAATGTTTTCGACACTCATGTAAATGTTAACTCTACCGGTATCGGTTGGATGAGGCTCTATCTCCAGGGTATATGCACGTATGCACTCCTGGTGTTTCAGGTCATCCAGCATCTGCTTGATACTGTTCTTGATCGAAGAGAGTACCTTTGGTGTCCTCTTTTCGTGATAGAACGCCCTGGCAATATACTCTGTAGCCACGATGATGTAGTTAATGGTTCTATTATCAACACATCTCATGAACTGCCAGTCAGTAGCGGTTGAAATTCCAACATAAGGCAGAATTCCTCTCTTCTTAATGATGACATCCAGACCGCCACCATTTAGAACATCGCACTCGTTCTGGGTCATCGGATTCAGTATTCCAAGAATACCCTTCATTGCGTTTACCGCCTTTGCGGCAGACTCACCGAGTGGCATTGCGGCCTCTCTGCCAGCGCGACACACCGCAATATTCTTTGGAATATCTCCGTCATCCCATCCATTTGCCACTATGGACAGGAGTCTGCTGTTAAAGTTGCTTGCGAGATCTAGTAGCTCGTCAACGGTCATATTCGGATCGGCAGCGACAAATCCGAGGCATGGGTGGAAATCGCTTTCCATATCAGTCAAGAACCCATCAAGAATTGGAACCAGTTCGTGCTGTCCAGAGTTAATGGTATTATCAGTTATAGCAATACAAGTTGGGGAACCTGCCTGTAAGGAAGCCTCCTCGCCCATGTCATATAATGCCTCTTCCCAATCATCGGAATCGATAGCCGCACCATCAGAACCACCGGCTAGTACATATGTACCATTCTGTGGCATGTGTGTCTCACCATCGACCGCAGTAAAGGTCGCCAGTCCCGAGTCCTCGATCTTGGAGGTCAGCCTCACCAAGTCTACGACTCTCGGATAAATGAAAGTCACTTCGTTATCTGTTATAGTAACCTTCTTGGTATGATACTTAACACTATATGAGATAGTATCAGACGAAGTTGGGAACTCTCCAGTATAGAACTGTATATAACCATCTGCAATGTTTAGGTAAACCTTACCGGCTCCAATATCACCAATGTTATATACGATAGTCTTCGCGACGTTATTTACCTTCACAAAATTGGAAGAATTGTTATATAAGTTACAGTTCGCGGTGTAATAAGTTGCAGTTCCGTTACCCGGCATCTCATCTTCGAACTCAGTTCCCTTATATGTATCATCCTCTAGTGTGATTTTTACAGAATTTCCCCACGCACCTTCGGAATGTGCATAGAAAGTTCCTACGGTGTTTGGTACACCCAGACCATCTGTCACGGTATAAGATGCCTTTGCATTTCCATCACCAAGAACCCTAATGGCATAAACCACAGGAGCACCCTGTTGGAATACCAACTCTATTGCTTCCTTTAAGTCTCCGCTGTGGAAGTACCTAACTGCATCCGTCCAAGTACCCATACCAATCGCTTCACCAGTTGGTCCGCGTGTGGATTCTCCTACGAGTCCAACTACTCCCTGGCCGACGATAACTGGCACCGGACCAATAGTCCGTAGCTCTATCGTCATACCAACGAACTCATTTGGATTGCCTATAATATTCGACATGTGTCATCCTCTCCACTATTTTATTCACTAACGAGTTTGGACTCGTCTTTCACTTCGAAATCATCCATCGATGTCTGCCATTTTTTCCCAAACTTCCTCTTATACCGAGGAATGTCAGCATCGGTGATTAGATGATGTCTGAATGCCTGATAAACGCTCATCCTAATTTTCATGATTAATCACTTGCAATTATTATGTCCATGGCATAATCTTTCGTGTTGTTAACACTAGCCAATATAACTTTGGCGGTATAATTTTTATTCGATGATCCCGTTGTTAGAATATCCATAGCATAACTGACTCTCGTCGAATATAACAACATGTCCATAGCATACGAACATTCGCACACGGAGTGGAAATCGGGTAACTCCAGTCCATCTGAAGTAAGTGATATAGTTGCGGCAACCAACTCCGGACCACTGACCAATTGTTTATACAAGTACCAAATCTCAAGATCCGTAACGCTTCTATATGTCCAAACTCGATTATATTCGTCGCGCTCTGTGATCATCGGAGTATGTCTATCAACATCCACGAGCTTTATGTCATCGAAAAACGCAAACCCTAACCCATTATTATTATAGCGTATGTCTGTCATTAGCTTTTCTGTTAGATCGTGGAGTGTTAAAATTGCCTCCTGCGCACTTTCGGTACTTTCGTCATCAGCAGCAACATATAACTTAAGAGAAATTATTGCTCTATCGTACTCACCCATATATTCGATTGGGGACTTGTGCTGCGTATCATCATCTGCATAATATCTCTGAATGATCTGCCCGCATGACGGAGAAACTCGAATCCCCTGTGTAATGACATTCATTATAAGTGCGGGATATTCAACCGGCATCTTATATTGGTCGCCATATAACTTATGAATTGTATAATCTCCCAGAGTACCCGGAAGATTATCCATTATCCTTTCAATCTGACTCCTGGTTAGCATTTAGAGCTCTCCATCCGGCTTGAATCTGGCATCGTAAACATCGTATCTCTGTTGCTTTCCGCAGATGTCAAACATTTGTGGCATATATTTCTCGGTGTCTGTCATTATCTCGTCGTAGAACGACCTTATAATAACAACATCCATATCATACGTCTGTTCGAGATCGAGCGTCTTTATGAGAAGATCTCCATAATAATATGAGTCCTTGATCGCTTTTGTAAACGAATCCATATCATATGTTAGATCTGTGGGAAGTGCAACATGTATATCTTCATCATACCCGAGCTCAAATACCTTCTTGACTTTCATACGATGCGGAATCCCAACGTCGCTAGTTTTTAGGATCACAGCATCCATTGTATTAGTTTTGGACCTGGGAACCATCAACACAGTGTCCATGGTATGCGTTTTGGTTTTCGCCAGGATGCTCTTTACATCCATAGAGTAAGTTTTAGTTTTCTCGGGCACATTTGTAGTAAAGTCCATATCATAAGATATGTTTCTCTGAACGTAACTTTCTCCCCGAACACTAGTCCAACCATTTATACAAGTCGGATGATTTGTTTTCCATCGAACACATATATCATCAACAAATGGATTATAAACCGAGTACGTAGTAGATTGCGTAGGATCTCCAACATATATATGTAAATCAGGATTATCAATAGGCATCTCCTGCCAAGTAACACCACCATCAGTAGAGTACCATACCGCTGGAATTATAGATGATCCCGACGCCTTAGATGTGTTGATACACGCAAACCGAATCGAAGACGTAGTACCTACCGATATTACCTCGTATGATTCTAGTGTAGTTCCTCTTGCCTGGTAATGATAGAAATCTTGCTTTGCTACAACTTGCGCATTATAATAAGATGGATCTCTATATATTCGAACAATTGCAAGTCGCCCCAAATTATCTGGACGGACAGCCGCAATCGCATACCATGCATTCCACGGATCTACTCCAGAAGTCTTAACAAGTCGCATCCCAAGAGGAGTCCACGGTCCATCGCTATCTGGGAACGTCGATTTCATACTAGTTATATATCTATGGCCATCAAAGTATAATCGCTCCTCTGGATATGATATGGAGTTCAGAGCAGTGCGAATCTCAAGATCGTTGTATCTTTTGTTTTTGACCAATACATGATACGCTCCACCATATCCATCAATACACCCACGACTGGTTCTCCACCCATTTTCCAACGATGGCGAATATCTGCCTATACCACACGGTATCCAAGTTACTCCGAAATCTTCTGATAGATAAATTGCATTATAGGATGCCGTCTTTCGTGTAACCGTTAGAACCGGATACTCCATAATTGCATAGATAAGATTTGCATCTACCTCTTTCAGTGAGATACAGTTTGTCATAGACGCATTTACTTTCGTCCAAGTAAGCCCGGTATCTGTCGAGGTATAGATTCCGCCACTAGTAGCCATCATAGCATATCCAACATCTATGATTTCTACGTCGAGGATCGTCTCCGCTGTATCTAATACCTCAGTCCAATGAATCCCATAATCATCCGACCAAAATATGGAGTAATGACCATCGCTGTTTCTGGTAACTGCTATGGTGTACTGTGCATACACTTGCTTGAATTCGCGGATCTCAAGAACCTTTGCCGGTAGGATATCACTCAACCACCAATCTCTCCAATTGGTAACATCGAAAGTACCAACAAACCTCCGTCGATCAGGAAGTACCATCAACACGCATTCTTTCATATTTAGGCTCCAGTGACGATCTTGATATCCATCCAGTAGTTAATCATGGTATCTCGCAGAGTAATGTCCATCTCATATGAGCGAGCCATCTCCATCTCAGCTAGAACTCTCATATAATACGTAGTGTCGCATATCTTCTTAGTGCGCTTATCCATATCATATGTTAACGATACTGTCTTTTTGGTTATTAAATCCGATGTATATGTAATAGGAACGGTTTTTTGTGTTCGGATATCCATATCATAATCCGACGTTAATATAACAATTATAGACGGACTCATATAATATCTTGCTATTCCATCTATCTTTGATGTTACGTCCATATCATACGTAGTTGTACCAGTAACCGCACTATGTATATTCATATCATATGTGTAAGCAGAATCTAATGCCTTTGACCACATATCCATTGTATATGTTGCGTCGCGTGGTCCCTTTAATTTCATGGTCATAACATATTCCTTATATGTTATATATTCAGAATATGTTATTCCAGCGGCAAATAATGACTCAAAAATGATATCAAGCGTCGAACTGTTGGTTTCCGCTGCTTTCATCGCTGCAACTGAATTATAAGTTATCTTAACGGTTCCCGGCATACCAGTTGAAACGGTAGATCCATTCTGCACACCTATAACGTTGTTAATGACGGATTCACAATTTGGCTTTGTGCCAAATGTTGTCATGACACCAATACAATTCATTAGTCGTGTTCGATATGAATAATCTGACTCCCCATATCGTCGTCTCAGATTATAAAATTCGCCCCAGATATTATCAAGCTCATCTCCGACTGTTGTCTCCAACTGCATATCATATTTCATCATTTGAGCAGTTTGATATACCTGATCTACCTGATTGGCAACTGTCTTACGAATGGTGTTTATTACAGATTCTTCCGGAGTCCGAAGTTCTGGAGATAAGATAAGCTTTATCCCCATATCATATTCTACCCTCGGACCCTTGATGTATATATCCATGGCGTATCTAATTCGGCCATCGGCGAATTGACTGTACGCCATTTCGTAGGTCTTTGTATTATTGTCTTTGTGAAATACAGTATCCATGAAGTATGTTTTTGTTAGGTCATCATCAAGTTCATCTACTGTAACGCCTGCAAAGTCACCTACATAATACTCATCAAAGGTCTCGACGGTAGCCAATTAATATCACTCCAATGTTATATTATCCCCCGCTATACAATATTGGTATCTAGTCGTCTTGACCTTATACGCAGTCTTTACGTCTGCGCGAACCTTTCTAAAAACGTTTCTAATACGAACTAAACCAACGGGGATACTACAATCCGGGCACTCTACTTGTCCACCTTTCTTAAATGTGGGAGCATCTTTGAATTCTTTGCATGCTTCGCAGAACCATTCGTCGTGTGCCCCACAATTTGGACAAGTCGCGAATTTACCATGTTCCGTGTGCATAAAACTAAATCCGCACACTCCACATTCATAATAAGTTCCATACTCAACATCGTGGGTCCAAAACATTACGGGATCATCGCCCTCCCTAAAAACATACTCATACGATTGGTTGTTTGTTGGGATGACAGGCTCTCCTTTCTTCTGTAAAAACGCTGCAAACTCATTTGAAAATGGAGTGAGTGTTGCGCGAACCACAGTTTTTCCATCTATTGGCACCCAATGATTCTGTTCTCCTGTTTCAGTATCCCACTGAGTTTCGTATGTCCCATCGTCGAAATACCTAGTCCAGAAAAATTCTATTGTCGGCCTCATTACAATCACTATTATCTAAAGTATATCAAAGAAAGTAACAAAAAAAGAGGAGGTGTAATATATATTACACCTCAAAGACCACAACACAACAGACTTATGTCTCGTCGTATCTCCAGGTGAAGGTCTCGTTAGGCTTATCGCCCTGCACCGCATCGGTGTCGAGTTTTACCTGAGTTACGATATGCTTAGTGTATGTGGTTCCAGAATACGAAGTGGAAGCATCAACTACTAACGGAGATGCACTTGATTTTCCATCGGCATCTGCATATCCTGGGGTCTGTGTCTTGAATGATGCATGACCATTGGTACCATCCATGAAGTAGTAACCAGATGTTCCCTGCACTCCGGCGGCCTGTTGATATGAACCTGCGGCAATTCCACCTTCTCCGGTATCAAGAACTCCAACCAGCAACATTCCGCCAGTTCCGAGATCCCAGTTTGTAGCAACGTTAGTAGATGTAAACCATCTAAGATTGCTAATGCTGGTGTATGTTCCACTCAGAGATAGGCATATGCTCTTCCAATACGAATAATTATATCCGACAGATGGCACTACGCACGGGTAGGTGTCACCCGGATTATGAGAGTCGGTAGTACAATACCGACCTGCGGTAATGACACTCCAAGTTACAGGACTGCCATTTCCCTCAACAACGTTGACTGTTGCAACCATTTTAATCGACCTCTATTATTGATAAGAATGAGCGGTAGCGCATTTCCGCTACCACTATATTTTTCATCCTAAATTATACCATTACGTTATGTATCTCCAACCTTCGGGATACCAATACAACGTTATGTATGCCTCCGTTGGTGGAGTTGTCGAAACCGAATCTATATCAGCGGTTAACTTCGAGTCCTTTGCAATAACCGTAGTTGGTGAATCGCACACATTATCTAGGTCAGAATATCCGCCGCTGGCTATGGATGGCTTCGTAGTTATTATTGTCGTTCCGTCATCATTTATGTCAAATGTCGTCGCATTCGTCGTACCAGATGTAATTACTCTCGCATCGACAGATAATTTTATCATTGCGCATTCTGCAAAATGCGCCCTACCCATTGATGTTCCGGTCGCAAGCGTACCCGGAATTATCCATTCTTTCATCATAGCACGATGAATACAATACTTCATGTTGGCAAACCCGGCAGTTAGAGAATCTCCAACAATATTGATAGTTACGGTGTTTGAACCATACGACGATGACGAAATCATAGCTGTGTTATAGGTTCCACTCTCCGTCCATTGCAATATAACGCCTTTTGAGAATACTTTATCATATTTATTAGCGTTAGAAGTATCTGTTATAGTAAACTGCGTATCACTAACTCGGGTAGGAGTTCCGGGCACGGTTGTCCAAAATGCAGTTCCGGTAGCAGCAGGAGCCGCCCATTTCACGCCCGTGGACTGTGCAGAATCCGCTGTAAGAATATAATCATTGGAGCCAACCGTGAGAGCAGAAAATGTCCCAGTTCCAGTTCCAATGAGGATTTTTCCCTTCGCGGAGTATTCCGAATTCTTAACATAAATCGTGTGGTCGTCATCACTCAGACCAGTTAGAGATCCGTGATCTGTAGTATCATTATCTACTTCGTATTCCAATTTTCCAGACACAGAACTATATTTCAGAATCTTACCATTTGCAACATCGGTTTCGTCTACTTCTTTAGTGCCTATCACAATCGCAGGATATAACTGCCTCCAAACCGCAGCGCCTGCCGAATTGTCTTCACACTCATAAAGTTTATGATTAGTTATGTCCCACCACTTGGAACCAATCACATAACCATCAGCCGAGTCATCCCCAACACCCGGAGCGGCTGTAGCATCCCACTTACACTTTGCAATTGCAGCATCTATAGTTTCCATATTAGTATGGATATTTGTGTAAGCAGTTAACCACTGATCGGTCCCTTCTATGGCCTCAAGAGAATTTCTTGTTGTTGTTTGTGACAATTATATCACCTACATATTCATAAAAATATCTTCTATACGCTTTGAGATAGACTCTGCAAATTCATTTGTAACTTCGTCCATCTTGTCATAAAAAGTAGATCGCATAAAAGACCGCTCAGGACGTTTTATCCCCATTTCGTTCCAATAACCATATGTTGCAATCTTCTCGTCGAATATTCCAATATAAATATCCGTGATATTTTCGTGTGTATATTCTACGTGAAACTCAACATTCATTATCAGATCTCCGGAATCTATCAGAGTCTGACCATGGCCCTTTCGATCTATCGTTGATGGGGCATTTGGAGGAGGAGTATTCGATGCAATCTTCATGCGGACTGCATTTGCATATCGTCCGCCGATTTTTTGGAAGTCCTCCTCCGTTACCACATCATCTACCATATTATATTCACACTCTGTAATACTGAGTATCTGGGTCTATGGTAAATATTACTTCTACCTTAGTAATAGTAGTACAACTATCAACATTCACCATAATAACATCGTTTGCGGCAACACGAACGGTGTCCCATCCAGCAGGGGCGTGCCATGCGTATGTCGCAGTTGATATAGCTGGCTTAGTGCCGGTTCCAACAATCTCATCGGCAACAGTCGGAGGATGGTTTGCGATAACATCCTTCCAAACATCCAATGTAATAGACCCGGACTGGTCGGCAAGAATGGTCCACTGAACAATATCACCGGCAACAGGAACCACGCACCATCCCTTAACGTTGTCTCCGATCTCGGACCCGCCGCCATCGATCTCTATGGTCAATGGAATCCTATTATTGGTATCCCTAGATATCACTCTTACATCCATATCATATGCTTCTGTAAGATCGGTGCTATCGTTATATGTATATGGCTGATTCTTATCCGGATTCTGTAGCAGAGCAGCCTGATATGTTGACAGGGAAATTTCCCCGGCCCTATACGCATTATACAATGTCGTTGTAATTACAACCATGTAAAAACCTCTCTCACCATAGACTTCCATTCGGTTATATACAGTATTTAGAATCCATATCTACCTAGCATATATAAGCTCAGTTGTTGAAACAACTGTCTTAAACCAGGCCATGAACTGTGTAAACCACTCGGTATAGCCCATAGATCCCTGAATTACAATGAAAACCGGAGTTCCCAATTGCATCCTTGCCTTCAGTTCACGTATGAAATCGGCAGGAGTAAGTCCCATTTCCTTGAAATATGCCATATTAAGAGGATATCCGTTGCTCTCTCCAATAGCAACACACTTAAAAGCGTGATCTGTCGGAATATAATCTCCCTCTACGAACCCGCAATCATACTTTTGACCAAGAGCATCGAGAGCCTTGAACGTATTATCATCCTGATCCATGAACGTTGGTGGGAAAAATCAATCAGCCGGAATATCGGGAACAGTAGTCACGTTACATGGCTTACATGCCTTCGTATAGTATATAGACCTATATATGATGTTCTTTTGAGCTTCCATTGACTGCCCGCTCATTATCTGCCCACTATAAGTTCCAGACGGAATCAGATTCACTTTCCCAAGAACATACATCTGTGCGAGGATAAGCCGTATTCTTGACTTTCCGACTGCCTCAGATACAGTAAAACTTAGTGGCGATCCCATTCCATTCGTTCGCATAATATCGCCATAAATCTTATACCCGCCGATTTCTATTTCGCGAATCTTCTCATACGTAGCACCATTTGGAAGATCCATATCAACAATTATTCCTAGTTTTGCCATTTTACATCAACTTCCCAGTGGCATACGCATACCACCTGTTAATCTCTCCTTGCGAGAGCACCCTCGTAAACACCGCCATTTCATCTATATAACCGTGATAATATCGACTATTTGCGGTGGAGTTACATACTCTAAAGTTGCCGTTACTTCCATCTACATACGTGTTGTTCCCGGTCGCGACAAGCGCACCGTTTAGATATAGTTTGGTTGACCCGGCAATGTGCGTGCCCACTATAAAGTACCACGTATCTGCATATAATGTTGTTGTGTAAGCAGCACCACTCGTAGTTGAATATCCAAAGTATAACACTCCGCTACTTGCGAGATATGTCAGTCTGGAAAGTCTGTCCGTGCCACCATCATTACAAAGGGCAACCATGTCATAGTCGCCGACAACGTCCATCTTTACCCAACAAGCTAGGGTAAGTCCGGCGTCCGCATCTATCAATCGAAAGTTATCACTTGTACTTTTTAGCCAGTCGTGTTGATCGGTTGGAACCCATGCACACAATCCGAATTTACCATATCTTGTAAAGTCAGTGGCACCATATATACCAACATCTGCCAGCGTGTTACCATTACCACTAGAATCTGTGTATCCATCTAGGCGATATATTGCCATTGCGCCGGATTGTGCCCACCATTCGCCCATCATAAAGTATCACCTACTGAAATGCAAGTCTCCCACTCAGGGAAACTCTCCCAACTTTTGCATTCTCTACGGCATCTTCCGTGAATTTGTAATTCGCTCCATCTGCCTCCAATGTAGTATCTAACTTAGATAATATTCCCTGCTCCGTGAACAGATGAATAGGAACCACAATACATCCACTAGATGAGCTAATTCCGCCTATGGAAATCGTACTATACGCAGTTTCTGCCGCAGTTAACACCAGCTTATATATCCCAGGACAATACGTGGAATTCACTTCCGCCGGGGAGTTCGTAGGATCTCCAACCACACCATCCTTAATGAGCTTGAGAGTGAGATTTCCGGCATCTCCTGTCTTGGGTCCGTTGTTAGTAATATCCCACACCGTAAACATCACTGTTATCGATTCGCCTTTCACAACCATTTATAAACACCAACCTAAACTTCCAACAAATATGAATATTGGAGTGCTGATATGCTGCCAATCAAGCTCAACATCGCTCCCAGTTATTATGTAAACTCCGCTTCCCGCAACTAATGCCATATCAAGCCAGCAACCTTGTTTTTACCTGATCTTCGGTGAGCGCAGCCTTCCCCTGAAGGCTTCTGAAGTGGTTTGCAATCCTCGTAACCATCGAGAGAATGGATGCGGGTCTGTGTCTGATAATCGCTTCAAATATAGAATCGCGCTCCCTGGGTTCTATCACATCATCACTGATGGTTTCGTAGTAGCCAAGCGCAATCATATCACTTTCTAATTTTGTTTGAAGTGCGGTTCTCGCGGCAACGAAATCGGGGTTCTTTGTCCAATCCCCACCCAATGCCTTATACTGGGCACTCAACGCTTGCTTCTGCGTCGCATACGTATCCTGAATATCTTTCAACTGACGCAGAAGATTGTCTCTATCCTGTTGCGAGGATAATGCAGCCAGTTTATCTCGCCATACTTTCGCCGGAACTTGTGCTATTTGCGCCATACTACTCGAACCTCGCTTCGATACTTCCTTCGATTTCAAATGGGACACCCAATGATGTTGGAGAACTTATAATAGTGATGGAGAAAGTCTCACTATCTACATCCAGATATCCAGATATATCAGCAACCCTATCTTCCACGGCATGAGCCGCGCTCTGGAATGCAGTACACGAAACTTCGAGGGTCGCAGACCATTCGTTTGTTTCGTTACTACTCTCCACGTTTCCTATACCATCAACATACAAACGGAGATCGGGATATACAAGCTTGCTATTATCAAACAACAATTCGCGAACTCTCGACATCACAGAAACTGCATACGAGTTATTGCGTCCATATCGTGACAAAACTTCTATTACAAACACGATATTTTGCTTGGTCGCATCCCTATGATCCGACCTAAACACATCTATATCCGCTTCTTTGATACCAACTCCAATTATGGTATCGTGATCTGTTCGCCCAGGATTCACAACAAGTGGGAATGAAGAGATTATCTTTCCATCGACCATGTTAACTAGGGTCTCATCTGAAATCAGAACATTCATGATAGCTTCTAATGCTGTCGTCATCTTTCCTTTGCTCCCACATAGAATTCATAATCCGTTATGACACTAGAACCCGGAGCCCGTACACTCCAAATGTCAGTAACTGGTACAAATGACATATCATCATAATTGGGCCGTATTTCTAGCTCGTCGTCGGCCTCAACAGGACACTTATTACTGACTCTACAGTAATGCACACTATCAGTATCTATTCCGAGTTCTTTCAGTCGCGCCCGGTTACTAAGTCCACCAAGCTCTCCAAATACACACTGATACTCGGGAGATCGCGACGCAATCATGACATCCTGGCCAGACTCGTCTACTAGATATATCTTGATCGTTGGTCTAGTAGACTCATTTGTAAGATGTGATGTCCAAACTCGTGTAAGAACGTCAAATGATCCGCGCGAAAGTTTCCACGAGTTCCCTGACATAGTGACTGCCTCACTATATGCAGCACCATTTAGCGAACCTTCGAAAACAACAGATCCACTTCCATTTGACAGCGAAACTTTCATCCTGCACGCTTCGGGGAGTGTCATTGCAAGGTCAAGATCATCCAACGCAACAAAATTATAAATTTCGGAACTATAGTCTACTATAGACAACCAATGGGTGTTTCTAGTCCTACTGGCTATAATATCACAACCTATTCTTCTTCTTCCATAAACGATGGAATCGAATATGTTCCATCATCGGTATCCATAATGTGAAACTTCTTGGGATAATTCGCACTATCATAAACCTGCGCAATCTCTGGAACCGTTCCACCAAACGCAGACGCAGCGACGGCGGCAGCCTGAGCACTATCCAACAACTTATTTAGAGCCGCCCTTGGAGGGGTTTCGTTTCCACGAGTAAATTGTTCATTTGGTGATAACTTCTCTTCCTTGTAATTCCAATCCGGATTTCCCATCTCATAATAATCTGCTACGAGATGACACAGAGCCTGCTCAGTCATCACGGTGCTGAGAGTTATCCCGCGTGCAGTACATATAGCAGCAAGTTCTTCGGTTGCCTGTTCAAGATACATTACCCATGCATTGTAATGAATATCCGCTTCGGCATTTTGCTCGGGAACCTGGACAGACTGCACGTATGTCTGAACAGTAAGATACCTATAAAGAACACCAAATCTATCAAAAGTGGCCATGTCATTACCAATTATATTCCGAGCCTATTCATATACACCACCAACTATAAATACTATAGGCGCATACAATTCATTATGAAGCTGATATTATGTCCCAAGTGTTGGGACATGGTAAAGCTTGATTATCTCAAGCGAACCTGCAAATGTGGTAATGTATCTGGGTACTACAAAGAAGACGGTCTGAATATCGTAGTATCCGAGACTGCCAAGGTAATCGGTGTAGATAACCACTCCCTCGCAATTGGGTCAAAGCTCATAGATGAGAATCCTAGTGTAGAGATTGGTCCAAACGTACTATCTTGGGTATTCCCGCATAACCACAAGCGAATCACAAGGTACTAAGGTGTTAACTTGCCAAACTTCATAAAATGTTGGGAATGGGTCCACGCGCCCAGAAAATACAAGAAACATTTCTCCGTCGCGGAGGGCACTCCCACGTTCATTATTTATATCCCAAATGAGATTCTCGATTCGTTCATCGACTCGGGATTCCGAGATGCCCTATCGACAAAGGTGGGACATACAGAAAAACTGTTTGCCCTCGAAAACGGCGATTGGGTGACGGTGTTCTGATGGGTTTCCTACTGCGGGTACTTGGGATCGAACCTCAAGTACACTGCATCTATTGTATGTATTATTTATATGATGATGGATATCATGACACCCCACATAGGTGTCTGCGACGATATATAAAAAGAAAAGTCACACCCGATCCTGTAACCGGATCTGAGCCAAACCAAAAACCATATGCAACAAGTTGTTATCGAGAACGTAATGATACATATGGAGATGAATGCGGAGAGTCTGGATTCTATTATATCCCAAAATATAACAAATGAGAGTATATGATAACCACAGATTACGTGAAGCGAATACTTGGAATGCGCCCGAGAGTATTTTGTTCTGACTGTATTTACTACTTTCATGACAAACCATCATATGACAGTAATGCACTTTATATAGTAGTACATCCAGAGCACCAATGTACTCGCGCCCAAAAAACATATATTGAACAGGACTTCGCAACGGGCGAAGTAACAACATATATTATTAGGGCAAGTTGTCGGCAAGAAAGGCAATTTGGAAAGTGTGGCAAGCACGCAAGATTTTTCAAAGAAAGGTAGTTGTTATTTCGTAGAAACAACTACTCTTCCGTTGTAAGAAGATCGTTTCCGGTCTCCGGTTGCCAACCTCCCTAATCTATCAATTTCGCTTTTATTCAACACATCATTTGGGAAAAGTGAGGCCGTATCATACCACGTATCCTCTACGTTTAGGACGGGCGCAGACATCGCATACACACCGTTAGAAAGAAGCTCCGTCTGTGCGTCCATACTAATCATATCTACCTCAACAAATGATATCTTTTTCGCTTTCAGGGCGCTCTTAAGTTCTTCGCATTTAGAGCATCCTGGCAAACCGTATACAACAACTTTCATACACTAGAATGCGTTTGCATGATATATAAAGGTTTCTATCTGCGAAAAGCTTAAGTAGTTTGTAGGTGTTCTACTACATATGAGGCTATGCAAGGATTGCATCCATAGTAAAAAGGCGTATGTGAAAAAAAGACCATATGCAGATTCTATATTAAGCAAGAGCCCAGACGACCTATATTATTATAATTATATATGTAGGCGCAATTTCATGACCACCTCCATAATAGAACCAGTAGAAGGGAAGCGCATAGTAAAAACTACTGGTACAGAATATGACTGCAAAAAAGAACGAGAATCCTGTCTGTCGTCGTGCGGTCCGGACGGCAACCAATGGTCCCCGAGACCGGAATTTTATAAAAATACACCACGAAATAACGAAGCGCGTGTATCTGCTCCGCTGAAAAACGAAGATGATGTATTCATAGTGTGTTGTTGATATGCCCGAAGAAGAAAACTTTTGCGTAGACTGCGTACATTGTCGCGGTCATTATCGAGTAGATGAAAATCATAATGTGATAGCCAATCGTTATACGTGCGAACGATTTTCTACACGTACCCTTAAAAGAAATCTAGTAACAGGAGAACAAGAAGTAGTATCTACTGGGGTAATATATGAATGTGAATCCATGAGATTCGCAAATGGAATATGTGGAGAAACTGGTATATATTTCGAGCGAAAACAACCCGAAGTATTGTCTTCTAGCGAAACCGAATCGCAAGCACTACCTCCGCAATACATCGTATATAATAGGTGTTAACATGAAACTCTGCAAAGATTGTGAACACTTCTCAGAAAAAGAAGAAACATTCACTATAAGAGATCCATTTAGTCCATACACATTTAAATACGCACAATGTACATCAACCAAACCAAAGCCAACTATCATAGTTCCCATTTGTACTCGACTGGCAACAACAAAGACGACAACAGATCTTGTCTATGGTGAAACCACAACGCAAATAATAAGGAAACCACTAAACTGTCACGATGAACGCACAGATGACGAAAAATGTGGTGAAGAAGGGAAATTCTTCATACAACGAGCAAGCCCATTAAAACTGAAACCCAGATTCAACATAAAGAAAGTACGAGAGGTGATACTGGACCCACATCAAGACGATAAACCAAACATATCGCTCGGTGGATGGTAAATGTGAGCGACCTCTATGCGAGGTCTTTCACATTTGTTGACTTCTTTTCTGATACTTTGCCGTTTTCGGGGAGGTAATCCAAACATGGAATCCAATCCTCGGCATTCTTAATTGTCTGGTTCCAGTTAAACTCTAGGTATCTCTGAATTGTGCTGTTTCCACGAATCCAAGTATTGCCGCTTGCAACCGGCTTATTGCCATCTCTATTCCAATAGTTCATCCAGACATTTCCTGTACCACTGGAATCGATCCATGTCTTGAGCCAGTTTGGCGTCGAGTTTGCTCTGGTCCATATGTTAGACTCTGACATCTGCGAATACCACACCATAGATGAAGCATCTCTCCCAAATGCCTCAGTCTCCATCCTGTATAACGACAGTCCCTCTTTCCCGGGAGTTGACTTCACACTAAACTGTGTATCATCATCCATGTGTGTGCTATTTGTCCAAGAACTAGATTTATAATAAATCTGACCAGCACCTCCTATATCCTTGGACATCGGACCCAGATCTTGGAACCCGGTGACTCGACCATCTCCGCTAACCTCGATATAGTCCTCGACAATGTTATTAGAGCACGATCCGCCATAAAGCACACCAATGATAGTTGCCACTCCTATGAGAACAAGAATCGCTATCACAGCGCACCTTATATATTCGATCATATTTCCTCTACATCTCCAACTTCAGGTTTTCTAATTCCCGACGCTTCTCCTGAATGGTATCACGAATTTCAGTAAAATCGATATCAACTATCGCAATTTCCATCGTTTCCAGCATTCTATCGAAAACCAAGAGTACGTCGTCCACAGAGGAGATAACTTTTACTGCCTCTTTCTTGAATCGCTCATGTAAGACATATCTGTAGGATATCGCGAAGATTAGACTCATTCCTCCTACCCAGAGGTAAATCGCTCCATATCCTCCATCCATGCCCTCTCCTCTACCGTATCAACATAGCCGCTGATATACGATTTTACCGAACAACCATCACTGTCATTCGTTACCAATAACCCCGACATTTTTGCAGTCTCAACTTTGTCATGCCACTGGCACCGTATTGGAACCCCATCTTCCCCGAGTTGGATATCCGGAGAGTCAGTCGCAACTCCGAGCATTAGTGCTAACAACACTGCTATAGCGACTCGTATCATAAGATTGCCCTCACGGCATTATTCCCACATATTCTATAGAATATGTTGTATGGCTTCCTGCTACAGAACTCTTAACATAGAATACTACTTCGCACGCAGCGTGGTCTAAGGTTGTTCCGGTGTTTGCATTGGAGGATGCATTTACTGTGGCCTCAGACACATCAGTAAGCTCTGTGCCCCCGAGAGACGTAGTATATAATATCTTATATTTTAGAGCATTGGTCAATCCGGTGTTCGTTATAACAGCTCTTTTGGTGAGATATGGCAAGCAAACCCATCTATCTGCTTCGACATATGCATCAGTCGTAGTTCCAGTTCTCAACATGGAAACCGCTGGTTGTAAATTCGTTGGAAACATAATTATCACCCAAATAAAAAAGGCCGAGCAGCCACGTAGGACTACCCGGCCTCACCTCATAGGAAACAACTCACCTAGCTAATCTTCTTACAGAGTAGTGTTACGTAATATTGCCCGGCGCTTCTGTCAGTAGCAGCATCGGTATATACGTATATGTCATCGCCAGCGTTCACCCTGGCATCCGCAGACGCGACGCCGATGACCTCAACAACGGAGTTGAGATGATTCATGAAGACGGTATCACTCATATCAAGAGTAACCGTTCCAGTCATCGCAGTAGTACCAACTGCTTCCTTCGTGATCTTGGTTACGTCATCTACAGATCCACCTGCCTTTGCCTCTACCAGAGTGCATCTCGCAGACAGAACCTCTAGCTTACAGGGCGCAGCATCCGTAATCTTGGTAGCAACAGCAGTTGCGGCGCTACCGAAATCATGTAGAACCGGACCAATAGTAAACGTGGAAACCTCATTGTCGGCTGCAAGTTGGGTAAACCCAATGCCACCAGTTTTCACACTCATTACACCGGAAGACGCACTTAGTGTAGTATTGTCTGCAATCCCAGAAACAACGTCTGCAACAGACTCTAGTCTCGGAACGCCCGCAGGAGTTCCATTCGCATCTGAAATTACAATGCTGTCATTTGCAACATCTACAGTAGCCGCAGTCAGGCTCGCTGGAGTGAATGCAAGAACACCACCGGTAGCCGCCAGTCCAGTATTTGCAGTAGTACCAGCCACTAACGTAATGAAATCAGAAATAGCCTCTTCCTTTCCAACACCGTCGGTCGCATCGATAAACGGAAAAGTATCATTTGCAACATCAACCACGGCAGCCGCAAGCTCGGCAAGATCTAACTTTAAAGCTTCGGTGCCTCCACCACCCAGACCAAGACCTGCAACAGCCGCCTGAATCTGCGCATAGCCAATTGGTTTTGTAGATGGTCCAAATTTCGGCCCAGGACAACCCATATATATCCCCTCTTAATTAAAAAGTTTGGGGCGAGTGGCCCCAATCACCGACAACTTAACCAATAGCGATCTCTACGATAGAGTTCTCGTCGTGGATCTCAATAGGCCGGACCCACTCCTTAATCTCTATCCAGTAGTTGCCTCCAGGCTGCTTCGGGTACCTGTCGTCAACATCGATCTCCTGGCTAACGATAAACTCGAAAGCATCGGGATCGGAAGCTACGACATATACATACCCAGATGGAGCGTAGGAAGTTTCCTTAATCCAAGAGTAAGGATCTGCATCGGGAGACTTTCCAAACAGAGGAGCAATGTCCCTGTAGAAGGGCTGTCTCTGGACAGCAGAGGTCATCTGGAACAGATACTTAAGATCTGCTCTCTTGCCAATCAGATAGGTAGGAGTAAACTCCTCATCCATAAGATTAACGGCATTCAGTACGTCAGAGTAGAGATCTCTGTCGGGGTCGGAACCGTCCCATGCACCGGCGTTTGTGCCTGTGGTAATACTACCGTTGGTGTTGAGTGCAGCAGCAGCATCGATACCGTTTGCGGTAATACCAGTTGCTGAGGAAGCAGATCCGCCGTTCATGAAGAAGTCATCCTCTGCCATGTGAATTCTCTTAAGAGCTACATCGATCTCCTTAGTCTTGATAGCAGAAGTTACAGGCTTCTGGAGATCCCGCTCATTTATTGAGAATCCGGTAGCGAAACAATACACATCATGAGTGACCTGCTCTGCCTTCAGAGTGAAGGAATCGGGAACAGCGCCCTTCGCGATGATCTTTGCAGTCTCGGTAGAGGTATCGTACTTAGTTATGGAATCCTTGTCCATATCGGCACCTATGTGCCGGTAAGGAGCAACATTACGAGCCAGGAGTCTGTCCCGGTACATCTTCTCGTATCTGTCAATCTCCTTTAGGGTAGCGATAGTTAACTCTTCCGGAATTGCAGAACCGTAATAAATATCAGCCATTTTTTATCACCTTACTTCAGTAGAAGTGCCTCTGCCTGATACATCTTATAGACCAGATCAGAACCACCAGCGGCAGTCATCGCGACGGTTGCGGGCTGCACAAGAGTAATCACAGTAGCAGTCTTTGACTTGACACGGTTAACGGCGGCGTTTCCACCGTTGTCATCCATCAGGATGTAGTCACCGACTGATAGATTTAGAGCAGTCATATCGGCACCAGATAGAGTAACTGTGGTATCGCCAACGCTAACATTGCTGGCAACGGCCTTTCCGCCACCTGCTCCAATAGTAAGATCTTCCATCAGTTTGGCTACTGTAGTTACGGTGTAAGTCTCACCAGCAGCAGAGCCAGCCTCTTCAACAATACCGTGGGGAATTGTAGTAGATCCGCCACCTACAGAAGCAACCTCAACGAAGTCGCCTGCGATTAGAGAAACGCTAACGCCGCGAGTCCAGAGTCTTGCAGTACCACTTATGATAATTGGTACGACATCACCTGCGGCATAGAATCCATCAACACTGTGCTGCACTTGGTCGTCAACGGCCACACCGAGAATACATTCGTCGTCTGCGGCGGTAGCGGCCTTAACTGTATTAGCACCGGCCCTCACAACCAGAGCACCAAATGGAATCTGGCTTGCAGCAATGAAGGACTTCTGGGGTCCAGAAGTTCCGGTCTTTACGGGCTTCATAACCATGTTTTATCACCAATAATAATAATTTATTTATTCCTCGCGTGCGAGGGTCTTTCTAAGCTTCTCGCGAACACTCTCAATAGCAGAAGTGCCAGGAGTAACACCATCGCCAACTGCATTCTGCTTCATGACTGGAATAGCCATGATCTCGGGATGAGCATCAAGATAGGGCCAACCCTCTTTCACGAAACCGGCGTAGTGAGTATCGATCTCAGCGCGAGCCTTCGCGTTAAGTCGCATTCCAAAAGACTCCTTATTGCGAGCCTCTAGGGAAGCAGCGTTGGTCTTCATTATATTCTCTCGATCTGCCATTAGAGTGTCAACCTTCTCAGAAAGTTCACTAACGGACTTGGTGAGCGCGGCAACATCCCCAATGGAGTTCAACTTATTCTCGATTTCAGTAACCTTAGCAGTAAAAGTTGCTACGACAGCATCTATGGCCTCCGAATTTAACTTGACTTCGATAGGCTCAGGCTTCGCGACAACCACAGCGGCAGTCCCTGCCTCTTCAATAATTTCTGGCATTTGTAATTCCTTCCTTTTTCCACATTTGTTTTTCTTAAAGCCGCAGCCATGTTCCTGACTACATGCTCCATGATCCACTTCTGCAAAATGATAAAAGTGATATCCTTCGGAACCCTCAACTGCTTTGTATTGGTCGCCGTTGAAAGATCCCTCTTCACTAATACTATTCGCAGTATAACATATACTTCCATCATACGGGTTATCGCTGCGAATTCGCTCTATGTCGTCATCACCCAGTTCATTTTTGAAATATCGAACCACACCGGCAACATCCCTAGTTTCCGGTCTAGGTGCGGCTTCAATAATCTGCCCAACGCGCTTATCTGTGTAATTCACAGGCCTATCGATATGGCCTTTCAAGATCGGCTGCCCGAGCAACCAATGCGCATGTGGTGCGAAATATTCGTAAACTTTTTTGGTCGGAATATTATCTGTTCCTGTAAATACCCCTTCCTTCATAAAAACAGCATTCACATCAATATACTCATCGGTCTCCCTTAAAATACCAGAACTAGACACCGAGTTGAGCTTCATTTTCTCAGTCATCGCTTTTTCTCCAAAGTGTTTCTTCATTAGTTTAGAAATTCTCGATTTCAGTTTGGCATCTGAAGAACCAGTCATCGCCCCACTCGCAAACGTAAAGGCAACTTTTAATCCATCCTGATCGAATGCAGCCTTACCATCCTTTACATCGCCCCATGGATAATGATAATCGGAAATATTTTGGCCATCCCCATCTATGCGACCAAAATATGGCAAAAGCTTTCGCTTACTAATTTTGCCAGATTCGTCGCGAGCCCACTCGATAAGCCGCTTTTTTGCAGCATCTCCGTCCCACGATCCATTTGCAATTATATTAATGGCCGTCATCCACTTTACGCAAAACCAAAATAATATACAGCACGCCCATGACCGAAACGCTTATATACATACATAGCTAAGTATCTTGTATGTCAGACACAAAACCATCACATGAAGATGTGTTAGCAAAGGTAGATGATATCATCGCAAATGCAGACACAGGTATGTTTACCAGCGGAACAAACGGAGCCATAAAGATAGCCACAACAATGTTCTTCAATAACTTGCCATCCCCGCCTCTCGTAAACCCCGAAGATGCGAATTACTTCGGGTTTAATATAAACGATACATTGAAATATATCAACGAGCCAGGGATATCAAAGGACGAGCTAATCCGGAGGGCAATTGGGGTTGGCATCTCAACTATGGCACATGTTGTAGACATGCCAGACGATGTGAGAATAGCATTCTTCAAAGATATGCTGTTATCTATGTCAGGCCGACCTGCCAAATACGTTACACAGCTAATGGCCACGGAGATTGCAAAAGAAGCAATGAAGAGTACCTGATTATCTCAGGTACTTCTTTGCATATACAACAAAACTAACAATACTTATTGCAGCCATTATTGCCGCAATAGCCGCTATCCACATGCGGCTATCGGCTCCAAAAAACGTCCCTACAATAACTGCAACCAATATATCCGTAAAATACGCGGTTAACCTAAATATGTTTTCAGCTTGCACTTTTCATCCACCTTACAAACTCAACATATGCACCGAGTAAAGATGCAGATGGCGAATCTTCTGATATAACGATACGCCAAAGTTCGCCGACTGAAATTATTGCAGCATTCTTAACAATTGTCATTGACGGCATATATTTTTTGTTCCCAACTGAAATTTCGGTCGTCTGTAATTTCAGAGTAATCGCACCCATGACAATCGCATGATCAAGAAACATATCAGTCTCGTTTGCTATATCACACCCACTAGTACATGTCGCGAGGGCTCCTACGTTCCACCCATTTGTCAGATCTGCAAACAAAAGATTATCTTCGTCGCGTAACTCTCCCAACCTTCTATACAGACCGTCTGTCGGTGGTATAAAATATTGATATGTCTGAGAAAGGTCACTCATTTGTAGTCTCTCCCTTCTTTTTCTTGCCGCGCTTCTTCGGAGCATCTGATATTTCGTTTTCGCTTACTTTAGTCCATGAACAATCTCTAGCGTCGAATAGCCAGAGTGTACCGTTTATATCTATCTCAATAGGCATATATAAAACCTCGTTGGTCCGTTGTTTGTTTTCATCCTTTATAAACTTTTCCATTCAAAATATCCACGGAACATTTAAATAGATAAACAACCACTATACTACCATGAATACGACAGAAGAACAACTAGAAGTCGTAATGTACGTTAGAAAACTGTGGGAACACCGCAAATCCACGGGAACTCGGAACATGTGGGAACGTGGAGACCTTCCGGCGATATGCCCGGGAACCATATGCACTTGCTGCCCACTAGATATAATACCAGGGATTAGCTGTTGCTCTAGCAAGGCGTGGCAAAATGCACGCTCCGAAGAGGAAGCAAAAGCAGCCGCATCTGCGGTTTTGGCCAAAGTAAAGAAACTACAAACCAAGCTCGCCCTTGATCACGCGATTGAAATCTGGAAAAAGCGCGCTGACGGGCAAGAAGTAGATGATAGATGCCCACTTTGTAAGTTGTTTCTGTACGCGCATAGCGAATACGTACAAGACAACACATATAGTTGCACAGAGTGTCCAGTTTATATCTATAGCAACTCGTCGACTAAGTATTGTAATAATACGCCATATGGGAAATGGTTTAGAGAAGCTTCCCAATCATTTCCGTCCGAGATAATGACTAGAGCATACGCAGCAGATGAACTTCGCTTCCTAGAGCGGGTTCGCGATGCAATGAACGGCACAGACCGTCGCCAGACAATACCAATGTCTACTCAATATTTCGTGGAGCAATATAAACAACTGACAGATGCCATAAAGCGCTGGTCATGTTCTACAACTTTCCCACTCACATGTCAACCAGAAGATTGCAGTGGTTGTGCATTCACCCGATACGCATGGTGTGCATCCGATGAATACTGAATGAGGTTTTGTGACTGACATATTCACTCCTGAATATGCAGCCCAGTACTGTGGAGAGGTCTTAAGATCCTCTCTACATGCCCAGGAGAGGCTCATGGCAGCCAGGATACT
>Ga0116187_1000384_pt1 | contig 55422 bp, 47 predicted proteins | sample AD_JPNNA6_MetaG_FD_89755 | JGI IMG/M metagenome (GOLD analysis project Ga0116187, IMG submission 89755) | Active sludge microbial communities of municipal wastewater-treating anaerobic digesters from Japan - AD_JPNNA6_MetaG | ecosystem: Engineered > Bioreactor > Anaerobic > Digestate | place... | reverse complement strand
GCGGTGACGGTGGCGTTGGGATGGATCTCGGTGACGGGGGGCTTTGTCCACCCCGACGGGAGGGGCTTCCGGAGATCGCCGTGAGGATCTGGATGATCGCCCAGGACACCCGCCCCCCGGAGGTCCCCGGCATAACCCGACACTATGCCCTGGGGAGGGAGTGGGTCTCTCGGGGGGATGAAGTGCTGGTGGTCCACGGGAGCTTCGACCATCTGGGACCCTCCCTTCCGGAGGGCCCCCCCCCGGAGGGGGTCTGGGACCGGAGCTACGACGGCGTGCGTTTCCTCACGGTGCCCGTGCCCCCTTACGGAGGGAGCGCCACCCCTGGAAGACTTTGGAACAACTGGCTCTTTGGCCGTCGGGTGGAAAAGATCCTCGGGGGAGGTAGTTACGGCGTCCCCCAGGTGGTGCTGGGCTCCACGGTGCACCCCTGGGCGGCCCGGGCGGGCCTTCGCCTGGCGCGGCGCTTCCGAGTGCCCTTCGTCTTTGAAGTCCGGGATCTCTGGCCCCAGACCCTGGTGGAGCTGGGGCGCATCTTTCCCGGACACCCCCTGGTGCGCTACTTCGGCGCGGTGGAACGGACTCTGGCGCAAAGCGCCGACCTGGTGGTCACCTCCGCCCCCCGCATGGGGGAGTACTTCCGGGAGCGCTACTCCCTGCCGGAGGAGCGGTGGTGTTGGATCACCAATGGCACCTTCGTGGAGGCCTTCGACCCCTCCCCGCCGGAGGAAGACGAAGGGGCGCTGGAGATCTTTTACACCGGCACCCTGGGGAGGGCCAACCGCCTGGACCGCTTTTTCGCCCTCCTTCCCGACCTGGCCCGGCGCTTCCCGACGCTGCGTTTCGTCTTCGTGGGGCGGGGAGAGATGAGGCGGGAGCTGGAAGAACGAGGGCGCCTCCAGGGGCTCCCCGTGCGCTTCGAGGACCCCGTGCCGAAGCGCCGGGTCCCCGAGCTCCTGCGCCGGGCCTCGGCCTTCCTCGTGGTGCTGGACGACCTCCCCCTCTACCGATATGGCACCAGCCTGAACAAGATGGCGGACTACCACGCGGCGGGGCGCCCGGTGATCCTCCTGGGGGATTGCGCCGAAAACCCCCTGGCCGCCTCGGGGGCGGGGTGGGTGGCCCCCCGGGAGGAAGATTTGCCCGGGGCTCTGGAGGCCCTGGTGAGGGCGGGGGTCGAGGGGCGCCGAGAGCTGGGCCGTCGGGGCCGGGAGTACGCCCGGGAGCACTACGACTGGCCTAAGCTGGCGGAGAGGCTACGGGGACGCCTGGAAAAAGTGGTGTCCCGCCGCCCACCGGAGTCCTCGCCCCGTCGATGACCGCCGGGGCCCTGCCCGGACCCTTTTCGCCCAGCGGAAGTTGTCGAGGTCCAGGTGTCCCGATCGCGGCCCGGAATGAGGCGGGGAGGGCAAAGAGGCCCCGGAGTAAAACGGGAAACAAGATCAAAGAGTCACAGAAAAAGAGTCACAGAAGGAGGAAGGGTCTTTGAAGGTTTTTTCCTACCCCGAAGGCCCCCGGAGACGCGGGGGATGGCGGAAAGGGCTCGGAGGGGCGGCGATATTGATCATGGGGGCGCTGGTCGCCTGGTATCTTTTGTCCCCCCGAGGTCCCGGAGAACGCCCCCCCACGCCCCTGCCGCCGGTGGAGCTCCCCACCCCGACCCCCTCTCCCCCTCCCCTCCCCACCCCCTTCTCCCAAGCGGAGCGCAACCCCTTGAAAGAGGGCTCCCTGGAGCGGGCCTGGATCCGCATCGTCAAGAGCGCCTTCATCCTGGAACTCTACGAGGGACGAGATCTGGTGCGGACCTACCCCATCGCCACCGGGTCCGCCTTGGGGGACAAGCGATCCCAGGGAGACCGGCGGACCCCGGTGGGGCGCTTTTCCATCTCCCAGATCCAGCCCTCTTCCTCCTGGACCCACGACTTCGGCGACGGCAAGGGAGCCATCAAGGGGGCCTACGGACCGTGGTTTCTCCGCCTGAAGACCGGATGGAAGGGCATAGGGATCCATGGCACCCACGACCCCGATTCCATAGGGAAAAGCGTATCCGAGGGGTGCATCCGCATGTTCAATGCCGACGTGGCGGAGCTCCGGCGCCGGGTGCGTCCGGGGACCCCCGTGATCATCGAACCCTAGGCCCCTCGTCGGGGATTGGGGGGCTGAAAGGAGAGGATCGCCGTGATCATCGACCATCTGAGCAACGCCGGGTTCTACTTTGGCGCGGACCCCCTGTTGAGAGAGGCCCTGGAGTTCCTCCGCCTTCCGGAGATCGCCACCCTGGGGATGGGGCGCCATTCCCTCCGGGGGGACGACCTCTTCGCCCTGGTCTCCGGAGGCGTCACCGTCGCCGAAGGCGATGCCCCCTGGGAGGCCCATCGGCGGTACGTCGACCTCCACCACGTGGTGGAAGGGGGAGAGTGGATGGGGTACGCCCCTCTTCACCGCATGCGCCAGACCCGGTCTTACGACGAAGGGGAAGACTGCGCCCTCTACCGGGGAGAAGGGAACTTCCTCCGGGTCTTTTCGGGGATGTTCGTGGTCTTTAACGTCACCGACGTCCACAAGCCTGACATCCACCTCGGGGAGCCCGAGGCCTTTCGGAAGATCGTGGTGAAGATCCGCCGGAGGGAGCCATGATCTCCCGGCGAAAGGCCTTTTCATGGTGCGGGGTAGGGGGGTTGCTTTTGGTCCTGGGGGGCGTCTTGCCGGGGAGGGTCATCGAGGCGGTTCCCAGGCAGGATGCTGTGGTGGCGCGATACGCGAAGGATCTCCCCGCCGCCTGGGGGGAGCGCCTTGAAGGAGTGAGGACCCGGCTGGCCACGACGGACCGGGTGCTGGCTCTGACCCTGGACGCCTGCGGGGGGGAGTACGACGAAGAGCTCGTGGCGTTCCTCATCCGGGAGAGAATCCCCGCCACCCTCTTTTTGACGGGACGGTGGATCGACCGCCACCCCCGGGAGGCGGCGGCCCTGGTCCAAAACCCCCTGTTCGAGATCGCCAACCACGGAGAGAACCACCGTCCCGCCTCGGTGACGGGACGAAGGGCCTACGGCATCGCGGGAACAAAAAGTCCCCGGGAGTTCGCCGAAGAGCTCCTGATTAGCGACGCCAAGCTGCGTGCCCTGGGGGTCCCCGCGCCCCGATACTACCGGTCGGGGACGAATTTTTACGACGACGTGGCCCTGGCGATGGCCGCCGAACTGGGGTACGAAGTGGTGGGGTACGCCGTGGCGGGAGATGGGGGAGCCACCTTTTCCCGGGAGCAAGTGAAAGCCACCGTGCTCCGGAGCCGCCCGGGGGACATCATCCTGTGCCACATGAACCGCCCCCGGGGCGACACCGCCGAAGGCCTCACCGAGGCCCTGCCCCTTATGATCCGGGAGGGCTTTCGCTTCGTGACCCTTTCTGCCTACCCCCTGCGGGACTAGGCCCTCCCCCACCCATCGGAGCTAAAATAGCCCCTCGTTTTTGCCCCACCAGAACGCCTCGTCCCCCCGGGCCTCCTCCGCCAGGGTGCGCAAGAGGTCCCGGAGGGTTTCCACCGGTACGCCCTCGGGGGACTCCAGGACCATCTTCGCCACCACCGGAGCGGGGGGCAGGGAGAGCCAGGCGCGAAAGTCGAACCCCCCCGCCTTCATCTGGCACATCTCCCGGTGGCAGTAGAGGCATAGGACCACCACGTTGTCCAGGGAATCCGCCCCTCCGGCGGCAAAGGGCACCACGGGGTAGACCTTGAGGTTCGTGAGGCAACCGCACTTCTCGCAGCGACGATGGGCCCGTTCCAGGGCCTCCCGACGCAGCTTCAGGTTGTGGATCACGGGAGATCGCCTCCTCTTTTGGGCGTTCCCTCTACGGGGGCCCGGGATATCGCCCCGGAGGGGCCTTTTTTCGCCCCCTGGCGTGCCCGAGCCCCGGCTTCGGGGAAAGATCCGGCGGTGAGGCCGAAACTCTCCCCGGCGGCGACGCGAAGCCCTATTGGGCCAGCTCTTTCATGGCGGCGGCGAGGATGCGGGTGATTAACGCCAGGCGCTCCAGGGGGATCCTCTCGTCGGGTTGGTGCATGAGCTCCGGATCCCCGGGAAAGGTGGCCCCGAAGGCCACCACGTGGGGCATGGTGCGGGCGTACGTCCCTCCTCCGATGGCCAGGAGGAACGCCTCCTGGCCCGTGGTGGCCGTGTAGGCCCGTTGGAGGGCCTGGATGAGCTCCGACGAGGGATCCACGAAGAGCGGGGGGCTGTGGCGCAGGACCTCCAGGGAGAGCCCCAGATCGCGGACCCGCGCCTGGACCTCGGGGAAGAGGGCGTCCCAGGCCTGGCGCACCGGGTATCGGATGTCCAGCGTGGCGGCGATCCCCCCGTCGGCGGTGACCTCCAGAAGCCCCAGGTTCAGGGTGAGGGGGCCGCTCAGGTCGTCCCGGCAGGCGATCCCCAGGGCCGCCCCGTCGCTTTTCTCGTTTACCAGGGCTCCGAGGGCGGCGGCGGCCCGCCTCCAGGGGGCCTCCGTGGGCAGGGCCCCGAGCAGACGGAGCAGCCGCACAGCGGCGTTGATGCCGAGCTCCGGCAAAGATGCGTGGGCCGCCTTCCCCCGGGGGCGCACCGTGAGCTTTCCCTCCCCTTCCTCCAGGACCAGGGGCCATTCGCGGTCTGCGGCGAAGGATTCCAGGGCCCGGCGCAGGGGAAGGAGCCTCTCCGGGGGCCCCTCGATGGTGCCCTCCGCCGTTTCGGGGACCATGTTGGCTGCGGGGGCGGCGGTCAGGGCCGTGAGATTCTCGGGGCCGCCGGGGGCTCCGGGGGAGAAGAGGCGAAGCTTGACGCTTCCTTTTTCCGCGTTGATGATGGGAAAGGCCCCGTCGGGGGTGAAGCCCATGACGGGGAGCTCCTGGCCGCTCTGGACGTAGTGGGCCATGCAGGCGCATCCCGACTCCTCGTTGGTGCCGAAGATCACCCGGATACGCCGCCTCAGGGGGATCCCTCCATCCCTTATGGCCGCCAGGGCGAAGAGGGCGGCGTAGGTGGGCCCCTTGTCGTCCAGCGTTCCTCGGCCGTAGAGCACCCCGTCCACGATCTCCGCCCCGTAGGGGTCGTGGCTCCACCCCGTCCCCTCGGGGACCACGTCCAGGTGGCCCAGTACCGCCACCATCTCCTCCCCTTCGCCGTACTCCGCATATCCCACCATGGAATCCACGTTGGCCGTGCGAAAACCCAGATCCTGGGCGGTTTTCAGGGCGTGACGCAGGGCTTCGTCCACCCCTTCGCCGAAGGGCTTGCCGGGGAGGGGAGTCCCCGGAGTGCTCCTGAGGCGAAGGGCCTCCCGCAGGGAAGAAATCAACTGGGGCTGAAGGGCTGCCACGTGGTCGTCGAGGGTCATGATCGCGCTCCTCCTGAATTAAAAAAGTTTTCGCCGTCCCCTTGACCTAAAAAAGGGGGGGATCGGGCGTTGTTTCCCATGGCCGAAACAGTGTACCATGAGAGGGGAAAATCTGGGGGGCTTACCCCCCTCGATCCCGGCGCCGCCCCGGAATTGGTGCCGGGGGTGAGCCCGAAGAGGCTGAACCCCAGGGATGAGATGAAGAGATGTAAGGATGAAGAGATGTAGGGATGAAGAGGTGGAAGGGAGAGGGATCCATGATCGTTCTAGAACCATTTTGCGGCGTCAGCGGGGACATGCTCCTCGGCGTGCTCTGCGACCTGGGGGGGGCGCCGGAGATCCTGGGGCGTTTTGAGGCCTTCCGGTCCGCCGGCGTGCGCTCCGTGCGGGTGTCGGTGGAGCGGGTTCTGCGGCGGGGCATCGGCGCCACCGCCGTGCGGGTGGAGGTGGAAGAAGAAGAAAAGGAACGCTCCTGGGAGGAGCTGACGACGCTGCTCCACGAAGGAGCCCGGGGCGTGGGAGCCTCTCCGGCGGCGGTGGGTCGGGCGTTGAAGGCCCTGGAACTCCTGGGAGACGCCGAGGCCCGGGTGCACGGCCACCCCCGGGAGGAGGTGCACTTTCACGAGACGGGGAGCTTCGACACCGTGGTGGACGTGCTGGGCTTTTTCCTCCTGCTGGAGTCCCTGGGAAACCCCGCGCTGCGCAGCCTCGCCGTCCGCCTGGGGCGGGGCTCCGTCCGGTGCGCCCACGGCCTCTATCCCGTGCCCCCCCCCGCCGTGGCGGAGATCGCCGCCCGGTGTCACATCCCCGTGGAGGGGGGCCCCGTGGAGGGGGAGCTCGCCACCCCCACCGGCATGGCCCTTTTGGCCTCGGCGGCGACCTTTTCCCCAAGCCTGCCCTCCCTCATCCCCCGGCGGATCGGCTACGGCGCCGGGCAGCGGGATCTGGCCGTGCCCAACGTCCTCCGGGGGGTCTGGGCGGATGACGGAGAAGACGAGGCGGTGTGGATGGTGGAAGCGAGCCTGGACGACGCCACGGGGGAGGAGATGGGGCGAGCCCTGGAGCGACTCCAGGAGGTCTCCCTGGAGGCCCACCTCCTGTCGGGGGTGGGAAAGAAGGGGAGACCCCTCTTCGTCCTCCGGGTGGTGGCCCGGGAGGAAGAACTCTCCCGGGTGCGGGATCGCCTGCTGGAAGAGACCCCCACCCTGGGGGTACGCTCCTGGCCCGTGGCCCGGACCCGCATGGCCCGAGAGGTGCGCCCCCTGGAGGTCACCGTGGACGGGGAGCCCCTGCCGGTGCGGGTGAAGATCTCCCGTCTCGGGGACGTGGAGAAGAGAAAGGTCGAAGCGGACGACATCGCCCGCCTGAGATCCCGGGAGACGGACCTCCGCCCCCGGGAGGTCCCCCATGGATGAAGCCACCCTGCGGGTGATCCTCCGAGCCGTGAAGAGCGGAGCCCTGGACGAAAACGCTGCCCTGGCCCGCCTGCGCCTCCTGCCCTTCGAGGACCTGGGGGACGTGCGCCTCGACACCCATCGGGCGCTGCGCACGGGCTTTCCCGAGATCATCTACGCTGCGGGAAAAAGCGACGAGCAGCTCCAGCGCATCGCCCGGTCCCTGGCCCCGGGGGAGGAAGACCTCCTCATCTCCCGGGCCTCGGAGGCCCAATACGACCTGGTGAGGCGCGAGATTCCCGGGGTGCGCTACTCCCCCGAGGCTCGCCTCGCGTACCTGCGCCGTCGCCGGGGGGCCCCTGGAGGGGCGGTGGTGGTGGCCAGCGGCGGAAGCAGCGACGTCCCCGTGGCGGAGGAGGCGGCGTTGGTGGCGGAAACCCTGGGATGCGCGGTCACCCGGCTCTACGACGTGGGGGTGGCGGGACTCCATCGCCTCCTGGGCTCCCTGGAGACCCTTCGCAGCGCCCAGGCCCTGGTGGTGGTGGCGGGGATGGATGGGGCCCTCCCCTCCGTGGTGGCGGGGCTCGTGTCCTGCCCGGTCTTTGCCGTCCCCACCAGCGTGGGGTACGGCGCCGCCTTCGGAGGCATCGCCCCCCTGCTGACCATGCTCAACGCCTGTGCCCCCGGAGTCTCCGTGGTAAATATCGACAACGGCCTGGGGGGAGGGTACTGCGCCGCCCTGGCGGTGCGTCGCCGGGATCCGTCGGGGGGAGAGAAGAGTGGCAAGACCCGGTGAAGAAAGCCCCGAAGACCTCCGGGAACAGATCTCGTTGGAGCTCGCGGGACGGGCCCTCCGGGTGGAGTTCGTGCGGGCGTCGGGACCCGGAGGGCAGAACGTCAACAAAGTCGCCACGGCGGTCAAACTATTTTTTGACCTTTCCGCCTCCTCCCTTTCGCCGGAGGAGCGGGAACGCTTCCGCCGTGCGGCGGGGCAACGGATCTCCTCTGCGGGGGTCTTTCTGCTCGATGCCCGGCGGTTTCGCACCCAGGAGGCCAATCGACGGGACGCCCTGGAGCGGCTGGCGGAACTCCTCCGTCGGGCCACCACCCCCCCGGCTCCCCGGATTCCCACTCGCCCCGGCCCCGGAGCCCAGCTCCGGCGAAGAAAGCTCCGGGACCGCCTCCAGGCCCGGAAAAAGGCCCGGCGGAAAGACCTTCGCGCCGAAGACGACTGATCCCCCTCTCTCGAAAGCCGAGGGGCGCCCCTCGCCCGATCCCGCCGGAGGAGCCCCCCGGGGGGGAGAAGGACCGCGCCCTTGCTCCGCAGCGCGGATCGCTCGGGGCGAGGATCCCCTGGGGTCGCCCCCTCGACGTCCAAAGATCCGGGGAGATCGCCGACGCCGGGGTGTGCCCTTGAGTTTCTTTCGATTATGTGGTGCTTTTGCCACACAAAAGGCTCTTACCCCATCGGTCGGAAGGAGAAAAAGCATGAAAAAAATTCAGATTCTTGGGACCGGATGCCCCAAGTGCAAAAAGCTGGCGGAGGTGGCGGAGGCCGCCGCTCGGGAGTTGGGCCTGGAGTTCGAGCTGGAGAAGGTCACCGACATCGCCCGGATAGTGGATTTTGGCGTCATGGCCACCCCCGCTCTGGCGGTGGACGGCCAAGTGCTATCGGCGGGCAAGGCCCTGACGAAAGAGGACGTGATGAAACTTTTGTCGGCGGTGCGGTGAGCCACCCCGGAGTGACCCGATGAGCCCCCCGGAAGGGGACGGCCGATCCCCGGGTCTTTGCCCCAAAACGAAAAGCGCCGGGGCCCCTTCAAGGGGGCCCCGGCGTTGGTTCATTTTCCCGGTGGTGGTCTAGGGTCGACCGCCCGCCGCCAGAAGGCCGGGGAGCAGGAACAGAAGCGGCAGGGCGCCGCCTAACCCCCCGTCGCAGCCCCCGCCTCCGGAGCCCCCCGAGGGAGGAGCGCCCGAAGGTGTTCCCGTGGGAGATGGGGCGGAAGTGGGGGACGGAAGCCCCGTGGGGGCGGGAGTGGCGGAGGGTCCCGGCGTGGGCACCGCCGTGGGGGAGATTCCGGCCACGGAAAAGGCGAGCGTGCGGGAGTCCGCATTCTCTCCGGTGCTGCTTCGGGCGGTGACGCGGACCTCGTAGGTCCCGGGGGCGGCGAAGGCGTGGAGGGCGGATGAGGGGGACCGGGAGGTCCGAACCACCTCCTCCGGCGAGCCGTCGCCGAAGTTCCAGGTAAAAGATCCCAGGGTGCAATTAGTCGCCGTGGCTTCGGCGGTGAAGGTCACGGCCTGCCCCACGGTGCCCGCAGCAGAAGACGCGACGATGGAGGTCACCCGGACCTGGGCATCCGATCCTCACCCGAAGGCGGGAAGCCCCTCCGGAACCCCCAGGAGGGTGAGGCCGAGCGCCGAAATCCGAAGAAGATGCGTTATTTTCACGACAAAAGCCCCCTATCTTCAAAAGATGGGGCCGCCCGGGGACGGGGGCCCCGCAGACGGCGAAGCCCCTAGGATACCTCGGGGCTCCCCGAGAGGGCCACCAGGGTCACGGCGAAGGTGAGCTCCTCCCCCGCCAGGCGGTGGTTGCCGTCCAGCACCACGTGATCTTCCTCCACGGCCATCACGGTGACCGGAAAGGGGCGCCCCCGGGGCCCCAGGGCCATGTGAAGCTGGTCCCCCTCGGCGGGGTCGTACCCCTCGGGGAGGTTGGTGCGGGGGACCGACATCACGAGGTCCTCGTTCCAGGGGCCATAGGCCCTTTCCGGGGGGATCACCAGGGTGCGTTCCTCCCCCAGGGCCATCCCCTCCACGCCCTGGTCGAAGCCCGCGATCATCTGCCCCGCCCCCACCACGAACTCCAGGGGCTCCCGCCCCTGGGAGGAATCGAAGACCGACCCGTCCCGCAGCGTTCCCCTATAGTGTACCTTGACGACGCTTCCCTTGGTGGCGTGCATGGCACGCTCCTTTCGGCCGACATGGCATGGCCTGAAGTGCGCCCTTTCCGCGAAGGGCGTGGAACCCATGGATTCCGAAAGACTTTCGGATCGGTACCATATTGTACTGTACGTAGCAGGGGGGCACAAGCGCCCGAGGAGGGGCGAAGCCGGAGAAGGTCACGCCTCCGAACTTCCCGTGACCCAGCCGTTGACCACCCGGAGAAACCTTTCGCCGTAGCGTTCCAGCTTGACGTTCCCCACGCCGGAAATGGCCAGAAGGGCCTCGGAGGTGGCGGGGAGACGCCGGCACATTTCCCTCAGGGTGCTGTCCGGAAAGATCACGAAGGGGGGCACTCCCTCTTCCTGGGCGATGGCTCGCCGCATCTCCCGGAGCTTTTCAAAGAGGATCTCCTTTCCATCGGGCTTGGGGGGAGCGTCTTCGGGGGCGTCCGGAGCCAGCGGGACCATGAAGAGGGGGGCGTCGCTCCGGAGAAAGGGGCGCGTGGCGGCGGTGAAACACAGGCCTCGATCGGCCGAAGCCAGAAGTCCCCGGGCCTCCAGGAAGGCCACCACCTCTTGGATCCGCTGGGGAGGGGTGTCTTTCAGCAATCCCCAGGTGGAGAGGGCCTGAAAGCCCAGCTCCCGCACCCGGCGGCTCCGGCTTCCCCGGAGGACGGCGACCAGCAGGGGAAGGGGAAAGGCCCCTCCGGAGGATCGTTCCGCCATGCGATAGACGCAGGAGATGATCTTTTTCGCCTCCAGGGTCACATCCTCCCCCGGGGCGGGCGCGGGGGGGAGGGAGGGCGTGGGGGGGAGGGCGGGCGTGAGCGATATAGGGGGATGGGGAAGGATCGAAGGGCGAAGGGATCGGAAAAAGGACACGATTTGGACCTTCCGGGGGGCCCCTAGACAGGGGCCGCACCCCCCGCAGGGAACGGCGGGGGGGCGGTCTCCGAAGTAGCTCAGGAGACGCTCCCGGAGGCATCCCGAGGCGCGGCAGTACGACGTCATGTCCTGGAGCTTCTTGAGATCCCGGCGCACCCCTTCCCGATCCCTCCCCTGGCAGACGAGGAATCGGGCGATCTGGACGTCTTTGGCGTCGAAAAGCAGGGGGCACTCGGCGGGCTCCCCGTCCCGTCCCGCCCGGCCCGCCTCCTGGTAGTAGCTTTCGAGGCTTTTGGTCATGTGGTAGTGGAGGACGTATCGCACGTCGGACTTGTCGATGCCCATGCCGAAGGCGTTGGTGGCCACCACCACGAGGGCCCGGTCGTGGAGGAAGTCCTCTTGGTTCTTGACGCGCTCCCGGTCCTCCAGCCCCGCGTGGTACCGCGTGGCGGCGATGCCGCTGCGGCGCAGCAGATCCCAGGTCGAGTCCACGGCCCTGCGGGTGGCGCAGTAGACGATGCCGGATTTCCGGGGGCGTGCCGCCACGAAGGACCGGAGAAAGGCCTCCTTGTCCTCCGGGCGCTCCACCCGGAGGAGGAGGTTGGGGCGGTCGAAGCTCGTGGTGAGGGAGAAGGGGCTCCGCAGGTCGAGCTTTTTCTCGATGTCTTTTCGGACCTCGGGGGTGGCGGTGGCGGTGAAGGCCCCCACCGGGGGACGTCGGGGCAGGGCCTTCAGGGCGGAGGCGATGGCCAGGTAGGCGGGGCGAAAGTCGTGCCCCCACTGGGAGACGCAGTGGGCCTCGTCCACCACGAAGAACTCCACAGGGAGCGTGGCGAGGAGCTTTAGGAAGGTCGCGCTCTCCAGGCGTTCCGGGGCGACGTAGATCAGGGGGCACTCCCCGGAGCGCAGCGCCAGGACCACCTCTCGAAACTCCCCCTCCCCCAGGGAGCTGTGGAGGGCCTGGGCGGCGACGCCGCTTTGCCTCAGGGCGTCCACCTGGTCTTTCATCAGGGAAATGAGGGGAGAAAAGACCACGGTGACCCCCGGCCGGAGGAGGGCGGGCACCTGATAACAGACCGATTTTCCCGCCCCCGTGGGCATGACGCCCAGCACGTCTTGCCCCTCCAGCAGACGCTTCACCAGTTCCTCCTGTCCCGGGCGAAAGGCGCGGTGGCCGAAGACCCGGTGAAGCACCTCGAGGGGGGTGCGCCCCCAGGGCCCCCCGGAGGCCCTAGGGCTCATCCGAGATCCCGGTGAGGAGGCGGACGTAGCCCTCGAGCTCCCGGGCCCGGGCCCGGGTGATCTGCATCACCCGCTCGGCGGTGAGGACTCCCCAGATCGTCCCCCCCTCGTTGACCTCGTAGAGCTCATTTCCCAGGGCTTGGGCCGCCTTCTCCTCCGCGTCGCGGTACTTGATCCAGAGGCGTTGCGACGCCTTCAGGACCTCCATGGCCTCGGGACGAAGCTTCTGGGCCAGGAGGCGGTATTGGGCGTTTAGCTCCCCGTCCCAGCGCTTCAGCCCCTCGGCGTAGGTCTCTCGCATCCCCGCCGTGGAGTCGTCGGCGGCCAGGGCCTCCTCGACCCACTGGTCGATGGGGTGGGTCCTCTCTTCGGCCCCCGCCGGGGGGATCCAGACAAAAAGGGATAAAATCATCGTCAGCGCCAAAGCAGTCAGGTTTTTTCCGATGGTCATGTCGTTCCTCCCCGGGTTCTTCCGGCAAAAGATTTCTTCCGGAGGATCATAACACAAGAGGGATAGGTGGGGTCAACTAAGACAGAGCAAGGCTTTGATAAAAAGAGATTTTTCCGCAAAAAATGGCATTTTCCAACCGCCATCGGAAAAAGATCCCCGCAGGCCCCCATGGGGTCTTTCCTCCGGGGGTAGTATACTCGTAAAGGTCAGGAAAGATCAAATGTGAGCCCGGGGGTCAAAAGAGGGGGGAAAGACCATGGCGGTGCGATACAAGGACTACTATGCGGTGCTAGGGGTGGATCGGAAGGCCACGGCGGAGGAGATCCAAAAGGCCTTTCGGGGGGCGGCCCGCAGGCACCATCCCGACGTGAGCAAGGCTCCGGGGGCCGAGGAGCGTTACAAAGAGATCAACGAGGCCTACGAGGTGCTGAAAGACCCCGAAAAGCGCGCCCGGTACGACGCCTTGGGGGAAAACTGGCAGGAGGGGCAGGACTTTGCCCCGCCCCCGCCCCGGCGGGGAGGAAAGGGCTTCGGCTCCTACGGGGGGCAGGAGATGCCCTTCGGGGATTTCAGCGACTTCTTCCACGTGATCTTCGGCGGGGGCTTCGGGGTTCCGGGGGATTTCGGGGCCTTCTCCGGGGCCCGGGCGCGACCCGGGGGCCCCCGGCGAGGGGAGGACGTGGAGTTCTCCCTGGAGATCTCCCTGGAGGAGGCCCAGAGGGGATGTCGACGCTCCCTCGTGTGGGAGGATGACGGGGGGAAGCGGCAGACCCTGGAGGTGCGCATCCCCTCGGGGGTGACGGAGGGCTCCCGGGTCCGGGTGGCGGGCAAGGGGCACCCCGGATCGGGGGGAGGGGCCCCGGGGGATCTCTACCTGCGCATATCCCTCCTGCCCCACGGGCGCTTCGCCGTGGACGGCCACGACCTGCGCACCTCGGTGGAGGTGGCCCCCTGGGAGGCCGCCCTGGGGGGGGAGATTCCGGTGGAGACGATCACGGGGCCGGTGGAGATGAAAATTCCCCCCGGCACCCAGGGAACCCAGGTCTTTCGCCTGCGGGGCAAGGGGCTCCCCAAGAGGCGAAAGGACGACCGGGGAGATCTTTACGTCACGGTCCGCATCGCCATCCCGCGCCAACTGAGTTCTCGGGAGAGGGAGCTCTTCGAGGAGCTGGCCCGGGTCTCGACTTGGAAGCCCCGGGGGGAGTAGCTGGGCCCGGTCAGGGGAGGGTCAGGTCGGAGAGGTCCTCTTCCTCTTCCGGGGTTGGCCGGGCGAGCCGGGGGGGAGGGGCGTCCCGCAGGGCGGCCACCCAGGGCACCGTCCCCCGGTCGATGACGGCCAGACAGGCGTCCACCACCCCGGGATCGTACTTCGTCCCCCGGTGGCGCGAAATCTCCTCAAGGGCGGCGGCCATGCCCAGGGAGGAACGGTAGGGGCGGTGGGCGTTCATGGCTTCCACCACGTCGGCCACCGCGATGATGCGGGCCTCGGGGAGGATCTCCTCCCCCCGGAGCCCCTGGGGATACCCCGAACCGTCCATCCGTTCGTGGTGCTGGAGCACCATGGCTCCCAAGGGCCAGGGGAGCTCGATGCGCTTCAGGATCTCCTGCCCCTGGGAGGGGTGGAGCTTCACCAGGGCGTACTCGTCCTCGCTGAGGACCCCGGGTTTACAGAGCACCTCCGAGGGGACGGTGATGGTCCCCAGGTCGTGCACCAGGGCGGCCATGCGGACTCCGTGGACGCGCTCCGGGGAAAAGTGCATGAGGGAGGCGATGGCGGCGGCGAGCTCCGCCACCCGGCTCTGGTGTCCCACGGTGTAGATGTCGTGGGCCTCCGAGGTCCGGGAGAGGACCTCCAGGGTCTGATCCCAACTCTTCTGGAGCTGGGCCACGTTCCGGGCGAGCTCCCTCTGGCTGGCGGCCAGGGCCTCGGCGTGGTGGCGATGTTCCAGGGCGTTGGCCACCTGGGTCGCCATGAAGTTCAGGATCTCCATGGCCCGGGGAGGGTACCGGACCCCCTCGTCGTAGGTCTGCACCGCCACGATGCCGAAGACCTCCCCGTTGCCGGCGCGCAAAGGGGCCCCGAGCCACTCGGAGGGGATGGTTCCCCGGAGTTGGCCCCTCTCTTTCATGGCCATGCAGGCGGCGTGGTCGTAGAGGATTGCCGTGCCCTTTTGGATCACGCGAAAGGAAAGCCCCAGGGGTTGGAGGGGGACGCCGTGCCACTCTTCCTCGGAGAGGTCGTCCTTTTCGTCCACGTGGTAGACGAAGCGGACGGTGGTCTGCTCCCGGTCGCAGAGGGCGATGTAAAAGTTCTTTGCGGGCATGAGATCGGCGAGGATTCGGTGGACATCGGCATAGAGGGCCTCGAGGGGAGCCTCCCCCCGGGCGGTCTCGGAGATGTGGTAGAGGGCGGCTTGGATCCTCTCGGCTCGCTTGTATTCGGTGATGTCGCGCTCGAAGACCAGGATCCCCGCCACGGCCCCCTCCTCGTCCCGGAAGGGGATCTTGTCCGCCAGGGTCCAGAGGAGCTCCCCCGAAGGGGTCTCGTAGCGCTGCAAGAGGCCATACAAGGGGCTTCCCGTGCGGAGCACCTCCCGGTCTTGGTCGAAAAACCGAGCCCCCTCCTGGGGGAAGAGCTCTTCCATGGAGAGCCCCTCGGCCGCAGTCGACACCTTGCCGGTGAGGCGCTCGACGTAGGGGTTGGCCCGGAGCATGTGGTTGTGTCGGTCCTTCAGGGCGATGGCAAAGGGGGCCTCTTCGAAGATGAGGCGAAAGCCCTTTTGTTGAAAAAGATCCAACAATCGCTGCCGGTCCCGGTCGTGATCCGATCCACACTCCGCCACGTCCCCATCCCCCTTTCGCCCATTGGAGGGGCCTTTCTCTCATTCTAAGGGGCGGAGGGGCTAAGGGCAAGGGCGTCTTTGATATTTTTTATATTTCTCGGCCCAAGGATCTCCGGGGCAACGCCTCTCCCTTTTCCCCCGGGGCCTTTTCCCGTATAATGCCCGCACCTCAAAGTCTTTCTTCCAAGGCTTTGGGGAGGGCTCCGGGGAAAGCCCCGGGCCCGGAGAGGGGGTGGGCGCGATGGCCATGATGCTGGCGGTGGAAGACCTGGTCCCGGGGGTGGTGCTCCATCGGAACGTGACGGACCCCTCGGGGCGGCTGCTCCTGGCGGCGGGGGTGGCGCTCACCGAGGCTCACATCCGGAGCATGGAAAAGTGGGGCGTGGTGGCGGTGCAGGTGTGCTTCGGCGCCGCCGACGAGGACCGGACGGAGACGGGTCCCATCCCCCCCGAGCTGGTGCAGGAGACCAAGAGACAACTCCGGGAGATCGCCGGATTTCTGGAGAACAAAAAAAGCATTCCCCGGGCCTCCTTTCACCTCCTGACTTCGACTCTCAACAGCGTGATCCAAGCGCTCCTGGATCACCGGGGGGAGCTCTTCGAAGAGGTGCGCCTCATATCCCACCACGACGCCCATACCTACGATCACTCCTGGTCCGTCTGCGTCCTGTCCCTGGCGCTGGCCCGGGAGGCCCCTTCGGTGGGTCTTTCGGGGGCGCCGGACTACTTGTCGCGCTTGAGCCTGGGGTTGGGAGGGGTCTTTCACGACCTGGGGAAGATCTTCATCCCCCTGGAGGTGCTCAACAAGCCCGGGGCCCTCACGGCGGAGGAGTTTTCCCTCATCCGGGAGCACCCCCAGCGGGGGATGAACGCCCTGCGGACCTATGAGAGCGTCCCCCCCATGGCCCGGAGCATCGTGCTACACCACCACCAGCGATGGGACGGCAAGGGCTACGGCCCGGCTAGCGGCTTTCTCCTGGAGGGAGAAGAGATCCCCCACCTGGTGCGCCTGGTGTCGGTGGCGGACGCCTACGACGCCCTGGTGTCCGACCGCCCCTACCGTCCGGGGTACCTCCCCGGAGACGCCCTCACCGTGTTGCGCCAGGCCGGGGGATCGTACTTCGATCCCCGGGTGGTCCAGCTCCTCTCCGGCGCGGTGCCCGACTATCCCCGGGGGGCGGTGGTGCTCTCCAAGGGAGGGTGGGTGGTGCACGTCGACCGGGCGGTGCGTCGGGGAGACCCCTTGCGGGGCACCGTGGTGGGGTCCTTGGCGGCCGAAGGCCAATCGGCGGTGGGGGAAGAGGTGACGCTCACTTCGGCCGGTCTCCTGTGCGGCGGCACCTCCGTGGCTCACCTGGCCCGGAGGCTGGAGTCCCTCTGGCACCTCCACCCCTCCCTGGAGGAACACCCCCTGGCCCTGCACTCCTTCCCCCCTTGGGACACGCTCCTGAGACACCACTTCCGCCGGGGAATCCCCGTGATGCCCTGACGCCCCCGGGGCCCACCTTCCGGGCGGCGGGATCTTCCATAAATCTTTACCGCCGGAGCAGACGGGAGTCCCCTGCCTCGAAGCAGGGGATGCACACGCTCCGCCCCCCCAGGAGGCGCCCTCGGCTTTCCATGAAGGGTTCTCCGCAAAGGGGGCAGGAGAGGGTCTCCCGGATCGGGGCCTCCGGGGGAAGGATAAAGGGCACCTCGGTCCGCTGGAAGAGGTCGTCCAGGCGGGCCCCCAGGATCTCGTTGCAACGCCGGAGCCGCCGCGCCTCCGGCGAGGCCCCGCCGTCCGACAAATCCCGGCGCTGGGGCCGGAGGAAAAACCGTAGGGCCTTGCCGTCCTCTCGGCGAAAGAAGCTGAAGGCCACCTTGCCGTGGTCCACGAAGATCAGATTGCCCTTGCCGAAGGTGCATCCGGTGAGGACCTGCACTGCGTCCACCGCGCACATGTCCGTCTCCGTCACCGCCACCACGTCCTCGTCGCCGCTCCTTCCCACTTCCTCCAGGGCCAGCTCCCCCGCCCGCACCCCCAGGGCCAGCCCCGGACACCAGTGGCCGTGAAAGGCCACCGCCGCCCGAATCTGGTCCTCGCTCAACCGACATCCCGTCATGTTTTTCTCCTCTCGGAGGCGCCCCGGGCGCCTCGGCGATCCGGGCCCCGCCACATCGGGGGCCGCTTCCGGTTCCTGACCTCGACATTCCTGAAAGCGCGTTTAGGGATCCTCCCGGGTTTTCCCAGGAGCACTATAATGGGGGCGCCAAGGCTCCCATTCTGAGGACAACGGAGGCGAAGATCATGACTCTACGCCGGAAAATATTTTTCTTCCTTGCCGCCGCCCTGCTTCCCGTGGCGACGGTGCTCTTTTTCTCGGCGCGCTATTTCGTGCTGGACGGCTTTCTCCAGATGGAAAAGAGCTCCATGGAACAAAAGCTCAAGTGGGCCCGGGGGGCCTTCGACTATGAGAAGACCAACCTCGCCGATCTTCTGGAAAGTTGGGCCGTGTGGGACGCGAGCTACAACTACCTGCTGAGCCCCGACGAGCTCTACGAAGAAGAGAACCTCAACGAGGAAAATTTCAAGATCATGCGCCTGGACGCCATCGCCTACGTGCGCTCCGACGGCGGCGTGGTGACCGCCCTGGGGTGCCATCGGCACAGCGGCGAGAAGGGCCCCTTTCCTGCGGGCCTCGAGGCCCAGCTGACTTCCTCCAGCCCCCTGGTGTCCCTTTCGTCGGACACCAAGATGGTGGGGATTTTGTCCCTTCCCGGGGGCCCCATGCTGGTGGGGGCCATGCCCATCCTCACCAACCTGCGCCAGGGGCCCGTCCACGGTGTGCTCGTGATGGGACGTTTTCTCGACAGCGACATGGCGGCCGACCTGGCCTAGAAGGCCGATCTTCCCTTTTCGGTGGAGCCCTTCGAGGCAAGCGAGGCCAAGAACCTCTTGGGGTCGGAAAGGCCCCTGGTCGTCGTGCCCCGGGACGAGGATCGGGTCACGGGGTTCACCCTCCTGCGCGACATCGCGGGGCGCCCCGGCGTCGTCTTCCGCGTCGATCAGGAACGGCGGGAGCTCCAGGCGGCCCACCGGAGCATCCTGATCCTCGGAGCCATTTTCCTGGCGGCGGCGGTCTTCCTTCTGGGGGCCGTGGGCCTGCCGTTGCAGCGGTTCATTTTGCGCCCTCTGGGCCACATGGTTTCCACCGCCCAGGGCATCGCGGCGGGAGACCTCACCCGGCGTTTCGCCCTGGAGGGGAAAGACGAGGTGGCCCAGGCCGCAGGGGCCATCGAAGCCATGACGGAAAAACTCTGCGACGCCATGCGGCGGATCTCCGAAACCGCCGCGCGCCTCGACGACTTCGCCCGGAACTTCGCCGCTCTGGCGGACGAGTCGGAGGCGGGGGCCGAGAAGTCCCGCCTCCGCGTCGAGGAGGTGGGGGCCGAAATGGAGGGGCTCGCCAGCACGGCGGCGGAGATCGACGCGTCGGTCCACGAGGTGGCGGAAAGCGCCCAGCGAGTGGCCCAGCAGAGCGCCGACATGGCGGATCAGGTGGTAGGGGCCCAGGAAACGGGGGATGCGGGCATCGCCGCCCTTCGGCTCGCGGTGGCGGGGGTGGAGGAAATGGCCCGGGACGCCACCACCGCCGCCGCATCGGTGAAGACCCTGGGGGATCGGGCCCGGCAGATCCAGGGCTTTGTCTCCCAGATCGGCGGCATCGCCGATCAGACGAACCTGCTGGCCTTGAACGCCGCCATCGAAGCCGCCCGGGCCGGCGAGGCGGGGCGAGGCTTTGCCGTGGTGGCGGAAGAAGTGCGCAAGCTCGCCGAAGAGTCGAACACCGCCGCCCGGAGCATCGCCGAACTCGCCACGGCCATCGCCCAGGACCTCGGTGCCGTGCTTTCCGCCACGGAGCGCAACGCCGCCGCCGCGAAAGAGTCCCAAGATAAGGTGTCCGGCACGGAGGGGCGCATCGCCGCCATGATCGAAGGGCTCCGGGCCATCGCCGCTTCCACCCAGGATCTGGCCGCCGTTTCGGGGGAGCAGGCCGCCTCCAGCCAGGAAATCGCCGCCTCGGTGCAGGACATCGGTCGGAAAGTCGCCGGAGGCACGGTTTCGACGGCGGAGGCCCGGAAAGCCATGGGCAGCGAGGTCGAAACCGCTCGGAAAGTGGCGGAAAACGCCCACCATCTGGCCCAGTTGGCCGACGAGCTCCAGGGCACCCTGGCGGAATTCGTCTTTGACGACGAAGAAGGGGCGTCGTCTGCCTCCCCCGCCCTGCCCTTCAACCGGGGGCGGTAACGGCAGCCGAAAAAATACTTCTTTCCCGGAGGGGGCTCCTTTTTCCGAAAAGGGGCTCCCCTCCACAGTGTGCTCCCCGGAAGCAGAGGGGCAGGAGGTCCGGGCCTTTACCCCCGAGTTTGCACGTCCCGGGCCGGTGTTCCGGAAAAAGGGTCTTCGAGAAAGAAGAGAAAGTCGCAGCGGGGGGCCCCTTCCATGATGGTGCTCCGGCGCTTCAGACGGAGGCGGGGGTCCAGCCCCCGGGCGAAGGCCTCGTCCCGGGCGCAGGAGAGACAAAAGCCCTGCTCCCGGGCGCCGAGCCCTTCGTAGAGTTCCGCGTAGGCGCAGCGGAGCACGTCGAACCGGAGCCTGGTGGGAGTTTCCTCAAAGAAGGCGAGGTCCAGGGCCCCTTCGGCGGCCCATTCTTCCCGCACCACCCGGGCCAACACCTCCAGCGGGGCCCCTTCCCGCCGGTTCCTGCGGGCGGCGCCGCTGGCCCGGGCGTCCTCGGCGATCCCCGCGGAAGCCACTTCCCGGGCCTTTTCCGCCCCCAGGTGCTTCTCGAAGGCCCGCAGGAGGGCCAGGGCTCCGGGGGCCTGAATTTTCCGGCGCTGGAGATGGGACAGGGGGCAGGATCCCTCCGGTTCCCTGTCGGAGGGGAGCGAAGGATGCCCGAGGAGAGGGAACCTTTCCGGGGGCAGCTCAAGGTCCCAACGCTCCTCCACCAGGTCGCGCCCCCAGAGGTGGTGCGTCACGGATTCCACCGGATGGAACCCGTGGCGGGTGTAGAGCTTGCGCGCCTCCTCCAGGGTGGCCACGGTCCACAGAAAGATCTTGCCGTACCCCTGCTCCCGGGCGAACTCAAGGGCGCGGCGCAGCAACGCTCCTCCCCACCCCTGGCCCCGGAACTCCGGCTGCACCAGGAACCACCGGAGCTGCACTTCCTCCGCGCTGTGCCGCACCATGCCGATGGAGCCCGCGAGGGTGTGGCCGTCCGTCACCACCCAGACCTCGCTCCCCCCCCGGTGCCGTTCCTCCAGATAGGTCACCATGCCCCGGAGGACGTAGGCCTCGAAGTCCTCTCCGAACCCATGCTCCCGGGCATAGATCCGGGCGTGGTCCCGGGCCACCCCGAGGAGCTCCCCCTTTTCCGCCGGACGCAGCACCAGAGAGCCATCGTGTTCGAAGGGGAAATTTTCCGTGCCGTGCATGGAAATCCCCCTTTCGTTTTTCGTCATGCCGATTTCCCGGGGCGAAGAGATCCCTTCCGGGGGTCACGCCAGAACAGGGTCCCTCCCAGGGTGAGAGCCGCGCCCCCCAGGGTCATGGGCACCGTGGCTCCCAGGGCCAGCAACCCCGCCCCCAGGAAAACCCCCCGCTGCATCACGTTGATCGGACGGTTGGTGTACCCCATCATGGCGTAGCCGAAGGCGAAGATCGCCGCCACGCCTCCTCCCATGGAAACCAGATTGCCCACGAGATCCTTCTGCCAGAGAAGCCCCGGATCGTAGCAGAAGGCGAAGGGCACCACGAAGGCCAGAACTCCGAGCCTCATGGCGATAAACCCCGTGGTGTTGGGGTTGGACCCCGCCAGCGAGCTCGCCGCATAGGCCGCCAGGGCCACCGGAGGGGTGATGTTGGAGATGATGGCGAAGTAGAACACGAACATGTGGGCCGCCAGCGGGGCGAAGCCGAGCTTGGCGAGGAGAGGCACCCCCAGGGCGGCGGCGAGGATGTAGGCCCCCGTGGTGGGAAGCCCCATGCCCAGGATCAGGGAGACCACCATGATGAGCGTGAGGGCGAGAAAGGGCACGTCCCGGGCGAAGGAAAAGATGAACCCCACGAACTTGAAGCCGAACCCTGTGAGGGACACGGATCCCACCACGATCCCCGCGGCGGCGCAGGCGATGCAGATCAGGGGGATGTTTTTTGCGCCCATGTAGATGGCGTCGAAGATGTCCCGGAGGCCCATGCGGTGCCGGGGATCGAAGAGCGAGACCCCCCAGGCGAGGGCCACCCCCACCACCGCTGCCAGCATGGGAGTGTATCCCGCCAGAAGCAGATAGACCATGCCCACGATGGGAATCACCAGATAGAGCTTGCGACACACGACCCGCAGATCGGGGAGCTCCGAGGAGGGCATGCCCCGCAAGCCGTGCTTCAGGGCCCCCAGGTGCACCATGAGGAGCACCGCCCCGTAGTACATGAGGGCGGGAAAGATGGCTGCGATAATGATGTTCTTGTAGGGAACGCCCAGGAGGGACGCCATGACGAAGGCCCCCGCCCCCATCACCGGGGGCATGATCTGCCCTCCGGAACTCGCCACCGCCTCCACCGCCCCGGCGAAGGCCGGAGGATAGCCGATGCGTTTCATGAGGGGAATGGTAAAGGTCCCCGTGCCGTAGACGTTGGCCACCGCCGATCCGGAGATGGAGCCGAAGAGACACGAACTCACCACGGCGATCTTGGCGGGTCCCCCCGCCTGGGTCCCCGCGAGGGCCTGGGCGAGCTCCATGAACCAGCTCCCGATGCCGCTTTTTTCCAGAAAGCCCCCGAAGATGAGAAAAATCATGACATAGGCCGCCGAAACGCCCAGGGGAATGGAAAAAATCCCCTCGTTGGTGAGGTAGATTTCCTCGATGACCTCCCGGATCGGAAAGGAAAGCCCCTTCATGATCCCCGGCATGTAGTGGCCGAAGTACATGTACCCCGCAAAGAATGCGGCGATGAGCGTCAGGGGCCATCCCACCACCCGGCGGGTGGCTTCAAGAAGCAGCACCAGCAACAGTCCTCCCATGAGGAGCTGGACGTCCGTCACGGGGTCCACCTGGACGATGCGGGAGGCGATTTCGCCGTAGTTGAGGGCGCCATAGATCCCCGGCAAGAGGGAGATGGCGGCGAGGGCCCAGTCGTACCAGGGGATGCCTCCCACTTTCGCCGAAGAAGCGGGGGGAGCGGGGGCCTCGCAGGTCGGAGCTTCCAGGGTCTCTCCCGCCACGGTGCAGGGGGAAAGACGCCGGGGGTAGAGCAGAAAGGTCAGGGGAAGCACCCAGGCCAGGTGGAGGGTGCGCTGCAGATAGGCCTCGAAGTTGCCGAAGACGGCGGTGTAGAGGTGAAAGAGCCCCATGGCCACCACATAGACGTACACAAACCGGGCGGAAAAGCCCCGCAGTTCTCTCATAGATCAAACCTCCCCATCTCGTGGATCGGTGGCGCCGGAGTTCCCGCACTGGGGAAGGCCGTGGTGCGCCATACGAACGCGGGGAGGGCAACGGCATCCGTTCCCCTCCCCGCATCTTTTCGGAAGCGCCCGCCTTAGCGCACGCCGGCCCAGTACGCCGCCGCCGCCGGATGGGAGGCCACTTTTTCCGGCACCGCCTCCCCCGGAGTGAGCTCCTTCATGTCCCCCACGGCCTTTTCCAGATTTCCCTTATCTTCCCACATGGTCCGGCAGAGCGCCGTCACCAGATCGTCCGGCAGGTCCTTGCGCCCTACGATGCAGGTGTAGTCCCCCACCACGGGAACGGGCTCCGTGACGCACTTGTAGACCCCGGGCTCCACGGTGAAGGTCACCGTGCCGTAGGCGTCGGCGAGGGCATTCCGCGCCGCCTCGTCGATGGGGAGAATCACCACGTCCACCTGCTGTTCGATCTGCATCACCGTGGAGGCCGTGCCCCCCACGGAAAAGGCGAAACAGTCCAGATGGTTATCCGCCAGCAGATTGCCCCCGTCCTCGTAGGAGGAGAACTCCACCGACCCCCCCCAGGCCTTGAGGTCGTCGTAGGAGACCCCGTACCCCTTGGCGAAGAGGGCCTTCACCACGAACTCCGACGCCGTGCCGGGCTTGAGGGTGGCGAAGCGCAGGGGCAGCTTCTTGGCCACCACGTCTCCCACGCTCTTGACCCCATTCTTTTCGGCGTAGTCCTTGCGCATGATGAAATAGGTGTACTGGCGGTAGAGGTTTGCCAACACCACCGCGTTGGGGGTGGCCTTCTTGAAGGGCTCCTCTCCCTTGAGGGCCGCCCCCACCAGGGAGGTCACCGAAAAGCCCAGGTCCCCCTTGCCGTTGTCGGTGTTGATGACGTTGGACACGCCCCCCCCCGTGCTGCTGGTGGTCTGGAGCGTCCCCTTGGTCCACAGATCGGCCAGGGCTCCTCCCAGGGCGAACCAGTTCCCCCCCGGAGGCCCCGCCATGACGCGGAGCTGATCCGGCCATCCCTCCTGGGCCCCCCCCGCGCCGGCCATGCCCACCACGAGCATGATCCCGGCGAGAAGAATTCCGAGAGCTTTTTTCATAGACATCCTCTCCTTCTCGAAAAAATTTTGCCGAGTCCGGCCTCTGGGCCGTTCCGCCGCTTGACGAACATCATGAATCCTCCGGAGAGCTCTGTCAAGAACGCTCCACCGGAGGCCGATAAAGGGGGGGAGAGTCGTTTTCCCCGCATCTTTTGGACCGCTCCGGGTGCGGCGCTCTGCCGAGAAGAGCCCCGAGGGCATGGCGTTCTTTGAGAAAATGATCTTTGTAAGGTTTGTAAAAAAACACTCCATTTGCTAGAATGTCCAAGTAAAGCGACAGAATAATGAGAGGGGATTTTCCCTTGGCGAAGCGCCCCCCGGGGGCGCTTCGGAGAGTTCTTGACAGGCGACGGAGGCGGAAATTTTCCCTCCGTCGTCGGGTTTTTTCGAGAGCTCCCGGAAGTTTTCAGACGAAAAAGAATGCTTGGTGGAGAAAAAGCTTGAAGGGAGATGATCGGAGCGGTGGCGTGGAGAAGTTGTCTCAGCCGGGGGTTCTGGAACCTCCAGCAAAAAAATATTAAAAAATAGAGAGAGGAAGGTTTTTTATGTCCACACTGCGAGGTCGGTTGATCGGGGTTTTTCTGACGGTGGTGCTGGTGGCTTTGGGGGGCTTGGGATACACCGCGTTTACCCTGTCCCGAGAGGCCCTCATGGATCTCGGGAAGAAAGAAGGGGTGGCCCTGGCGAAGGGCGTGGCGGTGGAGACCAACTTCTACGTGGAGGGGGTCGCCAACCTCCTGAAAAGCGTGGCCTCCACGCCGGCGCTCCAGAGCATGAACTGGGAGCTCCAGCGCCCCGCGCTGGAGAGCGCTCTGAAGGGAACCTATGCCTTTGAGACCATTTTCGTGCTGAACCTCTCGGGCGAGGCCCGCACCCTGGACGGGGTGACGGCGAACTACGGCGACCGGGAGTACTTCCTCGCCGTGCGGGACACGGGAAAACTCTTCGTGTCGAACCCCCTGGTTTCCCGGGCCACGGGAAACAACGTGGTGGTCTTCGCCGTGCCCATCTTCGGAGAAGGAAACGCCCTGGTGGGGGTGCTGGCGTCCTCCGTCAACGCCGAGACCCTCATGGCGCTCTACAAGTCCGTGGTCTGGGGCAAGACGGGGTACGCCTTCCTGGTGGGGCGCAACGGCATTGTCGCGGCCCATCCCAATCAGGAGATCGTGGGGAAACTCAACGCGTCCGAGGTGGGGCCCTCCATTCCCGAAGCCCTCGCCGGCGGGGTGCGGGGGGCTCTGGCGGGCAAAAGCAGCGTGGTGCCTTACGAGTTCCAGGGGACGGATCGCATGGCGGCCTTCGAGCCCGTCACCGCCACGGGGTGGGGTGTGGGACTTTCCTCGCCGAACGAAGAGTTCCTCGGCGCCGTCAACGAGCTCCGCACCATTCTCTTTCTCGTCATCGGGGTCATTGTGCTGGTGGTGGTGGCCCTCTCCCTCTGGCTCGCGGGGAGCATCTCCCGCCCCGTGGCCGCCATCGCCCACCACATGGAAGGGGTGGCTTCGGGGGATCTTTCCCGCCGGATCACCCTGTCGTCGTCCCTCCGGGAGATCCGGAATCTTGTGACCTCTCTCAATGAAATGATCGCCGCCCAGGGGCGCACCGTGGCCTCCATCCGGGACTCTTCCCGGGAGGTGCTGGAGAAGGCCGAGAGCATGAGCGCCGCCGTGGAGGAATCCCGGGCCGCCATTCTTGAAGTGGCCTCCATGACCTCCCGGGTGAGCGACCGCACCCAGGATGCCGCCGCCGCCATCGAAGAGGCCAACGCGGGCATCGAGGAAGTGTCGGCGGGGGCCCAGGCGGGAGCTCATGCGGCGGTGGCGGCGGGAGAAGAGGCGGCGGCCATCGCCACCGTGGCGAGGTCCGGCGGAGAAGCCATGGACGCCATGACGGGGGAGATCGGTCAGGTGGCCGCGTCCCAGACCCGGGCGGATGACGCCATGCAGCAGCTGGGCAAGGCCGTGACCCAGATCGGCAGTTTCGTCACCACCATTACCCAGATCGCCGACCAGACCAACCTGCTGGCGCTGAACGCCGCCATCGAGGCGGCCCGGGCCGGCGAAGCGGGACGGGGATTTGCCGTGGTGGCGGAGGAGGTGCGCAAACTCGCCGAAGAGTCGAACCGGGCGGCCCACAACGTGGGTACCCTCATCAACGACGTCTCGTCCCGCACCCAGGCGGCCCTCACCGACAACAAAGAGGCCTCCACCCAACTCAGCGCCCTGGTGAACCGCTCCAAGGAAACCCGGCAGCTCATTCTGGAGATGGTGAAGAAGGTGGGCCACATCACCGAAAGCGTCCAGTCCATCGCCGCCACCATGGAGGAGCAGTCCGCCGCCGCCGAGGAGATGGCGTCGGGGATGGACCAGGTGGCCAAGTCCAGCCAGGAGATCTCCGAGGCGGTGCGGACCATTTCGCACTCCATGGAAGAACAGGACGCCGCCATGGAGATCATCGCGGTGGCTTCCGAGGGCATGGTGTCCCTGAGCCAGGCCCTGGAGTCCGCTGTGGAAGTGTTTAAACTCGACGAGTCCTCCGGTGTGACGCCCCACCCCGTGGCGGCCCTTCCCGGGGCGCCACGGAAAATCCCCTCCTCGGGGGCGAAGGAACGGGGCGCTTCCACGCCGCCGAAGCGGCGGTAGGCCTCCGGTTCCCCGTGCTCTGGGCCTTCCGGAAAAGACCGAACTCCTCGGTCTTTTCCGGAAGGCTTTTTCGTGTCCGGCGAAGCTCTTCCGGAGGAAACAGGTCTGAAGGTCTGCCCTTACCTCGGGAGCCTTCGCCACCTCCGGAAGCCCCGCCCCTCTCTTTTAGCCCCCTGTTCGGTCCCCCTCTCCGCCTTCCGTTCCTTTTGTGTAAAATAAGGCCTTGGGGGAGGGGGCGCGTTTTTACCCCACCCGGGGGGGGATCTTTCCCCGACCTCTGAAGGCGGGATATGGCGCAAAGAGGTCTTTTCCCATTCCCCTTGATCGAAAGGAGAATCTTTATGAAAGAATTTGCCGCCGGAGGTTGGACCCGGAAGACTCTGGCCGCCACCATCGATCACACCCTGCTTCGCCCCGAGGCGTCCGAGGCGGCGGTGCGCCGCCTCTGCGAGGAGGCCCGGACCTACGGCTTTGCCTCGGTGTGCGTGGCCCCCTGCCACGTGTCCCTGGCGGTGTCGTGCCTGGGGGGACCCGAGGGGGGCGTCGTCGGCACTGTGGTGGGCTTTCCCCTGGGGTATCAGGATCCCGTCATCAAGGCCGCCGAGGCCCGCCGAGCCCGGGATCTCGGGGCCCGGGAGATCGACATGGTGTTGAACGTGGGGTGGCTCAAGGAGGGGGCCCGGGATGCGGTGGCATCGGACATCCGGGGTGTGGTGGAGGCGGCGCGGGGAGGGGTGGTGAAGGTGATCCTGGAGACCTGCCTGCTCACCGACGAGGAAAAGGTGGCCGCCTGCGCCCTGGCGGAGCGGGGGGGCGCCCGGTTCGTCAAGACCTCCACGGGATTCGGCGCAGGAGGCGCCACGGTGGAAGACGTGCGCCTCCTGCGCCGCGCCGGGGGAAACCGCCTGGAGGTCAAGGCCTCGGGGGGCATTCGCACCCTGGAGGGGGCTTTGGCCCTCCTCGCCGCAGGGGCGGATCGCCTGGGGTGTTCTGCCGGGGTGGCCCTGGTGGAGGCCCTGGAGGACTCCGCCCCCGGGGCCCCATCGTGACGCCCCCCGGGCCCGACGGATTTTTTGCGGCGCGGAGGCTTTGCCCCGGGGAAGAGGGGCGCTAAAGTAAAAAAAAGGAGCGTGATCGCCATGTCTTTGCCGGGGGCCGTGGATGGAGAGCGCCTCGGTCGTCGCCTGGAGGAGCTCGGGGCCGTGGGACGCGTGGTGCGGGGAGGGGTAGAGGGGGTCTGTCGTCTCGCCCTGTCGGAGGAGGACCGCCGGGGGCGCGATCTGGTGATTTCCTGGATGCGGGAGGATGGCCTGGAGGTCCGGGTGGACGCCGTGGGCAACATCTTCGCCCTGGAGCCGGGCCGGGAGGGGGAGATCCCCGTGATGGCGGGGTCCCACATCGATAGCGTGGATGGGGCGGGAAAGTACGACGGATGTTACGGGGTCCTCGCCGCCCTGGAGGCTCTCCGGGCGATCCGACACGAGGGGGGGGCCCGGCGCCGTCCGCTGGCGGTGGGGGTCTTCACCAACGAAGAGGGGGTGCGCTACACGCCGGACATGCTGGGGAGCCTGGTGCACGCTGGCGGCATGACCCCCGAGGAGGCCCGGAATCTCCGGGGATTTGACGGCACCGTGGTGGGGGAGGAGCTGGACCGCATGGGCTATTCGGGGGATTTTCCCTGCGGGAGCCTGATCCCCGCCGCCTATGTGGAGCTCCACGTGGAGCAGGGTCCCGTGCTCTTTCGCGAGGGAACCCCCCTGGGGGTGGTGGAGGTGGTGACGGGCATTTCCTGGCAGGAATTCGAAATCTCCGGCACGGCGAACCACGCGGGGACCACCCCCATGGAGGGGCGGAGGGACGCGGCGGTGGCCGCCGCCCGGGTGATCCTCTTCGTCCGGGATCTGGCCCGGGAGATGGGGGGCGCCGCCCGGGCCACTGTGGGCATGCTCCGCCTGGAACCCGGGGGAGTCAACGTGGTGCCCGACCGGGCCCTCTTCACCGTCGACCTGCGCCACAGCGATGCCCGCGCCCTCGAAGAGATCGAAGAAAAGGTGGCGGCCTTCGGGGAGGACGTGGCCCGTCAGGAAAGAGTGGCGGTGGAACGCCGCTCGCTGGCGCGCTTCGACCCCGTCCCCTTCGACCCCGGGGTGATGGAAGCCATCCGTCGGGCCGTCGCCGACCTGGGCATGGCGTCCCGTCCCATGATCTCCGGCGCGGGGCACGACGCCCAGATGATGGCCCGGATCTGTCCCGCCGCCATGATCTTTGTTCCCAGCCGGGATGGCATCAGCCACAACCCCCGGGAGTACACTCCCCCGGAGGACCTGGAGCGGGGAGCCCGGGTGCTGCGACGGACCCTGGAGATCCTCGCCGAAAGAGACTAGGAAGGCATCCCGGAGGCGAGGTCCGCCCTCGGGACGCCTTCGGGTCCCCGGGGGAAGGAGACGAGGCCTTCGCTTCGGTCGATGAACCGGAGGAGAAGGCCCCAAGGGAGAGGAGGAAAATCATGAAGATCTACCTGGCAGGATGCGTTTTGGCGGCTTTTTTGGCGGGGACGGCCTGGGGTGCCACGGTGACCTACCGCGAAGAGCTTTCCGGGGCGGCGAAGACCGTGGTCCCGGTGGTCCAGGGAAGCGAAGGCGAGGCGGGCGCGGCGGTGAACGCCTCGTTGGCCTCCTTGGTGGAGGATCAGGTGCGATCTCTGAAGGACGGAGATCCCCGAGAGCTCATCGTCGAGGGGCGCGCGGAGCTTTTGGAGGGCCCCCTGTGGAGCTTTTCCTTCGAGGGCATGGTGGATTTCGAAGGGGCGGCCCACCCCTCCAGCACCAAGAAGGGGGTCACCTTTGACGCCGCCTCGGGAAGGGCCCTGTCGCTGGAAGAGCTCTTCCTTCCGGGCACGGACTGGGCCCGGGCGGTGAACGCCCAGCTTGCCCTCGCCATCGACCGCCAGGTGGCCGAAGACGACCTCATGCTCTTCGACGAAGGGCATCCGAACGTGGCCGAGTACGCGGAGCAGTTTTTTCTGCGCCCGGGGGCCCTGGTGGTCTTTTGGACCGACACCCAGTTTGCCCCCCACGCCTGTGGCCAGCCGGAGTTCGTCCTCCCCCGGAACGCGTTTGCCCCCTTCCTCCGTCCGGAGTACGCCTCCTGGTGACCTTCCCTTGACGACCCCCGGTCCCGGCTCTCGGGAGGATCCCCGGGGGATTTCCGGGAGACCCTCTTCCTGGTCGGAGGCCCCCGGAGCGACGAGCTGGGCGACCTGGCCGATGCTCTGGCGGTCATGGTGGATTCGATCCGTCGGATGATCAAAGACCTTCAGTCCCAGGGGGAGGCCCTTTCCGGGAGCGCCGATGCCCTGGCGGCCCTCTCCCAGGAATCCGTGGCCGCCGCCGAGGAGATGCGAGCCGGGGTGGAAAGCGTGGCCCAGAGGGGGACCGAAAACCGGGCCAGCCTCTCCCGGAGCGGTGAAGCGGTGCGGGCCGGGGCGACCCAGGTGGACGCGGTGGCCCAGGTGGCGGAGGAGGGGGCCCGGAGGGCAGAGCAGACGGCGGAGATGACCGAAAGGGCCTCGGAGGAGGTGGCCCAGGCCCTGGCGGCGGTGGGGGCCGCCCAGGAAAGGACTCGTCTCGCCACGGAGCGCATGGAGGCCACCGCCCAATCCGTGGCGGCCATCGGTGATTTCGTCACCACCATCCGCACCATCGCCGACCAGACGAACCTGCTGGCCCTGAACGCCGCCATTGAAGCCGCCCGGGCCGGAGAGGCGGGGCGGGGATTTTCCGTGGTGGCGGAGGAGGTGCGCAAACTGGCCGAACAGTCCAACGACGCGGCGAAGGAAGTGGAAAGCCGCATGGAAGCCCTCTCGACGAGCACGGCGGGGGCCCTGGATGCCATTCGCCTCGGCGATCAGGTGATGGGAGACGCCACCGTCCGGGGGAACCAGGCCCGGGGGGTGTTGGGGGAAGCCCTGGCGTCGTCCCGGGAGATCGTCCGGGCCACCCGGGAGGCGGCCCAGGCGGTGATCCAGCACGGCAAAGAGAGCCAGCACATCGCCCAGGAGATCGGCCACGCCGAGGAGAGCACGGGGGAGACCCTCACCTCTCTGGAAGGCATTCGCGTCGCCATCGCCGAGACCACTCGATCCTCGGAGCAGGTGGCCCAGGAATCCTCCCGCATCGCCGAAGAGGCGGACCACATGCGGGAGCTCTTGGGTCGCTTCCACACCGAGGCGAGAGCCCTGGAGTGATCCCGACCTCGCCATAAATCGAAAGAATCGAAAGAATCGAAAGAGACGCCCCGGGGCCCTTTAGGGCCCCGGGGCGTCTCTTAGGGGCGTTGGTGGCGGGAAAAAAACCGCCAGAGCACCCGGGAGGCCTCGGGACTCTTGGGGGGCTCGTCGCAGTAGCGGTACTTCCGGGGGTTTCCCCCGGGCCAGGCGTGCCCCGCGCCGTCGATGAGGTGGAGCTCCACTTCCGCTCCCATCCTTCCTCCGGTCCATCGCAGGATGGTGTCTTGGCCGCGCCGATCCTTATGGGGGGTGGGATCGTTGCCGTTGGCCGCCGCCCAGAATCGGGCGGCGCTCTCCACCGCCTCCCCCGGGGGACGGCCCCTCTGGGGGCGGGCGAAAGACTTCCCGTCCGGGGGCACCACGCCGTCTTTCGTGCCGTGAATGATGCACACCGACAGCGCTTCCCGAGCTTTCCGGTCTCCGCCCCGCAGGGCCCCCGCCACGACCCCTAGGGCCGCCACCCTCCCCGGGCGTTCCAGGGCGTAGCGGTAGGCCATCATGGCGCCGTTGGAAAAGCCCGCCAGGTAGATCCGCCGGGGATCCACGGGGAAGGTGCGTTCCAAAAGATCGAGCAACGCGTCGAGGGCCCCCACGTCGTCCACCCGACGATCCAGGGCGTAACCGCAGCAGTACCAAGCATTCCACGTGAGGCGGTCGGGGCGGGCCCCCGTGCCGTCGGGGAAGGCCACGATGAAGCCCTCTTCGTCCGCCAGGGCCCCCAGCCCCGTCTGCTCCCGCCCCAGGACCCCCGTCCCCCCGGCGCCGTGAAGGAAGACCACCAGGGGGAGGAGTCCCGGCCCCGGGGCCCCCGAGGGGAGGTGGACCGTGGCGGTGCGATCCCGCGCCTCCCATCGCCAGGAGACCTGGCGATGGGAGGCGTCGCCTTCGGAGGCCCCCCCCACGGCCAATCCTAAAAGGAGGGCGAGGAGAAGGCCCCTTCCCCGAAAGACCGGGGATGGGGCCGGGGAATCCGCGAAAACCCGGGCTCCGACGGGGCCTTTCCCCTCCGGAGGCCCCCCGGCCTCTTTCGTTGTGCCCCTTTCCCCCCTGTCGGGCCTTGGCCCCGGGAGGACGATGGTCTCTTTTCCCATGATGCGCCCCCTCTCGGACCTCCATGGTACCGCGTCTCCCCCAGAGGTCAATGCTCCGAACCCTCCGTCCGTTGTGTCCGAGATCTTCTCGCGCTATAATGCCCCTGCGGGGCAGAAGGCCACCGCAGCAGAGGGGAAACAAAGAGAGTGGGGAAGAGAAAAACTAGGGAGGAGAGTGGTGAAAATGAACCTCAGGCGGAGATGGGGGATCCTACTCGGGGCGATGGTGTGGGGGGCGGCTCTTTTCGGGGTCGCCGAAGCGGGGGTAAAGGTGGTACTGAAGAACAACTCCTTCGAGAACATCGTGGTGGCGATCAATTACTTGGCCCCCAACGGCCGATGGATCACCCGGGGTTGGTGGGACGTCCCCTCGGGAAAGAGCGTGGAGCCGAATGTTACCTCCGAGAACACCCACTTCTACTTCTACGCCGAAGGGGACAACGGAGGGCGATGGAACGGGGAGGACGACGCCGAGGGCATCTCCCGGTGGGTGGTGGATGAAAAGTTCGACCACTACGACGATCAGAAGGGCAATCCTGCGGGGTCCAACGGGCGCCAGGTCTCCTTTTTCCACGCCGAGGCGAAAAATGGCGTCGTGGAGCAGAAGTTTTCCGACTGAGGTGCGCAGGTATAAAAAGATTCTAGGTGGGCGGGGGCTTTTCCCCCGCCCATCGCTTTAGTTCTCGGGCCGCCGGAGCTCGGTCAGCCCCTCTTCCACGTAATTTCGCACCCAGTGCGCCACGGCGGGGGTCTGAAAGAGCCGGGGGTCTTCCAGGATCTCCACCAGGGCGTCCCGGTCCACCTCGAATACCCCTTCCCCCCGCAGGAAGCGAAAGGTCCAGGATCGGTCGGGACTTCCGGCCAGCAGGGTCACCACCGTGGCGGCCAGATCCCCCAGAGGGGGGCAGTCCACCGCGTCGGCCCGAAGGCGCGCCGCCAGGGTGGTGCCCTTTCCCTTCTCGGAGGCAAGATGGAGCTCCCCGTCGCAGAGCTCTGCCACCTGCTTCAGGAAGGGGATGCCCAGCCCCACCCTCCGGGTGGTGCGGGACGTGACGAAGGGATCCGTCACCCGGGCCACCGTCTCGGGATCCATGCCGCCGCCGTCATCTTCCACCCGGAGCTCGACCCACCCCTCCCGGTCGCGCTCCTGAAGGGTCACCACGATGCGCCGGGCCCCTGCCGCCATGCTGTTTTCCGCGATGTCCAGCACGTGTTTTGATAGATCGTCCAGCACCCCATTCCCTCCTTGCCGGGATTGATCTCGAGAGATCCCCTGGCCTCACCCCTTCAGGGGTGCGGGGTCTCCTGCCAAAAGCGGAACGTCCCTCGGCCCGCCCCCTTGGCGGCATACATGGCCATATCGGCACGCTTCATGAGTTCTTTCACCGTGGCGCCGTGGGCGGGGTAGAGGGCGATGCCGATGCTGGCGCCGATGTGGATCTCCTTGTCCTGGATGACAAAGGGGCGCTTCAGCTCCTCCAGGATGCGCTCGGCCACCGTTCCGGCGGCGTCGGGGTGCTCCAGGTCGGGGAGCACCACGGTGAACTCGTCGCCCCCCATGCGCGCCACGGTGTCCATCTCCCGGACCTCCCCTTTTAGACGTTCCGCCACGGCCTTGAGGAGGAGGTCCCCCACGTCGTGCCCCAGGGTGTCGTTGACGTGCTTGAATTGGTCCAGGTCCAGGAAGAGGAGTCCCACCATGCTCCGGTTTCGTCGGGCGTGGGCCAGGGCCAGGGCCAGACGGTCCGAGAAGAGCATCCGGCTGGGGAGCCCCGTGAGGGCGTCGTGGGTGGCCTGGTACCGGAACCGGGCCTCCAACATCATGCGTTCGGTGATATCCCGGGCGATGACCTCACACCCCAACACCTTCCCCTGGTGATCCACCTCGGGTAGGACGGAGTAGTCCACGATGAGGGGTCGGCCGTCCCGGGTGCGCCAGTGGATGACCTCGCTCGGGATGCCCTCCTCTCCCCATCGGGCTCGGTCGATGAGGGAGTTAACCTTCTTTAGGGATTCGGCGTCGAAGACCTTCTCCGGCAGGAGGGGGTCTTTCTGCCACTCCGCCAGGGAGTAGCCCAGCATCCGTTCCGCCGCCGGGTTGAGATAGACCACCCGGCTAGTCTGGTCGGGGGAGAAGGCCATCCGGAAGACCGCCTCGTGGGCGTTGGCGGTGAGCCGGTCATAGCGGTCCAGCACCTCCCGGAGCTCGCTTTCGGCCCGGCGGCGCTCGGCGATCTCCTGGCGGAGGTCGTCGTTGGCCCGGGCGAGCTCCCCCGTGCGCTCTCTCACCTGCTCCTCCAGCTGATCTCGGTAGCGGCACAGCTCCTCTTCGGAGATCTGGAGGGATGCCACGTGGCTCTGGAGGATGGCGTTGAGGCGGTGGATGTGCTCGTTGAGGGCGAAGCTCTCCAGGACCCCCGCGCAGGACAGGAGGGTGAGGGAGAGGAAGTCCATGGCCAGGTCGGGGATCTCGTGCTTTTTCATCCCCAGGACCCCCAGGAAAAATCCCATCACGCCGGTGGGCGTGGCCAGGGAGTGGATGAGGATCTGCTCGAGGCCGTCCGTGGCCCCCACGACGACTCCCCGGCGGCGTCCCAGGGCCCAGGCGATGGTGCGGTCCTCCACCAGGGGGGGCCTTTCGCGCTCGAAAAATTTTCTCCACTCCTCGGGGTGGCAGCGGACGAGGGAGAAGCTGGCGTCCCCTTCGTCCACCAGGTAGAACGCTGCGGCCTTGAAGGGCATCATGGTCCGGATCTTTTCCTCCGTCTCCCGGAGCACCGCGTCCCGGTCCCTCAGGGTGACGATGGTGGCGGGAAAGGCGCCGAGCCCCAGGGCCATGTCCAGGGCCTCCATGGCGGCGTAGAGCTCCTCCGATAGAAAGGCCACCCGCTCCTCCAGGTGGCGGAGTTTGGCGTGGGGATATCTCACCCGGTCACACCTCCTCGGGGGACCGGGGGGCGGGGGAAAGCCCCTCCCGGGGGTCCCCGCCGTCGGCGCCGAACATCTCCAGGACCTCGGCGATCTGGCGTTCCGACTGGGTCACGAAGGTTTCCATCGACTCCGGCGCCAGGTCCACGAGGCGCCAGGCTTCCTCGTCCAGAGGAGGCACCACCTGCTCCGGGTGGATTCCCTCTCCCAGGGCGATGGCCGCCAGGTCCGCCAGGTGGAGCAGGGCGGGTTCCATCGCCTGGGGGGCCCGGGCCGGGGCGTGATGCCACGCCACGGCGCCCTCGATGGCGGAGGGGATCTGCCACCGTCGGAGCAGGAGTCCCCCCAGCCGGGCGTGGTCATACCCCAGGACCCCTTCTTCGGCCTCGTGGAGCGGCATGCCCTCCCGGCGCTGCCGCTCGAAGGCCAGGGTCATGGCCCCGGGGAGGCGTCGCAGGAGCACGATGCGGCCGATGTCGTGCAAGATCCCCGCCACGAAGACCCTTTCCTGAAATACCTCCGGGTGGGCGATGGAAAAGAGGCGGGCCAGCACCCCCGTGGCCACGGAGTGGCGCCAGAAGCTTTTCATGGACACGAAGGACTCCGGGACGTCCGGGAACATGCTCACGGCGGAAATCCCCAGGGCGATGGTGGAGAGCTCGTTTCCCCCGATAAGGGCCACGGCCCGGGGGAGGGACTCGATGCGGGAGGGGAAGCTGTAAAAGGCGCTGTTTACCAGCTTCAGCAGCTTCGCGGTGAGGCTGGTGTCCTTTTCTACCACGCTGGCGACGTGCCAGGCGGAGCTCCGGGGAGAGCCGATCACCTCCACGATGCGAAAGTAGGTGTCAGGAAAAGAAGCTAGACTTACCTCCTCCGCGATGAGCTTATCGGCGGGGGGGATCTTGCCGGGGGATCGCCGCGAGGAAGGGTCTCCGGAAGAGGCGGGGGATCGGTCGGAAAGTTCCCCCCTCGCCAGACGAAGGGCCTCCCTTGTCACAGCGATGCGGTATAATTCTTCCAGGAAGGGATGGGCCGTGTTGCCGGCGGCAAAGCGCCGATCCACCCGTCGCTGCCCCTCCTCGAAGCAGGCGGCGGGGACCCTTTCCCCGAGGGATTCCCGGGGATCCTGGGGGGAAGAGTTTTCGATGTCGGCCCCGGCGATGCCCCAGGTCTTGATGGTCTCGATGTGTTTGGCCGAGAGCGTGGCCCCTTTGGAGAGCACGAGACGCCCCCCGGGGGCACGAAGATCTTTCGCCAGCACCATGCCGGGCCGAAGAGCCCCGGCGCTGAGGATACCCATGGGACCGCCTCCTTTCGGGGGACCTTTCCCCGGAAACATTATATCGCAACGGCGCCCGTTATGCCTCTAGAGAAAGGGGAGATCGACAAGTGAATTCGCGTCTGGAACTTCGTTGCGTGCTCTGCGGCCGGAGCTACCCCCCCGACGCCGCGACCCACACCTGTGCCTCCTGCGGCCTGGACGGCACCTTGGACGTGCTCTACGACCTGGACGAGGTGCGTCGATCCCTCTCCCGGGAGGGGCTGGCGCGGGACTTTCGCCCCTGTTTATGGCGCTACGCCCCCCTACTGCCGGTGGAGGAGGAGCCCTTCATTCCCCCCCTGGCGGTGGGGTGGTCTCCCCTTTATCGGAGCGACCTTCTGGCAAGACGATACGGCATCAAGGCCTTTTATGTCAAGGACGATGGAAGAAATCCCACGGGGTCCCTCAAGGATCGGGCCTCTGCCGTGGGGGTGGCCCGGGCCCGAGAGCTGGGGCAGAGCGCCATCGCCTGCGCCTCCACGGGAAACGCCGCAAGCTCCCTGGCGGGCTTTTCCACCGTGGCGGGGCTTCCGGCGTACATCTTCGTCCCGGAAAGCGCCCCGGAGGGCAAGGTGGCCCAGCTCCTCATCTACGGCGCCACGGTGGTGCTGGTGCGGGGAGACTACGCCGCCGCCTTTGACCTGGCCACCGCCGCCATGGATCGCTTCGGGTGGTACAACCGAAACTGTGCCATCAACCCCTTCCTGGTGGAGGGCAAAAAGACCTGCGCCCTGGAGATGGCGGAGCAGCTCGCCTGGGAGGTCCCCGACCGGGTGTTCATCGCCCTGGGGGATGGGTGCTGCCTCAGCGGTCTGTACAAGGGCTTTCGCGACCTGAAGGAGCTGGGGTTCATCGAGAAGATCCCCCATCTGGTGGGGGTCCAGGCCGAGGGGGCCGCCCCCATCGTCCGGGCCCTTCGCGACGGCGCCTCCCGGGTCTTGCCGGGGACCGCCGTCACCCTGGCGGATAGCATCGCCGTGGGATCCCCCCGGAACTGGGCCAAGGCCCTGAGGGCCCTCCGGGAGAGTGCCGGGGCCGGGGAGACGGTGACGGACGACGAGATCCTGGGAGCCATGCGAGAGCTGGCTCGCAGCACGGGGGTCTTCGCCGAACCCGCCGGAGCGGCGGCCTTCGCGGGCTTTTGCAAGGCCGCCCGGGAGGGGCGCGTGGCGAAAGACGAGGTCGTGGCCGTGGTGGTCACGGGAAATGGCCTGAAGGACGTGCCCAGCGCCCGGAGGGCCACGGGGGCTCCGCTGGTGGTGGACCCCGATCTGGGCGATCTACTACGAAAGATGGCCGAAGGGGGGGCGCGATGACTCAGGAAGGCGGGGAGAAGGGCCCGGAGGGGCCCAGAGGGAAAGGGGTGCCTCGGGATCTCCGGGGCCCTTCGTCGCCCCCGACGGGGCACACCAACTTAGGAGGGATCCTATCATGATCGATCTTACCATCCACCCCGCGCCGCGCCGGGCGGCGATTCGGCGGGCCCGGGAGAGGGGCATCGTGCTCCCCACCTTCGAGGAGATGAAGCACCCGGAGAAGATCTCCCCCAAGATCAAAGAACGCCTCCGGCACGTGGGGCTATGGGATCTGGACTCCGCCAACCTCTTTCGCATATCCTGGAAAAATGCCCCCCAGCCCTCGGGGGGACTCCACGGAGGGGTGAACTACTTCGAGATTCCTTCGGCGCTCTCGGGGGTCCGGGCCCGCATCGTGGGGTTGGTGGGCAAGTGGTTCCCCACGGGGGCCCATAAAGTGGGAGCGTCCTATGCCTGCCTGGTGCCGCGCCTGGTGACGGGGCAGTTCGACCCCACGGCCCAAAAGGCCGTCTGGCCCTCCACGGGAAACTACTGCCGAGGAGGGGCCTACAACGCCGCCCTGCTGGGGTGCGAGTCCGTGGCCATCCTCCCGGCGGGCATGAGCCCCGAGCGTTTCGAGTGGCTTTCCAAGGTGGCGGGGGAAGTCATCGCCACGCCGGGGAGCGAGAGCAACGTCAAAGAGATCTTCGACAAGACCTGGGAGCTCCGGCGCACCCGGGACGACGTGGTGATCTTCAACCAGTTTGACGAGATGGGAAATCACCTCTGGCACTACGAGGTCACCGGCGGCGCCCTGGAAGAGGTCTTCCAGGCCCTCCGGGGGGACCGGGGGCGCGTGGCGGGAACCTTTTTCACCTCCGGATCGGCGGGGACCCTGGCGGCGGGGAACGCCATGAAGGACCGCCACCCTCGCTCCAAGTTCGCCGTGGGGGAGGCCCTCCAGTGCCCCACCCTGCTGAAAAATGGCTTCGGCGCCCACCGCATCGAGGGCATCGGCGACAAGCACGTCCCCTGGATCCACGATGTCCGGGAGACCGACCTGATCGTGGCCCTGGATGACGAGGACTGCATGGCCCTGGTGCGCCTCTTCAACGATCCCGCCGGGCGGGCCTATCTGAAGGGGCGGGGCGTGGCGGAAGAGGTGGTGGATCGCCTCGACCTCTTGGGTATTTCCGGCGTGGCCAATCTTTTGGGAGCCATCAAGAGGGCCAAGTACTACGAGCTCTCCGAGGACGACTTCGTCTTCACCGTCTTCACGGACTCCATGGAGCTCTACGGCTCCCGGCTGGAGGAGATGGCCGAGGTCCGGGGGCCCTACGACGCCGTCCAGGCGGCGGTGGACTGCCATGCCCACCTCTGGGGGATAAAAGACGATGGGTTGATCGAGCTCACCTACCCCGAGCGCCAGCGGGTGCACAACCTCAAGTACTACACCTGGGTGGAACAGCAGGGAAGGACCCTGGAGGAACTTCAGGCCCAGTGGTACGATTACGATGCCTACTGGGGGAAGCTCCGCCGTCAGGCGGGGGCCATCGACCGCCTCATCGAGGACTTCAACCGGGAAAGCGGAGCCCTGGAGCAGCTCGTCTAGACGGGGCGGGACCGACTAGACCAACTCAAGGAGGAATGGCCATGACGCTGGACTTTGCCGCCATACGCCAGCGGGCGGAGCACCACCGACCGAAGATCGTGCGCTTTCTGCGGGACCTCATCGCCCTTCCCAGCCCCAGCGGGGGGGAGGAACGGGTGGTGGGGCGCATCCGGGAGGAGATGGAAGACCTGGGGTACGACCGGGTGGAGTACGACCCCCTGGGGAACGTGCTGGGCTACCTGGGATCGGGCCCCCGGCTGGTGGCCCTGGACGGCCACGTGGACACCGTGGGGGTGGGAAACCGGGACCTCTGGGCCTTCGACCCCTACGAGGGCTTTGAAGACGAGGAGTGCGTGGGGGGGCGGGGGGCCTCGGACCAAAAAGGAGGCGTGGCCTCGGCGGTCTGGGCGGGAAAGATCGTCCGAGATCTGGGGCTTTTGCCCCCCGACGTCACCTTGCTGGTCACCGGCACGGTGCAGGAAGAGGACTGCGACGGCCTCTGCTGGCAGTACCTCATCCGGGAGCACGGAGTGCGGCCGGAATTCGTCCTCTCCACCGAGCCCACCTCCTGTCGCATCTACCGGGGGCACCGGGGGCGCATGGAGATCAAGCTCTCCGTGGCGGGGGTCTCCTGTCACGGCTCTGCCCCCGAGCGGGGGGACAACGCCATCTACAAGATGGCCCCCATCCTGGAAGAGCTCCAGACCCTCCACGGCCGCCTGGCGGACCACCCCTTCCTCGGCAAGGGGAGCCTGACGGTGTCGGAGATCTGGTCGTCGTCGCCGTCGCGCTGCGCCGTGGCCGACGGCTGCGGCATCTCCATCGACCGGCGCCTGACTTTGGGAGAAACGGCGGAGATCGCCCTGGGGGAAATTCGCGATCTTCCCTCCGTCCGGGCCGCCCGGGGCGCCGTGGAGATGTATGATTATGCCACCCCCTCCTGGCGAGGGGTGACCTACCCCACGGAGGCCTACTTCCCCACCTGGCTCATCGAAGAGGATCACCCCGTGACCCGGGGGGTGGTGCGGGCCCACCGGGGACTCTTCGGGGAGCCCGTGGTGGACAAGTGGACTTTTTCCACCAACGGCGTGGCCATCATGGGGCGTTTCGGCATCCCCTGCATCGGCTTCGGCCCGGGACACGAGGACCAGGCCCACGCCCCCAACGAGCGGACCTGGAAAGACGAGCTGGTGGCGGCGGCGGCCCTCTACGCTGCCGTGCCCGCCACGCTGGAGGATCGGACCGCCGGGACGTAGGGGGCGTGGGGGCAAAAGGGGGCCTTGGAGGCGCATTTTTCGGGCCCTCCTAGCCCCGGAGCGAAAGTTTTTCCGGATGTGGTGAGAGATCGTTTTTTACCCCGAGAGGAGAGGATGGGCCGTGCAGAGCATCTTTCGAAAGAAGCACTTTATCACCCTGCAGGAATGGACCCGGGAGGAGATCGACACCCTGCTGGAGGTCTCGGGCGACCTGAAGCGCCGCTTCGCCCTGGGGGAGCCCACGCCCCTGCTCCCCTATCAGACTGTCTTTCTCATGTTTTTCGAGCAGTCCACCCGGACCCGAAACTCCATGGAGGCGGGGATCACCCAGCTAGGGGGGCACGCCCACTATCTGGACACCAGCACCATGCAGCTCTCCCACGGGGAGTCCCCCAAGGACACGGCCATCATCCTATCGCGTTTCGGCCACGCCATCGCCTGCCGAAACTGCTTCTGGAAGGTGGGCAACGCCTACCTGCGGGAGATGGCCCGTTGGGCCACGGTGCCCATCCTGAGCCTCCAGGATGACCTCTATCATCCCATGCAGGCCCTCGCGGACCTCATGACCATCCAGGAAAAGCGGGGGAAAAACTCCGAACGCCTCAAGGTCTCCATCATCTGGGCCTTCGCCACGAGCCACAAAAAACCCATCTCCGTGCCTCTTTCCCAGGTGCTCCTCTTCCCCCGCTACGGCATGGACGTCACCCTGGCGTACCCCGAGGGGTGGGATCTTCCCGAGTGGGTCATCGACGAGGCCCGGAAAAACGCCGCCCGTCACGGGGGCTCCGTGCGCCTCACCCACGACCAGGAAGAGGCCTATCGGGACGCGGATGTGGTCTTCCCCAAGAACTGGGGGAGCTGGGTGAAAAACGAGAGCACCACAGTGGTGGATGGGGCCCTGGAGGCCCAGCGCCACTGGAAGTGCACGGAGCGCCTCATGGAGCTGGCCTCCCGGGACTGCCTCTACATGCACGCCCTCCCGGCGGACCGGGGCAACGAGGTGGAAGACGCCGTCATCGACGGCCCCCACTCCGTCGTGTACGACGAGGCGGAAAACCGCTTGCACACCGCCAAGGCCGTCATGGCCCTGACCATGGGCGGGCGCTAAAAGGATCGGCCTAAGGAATCGTTTCTCAAAGACCATTGGAGAGGAGGGATCGCCGTGTCCCTGACATGGTATGTTCCCCGGGAAGTGCAAGAGGTGCCCGAGCTATTGGCTCGGGAGGGAGTGTATCCCCACGGGGGAGGGACCTTGATCCTTCGGGGCAAGGGGGCGAAGATCCGAGGTCTGGTGGACCTTTCCCTCCTGGGGCTCGATGGGGTGCGCTTCGAGCAAGGCACCGTGGCTCTCGGGGCCATGGTGACCTTTGCGGGGTGCGTGGCGCGCCTGGGGCGCCACGATCCGGACCACATCTTGGTGAAGGCCCTCTCCCGGGCGGCGTCCACTCCCCTGCGAAACCGCATCACCTTGGGGGGGAGCGTGGCGGCGGCCCCCATCTGGTCCGATCTGTTGGGGCCCCTGGTGGCCCTGGATGCGGAAGTGATCCTCCGGGGCCCCGAGGGGAGTACGGTCACCCCCGTGGCGTCCTTTGTGCGGGAAGGGGCCTCGTGGCGCGGTGCCCTGGTGACGGGGCTCCGCTTCCGGGAGGAGGGATGGCGGGCCTTCTATCACCGAGAGGTCACCGTGGCCTTCGATTCCCCCGCCTTTACCCTCTCCATCCTGGCCCGGGTCTCCCCCGGCCGGGTGGAAGAGCTCCGGGTGGTGCTCACGGGATCCCGAGAACGCTTCATCCGCCTGGTGACGATGGAAGAGCTCATTCAAGGCAAAGACCCCTGCGGCGTCAAGGTGGAGGGATTGGGGGAGCGCTTCGAGGCGGCCTTCCCTGACCGGCGCCATGGCAGCGGGGCGTGGCTCCGCACCGTGGCGGGGGTCGCCCTGGAGCGGGGGCTTAGGGAGGTGTTGGGACCATGCTGAACGAAGAAGATCGTCGGATCACCGGGACCTTTTCGGTCAACGGTCGTTCTCGGAGCTGGAGCTTTTCCCCGGAGGCCACGTTGCTCCATGTCCTGCGGGATCACGGCCACACCGAGGTGAAAAACGGCTGTGAAGAGGGGGAGTGCGGCGCCTGTCTGGTGCTTTTGGACGGCAAGCCCGTGCCTTCGTGCCAGGTCTTTGCCGCCACCGCCCGAGACCGGGAGATCACCACGGTGCGGGCCCTGGGGACCATCCACGCCCCCCATCCGATCCAGGAGGCCTTCGTGGAGGTCGGGGCGGTGCAGTGCGGCTTTTGCACCCCGGGGATCGTGCTGGCCACGGCGGCCCTGCTCCGAGAGAACCCGAATCCCTCGGACGAAGACATCATCCACGCCCTGGACGGCCAGAAGTGCCGGTGCACGGGGTACGTGAAGATCATCGAGGCCGTGCGCCTCGCGGCGAGGAGGGGTCGTCATGAGTGAGTTTCAGGTAGTGGGGCACTCGGTGACCAAATACGACGCCCTGGCCCTGGCCACGGGGGAGGCCCGGTTCACCGACGACTTCCCCCACGAGGGCTTCCTCGAGCTGGCCCTGCTCTGGTCTTCCCACGCCCACGCGGAGATCGTCTCCCTGGATACCTCGGAGGCGGAGGGCGTGCCGGGGGTGGTGGCGATCTTTTCCGCCGCCAACGTCCCCCGGGTGCTCTACACCAGCGCGGGGCAAGGGGCTCCCGAGCCCTCGCCCTACGACATGGTGCTCTTTGACACCACCGTGCGCCACGTGGGGGACCGAGTGGCCCTGGTGGCGGCGGAAAGCCTCGCCGCTGCCCGGGAGGCGGTGGGCAAGATCAGGGTGGAGTGGAAGCCCTTGCCTCCCCTCTTCGACGCCGAGGCCGCCCGGGACGAAGGCGCCCCCAAGCTCCACGGCGGGGACCACCACGCTCCCCTGCCGGTGCCCTACGACCCGGGGCACAACCTGGCCGCCAGCGTGTCCTTCGACTTTGGCGACCGAGAAGGGGCCTTCGACCGGGCGACCCGGGTGGAAGAGCACGAATACCGCGTGCAGTACGCTTCCCACTGCGCCCTGGAACCCCATGCGGCCCTCGCCTCCTTCGACGAGCGGGGACGCCTGGTGCTGGTGAGCTCCACCCAGGTGCCCTTCCATGCCCGGCGCATCACCGCCCGCGTGCTCCAGATCCCCACGGGGATGGTGCGGGTGATCAAGCCGCGCATCGGCGGGGGCTTCGGCGGCAAGCAGGAAGTTCTCATCGAACCCCTGGTGGCCCTGGCGGCCTGGCGCACCAAGCGCCCCTGCCGCCTGGTGCTCTCCCGGGAGGAGGTCTTCGTCTCGGGACGCACCCGGCACCCCGTGCGCCTTCGCCTTCGCACCGGGGCGGACCCCCGGGGGAACCTCACCGCCTTGGACCTGGATGCCCTCATGGGCGCCGGGGCCTATGGCCCCCACGCCCTCACCGTGCTCTCCATGGTGGGGGGGAAGACCCTGCCCCTCTTCAACAAGATCCCCGCCATGCGCTTCCAGGGAAATTCGGTGTATACCAACCTCCCCGTGGGAGGGGCCTACCGGGGATATGGCGCCACCCAGGGCTTTTTCGCCCTGAACCAGCAGATCGACATGCATGCCCGAGAGGCTGGAGAGGACGTGATCTCCTGGATCAAGCGCCAGACCATCCGGGCGGGGGAGACATCGCCCGTTTTCAAGGCCCTGGGGGAAGGCAAGGAGGGCGTGGATCAGATCGTGCGCTCCTGCGCCCTGGAGGCCTGCCTGGACCGGGGGGCCGAGGCGATAGGATGGAAGGAAAAGCGAGGACGCCGCCTTTGCCCCACGCCGGACACCGTGCGGGGAGTGGGGGTGGCGGTGGCCATGCAGGGGTCGGCCATACCCAGCATCGACCTGGCCTCGGTGTCCCTCAAAATGAACGAAGACGGTTCTTTTAATCTACTGGCGGGGGCGGCGGACCTTGGCACCGGGGCGGATACGGCGCTGGGGCAGATCGTCGCCGAAGTGCTCACCGTGCCCACAGAAAAAATTGTGGTGCTCTCGGGCGACACCGACGTGACCCCCTTCGATGTGGGGGCCTACGCCTCGTCCACCACCTACCTTTCGGGAAAGGCGGCGGAAAAGGCCGCCCGGGATGTGGCATCCCAAATCCTCGCCGTGGGGGCCCGGATGCTCGAAGTCCCCCGGGAAGAGCTGACCCTGGCGGCGGGACGGGTGTGCCACGCCCCCTCGGGGCGGTCGGTCTCCCTGGAGGAGGTGGCCTGCGATGCCCTCTACGCCCGGGATCAGCACCAGATCCAAGCCTCGGCCTCCCACGTGGCCCCCGAATCCCCTCCCCCCTTCCTGGCCCAGTTCGCCGAGGTGGAAGTGGACCGGCGCACGGGACATCTCCGGGTGATAAAATTCGTATCCGCCGTGGACTGCGGCCAGCCCATCCACCCCGCCCTCGCCGAGGGGCAGGTGGAGGGGGCCGCCCTGAATGGCATCGGCTACGCCCTCTGGGAGGAGTACCGTTTCGACGGCCAGGGGCGCCTCACCAACCCGAACTTCTGGGACTACAAGATCCCCGGCGTGCGGGACCTCCCCGAGATGGTCACCATCCTGGTCCCCTCCTCGGAGCCCTCGGGCCCCTTCGGGGCCAAGTCGGTCTCGGAGATCGGCATAAATGGCCCTGGCCCCGCCATCGCCAACGCCTTCTTCGACGCCACGGGGGTGAGGCTCTTCGACCAACCCTTCACGCCCGAGAAAGTCCTTCGGGCCCTCCGGGAAGCGGGTGGGTCATGATCCTGCGAGGGGGGCTCCTGGCCCTTCCAGGAGAGGAGCACGGAGTGGTGGGAGACGTTCGCATCTCCCAGGGGCGCATCGTGGAAATCGGCGAAGACCTGGCGGACGACGGGGCCGTGATGGACGCCCGGGGGCTGGTGGTGCTCCCCGGGGGCATCGACTCCCACGTCCACTTCAACGACCCCGGCTACACCTCCCGGGAGGACTTCTACTGCGGCACCTGCGCCGCCGCCGCCGGAGGGATCACCACGGTGGTGGACATGCCCTGCACCTCCGTACCCCCGGGGACCAGCCGGGTGCACCTGATGGAAAAGTTGGCGGTGGTGAAGCGCAAGGCGGTGGTGGATTTCGGCTTCTTCGGGGGCGTGTCGGGGCAGAGCTACCAGGACGCCGTGGGGCCGGGGATGGCGGAGATGGCCCCCTCCGTGTGGGGTTTCAAGACCTATCTCACCTCCGGCATGAAGACCTTCGAGCGGCTAAACCACTGGCAATTCCGCTCTTGTCTGGAACGGGCGGCGGAGGTGCGCCGCCCCGTACTGGTCCATGCGGAGGACTTCGACTACGTCCAGGCCGCCACCGCCGCATGCACCCGCCGGGGGGACTCCCCCCGGCTCTTCTACCAGTCTCGCCCCGAGACGGCGGAAAACATTGCCGTGGCGGCGGCGGTGGAGATGGCCGAGGAGACGGGAGCGTCGCTCCACGTGGTCCACGTGGGCAGCGCCCGGGCGGCGGCTTTGGTGAGGGATCGGGCCGCCTCCGGGCGGATCACCTGCGAGACCGCCCCCCACTACCTGAACTTCGACGTGGAGGACTTCGTCGCCCTGGGGGCCCCCCTCAAGGTCACTCCCCCGGTGAAGGCTCCGGAGAACCGGGCCTCCCTCTGGCGCTTCCTCGCCGAGGGGAGCATCGCCTTCGTGGCGTCGGATCACGCCCCCTGTCAGGATAAGGATAAAAAGACCGGGTCCATCTGGACGGATTACTCCGGCATCCCCGGCACCGGCACCCTGATGCCCTACCTCTTTTCCGAGGGATATCTGGCGGGGAGGCTCTCCCTGGGGCGCCTCGCCGAGGTGACCTCGGGGGCCGCCGCCCGGCGCTACGGCGTGGCGGAGCGCAAAGGGGCCCTGGCGCCGGGGCGGGACGCGGATTTGGCCCTCTTCGATCCCGGGCGTCCCGGGGTCGTATCCGGGGCCCTTTTCCCCTCCAAGGGGAAAATCACCCCCTTCGAGGGGATGACCCTCCGGGGGACTTTGGTGGCGACATTTCTACGGGGAGAGATGGTGTTTCACCGGGACCGGGGCGTGGTGGCCCCGCCGGGCACGGGACGGTTCGTCACCCCCGCCGGGGCGTAGGCGTTCCCCCCTTCCCGACCCGGGGCAAGGGCCAAAAAAACCGAGTAAGATAACCCAAGAGATCTGAAAAGGAGTGATGCATCGTGCACTTTCCCAGCTCTCCCGACTTGGCGCTCCGCCGCACTGTGGAGGAAGACCTGGATTTTGTCGTGGCGGCCGAAAACCACCCCGAAAACCGCCCCTATGTCTTCCAGTGGTCCCGGGAGCGCCACCGCGCCGCCCTGGCCAATGGAGACCTGCGCCATCTGGTCCTGGACGCCCTGCCGGAGCGGCGCCCTGTGGGTTACGCCATCCTGGCGGGCATTCAAAACGCCCACCGGAGCGTGGAACTCATGCGGATCGTGGTGACGGAAAAAAGAAGGGGGTACGGTCGGGAGGGGGTGCGCCTCATCCAGGAGCTGGCCTTCGACTTCCTGGGGGCCCATCGACTTTGGCTCGACATGCGCACCTACAACGACCAGGCCCGGGAGCTCTACCGAAGTACGGGGTTTGTGGAAGAGGGAATCCTGCGGGATTGCGTCCTGGTGGACGGAGTGTTTTATTCCAACGTCATCATGTCCATGTTGGAGGGAGAGTACCGGAGGTTATCCAAGAAGTAGCCCGAAAGGCCATCGCCCCTCCCTCAAAGCAGGGGAGGGGCGATGGCCACCATCCTTTAGGGGGTGATCCCATGGCCCAACGGGCCGTCACGGTAAACGGCATCACTTTTTCTAACCCCGTCCTCCCCGCAGCGGGGCCCAACGTGCGATCCGCCGCCCTGCTCCAGGCCGCCGTGGATGGAGGAGCGGGGGGCATCGTCACCAAGACCGTCTCGGTGCGTCCCGCCGTGGACCCCCGCCCCACCCTGGCCAAGGGCTCGGGAGGGGGAATGCAAAACTGCGAGACCTGGTCCGAGACCCCCGTGGAGGAGATGCTTGAGGCCTATCGGGCTGTCAAGGCCCGGGGGGTGCCCCTGGTCTGCTCCCTGGGGTACCACCCCGACGAGCTCCGAACCCTGGGCCCCCTGCTGGAACGGGAGGTGGCCCCCGACGCCCTGGAGTTTTCCGTCCACTACGTGGGCAAATCCCTGGATCCCCTGCTGGAGGTGGCCCGGGCCCTGCGGGAGAGCGTGTCGTTGCCCCTGTGGATGAAGCTCTCCCCCTCCATCGGCGACGTGGAAGGATTGGCGCGGGCCGCGTCCCCCTTCGTGGACGCCTTCGTGGCCATCAACTCCGTGGGCCCCGCCCTGGATTTTGACCCTGCCGACTGCCGCCCCCGGCTGGGCTCACCCTGGGGGCAGGGGTGGCTTTCGGGCCCCCCCATCCTCCCCCTGGCCCTGGCCTTCGTCTTTCGCGTGGCCCAGGCCCAACCCAAGCCCGTCATCGGCGTGGGGGGCATCGCCTCGGGGGAGGATGCGGCGAAGTTCGTCGCGGCGGGGGCCTCCCTGGTGCAGGTCTGCACCGCCGCCCTCCGGGGAGGGCCGGGAACCTACGGGCGCATCGACGGGGAGCTGGATGCCTGGCTCGATGCCCAGGGGTACGCCAACCTGGCGGAGCTCCGGGGACGCTACGCGACGGCCCTGAAGGGGGGAAGGCCATGACTCCCACCGGGAATGTCCTGGGATCGACCCCTCGGCGTGCGGACGCCTGGGAAAAGGTCTCCGGCCGGGCGGAATACGTAGACGACCTCTCGATCCCCGGCCTCTGGTTCGGAGGGACCCTGCGGAGCGCCGTCCCCCGGGGGCGGCTCCGGGGCATCTCCCGGAGGGAGAGCTTCGACTGGTCCCGGGTGGTGGTGGTGACGGCCTCGGATCTGCCCGGCCCCAACGAGGTGGCCATGGTGCGCTCCGACCACCCCATCCTCGCCGCCGATGCCGTGAACTTCGTGGGCCAACCCCTGGCCCTGGTGGCGGCCCCGGATCGCCAGACCCTGGCGGCGGCCCTGGGAGCCCTTGTCCCCGACGTGGAAGAGGCCCCCGCCGTCCTCACCCTGGAAGAGGCCCAGGAGGGGCGCACGGTGATCTGGGGCGCGGACAACGTGTTGGCGGCCTACGTCCTCGGTGACGAAGAAGACGCCGTGGCCGAAGCCTTTTCTCGGGCCGATCGCATCGTGGAAGGAACCTACACCACGGGATACCAGGAACACCTCTACCTGGAGCCCCAGGGCATGGTGGCCCTCCCCCGGGAGGACGGGGGCGTGGAGGTGACGGGATCCCTCCAGTGCCCCTACTACGTCCACCGGGCCCTGCAGCGGGCCCTGGGGTTGGAGGATCATCGGATCGCGGTGCGTCAGGCCGTCACGGGGGGAGGCTTCGGCGGCAAGGAAGACTACCCATCGGTGCTGGCGATCCACGCCGCCCTCCTGGCCCGGGCCTCGGGGCGCCCCGTGAAGATGGTGTTGGGGAGAAACGAAGACCTGCGCTTTTCCACCAAACGTCACCCCTCCGTGGTGAGACACCGCACCGGGGTGCGATCCGATGGTACCCTCTGCGCCGCCGAAGTGGACGTGCTCTTCGACGGAGGGGCGTACACCACCATGAGCCCGGTGGTGCTCTCCCGGGGGGCCCTCCACGCCCTGGGGGCCTACCGGGTCCCCCGGGCGCGCGTCACCGCTCGGGCCTTGGCCACCAACACCCCACCCAACGGGGCCTTCCGGGGCTTCGGCGCCCCCCAGACCATCTTCGCCGTGGAGCGCCACATGGACCTCATCGCCCGGGAGCTGGGGATCTCTCCCCTGGAGGTGCGGCGGCGCAACCTCTTGCGCCGGGGAGATCGCCTCCCCTGCGGCCAGATCCTCACGGAAGAGCCCGGGGCCTCGCTGGTGCTGGAGCGGGCCCAGGCCCTGGCGAAGTACGAAACCCGCCACGGCACCCTCCGGAAAGAGGGCCGGGGCCTAGGGCTCTCCCTTTTCATCCACGGCGGAGGGTTCACGGGATCGGGGGAAGAAAAGATCGACGGCCGGGTGGCCGTGGAGATCGGAGCCGGAGGGCGGGTGGAAATACTGGCCAGCAGTACGGAGATGGGGCAAGGGGCCGCCACGGTGCTCCCCCAGATCGGGGCCCAGGCCCTGGGGTTGCCCCTGGACCGTATATTTCATCCCGCCCCCGCCACGGACCGGGTACCGGACAGCGGCCCCACAGTGGCCTCCCGTACCGTCATGGTGGTGGGGCGCATCCTCGTGGGGGCCTGCGAAGATCTGGCGGCGAAGGTGGCTCGAAGGTTGGAGGAAGCCGCAGGACTCCCCGAGGGCAGCGTGACGTGGCGGGAAGGGACCTTTCGGGGACCGGGATTTCCGGAAAAGTCCTTCGAGGGCGTGCTGGATCAGTGGAAAGATCGGCTTCAGGGGCTGCGGGGCGAGGGACGATACGCCCCCTTCCCGGACCTGCACTGGGACGACGACGCCTACCGAGGAGACGCCTACAAGGACTACTCCTGGGGGGCCAACGTGGTGGAGGTGGCGGTGGATCCGGACCGCCACACCCTGACCCTCTGCGCCGTCACGGCCGTGGTGGAGATCGGCCGGGCGGTGCATCCCTTGCTCGCCGAAGGCCAGGTGGCGGGGGGCACCCTTCAGGCCCTGGGCTACGGCGGCATGGAAGACCTCCGCATCGATGACCGGGGGCGCTACCTCCAGGACCGCCTGAGCACCTACAGCATCCCCACCGCCCTGGATGCCCCCGACCTGGTGGTGGAGATCGCCGAGATCCCCTCTCCCCGGGGGCCCTTTGGGGCCAAGGGACTGGGAGAGCTCCCCATAAATGGAGGGGCCCCCGCCCTGGCCTCGGCGGTGGAAGACGCCACGGGGGTCTTTATCTCCACCATTCCCATCACTGGAGAGCGCCTCTTCGCCCACCGGCGCGACGGGCTTTCCGATGAACCCTCCTGAGGAGGTGTGGCCATGATCCTTTCCTTTGCGGTAAATGGAAAAACGGTGACCGTGGAGGGCCCTCCCCTGAGGCGTCTGCTGGACGTGCTGCGGGAGGACCTGGGCCTCACGGGCACCAAGGAGGGGTGCGGCGAAGGGGAGTGCGGCGCCTGCGCGGTGCTTTTGGACGGCCACCTGGTGAACTCCTGCCTGGTGCCCCTCTTCCAAGTGGCGGGGCGCTCCGTGGAGACCATAGAGGGAATGGCCCCCCAGGGATCTCCCGATGCCCTCCAGCGGGCCTTCATGGACGAAGGGGCGGTACAGTGCGGCTTTTGCACCCCCGGGATGGTCATGGCCTCCCGGGCCCTGCTGAGGGAAAATCCCTCCCCTCGCCGGAAAGAAATCCGCACGGCCCTGGCGGGAAACCTGTGCCGATGCACGGGCTACGAACCCATATTCCGGGCGGTGGAAGGCGCCGCCGCCGCAGGGTACGAAGTGGCCCCCCCCCCTCCGGCCCCCGAGTTTCGGGTGACCTGTACGGAAGAAGGGCGCATCGCCTTTTTCCCCGAGAGCCTCCCCGAAGCCCTGGAAATCCTCCGGCAGCACCCCGACGCGGTCCCCGTGGCGGGAGCCACCGACCTCTTGCCCGACCTGACCCGGGGGGGTCTCCCGGGGCCCCATAGGGTGATGGACCTCACCCGCCTGGAAGAGCTCCGGGGCATCCGAGAAGAGGACGGAGTGCTGGTGCTGGGGGCGGGAGAGACCTTCGCCTCCCTGGGGCGTTCCCCCCTGGTGCGTCGCCTCTTCCCCTCCCTGGGGGAGTGCGCCGCCTCGGTGGGAGGAGTGGCGGTACAAAACCGAGCCACCCTGGGGGGCAACGTCATGAACGCCTCGGCGGCGGCCGATTCTCCCCCCGTGCTCCTGGCCCTCGATGCCCGGGGAGTCCTCGTCTCGGGGGAGGGGACGCGAGAGGTCCCGGCCAAGGAGCTGTGGACCGCCTACCGCCGCACGGCCCGGCGCCCCGACGAACTCTTGACCGCCGTGAAGATCCCCCGCCCCGCCCCGGGAACCCGGGAGGCCTTCTTCAAGCTCGGCCCTCGCCGGGCCCTCGTCATATCCCGCTTGACCCTGGTCTGTGCCGCCCGGCTGGAAGAGGGGCGATGGCGCGGAGTGCGCATCGCCGTAGGCAGCGTGGCCCCCGTGCCCCATCGATTGGAGGAGCTCGAAACCTTCCTGGAAGGGCGAGTCCCCGAAGAAGGAGCGGTGCGGGAGGCTCGGCGCCTGGCGGAAGACCTCCTCCGCCCCCGCACCTCCCGGGAGTACCGCCGGGACGTGGGGGGCAACCTGGTGGGGCGATTCCTCTCGTCCTGGATCTCTCCCCGCTGAAGCCCCGGCCAGAAGGCTTGGGAGGGCGAAAGGGTCTTGGGGGGCGGCCCCTTTTCCTGTATCATGGAGGCGCCCCTTTCCCGGACCCCGGAGGGATGATCTGCAGGAAGGGGTCCACGGTGAGGGCCGAGATCCCCCTTTGAAGGAGGTGGGAAGCCATGGCTGGTCGCACCAAAAACAGCAAGTATTATGCCCTCAAGGGCGTGGTGAACGTGCGCCGGGAAGAGGCCGACCCATTGCAGGCCTTCTTTTACGCCCTGTTCGACCCGGGGAACCTGCATCGCTTTTCCCTCCGCCTGATGTCGTCCCCTTCCATGAACATCAAGCGCCCCTGGGACGAGTATGGCATCATGTTGGAAGAAGCCGAAGAAGACCGGGAAAACGCCGAGACGGAAGGCACCATCCGGACGGTGGTCCATCAGGTGGTGGAAGGGATCAAGTTCGCCGAGATCTCGGGGGATAACCCCATCGCCCTGCAGAAGCTGGAGACCCACCTCAACCGCTCCGTGGGTTCGGCCCTCTCGGGGACGGTGAACGCCTTCGTCAAGGTGGAAAGCTGCTCCACCGATGCCTTTCACAGCTTCGTGGCAAAATTTAACCCACCGGCGGAGGGCTCCTCCCCGCCCTCCTCCCCTGCTGGATCGCCGGAAGAGGGGGCGGGGGAAGGGGCGGGTGGATCCCTTTTGGACCGGGAGATCGTCCTCGTGTGCCAACCCCTGGTGGATCCCCTCCGAGGCAAGGCCGCCACCGCCGTCCTGCCGGGGGATGTGATCCTGGTCAAGATCCCCGAGGACTCGATTTTTTTCAGCATGCTGACTAAAATCAAGAAGGGCTTTTTTGACGGCGTGGTGGAAGCCGTGGTGACCCGGGTGGATCGCCATTCGGCGGAGACCGTGGTCATGGAGACCGCCCTGGCGGAAAACGTCAAGGGAAAGGTGCCCGCGCCGAACGCGTTACGGGTGAAGCTGTCTCCTTCCACCCTCCAGGAAGGAGGAAAGCCCCCCAGTGCTCCCCTGGTGTGGGCCCTGGTGGGAGGAGGGGCGCTGATGCTGGGGGTGCTCCTCTGGTATCTCATGACGTGATATAATGCGATGCGGCGCGGCGATGACGCCCAAAAACTTTTTCCGATGACGGCGCGAAGGCGATCGGCCCCCTCGTATTGATCCAGGGCTCCGACCGATCCGGAGGCCCGAGAAGGCCCTAAGCCGCCCAACCCTTTTGAGGAGGATGAACATACATGGCATCGGACCTGGAAATTGCCCAGAAAGTATCCCTGAAGCCCATCATGGAGATCGGCGCCGACCTCGGCATCCCCGCCGAAGCGATCATTCCCTACGGACACTACAAGGCCAAGGTGGACCTGCGCTTCTTGAAGACCCTGAAAGATCGCCCCGAAGGACGGCTGATCCTGGTCACCGCCACCACCCCCACAGCGGCGGGGGAGGGCAAGACCACCAACACCATTGGCCTCACCCAGGCCCTGGTGAAGATGGGGAAGAAGGCCATGATATGCCTGAGAGAGCCCTCGCTGGGGCCCTGCTTCGGCGTCAAGGGAGGCGCGGCGGGGGGGGGATGGTCCCAGGTGCTCCCCATGGAAGACATAAACCTCCACTTCACCGGGGACATCCACGCCGTGGGCACGGCCCACAACCTCCTGGCGGCCATGCTGGACAACCACCTGCAGCAGGGCAACGCCCTGGGCATCGACCCTCGCACCATCACCCTCCGGCGGGCCATGGACATGAACGAGCGCGCCCTGCGCCACACCGTCATAGGCCTCGGGGGCAAGGCCCACGGCGTGCCCCGGGAAACGGGATTTGACATCACCGTGGCCTCGGAGGTCATGGCCATCCTCTGCCTGGCGGAAGACCTGATGGACCTCAAGGAGCGCCTGGGGCGCATCGTGGTGGGTCTCAACTTCAAGGGAGAGTACGTCACCGCAGCGGACCTCAAGGCCCATGGCGCCATGGCCTCCCTGCTCAAGGAGGCCATCAATCCCAACCTTGTCCAGACCATAGAGCACGTCCCCGCCTTTGTCCACGGGGGCCCCTTCGCCAACATCGCCCACGGTACCAACTCCCTGGTGGCCACCCGGGCGGCGCTGAAACTGGCGGATTACGCCGTGGTGGAAGCGGGCTTCGCCTCCGACCTGGGGGCGGAGAAGTTCATGGACATCGCCTGCCTCTACGGGCGCTTCTCTCCGTCCGCCGTGGTCCTCGTCACCACCGTGCGGGCCCTCAAACTCCACGGCGGCGCCCCCAAGGACCAGCTCGGCACCCCCGATCCCGACGCCCTGCGCCGAGGATTGCCCAACCTGGAGGCCCACCTGGACAACCTCAACAACTTCGGCGTCCCCGTGGTGGTGGCCCTGAACCGCTTCTCCTCGGACAGCGACGAAGAGCTTGCCCTGGTGCGGGAAGCCGCCGCCTCCCGGGACGCCCGCATCGCCCTGTCGGAAGTCTGGGAAAAGGGAGGAGAGGGGGGCCTCGACCTTGCCCGGGAGGTCCTGGCCGCCATGGACCAGGGCTCGGCCTATCGCCGCCTCTACGGCGAGCACCTTCCCCTGAAGGACAAAATCGGCACCATCGTCACCCGGGTGTACGGCGCCGAAGGGGTGGACTTCATCCCCAGCGCGGCGGCGAAGCTGGAAGAGTTGGAGCAGCGGGGCTATGGCACCCTCCCCGTCTGCATGGCCAAGACCCAGATGTCCCTCACGGACGACGCCTCCAAGAAGGGGCGCCCCCGGGGGTTTCGCGTCACCGTGCGCGAGGTGCGCCTCTCGGCGGGGGCGGGTTTCGTGGTGGCCATCTGCGGAGACATCATGACCATGCCCGGCCTCCCCAAGAGCCCTGCGGCGGAGCGCATCGACATCGACAGCGAAGGAAACATCACGGGACTCTTTTAGCCCGAGAGAAGTAAGCTCTAAAAAAGATGGGGGCCCCGAGGTCTTTTCCTCAGAAGCCCCCATCTTTTTCCCCTCGCGGGATCTTCCCGGAGCGCCCCTCTTTAGGGCCTAGCGCTTGCCGTAGCGCTCCTCGCCGTAGGAGCGGTAGGTCTTTTTGGGCTCTCCCGAAAGCTCGGAAGCCGACCGTTGAAAGGATTCCAAGAGCTTTTTGCGACGGCTCTCCTCGCCTTCCACCTCGCCCATGGCGTTATCCGCGTCCCGGTCGAGGCGCTTTTGGGCGATCAGCACCTCCAGGTCCCTCACGTCCACCTCCAGGGCCTCGGCCATCTCCTTCACGTCGAGCCGGGCCTTGGGGTTATCCCGGATGAAGTCTCGAGCCTTGGCGTAGACCGTGTCTAGGCGTTTCATGCACCGGACGCAAACCCGGGGTCCCGTCGACGCAAAGGGTTTATTGCAAAGGTCGCACGTTATCATTTCCATGACCATGACACCTCCCGATCGTTTATACCCAGTTTCCCGCCCCGCTCGGCAGCGGGGCCCCCTTCGGGAGCCCTAAAGGGCGCGGTAGAAGGCTAAAAGGCAGACCGTACGGGTAAAGTGTAGCGACGGGAAGTGGGAACGTCAAGGATGGGGTGAGCCAAACCAAAGACGGGATCCCGGATCGAAAGCATCCGGTCCCCGGGGCGATGGGCGGCCCCGCAGAGTTTCGGTGGACCTAAGGAGCGCCCCCTTCTCCGTCGGCTCACGGTCTCATGGGCGTGGGACCGCGCCCCCTGGTCGGGTCGGGGATAACGGAGGAACGCCCCCATCGACGAATCGACGGAGGGGGAATAGATCCCCCGGACAGGGGGGCCAAAGCCCCCCGAGACGCCCCGGAGATCGCCTCGAGGGACCTTCGACAAAAACTCCCTTTCCCCCTTGACGGATAATCTCTGGGGTGGTATCATTCCCCTTGCGCTGTCCGAGAGGGCGGTGCGGCGAGAGAACCTTGACAAGTTGCGAGGCAGCAGCGAACCTGAAGTTTGGGGCT
>Ga0116187_1000338_pt1 | contig 58543 bp, 42 predicted proteins | sample AD_JPNNA6_MetaG_FD_89755 | JGI IMG/M metagenome (GOLD analysis project Ga0116187, IMG submission 89755) | Active sludge microbial communities of municipal wastewater-treating anaerobic digesters from Japan - AD_JPNNA6_MetaG | ecosystem: Engineered > Bioreactor > Anaerobic > Digestate | place... | reverse complement strand
GAAAATCGAGTTTTGAGTTATATGGATCAGCTTGAAAGCAACAAAGAATTAGTCCAGTCATTCTTCTCGTATGATAAAGTCAAGTACGCTGCGTGATGGCCGAGATTCGATACCGGGTTAGTATTTATGATGACGAAGGCGAAAAATTCGAATTCAACGGCAGTCCCGCGGTCATGATGCCTGGCCTTCAGGTCAAGTACGGAATCATCGATGGGCTCGATGTCGAAGTCGCCCTTGCGTATGCAATGAAGAATGAAGATGCTGGTGATGTGAGTGGTCTTGCTAAGCCGGAAATCGGATTGAAGTACGTCGCTCCCGACTTGGGTGTTGGCGGGTTTTTGAATGTCGAACTGCCCTTCGGTTCCGAGGATATCGTAGGGGAGAATCCTCAGACCAAGATTCAAGGCGGAGTGATCTACGGGAAAGCGTTCGGTCAGATTGCTGTCAACGCTTTGGCTGGGTATGTCTTCGAAACAGAAGAGAAGGACCTTAAGTCCAAGCAAGATGCGCTTGAGATCTATGCCCAGGGACAATACAACGTCAACGAGATGATCGGTCCTTACCTTGGAGTGGAGTTCTTCAAGACCTTCGACGCGCAATACGATGGCGAAACTGTTGAGGAAAGCGCTGGCTACTTGCTGACGCTCCAGCCCGGTGTGAACGTTACCATCGATGCGAATATGGCGGCTGAATTGTCCGTACCCGTGACTGTCATGGGTAAGAGCAACCCTGCAGCTTGGGGCATCGCGGCTGCTTTCAAATACAGCATCTGATACCGTAAGGAAACTAATCAGCCAATATTGCTGATTGTTCTCTGACCCCGGCCGCTTTGTACGGTTGGGGCTTTGTTTTTGTTGCCATAATTGGGAATCTCCTGAAGTCGAGTCTTCAGAGCGCCCGTTCCACCAGCGGCGACACCAGCTTGGCCCACAGGCTCGTGGCTTCCTGCAGCACCGGATCCGGCTCGCGCAGCGAGAGTCCCGGGTCCACGTACAGCACGCCCAGGTGCCTGCGCGGAGTCGACAGAAGGTGTCCTTCCACCCAGGCGTGGGACACGGTCACCTTTTCGCCCGCCTCGGCGTACATGATGGACGCCGGGCGACGCAGTTGCCAGGATCTGCCCGTCTTCTCCAGGTTTTCCAGGACGCGGTCGATGGTCTCGAACCGGTTGATCCGGTAGGCGCGTTCGTCGGTGGTGTTCAGGTGGTGGTCGGTGCCCCAGGTGCCCCGCATCTCGAGGTCGCCGGGGTGCGGCAACAGCAGCAATCCCGCCCTGACATGCCCCAAGGCCGTGCGTGTGGCCTCCACGATCTGCCGGCAGGTGCCGTCGAGATCCGCTGGCGCGACGCCCTGGAACGCGTCCAGGGCCGTCCTCACGAGATCGGCCCCGACCGGGGATGCCGCCGAAGGCAGATGGGGGCGGAACAGGGAGCGCTCCGCTTCCGATTCGGCCTGTTCGTAGCGAACCCGGACCCGGAAGGCGCGGGCGGCTTCGGGTTCCAGTTCCAGGACCGCAACGAACCGGTCGATGAACGAATCGGTCAATTTGCGTCCTTCGATGATCTCGCCCAGAAGTCCCCGGGAATTGGGGACACCCAGGCGTCGAGCGACTTCCGACCGCGTGAAACCGGGGTCCTGGCGCTGCTTGGACGCGTGCCATGCCGCGAGGTAGTCGCGGAAGCTCTCGAATTCTTCCAGCCGAGGCGCAGGGGCGCGGGTCATGCCGGCCATCCGGGCACAGAAGCCGAGATCGAGAGAGTCATCAATAATGGAGAAAAAAGTCTGGTATGTACTAGAAACATGACCAGCTAAAAGAAGTCATAGGAAAGCAGGTTTGTCTCTGCAGAACAATTCCAGAGAAACCCGCAATGCAGCACCGAACCTCCTCGATTCGGTGTTGCTTGCGTTAGCGGGAAACTTAAAACAAAAGAATCAGTTTCTCGAGGGTTACTTCTTGGCGGTGGCCATCTCGATGGCGGCCTTGATTTCGCTGGGGCTGCGGGTGGGCTTGCCGTTCAGGAACAAGGAAGGAGTTCCTTCCACGCCAACCACTTCGCCGAGCTTCATGTCGGCTTCCACCGCCTTGAGCGCGTCGTCGGAGTGCTTGTCGGCCTTGAATTTGGCCAGATCGAGCCCCAGGTCCTGGGCCGCGGTCACCAAGGCCGAGTCGGTCAGGCCCCGAAACAGCGGCGTGACCTTGTCGAAGTATTCCCAGAACTTCCCCTGCTTGCCTGCGGCCCAAAGCGCCATGTGGGCGTTCATGGCCTTGTCGTGGATGGAAACCAACGGAAAATGGCGGAACGAGATTTTCAGGTGCTTGGGGGATTGCGCCTGCATTTCGCGAAGGACCGGGGCCATCTGGGCGCAGTAGGGGCACTGCAGATCGGTGAACAGGACCACCGTCACCGGGGCATTCGCGTCGCCCAGGATGGGGGTTCCCGCCACGGGGATGTCGTAGACGGAATCCTGCCGGGCGATCGACTTGCGGCCCTTTTCCACGTCCAGGCCGGCGGAGGTGAGAATGCGCTCCAGCATCTTCAGCTCGGCGCCGATGCTGTCGATCTTGGCGTGGATCGCATTGATCTCTTGCTTTGCCTTGATTTCACCGGTGTTCGTGGCGCATGACATCAAGCTAAGGAGCGCTCCCAGGGTGAGCTGCGTGCGGCGGAAGGTCATGGAGGGTCTCCGAGTAAGGATTGGGGCCAATGAGAAAACGTACATCCCCACAAGGAGACCGTTTTTGGCACACGATGACGGCCCCGATTTCCGGAGGGGATGGGCGCTCGTGGGGACTATTTTGTCGGAGTGCCAGATCGATTGTTTGCATTGGATCCCTCACGCCTTCGCCCCCCGGAAAGATTCGGGAAACCAGACCTGAACCGATGGAATTGAACCGGTTTTTCGCCAGCGGATGGTTGACGCGTCTGCGGACGCTCTTCGATCGGATCATGTTGGGATACTTGGGGCCTGCCGCCCTCCGGCGGTCCGTTGAGCGGGTTTTTGAAATCACCTTGCGATTGATGCCCTTGGATTCCGGGCTTCTGACCAACCACAAGGCCCGGAACAAGCATTTGAACCGTCAGCTCGCCTGGTCGCTGGCGTTCGTGGCGGGAGGGGTGAACGCCGGCGGGTTCCTTGCGGTGCAATCCTACACCTCGCATGTGACCGGAGCGGTCGCCAAGATCTCCGACGAGCTGGTCCTGGGCAATGCCGCTTTGGCGCTGGAAGGCGTGGGCGTGGTCTGCAGCTTCGGCATGGGGGCGTTCTTTTCCACCCTGCTGATGAGCTACGGACGGCGGCATCGGTTCAAGAGCCACTACGCCCTGAGCCTGATGATCGAAGCGTCTCTCATGATGGTGTTCGGCCTGATCGGGTCCAGCCTGAATGCCGTCCACGGGTTGTTCGTGCCGTTCACGGTCATGCTCCTGAGCTTCATGATGGGCATGCACAACTCGATGGTCACCAACATTTCCAACGCCGAGGTCCGCACCAGCCACATGACCGGGATCGTCACCGACCTGGGGATCGAGCTCAGCCGACTGTTCTACTTCAATCGCAGCCGCAACCAGAAGATGCTGCCGATCCGCGCCAACCGCGACAAGCTCAAGCTGCACGGCCTGATCCTCGGGGCGTTCTTCGGGGGAGGGTTCATCGGAGCGCTTTCGTTCAAGCACGTGGGATTCAAGAGCGCCCTGTTTTTTTCCGCGTTCCTGGTCTTCCTGGCGGTGAGGCCGATCTTCCACGATCTGCGGGTCAGGTGGCGATTGATGCAGCTATCCAGATCCTGAGGCGACAGGCGCCGCAAAGGCGGGTGGTCAAGATTGTTGCCACACCGCAGGTTGGTATGGTCTAGTTTTCTGGACATGAAGACGATCTGGATCTTCGGGTTGCTGGCCGCCGCGCTCCTGTCGGGATGTGGGGGATCGGCTCCTCGCATGGGGGCCGACGGTGCGGCCAACCTGGACGCCATGGCGCGGAGCATCGCGATCGATTACCGCGAACGCTGCTTCGAGCCGGTCCTGGCGCGCAAGGTTCCCGACGACATGTGCCAATTCGATCTCTTCGACAAGGCCGAGCGGCAATGGGGAACCACGTTCGGGCCGTCGGAGCTCAAATCGTCGGCCAACAAGCTGCTGGGCATGAAGATCGAAACCGAACTGCTGAAGCTTCTGGTCTACGACGCGCCTTCCCAGCGCTACGTGGCGGCGAGCACCCGGACCCGCTACGAGATCATCGCCGCCCTGAAAGACAAATACCGGATCCGGTGAACATGCCCAGACCCGCCATACTCCAGAAGCTGGTGCATGTCGCCCTCCAGTTCGTGACGTTCCTGGGCACGGCGGCGTGGAGCGTGTACTGGCTCGGGATGCGCGTTCCGTCGGCCGATTGGCGCTACTTGGCGGTGGGGCTCATGCTGGCGGCGGTGCTGGGCTGGTGGCCGTGGATTTCGCTGGGTGTGACGGTGGTGCTGTCGTTGGCGGTGGCCTTCGCCGCCGACGAACTCGATTCGCCCATGAAAACCCAGATCATCGAAGAAATCGCCATTTTCTGGGCGTTGGGGCTTGGTTGGGGGATGCTCGCCAAGACCTGGCTTGCCATTCCCTCTTCGCGTGCGCGGTCCACGGAGGCCAAGGCGCCCTACGGCACCGCCGCCGCGGCGCCCCTCGCTCAACATGCTCCCGCCGCGCCATTGAAGTCCGCGGAAGATTCGGCGTTCCGATCCCGGCGTTTGATGGCTGGTGGCGGGGGAGAAGAAATCAACCGCTCTCCGGTGCCTGCTCCTGTCGCGAGCTCCGCTCCGGTACCGGTGCCGGCCGCATCGACAACGCCGCCGACAACGCCCCAGTCGATGTCCGAAAGCCGGGCCTTCCCGGTGTTCCATGCACCGGAGTCCGACCTGGAAATTTCCGCATCCACCGACACTCCCGCACCGCTGCCCAGGCCGCTGGCCGCACCGAGCTACGACGCGGGAGGCGAGTCGGTGTTCGGTGCCAACATGCCTGGGTTGCAGAGCAGGGAATCCACGCATCCGCCCCTCGATACCCCGATGCCGGAAACCATCGAAGCGCCGGTCATGAATTTCGCGCTGTCCGATTCGTCGGACCAGATGTTTCCCATCAAGCCGCAACCGGGAGCCCAGACCGCCGAACTGCGACTCGACTCCATGCCGCCGCGTCCTCCGGTCCTGGAAGAACCCTCCGTGGTACCCGCAGTGGAATTCCCCACCATGGAGCTTCCGGTCAACACGCTCCTGCGTTCCGTGCCGCGACCGTCGCACAATCCCAATTCGTCGTTCCAAATTCCCGTGTCCAACTCGTCCGGGGCCGGCGGCTCCGCGGGGGACGCGTCGGAATCCGACGCGCAGAGCATCCGCAGGTCCTCGTCGTTCCTGCGTCCGGAAACCGAACCGGGGTCGGCCTACGAACACGTGCTCGAGTGGTACAACCAGTTTTCCTGGTCGCCCTGGACCGCCGAAGAGCTGGAACGGCGCTACCACCGGCCGGGGATCCAGGTGGGCTGGACCAGCATGGCCCTGGCCGATCTCGCCAAGGCCTGGAAGGTCTGGCAGGCCGGCCCGATGCCCGGCAAGGCGAGTCCCGGTCAGGTTTCGCTGGGTGCGCTGGAAGGCTTCCTGCGTTGCGAAATGCTGGGAGTCCTGCGCCACCAGGGGTTCCCCGACCTCCACCTGCTCAGCGTCTCGACGGAAAACGACACCTGGATTCCGGTGTACCACGAAGTGCGGGGACGGTTCCGCGGGGGCGAGGCGATCATCCACCGGCCCGACAGGAACACCTTGGCGACCGATGCCAAGGACATCCTGGTGGGGGTGCCCGACCGCTTCGCGGAAGTGCGCGGGGAATCGGACGTCGTGGCGCTGGTCACGCCGTTTTCCGTCGGCGAAAGCCTGAACTGGACCACGGTCTACGCCGTCGCCCAGCAGCGGGTCGCCGAAACCATGGGGATGAACCTGAGCGGCATTCCCGTCGTGATCAATCTTCCGCTTCCCATCTGGGACGAACGCAGGCAGTCGCGCGTGGTGGTGATCGAAGACATCGCCACCGAACAGCGGCGGCTGGAGGCCTCCCTGGAGCGCTTCAACAAGGTGCTTTCGGGGTTGCTGCCGCCCAAGCCGCAAACCCAGGCCAGCGTGTGCAACGGCTGCGGATGGCGCCATTCCTGTTCGCACTACGCCGGCGGAAGGCCGCGCCTGGAACTGTCCAAGCCGCCCGCCCAGATCGCGGCGGCATTGAAATGATCGGGTTGTCGAACTCCTCCGGCGCGGAAGATCCGTTGCGCTACCTGGACGACGGATCGTTCGAGGCTTCGTACCAGCAGCTCGTGCCCACCTGCGACCGCGTGCTTCTGGAGATGGCCAAGCTCCTGCAGCGCGCGGCGGAAAACAAGGTGCCCGCGGTCCAGGTGAAGGGGCGCGTGAAGCGTCTGCCCAGCCTCCTGGAAAAGCTCCACCGCAAGTTCGAACCGTCCGATCTCCTGGACCCGGCATCGGTCCTTCGCCGGACCACCGACCTCATGGCCCTGCGGGCGGTGTGCCCGTTCCTGGAGGACGTGGACACCGTGGTCGACGCGGCCAGGACGGTGTTCGACATCCAGGAAATGGAACAGAAGGGCGAAGGTCGTTCGTTCGCCGAGTTCGGCTATTCCAGCACGCATCTGCTGGTGGGGCTTCCGTACGAGCTGCAGTGCGAGTTCCCCTCGTTGGCGGGATTCCAGGTGGAAATCCAGGTCCGCACCATCCTGCAGGACGCCTGGGCCGAAGTGGAGCACGAGCTCATCTACAAGGTGGGCGCGCATCCGTTGAACCAGCAGATCCGACGGAAATTGGCAGCGCTCAACGCGAACCTGGTCCTGTCCGACACGATCTTCCAGGAGATCCGCGACTACCAGAAGGCCAACGTCTCGGACCTGACCCGGGCGCGCGAGGCGCATCTGGAGCAGGTGACCGGCGAACACCCCCTGTACGTGGCGCCCGGACAGGATCCGTCCAAGCCGCGCCGCACCTCGCAGGCGGAAATCGAAAAGCTCCTCAAGAAGGGGCTCAACGCCCAGATCGCCGGCGAGATGCAGGACGCCGTGCGGATCTACACCGACCTCCTGGAGTTCCAGCTCGACAACTTCACCCTGTCGGTGGTGCTCAACCACCGGGGCATGGCGTCGGAAAGCCTGGAGCACCACTCCGACGCGGTGTCGGATTTCGTCAAGGCCGGAGCCGCCGACCCCAAGAACGCCCGCGCGCGCATCAATCTGGCCCTGGCCTGGCGCCGTCTGGGGCGCCTGGACGCCGCCGAACAGGAGCTTCGGGAGGTGTTGAAGTTCAAGGCCAACAGCGCGCACGCCCACTACGGCCTGGCGCTGGTGCTGTCCGACCGCGGCGAAGTGGAGGAGGCCGTGCTTTCGTGCCAGCGGGCGATCAAGCTGAGCCACGCCTTCACCCAGGCGCAGCAGCTGATGGACGATCTGCTCGAACACTCCCGCCGCGAAGCCGGCGGCGGCTCCTGACGGGCATTCGGCGGCGCATACTTGCGATCCTCTCCACTCGGCGTACGTCTCTGTACGCCTTCGGGCTCGGATCGCTGCGTCTGCATCCACCGACTGCCCGTCAGGTCTTCTGGTAGTCCAGTTTGGCTGGTTGGGCTTTGCCTCCCTTTGGGAGGCTTGCCCACTGGTTTGGGGGGTGGGCGAGGTGCGACATCGCTTCACTAGCATGCCGAAGTCCGGAGTAGGGCATGCTAGTTATTCTCTGTCGGGAACAAGAACCCCCTCCCCTTCGGGGAAAGGGAGGGGGCGAAGTGGCGGGCCTACGGTGGGGAGGTGAGGTGAGGTGTTAGCCTCGTCTGGACACTCCTAAAGCCGGGCAGCTGTTCTCCTTCTCCTGATGTTGGATTTCCACCTGGCCCAGTAGTCCAGCCTCCACCACCATTCCGCCGATGTCTAGGATGTCGAGAATATCGCTCATCGTATGGATCCCTCCTGTTAAGTATGAAACTGTCCAGAGAAGGCCAAGTAGAATCAACTCGGAGTTAAAGAGCAGTTTGATTCTGCCCAAGCTCAAGATGTGAAGGGAAACTCTAGTAAAGAATGTGCATACCGAGGATGAGTCCGGTGGGGAGGCTGTAGAATCCAGAGGTGGGCGAACGTGGTTTTTGATGCCTTGAGGGGTTGGGTGATGGGAGAATAGAGGAGTGCGGTGCGGCCCGGCTTCCTTGGGAAAAGTGGTGACTTGGTTGTCACCTTCTGTCCGCTGCCGCGGGGCGGTTGTCTGATGGATGTTGCGGGGATTGCCAAGGGGGTGCAGGTGTACTCTGAACGCGAACGGCGCCCGCCGAGCACGGAAGTTGAGGGCGGTTCCTGCGAACGCTGGGCGAAGCGGCGGGGGTGGAACTATCCTCCAATCGTCCGTCGGATGCCCTGTGCACGGTGCGTCCAAATCGGAGGAGCGTTGGCCGTGACTGATCATGCACCCCTTTCCATTCTGACCCGGGCCCTGTTGGTGGCTGCGGCGGTGGCGTTCGGCCAGGCTCAAGACCCGGTGCCGTACGCTCCCATCGCCAATCCGCACCCCATTTCCGGGGTCGACCAGAAGGTCCGCGACAGCCTGACTCTCAAGCCCAGCCGGGTGCGGGTGAACCAGGCGGGTTACCGGCTTGTGGAAGTGAAGGCCAGCATGGCCAAGTTCTACTACGTGGGCGTCGGTGCCGTGTTCACCGTGATCGACAGCGCCACGGGATTGCCGGTGGGAACCGGGAATCTCGCGCCCAAAGGGTTCAGCAGCGCGACCAAGTTCGGGGTCAAGGCATCCAACTGGGCGGGCAGGGTGGCCGGCGGCGATACGCGCTACACCATGAGCACCGATGGTTTGCGCACCACGATCGCTTCTTCCAGTGTTCTGGAAGGGACTCTGCCGACCACGTTGCAGGAAGGCGCCAAGTACCGGGTGGTGGTCGGAACCGACACCTCGTCGACCTTTTTCGTGTCCGATTCGCTCTACGGAATGGTGCGCGACGGCATCCTGAAGTTCTTCGGGATCCAGCGCAGCGGCCAAGGGCCCTCGTGGTTCCACCCGCCCAGCCACACCAAGGACGGCGCCATGGCCACGCCATCGGCTCCCGGGGCCTACCAAGGCGGATGGTACGACTGCGGCGACCACCTCAAGGAGCCCATCACCATGTCGTTCGCGTTGGCCACGTTGGCCACCCTGAACGCGACGCTCCCCAGCCGCGATGCCGACAAGTACGGGGCCAACCACGCCCAAACCCAAAGGAAGGACGGGATTCCCGACGTCCTGGCCGAAGCCCGGTTCGGAGGCGAGTTCTTCTTGCGCTCCTGGGTGCTCAACAACCGCCGGACCGCCAACATGGTCACCGGTGTCGGTGATTTCGGCGACGACCACGGTTGGTGGGGCAGGCCCGAAAACCAGGACGCCATGACCGAAGATGGCCGCGGTGGCTGGCGCGAGCGCCCGGTCCGGAGGATCATGGGAACCGGCTCGATCGCCAACCAAGCCGCTGGACTGGCGATGTTGTCCAAAAAATACCGTCCCTACGACGCCAAATGGGCCGACACGGCCTTGATGGCGGCCAAGGACATGTACGCGTACGCGAAAGCCAACATCCAGCCGTACACGGGCATCGCGCCCTACAGCCAAGGTGAAGACAAGGCCAAGGCCAATCTCGCGTTGGCCGCCGTGGCCTTGCTCTGGGCCACCAAGGATCCTGCCTATCTCCAGGATCTCGCCTACGATCGCGCCATCGGGCCGCACGGCAGCGACGCGTTCTTCCCCAACTCGGTGTTCGACGGCGGCTGGCTCGCCGCCGAAAACAAGTTCTTCGACATGGCGCGGGGCACGGCGAACTTCGACTTCGCCAGCATCCACCCGATGGTCCTGTACGCTTTCCACAAGCTGATCCTGTCCCACCCCGATACGGCCAGGGCCTACGGCGTGGCCAGCGAGGCCGAGCGTGTCAAGCTGGGACGCCGAACGATCAACGCCATGATCGGCTGCTTGGTGGCGGTGAGCGGTACGGGCGCGAGCATCACCCTGCCGGGTCCGGATAATGGTGGGGGTGCCACCCGTACCATGAGCTACGATCCCAACTGGTTCAAGATGTACACCCAGCAGGAATGGGTCTGGAACCGCTACTACATCGCCAACGCGGCCGAACTGTTCTTCTACCACGACATGGCTTCCGATTTCGCCAACGGCCGGTTCGGAACCGATTTCACCGCCAAGGACTGGAAGCTTCCCGAAATCCGTCAGCTCATGGTCAGGCAATTGGACTTCCAGCTGGGTGTCAACCCCTGGGACGTTTCCATGGTCATGGGCTTGGGCGAAAAGAACTTCAACCACCCCCACCATCGCGCGGCCAATCCCGAAGGGCGCAACACCCCCGGAGCCGCCTACAAGTACCAGGTTCCGGTCGGCGCGTTGTACGGCGGGTACGACCCATCCACGGCGGGCGCGTTCGTGGACACCTGGGGCGACTACCACCATACCGAGGTTTGCACCGACGGCGCGGCGGTGTCGCTGGCCGCCGTGATGGGGCTTGCGGCAGAAGAACCCGTCCTGCCGCCCCGGGTCACGGTGAACGTGGTCTACGTCTCCGACACCTTGGCCCACATCAAGGTGCGCCTGGACAAGTACGGCACCATGAAGCTCGACTACGGCTTGAGTGCGGGCACTCTTTCGCAAACGGTCGTGGGAAGCACTCCGGGCGTGGATTTCGAATTCAAGATCGGCGGCCTCAAGCCCGCCACCCAGTATTTCTTCGACGTCGTCGCCACCGACCTCACGGGCAACACCGCCACCTACACCAAGTGGCCCAACCCGCTTCCAGACGGCATGCCCTACAGCTTCACCACGCTCACCGTGGCGCCGGGACCGGCCGACATCCAGAACGTCAAGGTGTGCAATGTCACGTCGGATTCCGCCGAAATCATGTGGTTCACGCCCGACGGCAACCACCAATCGAGCATCTGCTGGGGCAAGACCCCGGTACAGGACGCGTCGTGGACCTGCCAGGAAAACGTGGACGTGGCGGGCCACCCGACCAAGTTCCACTACGTGAAGATCGGCGACCTGCAGGAGCAGACCGACTACTGGTTCAAGGTCGGCTCCGATGGCGTCTGGGACGACAACAACGGCTCGTACTACCGGTTCCGGACCCCGGTGAAGATGGCTCGGTTCAGCATCTACTCGGTGAAATACGAAGTCGGCGGCATGCCCGCGATCGCGATCAACATCGGAAACGACGAAGCCCGCGCCTACGATTCGCTCACCTTGCGCGTGTACGTGCGCTCCAAGGATACCGTGGCGCCTACCGGGCACCTCTGGGGCCAGGCTCTCAAGGATGTTCCTGTCCGGTTCGGCGATGCCGTGCAGGCGCGCTACGATATCTGCCAGGCCTACAACGGCGCCGGATTCAATCTTCCGTGCAGCGATTCCACCTGGGGAAGGCACCCCGTGACGGGAGGCGCTTGGGACTGGGGCAAGATGGGGGCGGCGGTGCAGATGCTCCAGCCGGTCAAGATGCCCGAGACCTACGACCCCAAGGATTCCACCTACGCCTACTACTTCAATCTGCCGCTGGGGCCCACCAAGATGGTGCAGCAGTCCCGCATTCGCTTCGACGTGATCTTCGGCGACAAGTCCATCTACTCCAAGGCTCCATCGGGCGACCAGAGGACGATGTTGAACTGGATCCGCGCCTTCACGCCCGACGACGGCGGATTTCCCGACACGGGTTGGTTCGACCAAGGGCCCGTGGGGCCCGAGAAGTACCACACCTGGGGAGCCAACACCCGCGACTGGTCCTTCATGCCCCATTCGGTGGCCAACGGCGATCCGGTCGACTTCCCGGGCATGATGGAAGTCGCCGACCAGGCGGCCGCCGACGATCTCATCGATGGCATGTCCACCGAGGTCGTGCTCAACCCCTACATCACGGTCTACCGCAAGGGCGAGTTCGTGTACGGGTTCTCGCCGTCCTACATCGAGCAGGCGCAAAAGAAGACCTATTGGGATCTCGATGTGGATCTCAAGGCTCCGTTCGATGTTCCCAACGGGTCCACCATCGCGCTGGACCAGGCGAATTCCACCGTGCGGTTCCGCGGGTCTGCCGACATCTACGACAAGCTCACCCCCGCCGCCAAGGGCGTGGTCACCGACATCTGGGTCAACGGCGTGCGTCTGGACGCCGCGCAGATGGCCACCGCGGCGGTCTGGAACCCATCCACCAAGCGCTGGGATCTGGACATCCCCGCCAAGTTGGCGATCGGCGGCCAGTCCTTGGACATCACCATCTTCGGCGGCAGCGCCGAGTGCCCCGACACCGCCACGACCTGCAACAGCGGCTGCGCCTTCTACAACGCCAACTACTTCGTGCAGTTCACCCGCGGCAACCTCACCAAGAGCGTCATGACCCTGCTGGCTCCCGACGGCTCCGTCTACCCGGTCAAGACCGCGCCCGACAGCATCGCCTTCCAGATCCGGGTCGCCGACAAGGACCAGAGCAAGAAGACCACCATCGACAACGTGGTGGTCACGGTGTCCAACCCTCTGCGCGCCTTCGCCAAGACCTTCACCTTGACGGAAATCGGCATGGATACCGGGGTGTTCCTTTCCGGATCGCTTTCGCTCACGGCCAAGACCACGGGGCTTCTGCCCACCGAAATCCCGTTCCTGCGCGGCGACACCGTGTGGTTCAAGTACAAGGATGCCTCCGACGAGGACGATTCCTCCGTGGCGTTCGTCCATTCCGAGGCGACCTGGCCTCTGCCGGTGCGCGCCGGGCTGTTCCGGGCCTGCGACGGTGCCTTGCAGATCCGCTCGGTCTTCGACAAAGCCTTCACGGAGGCAGTGCCCTGGGCCGATGCCCAGGTGGTGGCGCTGAATTCCGCGGGCGATTCGGTGGGCGTCGTGACGGTTCCGGCCGCCCAGATCGCCAAGCTGGCCGGCAACGAGATCTCGCTGCCATTGACGGAAGCCGTCTTCGGGACCTGGCAGCGCGCCAAGCTGACGCTTCCCGTCGCCGACGGGCGCGGCGGGTGGGTTTCCAACGCCGTGGCGGTTTCCGACAGCATCGGCCCTTGGCTGGATTCGGTCAAGATCGTGGAAAACGTGCTCGGGACCGCGCAGGATACCGCCTACATCTGGATTTCCGAGCGGGTCAAGGGGCTCGGCAACACCTCGTTCGCGGTGACGCGCGGCGGTGTCACCACGCCGCTGGTCGGAGTCGAATCCGTGGTGCTCGCGACGACGGGGAACAGCGGCACCTTGTATCTGCGCGCGGGAACTCTCCGGGCGGGCGATTCGCTGCGACTGCTTGCCGGTTCCGGCATCACCGATTGGACGGGCAACGCGCCTTCCGACTGCCCGAGCCAGGCGCGCAAGGTGTCGCTCATCGGTCGCGCCGCGCCGTTCGCCAAGGCCTGGATCCTGGATTCCGACGGCGACGGTCTGGCCGACCAGGTGAAGATGGTCTACCGCAAGGTGGTGGCCGCCTCCGATCTTCCCGATTCGATCGAGGTCGCCTTCGGGAACGCGCCGTCGGTGCGGTTCGCGCCGGTTTCGCCGCTCTTCGCCACCGATTCGTTCGTCACGGTGGGCTTGCCCATTCCGTTCGCCTGGGGACAGACCCGTGGCGATGCCACCGATGGTTCCGGAACCATCGCCCTCTGGAAGAGCGGTGGCCGGAGCTCGACTTCGGCGCTGTCCGACAGTGTGGGTCCGGTGCTGGTTTCCGCCGCCTTGACGTTCGCTCGGTCGGGATCGCAGGACACCTTGGCGCTCTCGTTCTCCGAACCTGTGGGTGCCAACCTGGGATCGGGCTGGTTGCTGCACCAGGCCGGTGTGGATCTCGGGACCGCGTTGCCGCTCGAGGTGATCTCGACCTCGTGGCGCTACCCGGTCGCGGCCGGCATCGTGGCCGCGTCGGACTCTGTTAAACCTCTCCCGACCCACTCGTGGGTGGATCTCGCCTCCGGGCGTCGTGTCCCGGCCGGGCATCGTTGGATTCCGGTGACGGGCGGCGAGCGGGCTCCCGCGTACGGGTGGTACACCGACGAAGACCAGGACGGTGCGGTGGACCACGTGCATATCCAGTTCCGCAACGCGGCGCCAAAGACCCGTCCAGGGTTCGCGGTCCAGTTCCAAGGGATTTCCCGGATCGCGATCGATTCCGGCAGCTGGGCGCTCGACGCTTCGGGAATGGCCGCCAAGGTGGCCGTCGGTCCGTTGCCCAAGGGCCGGACAGGATTTGGAACCGATGCGACTGGAACGTGGATTTCCACGGGGCAGGAAACCGCCTTTCCCTTGTTCGACAGCGTCGCTCCGGTGCTGTTGTCCGCGAATCTGCGCTACGCCGCCGCCGACAGCACGCCCGACACCTTGTTCGTGCGCTGGAGCGAGCCGATCAAGGACAACGGGGTCCGCAACCTGGTGGTCCACGGCGCGTCGGCCAACCGCTTGCCGGTTCCCGCCGCGCTGTCGGTGGACGCCGACGGTCTGGGCGCGACGATTCTTGTCTGGGCCGATTCGATGAACTTCCGGCGCGGCGACTCGGCGCAGCTCGACGGTGTGGGTGGCGTGGCCGACCTCGCGGGCAACGTGCCAGGTCCGTTCCACGGTTGGGTTCCGGTCAAGATCGGCGCGCGTCCCATCCGCCTGGATTTCAAGACGCGCAACTACATGGAAACCCCCGCCGGGCTGGCGCTTCCCCAGCAGCCGGGGTTCGCCCTCATGGTCCGCGCGCGACCCGAAAGAGGCTCGTTCGACACCGCCTGGACCCGTCTGGACGGATTCCCGCCTCCCGCCGAAGCCTACAGCCTCCATGTCACCATGACCGTCAATCGCGCCTTCGAGGGCAGCGCCCACATCTTCGACAACCTGGGCGTTTTCGTGGTCGGGATCGATCTGGCCGATCTCAAGAAGATGGCCGATGCCGGCACGTTGCCTGTCGATGGATCGGGCATGTTCCAGGTCCGCTTGGCTTGGGATGGTCGCGACCAGGTGGGCAAGGAGGTCGCGTCGGGCGTCTATTGGATGCGTCTGGTGCTCAAGGACCAGGGCGAAGACGGCCAGGGAGTCCGGATGCTCAACCGCGTCTTCGGGTTCGGAATCAAACGGATAAAATGACCCGCCCTGCCGTGCGGCGGAACGGGAACCGTGCAGCGTGATCCGACGCGAACGGTTCCATCGGAGCACGGAAGTTCGTTCCAGATCCCGTGGACGCAGACACAAGCGTCGCGGGCGAATCGATCTCCCTCGCGTCCGCAGGTTCGTCCAACGGGCGCGATGGACAATACCGGGGGAGTCTAAGGCCGTGGCACCTGTTCCGTCTTGCAACCGTTCGATCCTGGGTCTCGTGGCGGCAGCCGCGGCGGTGTTCGCCGACCCCATGCCCTACGACTCCATCGGGAACCCCCTCAACAAGCTGCCCGCGTCCGACAGGACCATCCAGCGCAAGGGTGATTCGCTGAACATCGCGCCCAATCGCGTGCGCGTGAACCAGGCCGGGTACCGCCAGATGGATGTTGTGGCGGGGTACGCGAAGTTCTACTGCGTAGGGTGCGTCGGGACCGCGTTCACCGTGCATGGTGAAAACGGCGCCTTGGCGGGATCCGGCACCCTCACGTCCAAGGGCGCGACGGTTTCCGGCAAGTTCACGGCCTACGCGTCCAATTCGGCCGAGCACGCCTACAACGGCGAAGGCGACTGGAAGAAGGGTTACCCGATGGTCGGCACCACGGTGTCGGGAGCCCTCACCCAGGGGATCCTTCCCGCCACCCTTCCCGCCGGCAGGTACGTCATCCGGGTGGGTGCCGACAGTTCGGTGCCGTTCATCGTCAGCGACAACGTCTATGCCATGGCGACATCGGCGGCGCTCAAGTTCTTTGGCGTGGCGCGCTCCGGCGACTACGAATCGTGGTTCCACGGCCCTTCGCACATGTGGGACGGTTGGCTCTACGACAGCGCCGCCCGCAACCCCGACGGCACCTACAAGTACAAGGGCGCGCTCAAGGGAGGCTGGTACGACTGCGGCAACCATCTCAAGGAGGCCCGCACCAACAGCTACCCGCTGGCCACCTTGGGAATGCTCGCGGCCACCATGCCGGAAAAGGACGCCGACCGCTACGCCCTGAACCAGAACTTCACCACCACCACCGACCGCATCCCCGACGTCCTGCGCGAGGCCTGGGTGGGGGCGCAGTACGTGTTCAATTCCTGGCGCCTGGCCAAAGGCGTCGCCGACGACATGTACTTGTCGGTGGGTGATCTCAGTTGGGATTTCGCCTGGTGGGGCCGACCGGAAAACCACGACGCGGTCCTGAATCCCACCCGCGGTGGGCGCAAGGAGCGCTACCTCAAGCGCGATTGGGGATCGGCTTCGATGGCCGACTTCGCCGCGGGCATGGCGTTCCTTTCGCGATTGTACAGGCCCTACGACCGTGCGCATGCGGATTCGGCCCTGGCGATCGCGCGCGCCATGTACAAGACGGCCCAGACGGCAAACAAGAAGGAAGAGTCGGAAGACTACACCGCCGACAACTTCGCCTTCGACGACCTGGGTCTGGCGGCCGTCGCCCTGCTGTGGGCGACCGGAGAATCGCAGTACCTGCAGGACGCGGTCTTCGCCAAGGGGTTGAACGACGGCGTGGGCGGGGTGTGCAAGTCCACCGCCATGAGCCCAGACAAGCAGCTGCGCCTGTTCGAGGGCGGTTACTTCGCCTGCGACCCGGACGACGGCATGAAGAAGAAGGGCGGCCCGACCGACTACACCACGGTCCACAGCCTGGCCTTGTATTCGTTCGCCAAGCTCATCCTGGCAAACACCGACACCGCCGCGCGCTACGGGATCCGCGCCGGGCAGCGCGACACCTTCCTGTTGCGCGCCATCACGCAGATGCCGGGGTTGTGGAACCAGAGCCCGGGCAACCCCATCCTGATCCCCACCGGCGACCAATACAATCCCACGCGGCTGACCTACGACAGCATCTGGTATTCCATGGGCATCGGCTACGGCAAGAGCGGCTGGTGGAACAAGTACCAGTTCGGGAACCTGGCCGACCTCTACATGTTCTACGACATGACGGGACTTGTCGAAGGCCGGCAGATCGTCGACAAGCCGGGCAACACCGACTGGAAGCGCAAGGAAGTCCTGCAGGTCCTGCTGGGCGGGCTCAACTACATGATGGGCACCAACGCGCTCGACGTCTCGTACCTGCTGGGCATCGGCCGCAAGAACCCGATGCATCCGCACCACCGGGCGGCCAACCCCGAAGGCAAGAACGTGCCCGGGGCGTTCTACAACTACACCATCCCCGTGGGAGGCCTGTACGGTGGACTCCTGACCGGGCCCGCGAACGCCGAAGAGATCGTGGAAAAGTTCGGCGACTACCGGATGACCGAAGCCATCTGCCCCGACGCCTCGGCCGCGGTGATGATCCCGCTCATGGGGCTTTCCAGCGAAACCCCCGTGCTCCCGCCGCGTGCGACCGTGAAGGTGCTGTACACCACCGACACGTCGGCGGTGATCCACGTGGATCTCGACAAGTGGGGTACCGTCAAGCTGGGCTACGGCCTTGACACCCTGGTCGCCGCGCAGGGCTCGACGGTTTCCGTCAAGGAGGAGGGTGGCAGCTTCCGGATCGAGATCGGCGGGCTCCAGCCCGCCACCCCGTACTACTTCCACGTGGTCGCCACCGACCTGCAGGGGCTGGTCTCGGTGACCAGCAAATGGCCCAACGGCACCGGCGACTCCCTGGCGTTCAATTTCACGACCAAGGCGCATCCCGCGGTGCGTCCGTTGTACGGCGACATCAAGGTGTGCAACGTCACTTCCGATTCCGCCGAGATCATGTGGTACACCCCCAACGGCGAATACCTGTCCAGCGTGCGGTTCGCCGACAGCGCCAAGTGGAGGAGCGCCACCTACTCGGTGGTCGACACTGATTTCGTGGGCGACATCCCCGTGCGGTTCCATCGGGTCAAACTTTCGGGTCTGAAACCCAAGACCACCTACAACTTCCAGGTCGGCGTGCCGGGTGCCTACGATCCCACCGTGGGGTGTTTCCGGACTCCCGGAGAGGATGTCAAGTTCGACATCCGCACCACGCGCTACACGTGGGGCGGCATGCCGGCCATGGGCTTGGCGGTGGTGAACCAGGACGTCAAGAGCTACGACTCGCTCCAGATTCGCCTGTACGTGAACGGCACCCGCGCCAACATCCTGGACCTCGCGGCGCGCGTCGACATCGCTTTCGCCTACCGGGCCGACGGGTTCGCCGATTCGGGCCTGTTTTCGCACACCAAGAATGTCCAGAGGTCCCGGCCCCAGTTGATCGATCCCGCCTGCAATCCGGACATCGGAAGCTGCGCGTGGTACTTCGATCTGCCGTTGCACGGCGCGGTCATGGAAACCCAGGCGCGCTGGCGCCTGGACGTGGTGTTCGATCGGCACAACCTGATCCGCGACAGCACCGAGATCCTGAACATGGCGCCCACGCACGACCCGTTCGCCGGCACCGACTGGTCGTTCCGGCCCCACGTGGCCGGTGGCGACGGAGGACTTTCCCCGCTTGATTATCCCGGCGTGCCCCTGATGAGCAAGAACGCCATCGACAGCATCGCGATGGACATCCCCGTGAACCCCTACATCGCCGTGTACCGGCGCAACGAATTCATCTACGGGTTCTCGCCTTCGGCCGCCGAGCAGGCGACAAAACGTGTCGTCTACGCGATGGACGTCGCCTTCGAGAAGCCCTTCGACGTCGCCAACGGGAACACGATCCAGATCGGCACGGGAAGTTCCACGCGGCTCAAGGGGACCTTGAACGCCTACGACGCCATGATGCCCGCGGTGAAGGGATACATCACCTCCATCTGGGTGAACGGTGTGGCGCTCACCGCCGCCGAACGCAAGGCGGCTTTGGCTCGCCAGGCCGACGGCACCTGGAAGGTCGATCTCCCCCTGCGCCTGGTCACCGGCACCAACAAGGTCGACGTGACGTTCTTCGCGGGATCGGATTCCGTCGACGTCCCCGCTGGGGCGGGCACCTGCGGAGAAGGCAAGGGCTGCGCGTTCTACAACGCCAACTGGTTCGTGAACCACGTATCGAACATGACGACCTCGATCCTTTCCGTGGTGGATGCCGCGGAAGCCGTCGTGGGTCCGGTCGCACCCGACAGTTCCTGGCTGCGCATACGCGTGAAGGACGGCAACGCCGACCTCTCCAAGCTCGCGGCGGACGCCGTGACGGTTTCCGTCACCAATTCGCGGACCAAGGGCGTGGTGATCCTGTCGCTGCCCGAAACGGGCGCGAACACGGGCGTCTTCCAGACCGACCTGCTGAAGGCCGTGTCTTCCGTGCCGGTCCCCGGGCAGCTGCAGACGCTTCCCGGCGACACCCTGGTCGTGCGCTACATGGATGCCGCGGATTCGGCCGACGTGGGCGAAGCCAGGATCTGGGCCAAGACGTCGTGGCCGAATCTGGTATCGGCGGTCGTCACGCGCGCGTGCGGCGGAACCGGAACGGTCACCGCGACGTTGGACGGCCAGTTGGGCGGAGCGGGCGGGGCCACCATCGCCGGGGGGCAGGTATCCTTGCTCGGTGCCAATGGCGACACGCTCTATTCCAAGGCGCTTTCCGTCGCCGAGATCGCGATCGGGGCCGACGCGAAGACGGTCGGCCTGGAAGTCCCGGCTTGGGCGACAACGGGTGTGGCGGGCGGTGTTCTCGGCCTGGTCCTCGACGCCGGCAACGGCAAGATGGTCACGACGACCACCGCGATCGCCGACGGGATCGGGCCGTGGCTCGATTCGGCCAAGATCGTGGAAAACCTTTCCGGCAGCCCGATCGACACGCTGTACGTATGGGCGAAGGAAACCACCGCGCCGTTGGGTTTGACGCTTCCTGTCCTGCTCAAGCGGGGTGCGGCTTCCGTCCCCACCACCGGCCTGGTCGTGGACCACGCGCAGCTGCTCGACGCATCCACAGGCAAATGGGTGTACGCGATCCGCGGCGGCGCGATCAAGGCCAAGGACAGCCTGCGCTGGAATCCGGGCTCCAAGAAACTCGAGGATCTTCTCGCGAATCCGAATACCAACCAGCGACTCGTCTTCAAGATCCAGGGAGGTACCGCAGCCCCGGCTATCCGGGATTCCTTGGTGGTCACCTACGCTTCCGGAAGTTTCCTGTCCGAGTTGTATCTGCGTGGCAGCAAGTTGCCGGAACGGACGAAGATGGTCTACGAGGCCAATGGACATCGTTTGGCAGGTCACAACGATTCGTTGAACTACGACTATTGGCTGGATCTCGATTCGATTCCCGGTAGGGCGATCGAGTGGTATTTGTACACGCAACACGGGCTGCTTGGACCGAATGTTTGGGGACTTTCCAGGGTGGACAATGTCCCTGGCGTGACTGCGAGCGATCTGAATGCCGGCACATCTGGAGGTGTCAACGATCTGGCTGGGAACCCGGCTCTCGATTGCCCATCCCTCCTGAAGGAGGTGAAGCTCGTCTCCAGGCCCGCGCCGTTCTCGCGCGCCTGGATCCGGGACGCCGACGGCGACGGCCGCGCGGACCTGGTGACCATGGTGTTCCGCAAGACCCTGGTGGCGGGAGATCTTCCCGATTCCATCCAGGTCGGGTTCGGTGCGGCGGGTTCGGTGCGGCGGGTTCCCGTTTCCCTCGCGATGGCGACGGATTCCGTCCTGACCGTGGCGCTTGGTGTGCCGTTCGCCCTTTCCGAAACCCGCGGCGCGGCTGCGGACGGCTCGGGCAGCCTGCTGGTCTGGAAGACCGGCGAGGCGACGGGTCCCTATTCGCTGGTCGACAGTGTCGGTCCGGTACTGCTTTCGGCCAAGCTCCGGTACGGTGCGAATTCGAGCGCCACGGATACGTTGGAGCTGGAGTTCTCCGAGCCCGTGGTGCATTCCAACGACACGATCTGGCTTGCCAGCCAATCCGTGGGAGTCCTGAGCAACGCAGGAGCCCCTCGATTCGCATCCTCGACCCGCTGGACGCTTCCCGTCGACACCGGCGTGGTCGTTCCGGGTGATTCCGTGCGTCCTCCCGCCACCGGTGCATGGCTGGATTCCTCCGCATCCAACCGGGTCGCTCCGTTCCATCCGTGGGTCGTGGCGACCGGCGGCGAACGCGCTCCGGTCGGGGGATGGTACCAGGACACCAACGGCGACGGAGCCGTGGATCTCGCCACGGTGGTGTTCGCCAGGGCTCCCAGGACGCGTCCGGCCATGCGGTTCCTTTGGCCTTCGGCGGCGGGAAGCCTGGACACGTTCGCCGTCGACAGCGGGGCGTGGACCATGAACTCCGACGGCAAGACCGCATCCATCGCGGTGGGGCCGTTCGCGAAGGGCGTGACGTCGTCGCCCGGCGATCAGCTCGGGCGCTGGCTGTCCGACGGCTCCGTCAGTCCGTTCGCGATGGCCGATCTGGTCGCGCCGGTGATCGTCTCGGCGAACCTGCGCTACGCGTCGGAATCGGGCGTGCCCGACACCCTCAAGGTGCGCTGGAGCGAACGGTTGTCGTGGATCTCGGGGCCGTTGGTGTCCCATCGCAACGACTCCAAGGGCGTGCCGACGGAAAACGTCGCGTATTCCGGCGTCCTTCCCGACGCCGACGGCCTCGGCGCCACGCTGTTCCTCGATTCGTCCTCCACCCAGCTCAAGCGCGGGGATTCCGCGCGGCTCGCGCCCACCGCGGGAGATCTGCTGGGGAACGTCGCCGGCGATCCCACCGTGTGGACTCCGGTGGTGTTCGGGCTGCGGCCGCCCCGTCTGGAGACCAAGCTCCATTCCTACGTGGAATACGACGGAATCTGGCCGTTCGTCTCCAGGACGCCGTTCCAGACCTGGCTCCGGGGCCAGGACGCCTTCGGGGACGAACGCTGGATCCTTCCCGACGGCACCGTTCCTCCGGACACCACGGCATCCCGGTTCCTCGGTCTCACGCTGACCTTGAACCAGTTCCTGGAAGGCTTCGCGTACATCTTCGACAACGGCGGGGTGTACGTGGCCTCGGTGGATTTCGAGGAGATCCGCAAAGCCGCGGCCGAAGGCCGGTTCCAGGCCGACGAATCGGGCATCTACAAGGTGCGGTTGGCCTGGGACGGTCGATCCGCTTCGGGCAGGCCCGTGGCGAGTGGCCCCTACCACATGCGCTTGATCCTCAAGTTCGACGTGGAAGGCGAAGACAAGCCTCGGATCGTCAACAGGGTCTTCACACTCGGATTCAAACGATCGGTCAAGTGATGAGAACATTCGTCCGTCTTGTCGCCATCCTGTTCGCCGCCGCGTCCTTCGCCGGCGCGGCGGACATCGACAACACTTGCGCGACCTGCGGACGGACGAGCCTGGATTCGGCGAATCTGCACGTGGGCGCGGTGCGGGTCAACCAGGTGGGGTACCGCACGGGTGATGTCCAGAAGAACGCGTTCGTGGGGTCGCCCTCGGCCACGACCTTCCAGGTCCTGCGGGCCAACCGCACCGTGGCCTATTCCGGCACGCTCAAGGACCTGGGGAGCTATCCCTTCAAAGGCCGGATCCTGATCCGGGGGTACTTCAACTCGATCACCCCGCTCTACCAGATGGCCAACACGGCCAACCTGGACAGCGCCGACGCGTCGTCCGTGGAGCGGCTCTGGGTGGCCGAGTTCGGGACGCTTTCCGAGGAGGGGACGTTCCGGGTGGCGGTGGGTTCCGACACGTCGCTTCCCTTCGAGATCCGCAAGACCATCTACAACGACGTCTTCGAGACCTCGCTCAAGTTCTTCGGGTGGCAGCGCAGCGGCGACAACGATTCCTGGGCGCACGGTCCCAGCCACATGATGGACGGATCGGGCCGGCCTGGAGGCGCCGCCAAGGCGGGCAGCCTCCAGGGAGGCTGGTACGACTGCGGCGACTATTTCAAGGTGGGGCAGACCATCGCCTACGCCTTCACCAACCTGGTCCTCACGTACAGCCTTTGGCCGCAGAAGGCCGAAGACCGCTACGGAGCATCCTACAACGACACGATTCCCTTCGGGAACGACGGGTACCCCGATCTCCTCATGGAGGCCAAGATCGGCGCCGACTACGTGATGCGACTCTACAGGGCGTCGCGCGAAGACGGATTGCTCGCCGACAACAGGATGTACCAGGATGTCGGCGTGTGGATGAACGACCACATGTACTGGGACCGGCCCGAAAACGCCGATGCCGCCCCGGTCGCCAAGGGTGGCCCCGACCGACCGGTCGTCGGCGCCAAGGGTTCGGCGGTTCCGGCGCAGTTCGCCGGATCGCTGGCGCTCTTCGCCATGGCTTGGGAGCCCTTCGACCCCGACTTCGCCGATTCCTGTCTGGCCGCGGCCAAGGACATCTACGCCAAGGTCGTGCTTCCCAACTGGCGGACGCCGGGGCCGGGCACCGTGGACGGATTCTACATCCAGCAGACGCGGTGGGACGACGACCTCGCATGGGCCGCAGCCAACCTGTACCACGCGACGCGCGACACCATGTACCGCCATCAGCTGATGGAAGACCGGACCTACGGGACCAACGCCAACTACGTGTTCAACTTCGAGACGTTCCGCGGCGGCTTCATGGCCATGCACGCGTCCAAGCTGTTCAGTCCGGGCGGTTGGGTGATGGACTACCAGAACACCCACATCCACACGGTCTGGCTGTTGTTCCAGAAGATCTACCGCACCGACTCCCTCGCCGCGACCTGGGGGATTCCGGCGGCCGACGCCCAGAACGTGCGCACGCGCCTGCGGACGCTCGTGGGCAAGCGCCACGTGCGGGAAAGCACCAACGGCAACGGGGTGTATCCGGGCACCCTCGCGCACATCCTCAAGCCCTACAATCTCGTGTGGAGCTCCATCACCTGGGGCATGAACCGCTACAACATGGGGGGACTGCTTCCCATCGTGGCCTACCACGAGATGATCCGCGACGACAGCGCCGCCTCGGCGGTTCCGTACCTGAACCTCGTGCTCGACAACATGGACTACAACCTCGGGCGCAACCCCTGGGACATCAGCTTCCTGATGGGTGCGGGCTCCAAGAACCTGCAGCACCCGCACAACCGCATCGCCAATCCCGAAGGCTACAACGCGGGCGGGATTCCCTACCCCTACCGTTCCCCCAAGGGGGCGCTCATGGGCGGCGCGATCCCGGGGCAGTTGCTGCGCGACGAGTGGGAGAAGTACGACGTCACCGAGACGTGCATCGACTTTTCCGCCCAGATGGTGCTGCCCAGCCAATATCTGGCGGAAGATCTCCCTCCCGACCACGAAGGTCCGAAGTTCTCCAACGTGGTGGTCGTGCAGGTCACCAACACCACCGCGCTGGTGAGCTGGGAGACCGACGAACTCTCCCGCGACACCCTCTTCTATTCGCTGACGCCCGGCGGGCCCGTCGTGGGCAAGGTGGCCGTGAATCTCGCCAAGAAGAAGTCGGCCGAGATCACCGGGTTGACCCCGGACACCAGATACCATTTCTTCTTCACGGGGATGGACATCTACCGCAACGTGTCGCGCGACGACAACCGCGGCCGCTACTACGAATTCACGACCACCACCACCGCCGCGCCTCCGGTGAACATCTTCGACGTCAAGGTCTGCAACATCCGGCACGATCGCGCCACGGTGTTCTGGTGGACGGATGTCGTGAGCACCTCCGCAGTGGAATACGCCGTGGAGGGCGCCGATTTCGCGAGCACCAAGGTGCGCGTGGAAGGCGACGACGAAGGCGTTCCGGGGCGGTTCCACAAGGTGACCCTCAAAGGGCTCAAGCCGGGCACGAGCTATCGCTTCGACGCGATTTCGGGCACCGCGCGCGGCGATTCGGGCGGGCTCCACCATCGGTTCACCACGATCAAGGATTTCGCGAACTACACCATCCAGATCAAGCCCACCACCAAGAATGGCGCGACCAACGGCCACTTCTACCTCGAGGTGGCGAACAACGACCCCAAGCCCTACGTGGGCCTCGAGCTGCGATTCTACTTCCAGGCCGACGCCGCCACGGCGGCGAGCCTGGTCGTGAACACCAGCGACGATGCGATCTTCGACGTCACCGGCACCATGCGCAAGTCCGGGCCGTCGATCGTGTCGTTCGGTGCGGCGGTCGCGGTCCCGGGCATCGCCGACCAGTGGTACATCCCCATCGTCATCAAGGACACGCTGCCCGTCGCGGGCCGCGCACGCCTGGAAATGAAGATGGACAACGGCAACTGGAATCCGCAGCCCATGTCGATCTTCCGCGACGCCTGGTCCCTGCGGCCGCAGGCTTCCCCCGTGGCTTTCGCGGGCGTGGACCTCTCGCGGCCCTGGGTAGGGCCCGACCATGTCGAGGTGCGCGACGGAGCGCCCGTGGTCACCTACACCCAGACCCCCTACATCGCGGCCTTCTTCGAGGGCGTGCACATCTACGGGTATCCTCCCGACGGGACCAAGCCTCGCGTCCACCGCACCACGCTCTTCGATTTCGCCTCCCCGCTGCCTTCGCCGGCGACTTCGGTCAAGCAGGATTCGTTCCCGGTTCGGTTCGGCGGCCGGACCTGGTCGTTCCCCGACGTGGTCGCCGCGCAGTGGCAGGTGGACGGCCCGTCCTTGCGACCGGTCGCGCCGCTCGCCGGTCAGACGGATTCCGTCGCCTTCGCGCACGACACGCTGGATTCCCAGGGGGCGAACGTCCACGAGTTCGCGTTCTGGGGCGACCGCGACAGCTCCTACTGTTCGTGTTCCTGGCAGCGCTACCTGGTGGCCGTGGACACCATGAAGATCCCGCCGCCGCGCTACCGGCTCGTGTGGACTCCCGCCGCGGGGCCCCTGCGGGAATACGTGGGCAAGCCCATCCGCGTCTCGCTGCGGCTGAATTCGGATTCGCTCGACACCGTGAAGCTGGATGCGCCCGTTTCCCTGGCGCTTCCGGCGGGAATCCGCGCGGGTGTCTCGGCCGCCGATTCGCTGGGAGCCGGTTCCATCCGGTTGGTCGGCGGCGTGGCCGACGTCTGGCTGTTCGCGTCCTTGCCCGAAAGCGCCTTTTCCATCGTCGCCTCGGCGGCGATCGCCGGCGCCGTGGTCGATCCCGCGACGCTCGCGCCGGTCGCGTTCGTCGCGCTCCCGCCCTGGCCGATCGTCGACAGCGCCTGGACCCGCGACGTGGATTGCGACGGCATGCCGGATTCCGTCCTGGTGGCGCTTTCGCAGGAACCCGGCGCCGAAGTCGCGCTCGTTTCCCTGGCCTTGTCGCTGGACGGCGCGGCATCCACCACCTCGTCCGCGGCGATCTCCCGCAATGGACGGATCTTGTCCATCGCCGCCCCGGCGGGGCTCGCCGGGTCCGGGTCGGGCGCCGGAAGCCTGGCCATCCACGTGACCTCGGGCGGACGCGATCTGGACACCGTCCTGGCCTTCGCGGTCGCCGACCGGACGGGTCCCGTGGCCTTGGCGGTTTCGGCCCTGGAACGATTCGCGCCGGGCATGGACACCGTCCGCGTCTCGTTCAGCGAGCCGGTGCTTTCCGGCGGTGCCTGGCCGTTCGCGCAGTCCCGGTCCGGGACTGCGCTTCCCGGGCCGACCGGCGCCACGGTCGGCGATCCGCTGCCCACCTTGCTCGAATGGAGCCTGTCGGGGACCTCGTTCCTCGCGGGCGATCTTCTCGCCTGGGCCGTTCCGTCGGCGGTGGTCGACGCCGCCGGCAACCCCGCGCAGGATTGCCGCGCTCCGGGAGCGGTGTCGCTGCGTCGCGGCAACGTCCCCCTGGACGGCGCGAGCCTGCTGGATGCGGACGGCGACGGGCGCGTGGATTCGCTCCGTCTGCGGTTCCGCCGGGGATTGGGTCTTGGAGAAATGCCGGATTCCGTCCGGGTTTCGTGGGGCGCGCCATCCGTGTCGTGGACCGTGCCGGGTTCGGCCGTCTCGCGATCCGCCGACAGCTCGACCTTGTCGGCCCCGGTGGCGTTCGCCTGGGGCGCGACCTCGTGGGCCGGAACCGGGAACAACGTCCTGGTCGTGCAGGGCGATGCCGTCTCCGGCCGTCGCGATCTCGCCCTGGCCGCCGACCAGGTCGGGCCGGTCCTGCTGGCCGCGGTGCTGCGTCGAGGTCCCACCGCCGACACCCTCAGGATCCGGGTGTCGGAATCCGTCATCGCCGCGGCCGGTGCCGACCTCCAGAGGCGGATCGGCGGGGTCTGGACTTCCCTGCTTCGCCTGCCCGTGTCGGATTCCGTCACATGGAGGCTGGTCGCATCCCAGGGCGCGTTCCAGGACGGCGATTCCGTCCGGCTGGCCGGGGCCGGTCTTGGCGGTGGCTGGTTCGACGCATCCGGCAACGCGGCGGCGCCCAACGCTCCGTGGATCAGGGTCCAGGCGGGCGATCCCGCGCCGGTTTCGGCCGTCGTGCTGGACCAGGACGGCGACGGTCGGGCCGAATCGGTGCGGTTGACCTGGGATCGGGTGCCGCGCCGCGGGCACGGATTCCTGTTCGCCGCGTCGGACACCACGGGTCGGATCGTCCTGCGCGCGGTGGATTCGGGTTCGGTGGCCATGGATGCTTCTGGCACGGGGGCGACGGTGGCATTGCCCGACCCGTTCCCGTTCGGAGCCACCAGCGGGTTCGGCACCGGAATCCAGATCGAGATCTTCGCCGACGGCAGCGTCGACTCGTTGCCGTTCGCGCTGTCCGACGGCGCCGGACCGGTGGCGACTTCTGCCCATCTGCGCTACGCTTCCCAAGGACAATCCCTGGACACCCTGGTGGTGCGGACCAGCGAGGCGGTCATGTTCGGCGGCGCGGCGTTCTTCCAGCTCCAGTCCGCCGACGGAACGGTCGCCGCGGTGGCCGGAACCGGTCTCTGGCAGTCGACCGACGGCCGCACCGCCTGGATCCTGCTCGATCCGACTTCTCCCGCGTCCACCACCTTCCGCAAGGGCGACAAGATCCGGATCCAACCCGCGAGCCTGGCGGGTGGAACGGACGCGGCGGGGAATCCCGCCTTGGATCTTGGCCATCTGGAAACCGTGGTGTTCGGGACCCGGCCGCCGCGCTTTTCGCTGGACTTCCTGCCGAGCACCCTCCTGAAATCCACCGGACTCCAGGCTCCGGGTGCGGCTGTCGAAATCCTGGTCAGGCCGTCGGGCAACGACGCCTGGACCACCCTTTCCGGCGATCCGGCTCCGGCTCGTGGCGAGCGGATCGGGCCTCGCATCAAGACGAATTCCGTCTTCGGGGGCAGCCTCGCGATCTTCGACAACCTGGGCGTGTTCGTGGCGGGCGTGGATCTTTCCGGTTTGCGCGCGGCGGGGCGCCTGGAATCGCTGTCGACCGACCCGGCGGGGCAGTACGAAGTCTGGGTCGCCTGGAACGGGACCGACACCAGGGGCAAGCCCGCCGCGTCGGGCGTCTACGTGGTCCGCCTGATCCTGCGTCGCGACGGCGACACGGGCAAGGCGCTCGACGAATCGTGGCTGAACAGGGTCTACCGGATCGGCTGGATGGTGAAGTAGGCCGACCGGCCGCGCGCGAGGGTGCTCCGCCTCGCCGCGGAAACCGTATACTGGTGGAACGATGGATCCGATCATAGTTCCGCTTGTCGATTCGCTCGAAACCGTCTTGTTGGGCAAACCCGCCGCCGTCCGGCTGCTGGTGCAAGCCATGCTGGCCGACGGGCACGTCCTCCTGGAAGACGTTCCCGGCACCGGCAAGACCACGCTGGCGCGGGCGCTGGCCGTCGGGATCGGTGCCGATTTCCGTCGCATCCAGTTCACTCCCGACCTGCTTCCCTCCGACGTCACCGGCGGCGCGGTGTTCCGGCCCGCCACGGGCGAGTTCGAGCTGCGCAAGGGGCCGGTGTTCGCCAACGTCCTGTTGGCCGACGAGATCAACCGGGCTTCGCCCCGCACCCAGAGCGCCCTGCTGGAAGCCATGGAGGAACGCCAAGTGACGCTCGAAGGCGAAACCCTCGCGCTTCCCGATCCGTTCATGGTCCTGGCCACCCAGAACCCGGTGGAGTTCCACGGGGTGCATCCGCTTCCCGAGGCCCAGATGGACCGGTTCCTGGTGCGTCTGGAGATCGGGTATCCCGACGAAGAGACGGAACGACGGATCCTGACAAGCCGCAGGAGCCTGCGGCCGTCGGATGCGCGGGTGGCTTCGGTGATGTCCCTGGCCGACATCGTGGCGGCCCGCCAAAGCGTGCGGAACCTGCACATGGACAGGGCCCTGGAAGGCTACGTGGTCGCGCTGGTGCGGGCCACGCGCGCGCATCCGTCGGCGCGCCTGGGGGCGAGTCCTCGCGCCGCGCTCGCCCTGGGGGCGCTTTCGCAGGCGATCGCCTGGATGGACGGCCGAGACCACGTGATGCCGGAAGACGTCCAGGAGGCCGCGCGACCGGTGCTTTGCCACCGGGTGCTCGCCCGCGAGGCGTCCGCGGGGGCTTCGGCCAGGATCGTGGAAGACGCCCTGCGGACGGTTCCCGTCCCGGCCTAGACTCGTGCGCGCCGCCGATCTGGTGAGGGTCCTTTCCTGGATCGCGGCCACCTGGCCGCGCCGTTCCAAGAAGCGCAACCCCATCGAGGAGGTCCACGCGTTCTTTTCGGAGCGATTGACGGATTCCGGCAAGGCGCTGGCCCTGCTGTGGCTGGCGTCGCTGGCCTTGGCGACCATTCCGGGCTGGGGACCGGCCAAGCTCCTGTTCCCGCTGTTCACATCGGTCCTGCTGGTGTCGCTCGCCGCCACCTGGTTCGCCCCCAGGCTCGAGGCCCGATTCCTGGACGCCGGTCGCGCGGTGGAAGGGGCCACGGCTTCGCTGCGGTTCAGGCTGTCCAATCGCGGCGCAAAACCCGTCGAACGTGGCGGCGTGGGCCTGTTCCGGGCCAAGGAAGGGCTCGCGTCCCGCGAGGTCGTCGGGTGGGTGCCGCGCATCGAACCGGGCGGGTTCGTCGACCTCGAATTGGCTGTGGAATGCCGTTCGCGCGGGCCATCGGGGTTTCCCGGGATCGCGGTCGTGCGACTGGACCCCATGGGGCTCGCGCGTGCGCGGAAGCTGGTGTTCCAGCCGCTGGATCTGGACGTGGCGCCGGCGCCGCTGCGGATCGCGCCATCGAGATTCCTGTTCGGGGGGGCTTCAGGCCAGGCCTTCGCCGAAGCCGCAGGGGTGGGGGCGGACCAGGAGAGGATCTTCCACGGAGTCCGGGAGTTCCGGGAAGGCGACCGCTTGCGCGACCTGGACCACAAGGCCTGGGCGCGCTGGAGCAGGCCCGTCGTGAGGGAGTTCGGGGTGTCGGAGCGGTCCGGGATCGCGGTGTCGGTCGAAACGGGCTGCGCAAGCCTGTTGGAGCGTTCGCTGCTGGAACCGCTGCTGCGGCTCGCGGCCGCAACGGCGCTGGACTTTTCGCGGCGGGGCTGGCTGGGCGCGCTGGTGGTCGACGGGGTGCCCGTCGAATCCAGGATGGATTCCGACCAGGACGTCCTCGCGGCGTTCGCCTCGATCCCGCGTTGCGGGTGGGGGCCTTGGCGGCGCTGGGACGAATCGGTGGTCTGGCGTGACCAGCGGCGCCCGGTGCTGTCGCTTTGCGTTTCCCGGCAGGCCTACGGGGCCCGCTCGGATGGCGCCTCCAAGCGGATCGCGGTGGTCGCGCGGGCGGCGGGTGCGGCCGAGTCGGAACGCTTGTTGCCGATTTCCGTCGAACAGATCGAATCGGGCGAGGTGGCGTTGTGACGGGCGACGTCGGCGGGGTCCGTTGGACGTACCGGTCGTGGCTGCTTCCCTGGATCCAGCTCGCCCTCGCAGGCGGGTTCGCGGCCAGCCGCAGTCCGGCCCTGCCCGTGCTCCTTTGCGTGGCCGCGCTGGCGGCGGTTCCGTTCCGGCCCGGACCGTTACCGCATCGGCGATGGACCAGTTGGACGGTTCTTGCCGTCTGCGGGCTGTGGTGGGGCGCTTCGGCGGTCTCGGGTTCCGCGATCCAGGGCTACTACCAGCTGCTGCGGATCGGGGGGTGGTGCCTGGTCCTGCTGGGAGCTTTGCAGATTCTGTCGTTGGGGCGCGGAGGGTCGGTCGTGCTCGTGGCCTGGTGTTCCCTGGGGGCGTCCTGGTTGTTCGCGGGCCGTTGGGGCGCCACGGGAACCGTGGTCCTGGTGGCGCAGGCGGTGTTGGCCGTGGAAAGCATCCGCAGGATCGACGCGCCGGTCGGAGCCTTGGGCAGGGTCGTCGCCCGGTGGTGCCTGGTCTTCGCGATCCTCGCCGGGGTCGTCGCGCTCCAGCGGGCGTGGCGCGGATCGTGGTCCTGGAATTCGCCCGCCAGATGGGGCGATTCGGCCCATCGCATCCGGGGGTTTTCCGTCGTTTCGCGCCTGGGGACGTTCGGCCCGTGGTACCGTCCCGATCGCGAAGGCGAAGTCGCCTTGCGCGTGTGGACCGCGCGGCCTCCGGGATTGTTGAAAGGCATGGTCCAGGACCTCTATTCCAAGGGTTCTTGGGTCGCAGGCAACCATGCCGGCTGGCGTTCCTACGAGCGCATGCACCTGGACTTCGGCCAATTCTGCCGGGATCTGTCCGATCCCGCCGCGCCTCTGGCATGGGCGAGCAGTCCGGACGATCGGGTGCCGGTCCTGTTCGCGCCGGGAGGAACGGGCTGCGTCGGCGTGGTCGCCGACAGCCTGAAATTGTCCACGGAAGGGGTGTTCCTGCCGCCGTCGGTCGGTGTTTCGCGGGGGTGGTTCTGGTACGGGCGCGATCCTGTCGACACGCTCGTCCATGCCAACGACCTGAAGGTGTCGCCGGCGCTCCACGGTCTTCTGGACAGCGCCTGGATGGAAATCGGCGAATCCGTCGCGAGGCTTCCGGGGCCTGCGCGGTTGGACTCGCTCGGCAGGTGGTTCGCGAAAGGGTTCCGGTACGACCTGGATGTTCCCATGGATGGATCGGACGAGCCCCTGCGCGGGTTCTTCCGGCATCGCAGGGGGTATTGCGAATACTTCGCGACCGCGGCGGTCCTGCTCCTGCGCCGATCGGGGATCCCCGCCAGGTACGCGACGGGGTTTTCCGATCCCGAACCGGTGGCGGGAGGGAAGTGGTGGCTCTACCGGCAGGGCGACGCCCACGCCTGGGTGGAATGGCTCCCTCCCGGCGGGAACTGGACGGTCTTCGACCCGACGCCGCCGGACCTCGGCCCCGAGCCCGATCGCGGCGCATGGGAGAGGTTGACGGAACGTGTCAACGGTTGGGCGCGTCGCGCCTGGCACGTCGTGCGTGACGGAATCTGGCGCGAAAGCCTGGACGCCTGGCAGGCGCGTCTGGAATCGGCGCCTTGGACGGCCTGGATTCCCGGATTGGCCGCCCTGGCCGCCGGCGCCTGGCTGTTGGTCCGCCGCAAGGGCGTCGATCGCGCGGGGCACGGGGCCTGGGAGCGGGAACTGGCGCGCACCGAATCGCTCCTGCGGCGGCGCGGACACCTGCGACTGCCGGGCGAGACGGTGGGAGCGTTCCTCGCGAGGCTCCCGCCCGATGCCGATCGCCGGGCGGTCGAGCGGCTTCGGGCCTACCAGCGGGAACGATGGAGACTACAATAGGGCCAATGCTGACCACCGGAGAAACCGCCAAACTGCTGGGCGTGACCGCGCAGACGATCATCAACTGGATGGAATCCGGCAAGCTTCCGTTCGTGCGGGTGGGGCGCGGACGTCGCAAGATCCTGCCCCGCCAGATCCGGGTCTTCGTGGAATCGCAGGGGTTGCCGGTCTCGGGTCTGGATCCCGGACTGTGGGCGAAAGTCAACGACGAACCCTTGGAGCACAGAGGTTCCGGCGATCCTCCGCTGCTGTCCACCAACAGCGAAGGAACGTCGGTCTTCTGGAGCCAGTCGGCCCGCGAGCGATACGGATGGACGACCTCCGACGTCGTGGGCAAGGCGCCTTCGGTCCTGCCCGCCCGCGTGCCGGGGCTTCCGGTGGACCTCCTCGACCTGGCCCTGCCCTCGGGCAACGAAACCTTCCGGACGTTGCTTCTGGAGCTGCAAGCCAAGGACGGGAAATGGCTCGCCACGGAAGTCACCGTTTCCTGGATCTACGACGCTCGAGGAGGCGTGGCCGGGACCGTGTTCCTGCTGGAATCGCCGATGCCGGTGGGAAGCTCCGGTCCGCGTCGCTAGAACGCCTGGTTCCGGGGGGGAGCCAGTCCGGTGGTATCCACGAACCGCACAGCGACTTCGCCGGGCAGGACCAGCCCGAGCCGCCGAGCCTGCGCCGCGATGGTCGCCGAATCCGTGGACAGCAGTACGAGGCTGTCTTCCAGCAGTTCGAGCCGGTCGCGGAGCGAATCGTTGCGGGCTTCCAGTCGGCGGAGCGTTTCCGCGGTGCGCTGTTGCCGGACCAGGCCGTAGGGGCCGAACGTCCAGGCGTACAACGCGAACAGGAGCGAGGCGACCAGGACCCAGCGGCCGATCCGGATCCGCTTGCCGTCGCGCGGTTGCCCCGGCGCCTGGCGCGGCTCGTCGTTTTGTGCCGGGGCGTTCATGGAAGGAATCGGAACCGCGATCCGCCCATCCGTGCGATCCGTCCGGAAAGTTCCAGAAGAACCAGCTCCCCTTGGAGGAGCGCGATGGGTGTTTGTGTTTCCAGGATCAGTTCCTCCAGGGTCGCGTCGTGCCGGCGCAGCAATTTAACCACAGGGGACTCGGATGGATCGTCTTCCTGCGGTGGCCGGGCCTTCCAGCCCATCGCCGTCCAGAGATCGTCGGGGTGGGCGCACAATCCGGCGCCTTGGCGCAACAGCGAAAAACACCCGGCGAACCCGGGGGCGTCGGCGGGACCGGGGCAGGCCAGCAGCTCCCGATTCTGCTCCAGCGCATTGCGCGCGGTGATCAGGGCGCCGCTGCCCATGGGGGCTTCCACGACCACCACCGCTTGCGAAAGCCCCGAGATCAATCGGTTGCGTCGCACGAAATTGCCCGGCTTGACCGGGGCTCCAAAGGCGTGCTCGGTGAGGATCGCCCCCGCGGCGGCGATCTGTTGCGCCAACCGGCCGCGTCCGGACGTGCCCAGTCCGTCCAGCGGGCAACCCAGCACCGCCACCGTTTCGCCGCCTTGCTCCAGGGCGGTGCGGTGGGCGGTTTCGTCGATGCCTCGCGCCAGGCCGGAAACGATCCGGATGCCGTTTCGCGCCCAATCCTGGCAAAGCCGCCGGGTGGTGGATTCGCCCAGGACGCTGGGGTTGCGGGTGCCGACCACCGCCACGGCGCGCGAATGGGGCAGCCCGAGCACCCCTTGCGCGAACAGCACCGGTGGTGGCGAGGGGATCTCTCGCAAAGGTGGCGGGTAGTCGGGGTCGTCCCAGCAGATGATCGAGGCGCCGATCGCTTCGGCCTGGGAAACCTGTCGACGCGCCCAGAGCAGGTCGGGGCCTTCCAGCAACGCATCGACGCTTTCGTGTGGCAGTGCCGGGGACAGCGAAGAAAGTTCTTCGCGGGTGGCCCGGAAGGCGTTTTGGGGTGTCTTGAATCGCTCGATCAACACCTGGCAGCGCACCGACCCCAGGGATTCGATGCGGGTGAGCGCGAGCCAGTGCAGGCGTGTGGATGCCGAGCTGTCGGAGTTCGTGGGGAGGACGGGGGCGAACATGAACAAAATATATGCTCAGATGAGCATTGCTTGGCAATGGGATTTTTGGAAAGTGGGGTTCGGGCACGGGACTGGAACTGCTGCTTCCGTTTTCCGGTTCGGGCGGTCGGGGGACGATGCCGATTGGGTGGGTGGACTGGAGTTGGCACGGCAGTTGATTTCAATGGTGATCAAGAGCCGACGAGTTGTCGGCGAATCCACCATGCAACTCGAACACGGAGAGTGCGCAGATGAAACGGATCCTCATGACCATGGTCTTGCTGGTTGCCGCCACGATGGCTTCGGCGGACAACGGTTGGCATCGCGGATGGGAGCGCAAGGAAATTCGCCACGAGCGCCAGCAGGTCCAGCGCGAGCGCGAACGCGTCGAGCGGGAACGGGCGCGGATCGAACACGAACGGATGCGCATCGAATTGGAGCGCGAGAGGATCCGTCGGGAGGAACGGATGCACCGGGAGCGCGAAGCCAGACACCACGATCGCTACCGCGATCGCCATTGCGATCGCAAGGTGGTCGTGGTTCGCGAACGCCCGTACCGGGATGAACCTGCGCCTCCGCCGCCGCCCTCGCGTCCCACGGCCCGCATCGAAGTCGTGTGGCAATCGGGTCCGCTGGTGATGCGCTGATCGCGACGGCGATGCCGGAACGGCTTTGGGCGCCTGCGATTTGACACCATTTTACACCGGGCGCGAAACCCGCCCGGGTATACTGGAACCATGCCGATCTCCAACCGACTCGTCTACCCAAGAACGCATCGCTTCCTGATCCCGGTCATGGGCACGGGGCACTCCATCGACACCCCGCTGCGGGTGGCTAGGTGGGGCATCTCTTCGGTGATCTCGCTGGTCGACGACGTCATGATCGAGCAGGTCCACCGCCTGCATTGCCAGCGGCGCGGCTTGGAATTCCAGGCCGTGTCGCCTCGCGAACCCAAGGCTCGCGCCGAGCGCATCCGGCGCTATCTGGATTTCCTGTTCGACCAGGTGCAGGCCCAGATGGCCGACCTGAAGGCGCAACCCTTCGCTCCCGGTTCCGACAAGACCCGCTGGTTCGAGCTTTTGCCAGAATCGTCGCCGCTCAAGGCCGAATACCGGGCCGTCCTCAAGATGGACCAGGGTGCGTCGCGCGACCTCGCCGAGGCCGATCTGACCGCCAAGATGGAGCCGGGAAGCATCGACGCCAACATCATGACCAAGCTCGACCGACGCCCCGTGGGACCCGACGGCGCGCTTTCCGACCCGCGGCTTTCCGACGCCAAGCTGGCGCTGGAAGGCTTCGCGCTTTCGCGCAATCCGGGGAACATGGTCTTTTCCGCGGGGATCAATCCCACGCTCTACGGCGTGATCGAAGAATTCCCCGACTTCTATCGCCAAGGATCGGCCGAAGCCGCCAAGGGCATCATCATCAAGGTCTCCGATTTCCGATCGGCGCTCACCCAAGGACGGTTCCTGGCCAAGAAGGGCCTGGAAATCCGCGAGTTCCGGATCGAATCGGGTCTCAATTGCGGCGGCCACGCCTTCGCCTCCGACGGCGAACTGCTCGGGCCCATCGTCGACGCATTCCGTCGCGAACGCCACCGCTTGCGCGAGGAATTCGGCAAGATGGTCAAGACCGCCTACCAGAAGAAGGGTCTGGAATGGTCCGACGCGGCGGAATCGCACGAGGCCGCCGTGGTGGTCCAGGGCGGCCTGGGGAACGCCGCCGAACAGCGCCGCATGATCGAGGATTTCGGGATGGACGCCACGGGCTGGGGGTCGCCCTTCCTGCTGGTCCCCGAAGCCACGCCCATCGACGACAAGACCCGTCGCATGCTCGCCCAGGCCGTGGAAGGCGACGTGTACGTGGCCGACAGCTCCCCGCTGGGCGTGAAGTTCAACAACCTGCGCGGCTCCACCGCCGACGTCGAACTCTGGAAGCGGTTCGACGAAGGGCGTCCCGGTTCGGCGTGCCCCAAGGGGTACCTGGTCACCAACACCGAGTACACCGCCACGCCCATCTGCACCGCCTCCAAGGAATACCAGACGCGCAAGATCGAAGAGGTGGGAGGCATCGGATCGCCCGAGGCGCGCAAGATCGCCGTCAAGGAGTGCATCTGCCACCAGCTGGGCAACGGCGCGACCGAGTACATCCGGCAGGAAACGGCAAAGCTCAAGGGTGAATCGGCTCCCGAGTCGCGCAACCTTCCGGTCAGCATCTGTCCGGGGCCGAACATCGTCTGGTTCGACCGGTACTACTCGCTCCAGGAGATGATCGACCACATCTACGGACGGATTCCGTCCTTGGTGCCCGAGCGACGCCCCCACTGCTTCGCGGCCGAGCTGGACATGTACCTGGAGTTCTTCGAGAAGCTCTGCGAAGAGACCCATCCCGAGAACGCCAAGGACGTCCAGAAGCTGGACACCTTCCGCGTGAACCTGGCCGCCAACCTCGCCTGGTACCGGCAGTGGCTGTCCATCCGCTCGGCGCTGGAGACGGAAAACATCACTTCGCTGCGCGAAGCGGTGGAGCGCGCCGAACTCAGGCTCCTCGCCGTCCAGGAAGAATCCTCGTTCGGAGCCATGGCCGGGCGATGAACCGGCGCGGGGCGCCCGAGGAATCCGTCCGGCAGGCCGTGATCCGGCATCTGGAATCGGATCTGGGCGTTCCCAAGGCCTGCATCCGCCCGGAGCTCGCGCTTTCGGCATGGGACCCCAAGGTCAAGGACAGGGTGGATCTCGCCGTGTTCGCGGCCAAGGGGACGGCGATGGTCCCCGTGCTGCTGGTGGAATGCAAGGCTCCCGAGGTGGCGCTGGACGAATCCGTGGTCGCGCAGGTGCGGCGCTACCTGCGCATCCTGCCCGCGCGCTGGATCGCGATCACCAACGGCAGGCAGCTCCTGTCGTGGGTCCTGCGTGACGGGAATTGGCAGGCCGCTCCGCTTCCCTCCTGGGAGGAGATGAAGAGCGGGATCTGAACGGGCCGAGGCGCGGTCGCTACCGCATCTTCGCGATGGCGTGGCGGTAGACGTCCTCGTACTTGCCGACGTCGGCGTCCCAGCTGAAGTCGCGGCTCATGACGCGGTGGCGCATGCTCCGGAAGTGCTGGGGGCGGTCGAAGAACGTGCTCACGGCCCAGCCCAGGGTGTAGTAGAGCGATTCGGCCCGGTAATCGTCGAACACGAATCCGTCGCCGCCGCCGTCCCATTCCTGGTAGTTCCAGACGGTGTCGGCCAATCCCCCGGTGCGGCGCACCACGGGGAGGCTTCCGTAGCGCATGGCGTACATCTGCGACAGCCCGCAGGGCTCGAACAGGGACGGCATCAGGTACAGGTCGGAGCCCGCGTACAGGATGTGGGCCAGGTCTTCGTGGTACCCGATCCAGTTGCCCACCACGCCGGGGTGCTTGCGCTGCATTTCGCCCAGCCACCATTCCACGTGCGGATCGCCCGACCCCAGGAACGCCACCTGGATGTGCATTTCCTTCACGGCGCGTTCGAGCATGCCCTCGATCAGGTCGAACCCTTTGCCCGGCGCGAACCGGGACACCATGGCCACGACGCAGCGCGAGTCGTCTTCCCAGAGTCCCATGCGCTTCTGCAGCTCCCTGCGGCAGGCGAGGCGGCCTTCCAGGTGGCTTGCGGAAAAGGTCGCGGGCAGATGCGGGTCGTTGGCCGGGTCGTAGACGTCGGCGTCGATGCCGTTGAGGATGCCGTAAAGGTCGCTGCCGCGTCGGGACAGGTACGGGGCCAGGCCTTGTCCGCCCACGGGGGTGCGGATCTCGTGCGCGTAGGTGGGCGACACGGTGGTGATGGCCTGGGAAAAATGGATTCCGGCCTTCATGAAGTTCACGCGGCCGTGGTCTTCGAACTTGTCCGGCGTGAAATGCTCCGGGCCGATCCCCATCCAGCCGAGCACGCCCTTGTCGCCCACGCCCTGGTAGGCGAGGTTGTGGATGGTCAGGACCGACGCGGTTTGGGAGAGCGGCGACAGGTAGGCGTCCCAGGTTCCGCGCAACACGGGGGCGGCGGCGCCCTGCCAGTCGTGGCAGTGGATCACGTCGGGGATCCAGCCGGTGTCCTTGCAGCTTTGGAGGGCGGCCTTGCAGTGGAAGGCGAACCTTCCCAGGTTGTCCAGGTAGCTGTGGCCCTTCTCGTCGTAGATGCCCGGTCGCCCGAACAGGTCGTCGCGTTCCACGAACAACGCCTTCACGCCGTCGCCGTGGTCGCATTCGTGCAAGGCGCACCAGACCTCGCCGGTGCCCATGTGGACGCACATGGTCTGCAGCGGCTTGATTCCGTGCTTGGCACGGTCGATGCGAGAATACAAGGGGATGCAGATCCGCACGTCGTGCTGGGCGCGGGACAGCGCCTTGGGCAACGACCCCACCACGCCGGCCAGGCCGCCGGTGCTGATGTACGGATGCGATTCGGATGCGACGAAAAGAATCTTCATGGACGCTGCTTTGCTCCGATGCGGACGAGGTTGCAAATCTAGCCTCGGCTATGGCACAATAGGACTATGGAGAAGGACCCGGGCGCCAGAAGTTTTTACCGGAAATTGACCGCTGGGTTCACGCTGCTGGAGCTCATGATCGTGCTCGTGCTCGTCGGGATCACTTCCGGGTTCGTGGTTGGGTCCTGGCGCAAGATCCACGCGAAGATCGCGGCCCGCTCGTCCATCGAGACGCTTCTTGTCGCGTTCCACAAGGCGCGCAGCGACGCCACCGCCAAGGAACGGCGCTCCGGGGTGGCGATCTCGGAAGACACCTCCAACAGCTTCGAGGCCTCCGGCGGTCCCCGCAAGGGGGTCCGCTACCTGCGCTTCGTGGACGCGCCGACCGGGATCGAAGGCTTCTTCGACGACCAGGACACGGTGCTCCAGGATTGGACCCCGCTGGAAGGCAAGGTCTTCGCCTATTCGGGCAGTTCCAGCGGGTATTCCAACGGCGTGGCCAGCATCGTCTTCCACTACGACGGATCCACCGACAACGATCTGCGGTTGACCCTGGGGGTCGCGAATTTCCCGGATTCGTTCCGTCTGAACCTGCTTCCGGCGACGGGGCTCGCCACACTGGAGCGCTGACATGTTCCGCAAAGGCATGAGCTTGATCGAGGTCATGGTGGCCCTGGTGATCCTCGGGATCGTGACCATGATCTTCTTCCAGACCACCAGGTATTCGGGCTCCAACCAGGGGAAGACCCGGACCTGGACCATGGAGGCCACGGTGATCGAAAAGACCATCGAGGGGCTTCGTTCGGACTATTCCATGACCCAGCTCCAATCGCTGTCCAAGTCGTGGATCGATTCGTCCCAAGGCGGGGCCAAGGTCGCGGTCGTGGTCAAGGGCTCTCCGGCTCCGTCCTCCGTGGCTTCGGGGTTTCCCGTGGACATGCTGGCCCAGGTTCAGGTCTGGGCGTCCCGGGTCGCCGGCGGCGACACCTTGACGGTTTCCGCCATCCTGTGGGTGAACTGAAATGCGCCGCGGGTTCAGCCTGGTCGAGATCCTGGTCGCCCTGGTGATCATGGTGATGGTCAGTTCCGGCGTCATGCTGGTGTTCCAGTACCAGAACAAGAACATGCTGACGCAGCGCGAAATCGCCGAGATGAACCTGATGGCCAAAGGGATCTCGGAAGAAATGTCCCGGACGCTCCGGATGGCCGGCGGCGTGCTGCCTCCGGGGGTGGGCGGACTGGAGGTCCACGCTTCGGGTCCGGAACGGGTGACCGTGGTGCTCAATCGCAGAGGCGGGGTGGATACCACCCGCGCCGATTCGCGGTTCTACGCCGGGACCCTGATCTGGTCGGGGAATTCGTACAAGAACGCGTTGCTGCTTCCGGTCCGGCACGTGAAGGGCGTGTTCACCGACAGCGGCTACGTGGTGACCACCGTCCGGGTTCCTCCCCTGAGCTATCCGGCGGGAACCTTTCCGGCGCCGGTCAAGGACACGATGATCGTGCTTCCGGTGATGCAGCTCCTGGAAAACGCTTCGTTCCCGGGGATGGGGACGGGGGCCATGGTGGTGGTCGACGGATCCTGGTTCGCCGAGCGCTGGCCCTGGCTGCACGCGGTGGCCACCAGCGCCAACACCTTCGTGTACGCCTTGGATTCGGTGGAATACTGGCACGTGGCCGACACCGTCTTCCGCAAGATCAACCGCAACGATTCGGCGGCCTACGCGGTCGGGATCGACTCGATGCGGTTGCGCTACATGCATCCCGGCGGGGCGTGGAGCGATTCGCTCCTGGCGACGGATCCGGCCAACCAGGTCCAGAAGGTGCAGGCCCGCGTCGTGGTCCGGACGCGGCACAAGGATCGTTCGCTGGAAACGAGCAATCCGTCCACGCGCGGCTACCACTTCCAAACCATCGAGACCGAAGTCGCATTGCGCAACGCGTCGACCCTGGTCAACAAGTGAGGTCCTCCATGCGAACAGGAATCGATCGTCCATCCCGGAAGCGGGGCATGGCGATGATGCTCGTGATCATCATGTCGGTGGTGATCCTGGCGATGGGCCTGGCCATGATCGGGCTTTCGGGCGACGTGCTGGGGGCGGCGGTCGACACCAAGACCAAGATCCGCGCCCGCTACGCGGCCGAATCGGCGATTTCCGTCGCGATCGCCGACGCGGTCTACCAGGCGGGCGAGATCTTCGGCGGCGGGGTCAGTTCGTCCAGCAGGGATGTTTCGCTGGGTGGCGACAAGGGCGAAGCCGACATCAGCTCCGGCAACAACCTGGGGCAGGAAGTGATCCTGCAAAAACGCAGCCCCATGAACAACCTTCGCGGGAACAAGATCCCCCTCAAGATCGAGGCGACGGGCCGCGCCGGTTCGGCGAAGTCGAGGATTTCGGCGAGCGTGGCGCTCTACCAGGTGCCCATCTACCAGTTCGGCGTGTTCTACGAAGGGCCCCTGGAAATCACGCCGGGCCCCGACATGTTCGTGATGGGGCGCGTGCACACCAACAGCAGCGCCTATTTCCGCGGTGCGGCGACGCTTTCGTTCCAGGGGCCGGTCACCGTGGTGGGGGATATCGTCCAGTGGAAGCGCAGCGGTGGGCGCATCCTGTACCAGCGCAAAGCGGATTCGACCATCAATCTCTACGAGCCGGGCTTGAACGGCATCCTGACCGCCATGACCGCCGCCACCCAGCCGCCGCCCATCGGCGGCGTCAGCAACGCCCGCTTCGCGGAAACCAAGCTCGTGCTGCCCATCGGGGGCGGCGTCCCGAGAAGCATCCTGGGGCCCCGCGACGAGGCCAACGATCCTTCGGCGCTCAAGCGCCAGAAATTCGACTGGCTGGTCAAGAACCGTTCCAGCGCCGACGCCCGGTTCGTGTTCACCGGTTCGGAAACGCCTCCCAGCTGGATCACGGGCCCCAAGGTCTTCTACGACCGGCGCGAGCTGCGATGGGTCAGATTCTGGGATTTCGATGTCGCGGCCCTGGCGGCCAGCGCCAACCAGGACAGCATCTTCTACCTGGACGACCTGACTTCGGAGATGGAACGCATCCCGACTCCGGTCAAGAAGGTGCTCAACGCGTTCCGGATCGTGAACGCGAGCGTGCTGCCGCGCAACATGACCATCGCCACCGGCAAACCGGTCTACATCCTGGGCAAGTTCAATTCGCAGGACGCCTCCGGAGACACCACCAAGTACAAGAACGCCCAGATCGCCTCGGACGCGGTCACGGTCCTTTCTTCCCAGTGGATGGATTGGGACCTCGAGCACTTCAAGGCCGGGAGCGTCACCGCCGCCAGGAGTTCCATGGAACAGCCGTTTTCCAACACGAGCTGGATCTCCTGGACCACGAGCCCGGCCTCCACGACCACGCAGCGCAACGCGCTGATCGCGGCGCAGTCGGTGTCGACCACGGGCAACGGCATGGCCGCCGACGTGAGGATCAACGCGGCGATGATCACCGGCAACAAGCCCAGCCGCGCGTCCTGCCTGACGATCGGCAACACGGAGAGCCAATACGAAAGCTGCTACGAAGGCGGCTGGCACAACACGCTGCGGTTCCTGGAAAACTGGAGCGGGCGCACCGTGACGTTCAAGGGAAGCTTCGTGTGCATGTGGGCGGCGCAGACTCCGGGCCTGCGCGTCGATCCTGCCGACAAGGTGATCGGTGGCGGGCACTACAGCCCGCCCAATCGCGTGTGGGGCTACGATACCCGGTTCAACGACCTCAACAACATGCCGCCGGGGTCGCCGTTTTTGGCGACCGCGATCCTCACGAACTGGCTCGAGAAGAATTGATGAAGGTCCATTCCGTGCGCGGGTTCGCGAGCCGTTTCGCGATCGGGTGGCTCCGTGCCCGGACGGCCGCGGCGAACGCGGCGCGGGCGCCGAAGTGCCTTGATGGATCGTGTCGCCGAATGGGAAGCTGAAGCCAATGCTTTCCATCATCGGCATATTGGTCGTCACGATCGGCGTGCTCGGGGGGTTCGTGATCGCGGGGGGGAACCTCCTCACCCTGTTCCAGCCCGCCGAGTTCCTGGTCCTGGGCGGAGCGGCGATCGGCGGCATGCTGATCTGCACGCCAGGCTACACGCTTTCCGCCACCCTCAAGAAGATCCCCAGAGTCTTCAGCGCCGGGCTCAACAGCCAGGATCTGCTGGACATCCTGGTGATGCAGTACGAGCTCTACAACAAGGTTCGCAAGGAAGGGATCCTGTCGATCGAACAGGACGTGTCGGTGCCCGCCGACAGTCCGGTGTTCAAGAAATACCCCAAGTTCCTGGCCAACCACGAAGCGGTGGATTTCTATTGCGACGCGCTGCGCCAACTGGTCAACGGCATCGACGCCAACGCGATCGATCTGTCCATCGAGACCGATCTGGAAACGCACGAAAAGGAAATCAAGGGCATTCCCCAGGTGTTGGCCCGCATCGCCGATGCTTTTCCCGGATTGGGCATCGTGGCCGCCGTGCTGGGGATCATCGTGACCATGGCGCATCTGGACGCTCCGCCCGAGGTCCTTGGGCACCATATCGGGGCGGCCCTGGTGGGGACGTTCCTGGGCGTGCTCCTTGCCTACGGATACATCAACCCGATGGCCCAGAAACTGGAAACGGTGAACGCCGAAGAAGAGATGTACCTGGCGTGCCTGGCGTCGGGGTTCCGCGCGTTCGCCCAGGGGCTGGCGCCCATGGTCGCGATCGAGGTGGCCCGCAAGTCGCTCTACCACGCGTTCCGTCCGGATCTCGACGCGCTGAACGCCGCGGCGAAGAAAGGCTAGCGCCGCATGTCCGACAAGGACAGCCAGCCGGCGCCCAAGAAGAAGAAAAAGCACGACCACCCCCACCACGGCGGGGCCTGGAAGGTCGCGTTCGCCGACTTCATGACATCCATGTTCGCCCTGTTCCTGGTGCTGTGGATCATTTCCAGCACATCGGCGGAACAGAAGGAGGCGATCTCCCAGTATTTCCAGCATCCCACGGTGTTCAAGTCGGGCTCCAGCTCGCCCATGGACCTGGGGGGGCGAACCATGGAAAAGCAGAAGACCGGCGAAGGTCGGGTTGGCGGAACCAAGGACTTCGAGAGCGAGAAGATGCAGGCGCTGGACTCGCTCCTGACCTCCGACACCGTCCTGCAGAAGCTGGGCAAGCAGTTCAAGACCCGCATGACCGACAAGGGATTGGAGATCGAACTGTCGGACGCGCAGGGACTGGGAACCTTCGAGCTCGGGTCGGCCAGGCTCAATCCGCGCATGGTCGAACCGCTCCAGCGGCTGGCCAAGGCGTTTTCCGTCCTGCCCAACCGCATGGTGATCGCCGGGCACACCGACCGCTACGGCTACGCGGCCGGAGGGTACTCCAACTGGCAGCTTTCGGCGGACCGCGCCAACACGGTGCGCAACGAGATGACCGCATTGCGGATTCCGTCGGAGCGGTTCAACGCCGTGATCGGCTACGGCGACACCGAGCTCGCCAAGCCGGAAAACCCCTACGCACCGGAAAACCGCAGGGTGACCATCCTGATCCTCAAGCAGGGCGAATCGATGATGCCCAAACCGCCGAAGAAGAAGCGGTCCGGCTGGAGCCCCCTGGGCGAGGTGGTCGGCGAGGAGGATTGAACGCCTGCCGTTGGAGGCATTTGAAAAGCAGCCCCGCAGCGATCCCCTCGACTCCACAGCGCAGGCTTCCGGACGGCCCCCGAAGTGATTGACAGAAGCCGTCTCCATCGGCCGGTGACACGAGGTCGGCAAAGGACGGTGGCTGCGGCGAACCGCGCATCGCGCGACGCCTTCTCGAGAAGGATCCTCGGCGGCGCATCTGTGCCGCCTTCGACGTGGTCGGCATGGGGAGGAGCGAGCGGGTCGACGGAATCCGACCGTGGTCGGGAAACGGCAAAAACGTCCGCCTCCGGCTGGAGGTTGACGTTCTTGCTCGTCTGCGGGATCTTGCTGCTGACCTGCGGATTCCTCGCAGGCCGGTTCGAAATCAGGCCTTGATGATCCTGAGAGCCGATGCGACCTGCTTTTCCAGGGCGCCCATGCCGGCCTTCTTGAGCTCCTTCTTCACGGCTTCCAGCGAGGCGATGGCGTCGGCCAGGGCTTCGTTGGCCGAGATCGAATACACGATGCCCTGCTCGGAAGGTTCGCGGACCACGGCGTAGCCGAGTTCGCGGACGCGATCGACTTCGCGGGCCAGCGTGCGGGGGTGCACGTCGAAACCCCGCTTGGCGAGTTCCTTGAGCACGACCGGTTCCGGAGCCGGGCCGTCCAGTTCCTTGAGCGTGTCGATGAGCGCCTTCATCTTGCGCGCCTGCACGACGTACGATGCTTCGCCGCGATCGATCTTTGGCTTCGATGCGCGGACCGGCTTGGCTTTCGCCTTGGTGATGGTTGCCATGGTTGCCTCCTTCGGGAGCTTTGCGTAGGGATCCGTCACCGACCGGAAGAACCGGCCGTGGTCGATTTCTGACGACAAGCTACATGATTGCATGGAAAATGCGCAAGGTCAAGAGGCGGATTTTGTCAAGACTTGGCCGTTTTCCGGTTGTTTCGGATGAAATTCCGTTCGCACGCGGGGGCGGACGGGATCCGTCCGGAGGGCCGATGCGATCCGTCGCTCGATTCCCTCCCTGCGGGAGTGGTATAATCCGCCCCCGTTTTCGTGGTCGCCGGGATCCTTGATCAGGTTTCCATGATGCCCCTATTTTATTTGATTGCGTCTGCTTGTTCGATTCCGAAGTTTCTTCCCTTGAGCGAGGAATTAAATTTCCCGCCCTATGTCCGAGACAAATCAGCTTGCTGCAGGTCTGATCGAGGCCCTCGATCGGGTCCTGGAAGAACGCAAAGCCCAGGATCCGACGCAGTCGTACGTCGCGAAGCTCTACCACAAGGGCTTGCCCAAGATCCTCGAAAAGGTCGAGGAGGAGAGCCGCGAAACGATCGAGGCGGCCGCGGAAGAGGGGACCGACCATCTTGTCTACGAGGTGGGCGATCTCTGGTTCCACACCCTGGTGCTCCTGCACCATCGAGGACGCACCGGCGCCGATGTGCTTCAGGAACTGGCGCGCCGGTTCGGCGTGTCGGGAATCGTCGAGAAGGCCTCGCGGCCGGCAAAGGAGAGCGCTCAATGATCCAGATCGGCATTCCTTCCAAGGGACGGCTCCACGAGCCGATCGTGGCGCTTCTCAAGCAGGCGGGATACAGGTTCCGCGTCGACGGTCGTTCCCTGCGGATCCAGTGCTCGGGCGCCGCGTCCGACACCTCCCTGGTGCTGTTGCGCACCGACGACATTTCCACCCTGGTTTCGGCCGGCATCCTGGACGCGGGGATCTCCACCCAGGACATCGTGGAAGAGAGCCAGGCCGAGGTCGTGGAAGTCCTGAAGCTCGACATGGGCCACTGCCGGATCGTGGTGGCGGCTCCGGAAAACGGTCCGTTCCAGAAACCGGTCGACCTGGACGCCAAGACCATCGCGACCTCGTTCCCGCGCCTGGCCGCCAATTTCTTCGGAAAGCATGGCGCCAAGCCCCGGTTCGTGGAAGTGGGCGGGTCCTGCGAGGCCATGGTGCCGCTGGGCATGGCGCAGGCCATCGTCGACATCACGGAAACCGGCAATTCGCTGCGCGACAACGGACTCAAGATCATCGCGGAAATCGGATCCTACCAGACCGTTCTGGTGGCCCGTCCCGAGCGCGCCGAAGACCCCGAGATCAAGCAGTTGGCCCGCCGCATCCAGGGCGCCATGATCGCCCAGACCTACCGCCTGGTGGAATACAACATCCCCCGCGCGCGTCTGGCCGAAGCCGAAAAGATCACGCCGGGGTTCCAGAGCCCCACCGTCACCGCCCTGGAAGACGCCTCGTGGTGCGCCGTCCGGGCCTTGGTGCCGCAGAAGCAATTGGGCAAGGTGATGGACGACCTGGAGGCCCTGGGCGCCACGGCCATCATCCAGTTCGGAATCGAAAACTGCCGTCTCTGACCGGGCCATGATCAAGTCGTATCCACCGAGCAGCCGTCTGGCGAACGGGTTGGCCGTCCTGCGCGGGCTGTCGTTCTTCGCCTTGCTTTCCGTCGCGATCTTCTTCTTCGGGTTGTGGCTGATCCCCGCCGCGATCCTGCTCAAGCGCGCGTCGTTCCTCAAGTGGATGTGCCGGGTCTACCTGGGCATCGCCCACCCCATGTTCGGAATCCGGTTCGAGGTCCAGGGGCGCGAGAATCTGTCGGGTCGCAACACCGTGCTGGTCAGCAACCACCAGAGCTGGATCGACATCACCACCATGATGCTGCACGTGCGATATCCGTCGTTCCTGGCCAAGAAGGAAATCGAAAGCTGGCCCTATTTCGGCGGGGCCATGAAAGTCCTCAACTGCGTGTTCGTGGATCGCAACGACCGCCGTTCCCGCGGCGACGTGGCGCTGCAGGTGAAGCAGAAGCTCGCGGCGGGCGCCGATTTCTGCATCTTCCCCGAAGGCACCCGCAGCATCGACGGCAAACTGCAGGAGTTCGCGGGTGGAGCGTTCCGGATCGCCATCGACGCCGAAGCCCTGATCACGCCCATCGTGATCGACGAAACCTGGTGGATCCTGAACAAGAAGGGCTTCAAGCTGTTCCCGGGAACCGTCCGGGTGCGGATCCTGCCGCCCATCGACACCGCCTTGCCGGAAAACCGCAACTACAAGGAGCTCGCTCCCCGGGTGCGCGCCTTGATGGAAGACACCCTGACGGGCATGCGCCGGGAACCGGGAGCCTCGGGCTTCGCGAGCTGACCGCGTAGGGGCGGTTCGTGAACCGTCCCTACGGCGCGGCCTTCAATCGCATCCACCGCTGGGCGGCGACGTCCGACGCGAAGGCCTGCTCCTTGCGGTTCTGTTCCAGGTGCCACTGCGCCCAGCGACGCTCCCGGAGCTTTTCCAGGACCTGCACCGCGCGCCGGGCTTCCACCAGCGCCGATCGCGCCTTGGCCACCGCGGCGGCGGCGTCCAGGCAGGCCTGCCGCTGCGCGGCGATCCGCAGATTCTGTCCGCGCGTCCATTCCAGGTAGAGCGCCTGCCCCTGGGCCCAGATCTCGCCGGACCGGGCCTGCGCCTGCGCGCCGATCTCGTCCGACAATTCCTGTTCCAGCGTGCCCAAGGCGTCCCGCTCGGCCATTTCCTTGGCCACGGCCAGTCCCAGGTTCTTCCTGGCCGTCTCCTCGTCGCGGCGGCGCAGCCGCAAGATGGACTCGAGCCGGAAGACGAACTTCACGCCGCCGTCCGATCGGGTCGCGCCGGATTCATTTCGCGCGTCCGGCGGCGCCCGCGGGTTTGGTCGACTGGCCCATCTTCAACAGTTCGGCGCGGGTGTCGGACCAGGCGCTGGTTTCGTCGCGGTCCTGGCGCAAAAACGGCTGCCAGCGCTCGTGCAGCTTGATGGCCAGGTCCACCTTGGGGTCGGAGCCCTTCTGGTAGGCGCCCAAGGTGATCAGGTCCTCGTTCTCGCGGTAGATCGCCATCAGGGCGAGCAGTTCGCGCGAGGCCTTGCGGTGGTCGTCGTCGATCACGTCCGACATGCAGCGGCTGATCGACTTCAGGACGTCGATGGCCGGAAAATGGTTCTTGTTGGCCAGGTCGCGCGACAACACGACGTGTCCGTCCAAAATGGACCGGATCGCGTCGGCCACGGGTTCCTCCAGGTCGTCGCCATCCACGAGCACGGTGTACAGTCCCGTGATGGATCCCTTGTCCGATGTCCCCGCGCGCTCGAACACCTGCGGAAGCAGGGCGAACACCGACGGAGTGTAGCCCTTGGTGGCGGGCGGTTCGCCGATGGCCAGTCCGATCTCGCGCTGGGCCATGGCCAGGCGCGTGGAGCTGTCCATCATCAACAGGACGTCCTTGCCCATGTCGCGGAAGCTTTCGGCGATCGCCGTGGCGGTGAACGCCGCCTTCACGCGCGCCACCGCGGGCTGGTCGGAGGTGGCGCACACCACGACCGATCGCGCCAGGCCTTCCGGGCCCAGGTCGCGTTCCAGGAATTCGCGCACTTCGCGACCGCGTTCCCCGATCAGGCAGATCACGTTGACTTCCGCTTCGCAGCGTTTGGCGAGCATTCCCAGCAGCACCGATTTCCCCACTCCCGAACCCGCGAAAATTCCCAGGCGCTGGCCGCGCGCGAGGGTCAGGAATCCGTCGATCGCCCTCACCCCGGTGCCCATGGGTTTGCTGATGCGATGCCGCGTGAGCGGGTGCGGCGCGGCTCCCGTCACGGGGCGCCGGCGTCCCGGCACGGGGCCTCGTCCGTCGAGGGGGACTCCCAGGCCGTCGACGATCCTGCCGATCATGTCGGGGCCGTAGGGGGTGGTCAGGGGTTTGCCGGTGGCCACGACTTCCAGTCCGGGACGGATCCCTTCCATGGTTCCCAGCGGCATGAGCAGCGTGGTGCCTTCGCGGAATCCCACGACCTCGGCCATCCCGAACAACGCGTCGCCGGCGGCCAGGGCGCACAACTCGCCGATCCCCGCCGCCGGACCCGACGATTCCACCAGCAGTCCGACCACGCGCGTGATGCGTCCGCGCACCTCCACCGGATCGCATTCCTCGATCGCGCGCAGCCAGGTGCCGGTGCGGTCAGGAGGGAAGGCGACCATGCGGATTCTCCTCGTCCATGGCCTGGGCCAGGGCGCGCTCGACGTTTTCCGTCAGGCGGGGGATGCGCGCGTCGATCGTGCCCGTGTCGGTCTCGATCACCACGCCGCCGCGTCCCACCGTCTCGTCGAGTTCCAGGAGCACCTTGCGGGCACCCCCGCGACCGTTCCAGAGGTCCTTCTCGCGCTCCAGGCCGGTGATGTCCTGGGGATGGCAGCGCACGACCACGCGCGCTTCGGATCCCAGCTTGCGCAGCGCGACGCGAGCCACGTGCACGGCCGCTTCGCCCGGCGCTTCGCAGGCTTCGCCCACGATCCTTCGGGAAATGGCCATGGCCAGCTCCACGATGCGTCCTTCCCAATCCAGGAACACCTGCTCCAGGGCGCGTTCCACCGATTCCAGCCTGGATTTCACCGAGGCTTCCATTTCGGCCAGGCGCCGGTCGGCCTGCGCCTGCGCGATGGCCTTCCCCGAGGTCTCTCCGGCGGCGGTGCCGTCCTTGAGGCCCCGCTGGTAGGCTTCTTCGCGGCCGCTGGACAATTCCCGGGCGTGTTCGGCCTCGCGTTCCTCCAGCTCGGACCGGAGTTCGGCGAGCTTGCCTTCCAGCTCGGCGATCCGGGCCAGTTTGGGATCGCCGCCGCGCGAACTGGGCAGAGCCACGAGATCGCCTCCGAACCCGGCCATCTCGTCGAACGACATCGGCTTGGCGATCGCGGTCCCGCCGCGGACGATTCCCGACAGGTGGGCTGGGCGTTCCGACGGATCCACGCGCTACACCACGATCTCGTCGCCGCCGCCGCGACCGGAGATGACCACCTCGCCGGCGTCCTCCAGGCGCCGCACGCTGTCGACGATCTTCTGCTGGGCTTCTTCCACGTCGCGCAGCTTGACCGGCCCCATGAACTGGATCTCTTCCGAGATCATCTCGGCGGCGCGCTTGGACATGTTGCGCAGGAACTTGTCGCGCGTCTCGGGCGATGCGCTCTTGAGCGCCAGCGCCAGCACCTTGGAATCGACCTCCTTGAGCACGCGCTGCATGGAGCGGTCGTCGAGCATCACGATGTCGTCGAACACGAACATGAGGTTCTTGATCTCGGTGGCCAGTTCCGGGTTCTCGCGTTCCAGGTGGCCCATCACGTTCTTTTCCGTGGACCGGTCGGCCATGTTCAGGAGCTCGGCCAGGCTCTTCACGCCGCCGATCTCCGAGGCGTCGCCGCCCACGAGGTCCTTCATCTCGGATGCCAGGACCTGCTCGATGTTCTCCAGCACGTCGGGCGTGATGGATTCCATGGTCGCGATCCGCTGCGAGACGTCGAACTGCAGATCCTGCGGAAGCGCTCCCAACAGGCGCGCCGCCATCCCCTTGTCCATGTGCGCCAGGATCAGCGCGATGGTCTGGGGGTGTTCCTTCTGGATGAAGTTCACGAGCTGGTTGGCGTCGATGTCCGACAGCATGTGGAATCCGGTGGTCCGGATCGCCTTGGTGATCTTGGCCAGGATCTCCTGCGCGCGCGCCGGGCCGTAGGTGGTCTCCAGAAGCTCCTTGGCGTAGTCGATGCCGCCCTGCGACACGTACTGCTGGGCGAGCCCCATCGTGTGGAATTCCTGCAGGGTCGCTTCGCGCATCTCCTGCGTCACGCCTTCCAGCCGGGCGATCTCCTTGGTGAGCTGTTCCACCTCGGTTTCGGAAAGCCCCTTGAGGATTTCGGCCGAGGCCTCGCGTCCCAGGGCCACCATGACGATGGCCGCCTTCTTGGGTCCCGGGATGTCGAACACCTGGTCCATGCCGCCCTTGCCGCCACCCTTGCCTTTTTCGGCTTCCTTGTAGAACTGCTTGGCGGCCATCTATCCACGTCCCTTCTTGGGGACGGAAGCCATTCCCGCCGAACCTTCCTGCAACCAGCTGCGCACGAGCTTGGCGAACCCTCCGGGTTCGGCCTTGGTCATCGACTCGAGCTTGTTCAGGAGTTCGTTCACCCTCACGGCTTCCACGTACACCTGTTCTTCCTGCTCGTCGTCGCTCAGTTCCTGGGGGAGCACCTGCGCGTAGGCCGGTTGCGGCGGGGTCATGGCCTCCTGCAGGATCTTCACGAGCGAGCGCAGCAGCAGCAGGCCGGCGATCGCGACCAGTCCCACGATTCCCCAACGGATCCAATCGCTCCAAGGTTCGGAGCGTTGTTCCATCTCTTCCAGGGCCATCTCCACCATCGGGTTCTCGAACTTCACGCAGGTCACGAACACGTTGTCGGACCCCGGCTGCGCGCCCACCGCGTTGCGCACCAGCTCGGCGAGCTGGGCCACCTCGTCGGGGGTGCGGGGCTTCCATTCGGCCGACTTGGCACCCTCGCCGGAACCGGTCTTGACGGAATCCGCCAACTTCTCCCAGCGGCCGTCCACGGCCACGCTCACGGTCAGGCGTTTCCGGATGCTGCCCGGCGCGTTGGTGGACTTCACCACGGTGCGGTCGATCTCGTAGTTGGCGGTGCGGCTTTCCCGCGCGACGTCGCCTTCGGCGGGGGAGTTGGCCTTGGTCTCCTCCTCGGTCTGCTCCGAGCGCACCACCTTGGATTGCGGATTGAAGCTTTCGGCGGTCTTTTCCACCTGGTCGAAGTCGATGTCGGCCGACACCTGCACGCGGTGGTTGCCCGCGCCGACCACGCCGTCCAGGATCTCCGAGACCTTGCTCTGCAGCTGCAGTTCCACCTGGGCGCGCAGTTCGTTGTTCGCCTCGGTCACCGCCGCCGGACCTTCTCCGCCGCCGCGGTTCAGGACGCGGCCTTCGTTGTCCAGGATGGTGACGTTCGACGGCTTGAGGCCTTCCACGGAACTCGCGATCAGCTGCGCGATCCCCTTCACGGACTTGCGGTCCACTTCCTGTCCGGGCTTGGTCTTGATCACCACCGACGCCGTCGGAGGCTGTTCCTTTTCCGTGAACAGGCTGGGCTTGGGGATGGAAATCAGCACGCGGGCGTTTTCCACCTGGGACAGCCCCATGATCGTCCTTGCGATCTCGCCTTCCAGCGCGCGGCGGTAGTTGATGTTCTGAACAAAATCCGTCAATCCGAGCTGGGTCTTGTCGAAGATCTCCCAGCCCACGAACCCCGACTTGGGCAGCCCCTGCGCGGCCAGGGCCAGCCGCTGCTCGTCGAGCTGGCTCTTCTTGACCAGGATGTCCTTGCCGTCGTTCTCCAGCCGGTATTCCACCTTGCCGGACTTCAGGCCTTCCACGATCCGGGCGGCCTCGGGCGCGTCCAGGTCGCGGAACAAGGTCCCGAATCCCGAGTTCGATTCGGAGACGTCCATCTGCTTGGCGACGCCCGGCCAGACCACGAGTCCCACGAGCCCCAGGAAGGCCATCGCGGCGGATGCCGCCAGGACCGTCTTCTGGCTCTTCTCGAGCTTGTTCCAGGTTTCGGAGAGTCGCGCCAGGAATTGGCGGAGGTATTCGAGCATCTATCTACACCTGCATGCGCATGAGTTCCTGATACGCCTCGAGCGTCTTGGAGCGGATCTCGAGCATCAGGTTGAAGCTGGTCTTGGCCTCCGAAACGGCGGCCATGACCTGGTGGACGTCCTTGATCTCGCCGGCCACGAACTTCTCGATCGAGGCGTCGGCCTCGTTCTGCATCGAGTTGACGTCGCCGAGGAACCCCTTGAGGGTGTCCTCGAACGAAGGCACGCGCGGATCGCCGACCTTGATGTTGTTGGGGACCGAAGCGGGCGCGCCGAGCGGAGCGAGCCCGGGATTGATTTTCTGGATGGGATCCACGGTGGTTCCTCCTTTCGGTTCAGGCGATGAAATCGACGATGCGGCCCTTGATGGGTCCGCCGGCAGACTGGGCGGCCGTCAGAGGATCCACTGGTCGGGATGCCGTTGTCAAGGACTTGTTGGCGACAGGAGCTGTCTGGGCGGCTTCGGGTCCGGCGGCCGGGCGCATCCGGCGGGCCGCCGCTTCGCGGACGGCGAAGAACGCGTCGTACCCGGAGCCTGTGGGTTGGATGTTCATTCTCGCCTCAGATCTCCAGCGACTTGGCCAGGATGCTCTTGGCCGAGGCCATGGCGGTGGTGTTGGCTTCGTAGGCGCGGGTGGTGGCGATCAGATCCACCATTTCCTGCACCACGTTGATGTTGGGGTAGGCCACGTAGCCCTCGCTGTTGGCGTCGGGGTGGCTCGGGTCGTAGGCCAGTCGCGGTGGCGATTCGTCCTGCGCGATCCGGTCCACCGTCACGCCGGTTCCGATCTTGTCTTTCCTGACCTGGAACAGGTCCGAAGGAATGGGCATGTGCCGCTGGCTGGTGGTCCATCCCACCATGGATGGATCCGCCATCACCAGGCGAGGGTTCACCTCGATGGGGTCGGCGCGCAGCACCGCGGTCTGGCGCCTGTAGGGGCCGCCTTCGGCCGTTCGGGTGGTTTCGGCGTTGGCGATGTTGGACGCGATCAGGTTCTGCTTGAGACGCATGGCCCGCAGGCCGCTGGCGGATATGTTCAATCCCGTGAAGAGCTGGACCATGGGCATGGATTACACTCCCCGTCCCGAGATCGCCGACCGGATCACGGAACTGCGGTCGGTCATGAGCTTGACCCCGGCGTTGAACAGGATCTGGTTTTCGGCCAGCTTGGCCATTTCCATGTCGATGTCGACGTTGTTGATCTGCCCCGGCAACGTGGGGTCGTTGGGGCGGTAGGCCTGGGGCTGGATGTTCCCCAGGTTGGGTTTTCCGATCGGCATGTGGTTGGGGTCGGTCCGGGCGCCCATCAGGCGCCGGGGGTCCAACGCCTTGCGGAGTTCGCTTTCGAACGAGACCTCGATGCGCTGGTAGCCGGGCGTGTTCACGTTCGCGATGTTGTTCGCGATGGCTTTCTGGCGCATGGCCGACGCGTCCAGGGAAAGCCTGGCCGCCGGCGACGCAGTGTGTCTGGAGATGGCTTTCGAGAAGATCACGCCCACGGTGGGAGCAAGGGGCGCGCCAAGAATCTGCTCGATTCCCGGCGGGATCCCCTTTCCCGGCCCGGACCGGCAGGAAATGCCGACCACCTGCGGGATGGGGCAGAATGTGCCGGTGTGGAAACCCAGGCGTGACCCACGGTACCGAAAAAGGTGGACAGAAGTTGCCGAAACTCTGTACCATGAGATCTGCAGGGGACGATTTCGTTCCCGCGTACTTCAGCACCAGTTCGGATCTCCATGCGCGTCCTACTTCTGACCAACGAATATCCGCCCAACGTGTACGGTGGGGCGGGCGTCCACATCCAGCACCTCAGCCGGGAGCTTTCCCGGCTTTGCGAGGTGGAGGTCCTCTGCTTCGGGGACCAGCTCGAGGAGCGAAGTCCGCTGGTCGTGGAAGGAATCCCGCTGGCGCATCCGGTGCACCCCCGCGAGAAGTCGCACGGCGCTGCCTTGAACGCGCTCCAGCGCAATCTCCACATGGCCGCCCGGACCCGCCAACCCCAGATCGTGCATTGCCACACCTGGTACACCCATTTCGGGGGAATCCTGGTCCGCGAGACGCAGAACGTCCCGCTGGTCCTGACCACGCACAGCCTGGAGCCGTCGCGCCCCTGGAAGGCCGAGCAGCTGGGAGCCGGCGGCTACAACCTTTCGTGCTGGATCGAACGCACCGCCTACCAGAACGCCGACGGCATCGTGGCGGTCTCCCAGGAAATGTCCAAGGACGTCCAGACCGCCTACGGCGTGGACCCCTCCAAGGTGCGGGTGGTCCACAACGGCGTGAACCCGGACGAATTCCGCTCCGAGGCGGACCCATCGGTGCTGTCGCGGCTGGGCATCGACGGCTCCCGCCCCTACGCGCTGTTCGTGGGCCGCATCACCCGCCAGAAAGGGATCCGCCATTTCCTGGCGGCGGCCGAACGGCTGGATCCTTCGGCGCAGGTGGTTCTCTGCGCGGCGGCCCCCGACACGCCAGAGATGGCGCGCGAGGTGGAAGAATGGGTGGAACGCCTGCGGCGGATCCGAGGCAACGTGGTCTGGATCCGCGAAGCCGTGTCGGCGCACGACATCCCCAGCGTCTACGCGGGCGCGGCGGTGTTCTGCTGCCCCAGCATCTACGAGCCGTTCGGGATCACCAACCTGGAAGCCATGGCCTCCCGAACTCCGGTGGTGGCCACCCGCACCGGGGGCATCCCCGAGATCGTGGTGCACGGCGAAACCGGCTATCTGGCCGACATCGAGCCGGTGTCCGCGACCGACCCCGAAGCGCGCGAACCCGACGTGTTCGCGCAGCGCCTGGCCGACGCGATGAACCGGATCCTGACCAACCCCGATCTCGCGGCGCGCATGGGCGAGGCTTCCCGCCGTCGCGTCGAGGAGTTGTTCAGCTGGCGCGCCATCGCCGCGCAGACGCTGTCGTTCTACCAGGACACGATCGCCGGATTCCGGCACTGAACCGGTCCGGCATCTGCGCCCTCGAGACTAGATTCCATCCGTTGCATCCGGAGCCGCGAGCGTTCCGGATCGGAGATCCACAATGTCCAAGACTCCCGTGAAAGCCTCCAAGCCCGCCGCAAAGTCCAAGGCGGCCGCATCCGTCGCCGAGCCGACCAAGGCGAAATCCGCCAAGGCCGCGGCGCCGGAACATCCGCTGCTGGCCGTCGGCCCCACCGAGCCGATCCCGCCCGAAACCTCGTGTTTCTCGTTCGAGGGCGTCACGCCCTCGGTCGATGGCGGATTGTTCCCGGTCAAGCGCGAAGTCGGGGATCTGCTGGAAGTGGCCGCCGACATCTGGCTCTTCGGCCACGAGAAGTTCACCACCTGGTGGGAATTCCGCAAGGAAGGCGGGGCTTGGCAGCGCTACGCCATGGAGTCGCTGGGCAACGACCGCTGGACGGGCGGCATCAAGCTGACCGAGGTCGGCTTGTTCGAATTCCGGTTCGGCGGCACCGCGGAAAAGACCGGCCTGGAATCCGTCTCGCACATCTACGACCTCATCGTCGATCCGGTCGTCGCGCGATTCGGCGCCTGGTACGAAATGTGGCCGCGTTCGCAAGGAACCAACCCCGACGGCCCAGCCAGCTGGGACGACTGCATCCGTCGCCTGCCGGAAATCGCCGCCATGGGGTTCCAGGTGCTCTACGTGCCTCCCGTCCACCCCGTCGGAAAGACCAACCGCAAGGGGAAGAACAACTCGGTGCGCGCCCAGCCCGGCGAGCCCGGTTGCCCCTACGCGATCGGCAACGAACACGGCGGCCACGACGCGATCGACCCGGAATTGGGCACCATGGAGGACTTCGAGCGGTTCATCGCGGCCTGCGAAGAGCACGGCATGCAGGTGGCGCTCGACGTGGCCTTGAACGCGAGCCCCGACCACCCCTACGCCAAGAGCCATCCCGAATGGTTCTACCGCGAGGCCGACGGCACGATCAAATACGCCGAGAACCCTCCCAAGAAATACGAGGACATCTACGCGTTCCACTACTACGGACCCGACGCGGAGGGCATGTGGCGCGAATTCCTGCGCATCCACCTGTTCTGGATCTCCAAGGGCATCCGCATCTTCCGCGAAGACAATCCCCACACCAAGCCGTTCGGGTTCTGGCAGTGGCTGATGCGCGAAGTCAAGAAGCGCTGTCCCGACGCGGTGTTCCTCTCCGAGTCGTTCACCCGCCCAAAGCCCATGAAGATGCTGGCCAAGATGGGATTCCAGCAGAGCTACACCTACTTCGTGTGGCGCGAATCCGCCAAGGAGATGCGCGCCTACGTGGAGGAACTGACCGGGCTTCCCGAGCGCGAGTTCATGCGCCCCAATTTCTTCACCAACACGCCCGACATCAATCCGCACCACTGCCAGGATCACGGCCGGCCGGCGTTCCTGGTGCGCACGGCCCTGGCCGCGCTGCTTTCGCCGGCATGGGGCATGTACAACGGCTGGGAGCTGTGCGAAGCCACCCCGGTTCCGGGCAGGGAAGAATACCTGGATTCCGAGAAGTACCAGTACAAGGTGTGGGACTGGAACCGTCCAGGGCACATCAAGGACTGGATCCGCACCCTCAACGAGATCCGCAACAGCCATCCCGCGCTGCAGGAGTGGCACAACATCCGGTTCGTGGAAACCACCAACCCCAACCTTCTGGCCTTCACCAAGGTGGCCGGCGACGACCGGCTGCTGGTGGTGGTCAACTGCGACTACACATCCACCCAGGAGGGCACCATCGACGCGCCCTGGGACGATCTCAAGATCGGATGGGCCCCGTACCCTGTGACGGATCTTGTCACCAAGGAGCGCTGGACCTGGAACGCCGGACCCAACTACGTGAGGCTGGATCCCGGCATCTGCCCCGCCCACGTGCTCAAGATCGGGTAGAGGGGCGGTCCGGTTGTCCACGAGGCCATTGTCGGCGCGCTCCGGTCGCCGGTACCGGGCGGGATGCCGCAAACTCCATCCGTCCGGGCTTCGGCGACGCTATCTTTGACGCATGAGCGCCGCTTCCGACCTCCGGTCCGTGTTGTTACCCATCGTCCGCTGGACGGCCCCTCGCGAGCCGGTCGCGCTGACCGTCGATTCCGATCCGATCGAGGACCTGAAAGACGCCCAGGTCGTCGGACCGGTCCGGATTTCGGGGTATGCGGATGTCGGACCCCGCGAGACCATCGCGCACCTCCAGGTGGCTTGCCGCACCCGCGAAATCTGCGGGCGCAGTCTCGAAGAGTTCGAGGCCGATCTCGATTTTCCGTTCACGATCCTGATCCGCCGCAAGGGCTCCGTCAAGGAACCCGATTGGGAAGACGACGGTGAAGAAACCTACCAGGTGGTGGTGCCGGAAGACCTGCGCGAACTCGACATCACCGAGGTCCTGCGCCAGGCGATCGAGTTGGAACGACCGTTG